>Ga0255052_10000023_pt1 | contig 105675 bp, 108 predicted proteins | sample JV7_2_21_MG_FD_188632 | JGI IMG/M metagenome (GOLD analysis project Ga0255052, IMG submission 188632) | Seawater microbial communities from Jervis Inlet, British Columbia, Canada - JV7_2_21 | ecosystem: Environmental > Aquatic > Marine > Inlet | place: Canada: British Columbia | collected...
GTTTAGTCAAGAAACAACTTTCTCTGTAGGTGATTACCGAATTACAGCCATCTTTCTTTTACGCGGACCGAATGTCCGCTTTCACCTAAAGCGGTCGTTCGGGTCATGAGAATCTGGGTAAATCGAAGGGCAGCTTTCGGCCAGAAGCGGTCACTCATCCAACCAGAAAAACGATGTTGTGACAGGCAGCAAAATGCCAAGAGTGGCCATCGCTGGATGCTAGTCCAACGACCTCGGAATAGATGCCAATTCGCCGTTAGCCTCCCACTCTCGCACCCGCGCCAGTTGCTCGGCCATGTCGGCCGTGACTACTGCTTTGATGCTCTGGAACTCGGGTTCAGCGTGCAGGGGGGCAAGGACTGGGTCGTTCTCGAGGAAATACCATGCCTGCCAGCGCCAACCCCGGTCCACAGCCTGCCGCAGAGCGGCGATCGCGTTCGCCTTGTCGCCACGCAGGGCGTGAATCCTGGCTTCCAGGACGGCGAATACTTCTATTGTTGTTAGGCGATGTCCCAACGCGATGGCTGCCTCGCTCTGGTCCAGCAGGTGCTCAGCCTGGGCTTGTTCGCCGGTCTGCAGTAACAGGTATGCCAGATCGACCGCTGTCTCTCTGTTGTCGCGGCCGATATTCAACGCGGTCGCATCGAACAGCTCCGGATAGGCCTGTTTGAACCGAATCCGCGCCTCCGCCAGGTTTCCATTCTTTACTTCGTGGTCTCGGATCACTCGGAGGGATCGAAGGGTTCCCCTGTCAGACTCGAGGTCCTTATTGGCGTATGCCAATGCCTCGTCATCTTCGCCCCGATACGCGTGGAGCGCCACCACAATATCCGGTACGAAATCCACCGCCAGAGCCAGAGCCAGTGCTCGGTCACTCCAGGACTCCGCGTGCTGAAGGTCGCCCAGTTCGAGGTAGGTTAGGCCTATCAAAATGGACGTCAACAAAGAATCCGGTTCTATTGAAAAGGCCTCTTGAAAGGCGGCCAGTGCCTTGTCCAGCCGGCCCAGACGGGTTGCATAGAGTGCTCCGATTCGCCTGTATCCAGGTGCGAATCGCGGCTCCATCTCCACGGCCTGCCGGTACTGCTCCAGTGCCTCGTCCAATTTGCCTGCATACTGTAGCGTCTCGCCGTAGTCGTTGACAATGATGGCCGACTTCGGGTCGAGCTCGACTGCCCGGCGAGAAAGTTCTAGCGCTTCCGTCATGCGGCCGGGCAAACGAGCCAGCATCTCGCCATACCACTGGTAGGTTTGTGCGTAATTGGGATTCAACTCCAGCGCCCGCTGGTACGACGCTTCAGCTTCCTCGTCGTCGCCCTCCAACCGTTTTCTCTTGGCGACTGAAGCGTACGCTTCACCCAATCGTGGATCGAGCTGCAGCGCTTGTTCCGCCGCAGCTTTGCTTTTCGTGAGACCTTCTTCCATCGTCAGGCCGCCGTATGATCCTTGCAGAAGATAGGTATCGGCTAGGCCTGCGTAGGCCAGCGCGAAACCGGGGTCATTCGCAACGGCTTCTTCGAAATGCCCGGCGGCCCGGGCCAGGTCCGTAATCCCCCGCGTCACCATGCTCTGCCTGCCCAGAAAATACGCCTCCAGAGCCTCCAGATTCTCGGTCGGGATGCTGTCGATCCGCTCCCGAGCCCCGGGAGTCAGGGTCGCGCGCAGGGCTCCGGCGATAGACTTGGCGATCTCGCTCTGGATCGCAAAGATGTTAGTGGCCGTCAGTTGTCTGTCATAGATCTCCGACCATAGGTGGTCGTCGGTGCGGGCGTCGATGAGCTGGACGTTAATCCGCACCTGCTCCCCCGCCCGCTGCACTCCGCCTTCCAGCACCGTGGCTACCCCCAGTTCCATAGCGATCTCGGGGATGGATTGGATCGAGTCCCGGTACCTCATGACCGACGTGCGAGAGATGGTCTTGATGGAGCCTATCTGCGAGATATAGGTCAGCAGATCATCATGGATACCATCGACAAAAAAGGCGTCGTTCGGATTGGCACTGCGGTTGGCGAAGGGCAACACGGCGATGGAGTTGGGGAACTGTTCGGCTTCGGGCTCGGTAGGCAGCACACTGTCCGACACTACGTCCGCAGTAGTCGCCGGCGAACCCGCAAACCTGGAGCCCAACCAGAAGCGATCCAAGACGATGAATGCCAGCGCCACGACAATCAGGCCGATCGTCAACTTGTCGAGGCGCATGGCAGTAAGATGGGTTATCGACGCATCACGAACCACTTCCTTTTCGCGTTTGAGGCCATCAGACGTGATTTCATAGGCCCAGGAAAAAATCAGCGCGGGCACGAAGCCCAGGGCCAGCATGACGACGACGAAGCGGAAGGCCCAGTCCGGAATGCCGAATCCCGGGAACACGGTGCCGGCTACCTCGATCAGCAGCCATGCTAGGGCTAGGTAAGCAATAGCTACCCTGATGACGTTGCGACGCCTGAGTTCTGACAGCAGACCCATACGGCTACGTATAGTCCAGTTCTACTAGAGCCTCAATAGGGATCGCCCGCAGAATCGTCAATGTCCGCTTTGGGTCACAAGCGGCCCTTCAAGCTTATATTAGCTGAATGTCCGCTTTGGGGCGCATAGCGGTCATTCGGCAGCGAATTTTCGAGGGACAAATTCTGAACGTCTGCTTTCACCCAAAGCAGTCGTTCGATCTTCGGAAATCTCAATGAAATGAAGGGCTGCTTTCGGCCAGAAGCGGCCGTTTACCGCATCTTCAGCCGCTAACCGTAGTTCCTCTAGGCAAAGGAGAGGCGGCTCTAAGGCGAAATGCTGCCTCGTAGATTCGTGATTGCAGTGTCCATGATTGTGTCTCTAAGTGCCGCCGCGTCAGTCGAGCTGATGTCTACGCGAATATCCGGCTCTATCCCGACACCTTCAAACGTTGTGCCATCAGGGCGAAATTCGATCCAGCGGGACACAGTGTATTGCCACCCGTTAGCTAACGTTCGTTGTACAGGGTTGCCAGATCCACCACCCGTAAAATCACCTACAGAAACCACGTTGGGAAGAATAGCGAACGCAAGGACCATGCTCTCGGCGCTGCTAATTGTGCCCCGATTCGTTAGCACTGTGACCGGTCCCTGGAACGATCGTGCACCGGCAGGCGAAATGAAACTATCCAGAAATGGGCCAAAATCTCCGTGATTCGGCCCATCCCTAAATCGCACACGACGGTAAAGACGGGTCATGTCAGCAAAGCGAGCGGCGACGGCTTCTCCGTTTTGATCGCTGCCACCACCATTGCTACGCAAATCAACTATCAATGCACGAATCCCGCCCAGCTGGTTAAGTATAAAATCAATATCCGCACCATGTCCGGACTCGCTAAGACTATGCACACGAAGATAGCCGACGTCTGTGTCGATTTGTCCGAACAACATATTGACCTGAGGACTCATCATGGCATTTGAGCCAAGGTACGTGGCGGTGACAATCGATTCGTCAAAGTTCGCAGGAAATTGATCAAACCAGCCTGTGTACACGGAGGCGCCAATAGGTGTGTCCAATCGGACATGGGCATCCTCAAGTTCAAGTAACATGCTGGATAGCACGTTAAACAGTTCATTGTCCGTGCTCGTTGAAGACAGCTGCGAACGAAAGCGTGTTCGTGAGTCATTCCAATCGACCCCTTTCAGATCAAAAAAGGAATAGCTAACATCGAAGTCACTCCATAGCGCATCAAATAGGTCCAGAGCTGATGACGTGGGCGGGGGTGGCGGAGCTGGCGAGCCGGAAGAACCTCCGCCACAAGCAGCCACAAGAACCCCTGAAAGGACTATTAAAGTCACAAGCTTGCGGGCGACGTTGTTGCGCAATTCCTTAACCAAATCCCTCACGAATTGCTTTCTCCCTGTGAACGTCTAAGACACGCTCTCATATTCGACCAGGCTTCGCACCGAAGTTCGGCAGATGTCCGCTTTGGGTCAACAGCAGCCTTTCAGACCAAGTGTAGCCCAACGGCAGCTTTCGGGGGTAAAGCGGTCGTTCGTGAACGAAATTTCCAAGGCTAAATCCTGAACGTCCGCTTTCACCCAAAGCGGTCATTCAAACGTCTGAATTTTGGGACTCGTGAGCGGCTGCTTACGGCCACAAGCGGACTCTTGATGAGTGCTAATGCGCCGCGGGAGTCACGCTCTTGAGAATACGATCCACTTCGGTCCGAAAGGACGGCGGGTAGGTCTCCGCAAAGGTTTCCCAGAACCATTGCCCACCGCCAGTGGTTAATACTCTTTCAACAAGCTTAACTCCGGTCGTATCCCACATCTCGGGCGAAAAGCCAGTTGTCGAAGTCTGTATGTAGATGTCCAACATCACCTCTGTGATATTCATCATCATCAAACGGTACCTCATCATCGGCACCTCACCCAGGTCCCGAGGATTCTCGTTTCCGCGAGAGTAAATCTCCGAAACTTCGGCGGATTCGTAAAGTGAATGTCGCGTATGTCGTAACGCCATGTTGCTTGCACTGACCGCTGCAGCTTGTGCTGCGAGCGTGTTTTGCTCTAATTGCACGGTATTCTGTCTAATCTGATATGCAAGATAGATGAGAGTGATGACGACCCCGATCGCTGCAACCAACTCCCCCAATGCCCCAAGATCCTGAATTGTCCAGTCCATAACAAAGTGCCTCAGCTAATATGCGGGGTGTAAGTAAATGCGTCGTCTTGACCGCGGCAAAATGACCGCTTTGGGTCATAAGCGGCGGTTCAGGACAATATTAGCTCAATGTCCGCTTTCGGGCGCAAAGCGGACGTTCAGGTGCCCACTTTGGTGCCCGAACCAGGATCACCTACCGGGACTCAAGAGAACCTACCGACTCAGAATATCCTGGCGTTACGTGCTCTCGGGTCACCTTGAGTTACGTAGGGTTGTAAAACCCGCGTACTGAAAATCCGCGTGTCGGTGGTTCGATTCCGCCCCTGGCCACCATCCCGCTCTTAAATGTCCGCAAGCGCTCCTCGTCTTTTAGCGTTCGCCTAGAGCACAAACGGCATCAACCACCAGGTTCGTTTTTTATACGACGCCCATTCAGGGTAGCGTGACATGCTGGCTTCTTTCATTGTCATATTGACGGCAAATAACCCGAGCCAGACCCACGCAAGAACCACAACGGGTAGCCAGTGCCAGACCATCATGGCGAAACTGCCGTAGATCATGATCTCACCAAGGTAGTTGGGATGCCGCACAAAGCGGTGCATGCCGTCGGTGATCAGCCCTTGCCGCTCGCGCAGGGTGAAGTACTTCTGTGCGTCTGCTGCGATCATGATGGCGCAGCCCATGATGCACAAACTGATGCACAGGCAATACCAAGCAAAATCGGGTAGCGGATAGTTGGGTTGCGACACACCGGACACCAGCAGCCATCCAAACACCCAGTACCAGCCCAGCACCCCCAAGAACACGTTGATCCCGCCACCAACAGTAATGCGTCGCTGCCAGCTCGGGTCCGGAAAAGCCGTGTCCTTAAGAATCCAGACCAGGCCGTAGCTGCCTTGCATGGCCATGTAGACCCAAGCGGCGGTTGACGTATTGCGGTAGTAGACGATCAGGGCGAGAAGAAATACGAATGTCCCCGCTTTCTGAAAATTGATTACCCAGGCGAATTTCCACGGCCGCGGTCCGCCCAGGAAATCGCAAACGAGGTAGTCGGTGAAGCGGCGCATTGCGCGTGCCCAGCCAGGCGCTTCATAAGACGTCGGTGTGTTTGTGGTCGTTGGATTAGTGCTAACGATGACGATCTCAGGTGTGTGTTGGTTGGACGACGTTACAGGTCCAGCAGGCTGCGCTCGTCAACGAAACCCAAGGATCGACCGCAGTTTTTCCTAGAGTAGCATTGCGAACGGCCGCTTTGGGTCATAAGCGGCCCTTCAAAGTAATAATAGCCTAACGTCCGCTTTGGAGCGTATAGCGGTCATTCGGAAGTGCCGATTTCAGGAATCCCTGGGTGAATGTCCGCTTTCATCAAGAGCGGACGTTCAACTAACCCGAATTAAGCGATTTTGAATGGCAGCTTTCGGCCATAAGCGGACGTTCATCAGTGGCGATCTTGGGTCAGAACCGGCCGCTTCTACATGAATACTCGTGTCGACTATCGCGGCCAGCTATCTTCCGTAGCCCTCCGGCAATCGCATATCGAGGCTTTCTGCGAGGAACGCCCAACGGTCCGTATATTCCTCGATGATCATCTCGGTCGGCTTTCCGCTGCCGTGGCCAGCCCGCGTTTCAATACGAATCAGGACCGGCGCACCGCCGGCCTGTGCTTTTTGCATCGCGGCCGCGTATTTGAAGCTGTGTCCAGGCACAACGCGGTCATCTGTGTCCGCCGTCGTCACGAGTATAGCCGGGTACTCGGTGCCTTCTCTCGCATTGTGGTACGGCGAATATGCATACAGTGCCTCAAACTCCTCAGGGTTGTCGGACGAGCCATAGTCGTCGACCCAAAAGCGTCCGGCCGTGAATCTGTGGAAGCGGAGCATATCCATGACGCCAACCGCCGGAATCGCGGCACCGAAAAGATCAGGACGCTGATTCGTAACGGCACCGACGAGAAGCCCTCCGTTACTGCCACCAAAGATCGCGAGCTTCGAGGGATTCGTATAGCCCGCCTCGATCAGGTATTCCGCCGCAGCAATGAAGTCGTCGAATACGTTCTGCTTATTTAGTTTCGTGCCCGCTTGATGCCACTCTTCGCCATATTCGCCACCTCCGCGAAGGTTGGCAACTGCATACACGCCACCCATCTCCATCCAGGCGAGACGAGTAATCGAGAAAACTGGTGTCTGGGAGATATTGAATCCGCCGTAGCCATAGAGCATCGTGGGCGTCCTGCCATCGAGCTGAACATCGACATGGTGCGAGATGAACATCGGCACACGCGTCCCATCCTTCGATTCATAGAAGACTTGCTTGACGACATAGTCGTCGGGATCGAAATCGACCTTGGGCTGCCGGAATACTGTGACTTCGCCTGTCTCAACATTTAGGCGGTTGACGGTCGTTGGTGTGTCGAAGCTCGTGTAGATAAAAAATGTCTCGGGATCTCCGAGTCTGCCGTTGAACCCGGCGGCCGTGCCAACGCCGGGCAGATCTACCATGCCTTCGTAAATGCCGTCGCGGTCGAATATCTTCACGACCGTCTGCGCGTCTTGCATGTAGTCAGCAACAATCTTGCCGCCTACGAGGCTCGCGCCATCGAGAACATCCTCGGTCTCGGGAATGATCTCGCGCCAGTTGGCGGGGTCAGGGTTCTTCACATCGATCGCGATCAGGCGGTTGCGTGGTGCGTCGTGGTTGGTACGGAAGTAGAGCTCATCACCGACGCTACCGATGAACGAATAGTCGTTGTCGAATCCCTCGATCAGGTAATTCGGCTCGGCCTCATCGTCGCTCAGATTCTGATGCACGATCTGGTATCGCGCATCGGTGCCTTTCCAGACGGTAATGACGAGATGCGCGCCGTCATCTGAAACTTCGGCGGAAAATCCCCACTCGGGATTGTCCGGTCTCGCGTAGACGGTCCGGTCGTCGCCCTGCGCAGTACCCAGGACGTGAAAATAGACGGACTGGTTAATGTTGAGTGACTGGAATTTGGTCTCGTCGTTCGTTTCTGGGTAGCGGCTGTAGTAGAAACCCGAGCCATCGCTGCTCCAGCTAAGCCCTGTAAATTTGAGCCAGTCGAGCTCGTCATCGAGAACCTCACCCGTCTCAACATCGATGATCTTCGCCGAGCGCCAGTCCGAACCACCGTCCTGCACCAGATAGGCAACATGACGGGCGTCCGGGCTCGGAAAATACGCGGCGAGAGCGACGGTGCCGTCGTCGGACCAGGTATTAGGGTCGATCAAGAGCCTGGGTTCGTCCTCGAGACTTGTTTGCGTAAAGATGAGGTTTTGATTTAGTAGACCATCGTTGTAGCTGTAGTAATAACGACCGGCTTCTTTGACCGGGGCGCTGAAGCGCTCGAAATCCCAGAGTTCAGTCAGCCGCTTCCCGATTATGTCGCGCTCCTCGATATTCTCGAGGTATGCAAACGTGACTTCGTTTTGCGTATTGACCCAATTCTTTACCGCTTCGCTTGCCCGAACGTCGTCTTCGAGCCAGCGGTATGGGTCGGCAACATCTGTCCCATGATAGGTGTCGATGTGGTCGACCGTACTTGTTTCCGGATATTCGACGGATTTTTCGGTCGAGACATCGGCCGGCCCACAAGCAGAGAGGGCCAGGCCCACAACCATTAGCACGTATCGGTGGTTCATCACGATGTCCTTATTCGATTTTGACGACCAAACAGGAAGACACACATTCCAATTTCTTTCACAACATTGAATGTCCGCTTCGGGTCATAAGCGGCCCTTCAGAGCAATAATAGCCTAACGTCCGCTTTTGGGTGTAAAGCAGACGTTCAAATCACTGGAGTTGTTCCAGTTCAAGTAATATAGCTATTGTTGCTTCATTCATTCCCCGCAGATTTGCGGCGATACTCTTGTTCGCCGTCGCCACAGCCTCAATAGCTCCGGTTACAATCGGATCGGTAACCAGTTGACGATATTCCGCGTCTGTAAGCTGCACACGACCCGGAAACGCACTTGCATCATCGAACAGGACAGATAAGCTGCCGTATTTTTTGCGCATGTCCCAAACGGGCCCAAGATAGTGAATATCCGCAGTGATACGGTCGTGCAATTCGTAGCTGTCACGCGCTTGATTAAATTCTGTGATCACCTTTAGTAACTTCGGATTCTCGATCAGTCCAAGCCTGCCCGTGGCAACCGCGCTTTCATAAGCTGATAATGCAGGTTCAAAGTTGATCTTTTGAAAAGCGCCGCCTCCAAGATGTCTAATTGAGTCAATTGGTACCGAATCATTACCGTTAGCCGCTTCGAAGAAACCTTCTGTGCGGGCTATCAACGAGTCTGCGTACTCAATACTCTCTTCAAGCCGGGCCTTTGTCGTCCCGAAGTCCTGCTGCAACGCTACAACAAGCTTTGCTTGCTGGCGCGCAACTTGAACATCTTCCCACCATGCATCGATTGCGAACGCCAGCAAAATGCTAAGAACTATTGCAGTTCCTTCTGCCATGAGACGCTTCCATGGAATGTTTTGTGAGTTTGGCATTTTCTAGAGTAAGAATTCGTCAATGACTGCTTTGGGTCAATACCAGCCGCTGAGTCTATCATCAGGTCAGCGGCTGCTGACGGCCAATAGCGGACAATTGCGCTTGCACATCAACACGAGTTCGCAGAGCATCTAGTGCGCTTCAGGATTACACCTGATTTCCAAAGGAGGCGAAAAATGGCTCGGTATCTCTGTTATTTAGGACTCCTCGCTGTGCTGGTACTGTCCGATCCTGCCGCCGCTCAGCGACGGGGTGAGGATCGCCCTGGCAGCGATGGCGTCCACACAGACCCTGAATGGCCCCGTCCAATCCCCATGCATCAATCAGTGTGGATCGAAAATCTCACCTGGTTAGAGGTGCGAGACAACATCCGAAAAGGTATGACTACGGCTATCATTCCGACGGGTGGGATTGAGCAGAATGGACCGTTCCTCACGACCGACAAGCACAATGTCATTCTGGAGGTGACCGGCGAGGCAATCGCCAAAAAGCTCGGCAATGTTCTGATAGCCCCGATTGTAGCGTATGTGCCTCAAGGGCCAGTCGATCAAATTGAGTATCCGGGAACGCTCAGCGTTTCGCCCGAAACCTTCAAGCAGTTACTCGCGGATATTTCAGAAAGCCTGCGATCTCAGGGATTCCGTAACATTATTCTGATCGGAGACAGTGGAGGCAATCAGCAGCCCATGGCAAAGGTCGCAACAGAGCTATCGCAGCAGTGGGCCGGTAGCGGAGCGCAGATCCACCACATACCGGAGTACTATAACTGGCCGGAGAGACAGCAGTGGCTGCGGGACCGAGGGATCAACGAGGAAATCCAGCCAGGCTGGGAGGGCCTGCACGACGAGTACAGTGCGACCTCGATCATGATGACCGTGAATCCAACGAAAGTCCGAATGAATCAGCGGCTCGACGAGGGTCTATTCGCTATTCATGGCGTTGACTTGGCCCCGGTGGAAGAGACCATTGCTGTCGGAGAGGAGTTGATTGATTGGATCGCGACGGTGACCGTAAATGCGATCAACGAATCGATAGACTAACTGGTGACTCCTGAGCTTTGCAGGACGCGTAAACTATGACGGCGATAAGCGGCCCTTGTGGCCCCTTTTTGGATATAGGATTCCTGCCGTTTCTAGTGCTAATGCTGACTTCTTGATAACCTCGGATGCCGACTCGAGGAGAATAAGAATGAAACGTACCTCCTGCTTTGCCGTGTTAGTGCTCGTCCTTGCCGCATTTTTGCCGACAACCAGTCTGCTTGCTGAAGGAACAGAAGGGACGCTGGAAAAAATCGCAAGGACCGGCGAATTTCTCATTGGCTATCGCACTGATTCGAGCCCATTGTCCTACGAGAATTCAGAGGGCGAGCCATCCGGTTATTCGGTCGACTTGTGCCGCCGCATTGCGGCCGGTGTCAAAGCGCATCTCGGTAACAAGGATATTGAAACGAAGTTCGTTCGTATCACAGCCGAGGAACGACTCTCCGCAGTCGTCGACGGCAAGATTGATATCGAATGCGGCTCAACCACGATCACGCTGTCTCGCCAGGAACTGGTCGACTTTTCACTTCCAGTATTCGTGACCGGGGCGAGTGTGCTGTCCAAGGTCTCCGGCGGAATTCAGACCATGTCTGACCTGTCGGGCAAAAGGGTCGGAGTGGCGAAAGACACGACGACTATCGCGCAACTGGAAACTTACCTGACAGATAACTTGATCGACGCAGAAATCGTCATAATCACTGACCGCATTGACGGTATGACGCGCCTCGATCGAGGTGGAATCGATGCCCTGGCATCCGATCAGATTGTGCTGATTGGCCAAATACTGGAAGCTCGAAATCCTAAACAGTATTCGCTGATGGACAGCATCTTCTCATACGAACCATACGGCTTCGTGGTGCGGCGAAATGACGCTGATTTCAGGCTGGTTGTAAACCGGTCCCTGTCCCAGCTGTATCGTAGCGGCCAGCAAGGGGATGTGTTCTACAAATGGATCGGGCGCATTGGAATTACAGTCCCGCCGGTTCTTGCCGCGATGTATCAGCTCAGTACGATTCCTGAATAACGAGAAAGGGCCCACATCGTGGGCCCTTTTTTGTCACGCGTCCGACTTCTGCAATACCACGAGCATTTCGCTGAAACCCACAATTCCCAGTCCGCCAAATACTGCCAATACAGCGATCAAACCTCCAAAATGCCCTGCCATCGAGCTGCCAAGGACCGCAGCCGTCAAATAAGAAAACAATTCGAAACGATTCATCGTGGACCTCCAGTGCTTTGTTTGGACGGTTTCCAGAGTAGCGCCCAGCCAAACGCACCTCTGGTCAAAGCCGGTCAACGATTGGTCAATTCACCTCAGGTCTGCCGTATTGGTTCAGACCAGATTGAGTATTGCGACGACAAGCAACCAAATCGCCATCACCGCGGATGGCAGAAAGGACAGTGTGAATCCGATGCTGCGGCTCGCCGGGTCCTTCAGGTAGGCGGACCGGTAGATAAATCGGGCAACCAGGTACACAACGCCGAAGCCCGCGCCCAGATCGGATTTACGACATGGGCGTAGATCCACATCAGCGGCAGGAACATAACCAGTTGTTCCATGGTGTTGTAATGAACCCGGAACATGCGCTCGAATTCGGGCGCCCCGGTCATCGCCGGCGCCTTCGCTTCGTGCTTGCCACGCATAGCGCCTACCTGGACGCCGAACAACGTGTACTGCAGTAGGGCCAGTACCGTAACTATGATTACCCAATCCATCGCATTACCTCTCTTGTGTGATTATGATGGCGCCTATCATGACCGACGGTACCGACACAGCGAATTCCAGCCTTTTCGATAGAGTTTTCGGACTCGAGCGACATGAGTATGCCGCCGCCGCTTGGTCGTTTGTCTATTTCTTTTGCGTACTTTCAGCCTACTACATTCTGAGGCCGGTGCGAGAGTCGATGGGTGTCCAGAGCGGCCCCGATACGCTGCTCTACCTGTTCATGGCTTCATTTGCCGTCATGATGCTGGCGACCCCAATATTCGGGTGGATTACGTCGCGCTATCCACGCAGGGTCTTCCTGCCCTGGGTCTACCTGTTCTTTATCTCCAACATCCTCATTTTCTGGGCGATTTTTTCGCAGCGCATTGACGACGGGCAGGATCACATCTGGCTCGGCCGTGCCTTTTTTGTCTGGCTGAGTGTCTTCAACCTGTATGTCGTGTCGGTTTTTTGGAGCTTTATGGCCGACATCTACACTCGCGAGCAGGGTCGCAGAATGTTCGGGCTGTTATCTTCCGGCGGTAGCATCGGTGCACTGCTTGGGGGAGTGGCGACCAGCATGCTGGTCACAGACATCAAATTTCACAACCTGTTTCCGATCGCGGCTGTCCTGCTGACCTTCGCCATTGTGTGCATCCGCCAACTCAGGAAATGGACAGCACACGAACAACATGAGCAGGCCAGACAGTCCGTCGAAATGGGCAAGTCACTGGGTGGCAACATACTGGCTGGCGCCACGCATACCAATCGCTCGAATTACTTTCGGAGTATCGCGGCAGCATCGATTATCGCGAGCTTGCTCGGAACAGCCTTGTATTTGTTCAGGGCCGAGTTGGTCGCCGCATCGATTGCCGATGTCAACGCCCAAACGCGTTTCTTTTCCAATATCAATATCGCATCCAACTTCTTAACGATCATTGGCCAGATGTTCGTGGTCAAGTATGTTGTGCGTCGCTTTGGCATTGGCGTGGCTCTGTCAATATTGCCGACCTTGTCGGTCTTATGTTTCGTCTGGGTTGCGATGGATCCAACTCTCCTGGTAATCGCCTATGTCGATATCATACGGCGCGCAACCGGATTCACTTTCGGCAAGCCTTCGACTGATATGCTCTACTCCGTTGTTACGCCTGAGGAAAAATACAAAGCCAAGAATTTCATCGATACAACGGTCTATCGATTTGGCGATGTCGTCGGTATATGGACGATTCGCATGCTATTGGGTTTCGGCATGGCAACGGTTTCAATACTCATGGTGCCTTTTGCCTTAATCTGGACCTTGATTGCACTATGGCTTGGCCGGGACTACCGTCGCCGCGCCAAAGAACTAAGAACGAGTGGATACGCATGATCGCGGTTAACGCGAGCCTGCTCAGGCGGCTCGGCGCGATGCTGTACGACTCGTTACTCGTCATTGCATTGTTGATGCTTGCCACCCTTCCATTTATCGCCGTGCGCGGCGGGGGCATCGTCGAGCCAGACGATAACCTGGTTTACCAAGTCTGCATGATGTTGGTCATCTTTGCCTTTTTCACGTTCTTCTGGAGCTATGGTGGCCAGACACTCGGTATGCGAGCCTGGCGAATGCGACTTGAAACGAAAGATGGTGGCGTCCCTTCATTCCCGGTGGCGACGTTGCGCTTCGGCATCGCTGTCATATCGCTGTTAGCCGTCGGTCTCGGATTCCTCTGGCAACTCTGGGACAAGGAAAACCTTACCTGGCACGATCGATTCAGCGGCACTCGTTTGCTGTACTACCCGAAGGGTTGATTACCGTATTCGGTTAAGCGCAATCACGGTCACGACTGCGAGCAGAGCGGATGGCAACCACGCAATCACAGCCGGATCAAAATTGAAGACCTGACCTGAATTCGCCAGCATTTCACTGGCCAGGTAATACGCGAGACCGATCACGACACCGATCATTAACCTTGCGCCAGCCCCGCCGGTTCTCAGCGAACCAAACACAAAGGCCAGCGCGAGTACTGGCATGATCAGCACGGTCGCCGTTCGAGCGATTCGGTACCAAAGCTCGGTCTCGTAGCGTCGAGCATCAAGGCTATTGCGGTGCAGATAGGAGATGTAACTCAATAGACCGCGCCCCGACAGGCTTTGCGGTTTGACGAGCGAAATTCCAAGCACCTCAGCATCAATATTGAATGACTCCACTGCAAGCGACGACTCGAAGACTTGCACGCCATCGCCTTCGAAGCGCGTCTCGCGGAGATTCTCCAGTATCCACCGGTCGTTTTTATCGATGCCAGAGTTTTCGGCACGTGCGATGGAGGCGAGCCCATTCTCCTCATTGAGCAGGAACATGTAGACGCTTCCGAACTCGAACTCCGAACTCACTCGTTCCAGGTGCAGGATGACCGGCCCATCCCTGACCCAGGTCGCGTTGCCCAGTCGATCATCATCCTGCGGGAAGCGAGCTTCGAGCCGCATGTTGCGAGCGAAGTAATCCAGCGGCGGTCCGATAAACTCGCCGAGCAATGCCGTGATGGCGAGTAGGACAAATCCAGTCACCGCGACCATGGCGGAAAGTTTGCGAATCGACAGGCCCGCAGATCGCATGACAATGATCTCGCTATTGGCGGCAAGCGCGCCGAGCCCCAACAATGATCCGATCAGCGCCGCCACCGGCAACATTTCGACCGCAATTTGTGGCAGACGAAGCAGTGTATAGAGAATGACACGCGGCGTTTGATAGTCGCCCCGCGTATCGTCGAGTTCGGCTATAAACTCAAACAAGCCAGCCAGTGCGAGCAAGACGACAAGCACGAGCGCGGTCGATGCGAGAATGGTACGCATCATGTACTGGCTCAGGATGCCGTTCACCTGAATATCCTCTTGTGCACGGAGTTCTGCACGCCCAGCAACACCATCGCCAGCAAAAACATCGCACCGTGAACCCACCAGAGACCAATCATCGGTGATATGACGCCCTGTTCGATCCACGCTTTGGCGGCGCTCAGCATGTTCAGGTAGATGATGAATACAAGCAGACCAATCGCGAGCCGGCCGTATCGGCCAGTCCGCGGCTGCGTCCTGCTCAATGGCACGGCAAGGATCGCGAGAATTATGGTTGCCAGCGGCACTCCAATACGCCACTGCACTTCAGCTATGTGTTCCAGGTCTCCGGCCTGCAACAGTCCGATCAGCGTCATCGCCCGCGGCGTCGGATCCGCCGGTTCGAGACTCGGCAACCTGTAGGGTATGCCGTGCTCCGCAAATTCGACTACCCGAAATTGCGTCGTCCCGGGCACACCCTCGTAGCGCCGCCCGTCTTGTAATACGAGGTAACGCACATCAGGATCGTCCGACTCAACCTGTTCACCACGCCGTGCCACAACAACCTCGACAGCGCCGTCGGCAATTCGCCGTTGCAGAAATACGTTTTCCATCGAGCCGTCCGGCAGTATGCGCTCGCCATACACGACGGCGTCGTTAGGACCGACCTCGGTAAATCGTCCTGGTTCGATACTGGCCAAATCAGCCTCGCGGCGCGCCTCTGCGCCGATGCGATCGACAGCCTGCAACGCTCGCGGCCCCAGGTCCATAGATAGCCATGCGACGCCGCCAGCGAGCGGCACTAGCAGCCACATCAATGGCCGGTAGATTCCCGAGGGACCGACGCGACAAGCCATCATCGCTGGCATCTCGCTGTCTCGGTACAGCCGCCCGAGCGCCATCATGATCGCCAGAAACAGCCCGATCGGGATGATAATCGTCAAATACTGTGCCGCGGAAAGGCCGATAACATCCATTGCCGCTTCCTTCGGCAATTGGCCTTTCGCAACATCTCCCAGAATCCGCGCAAACTGGTTGGTAAGCAGTATCAGCAACAGCACCATCGTCACGCCAAGCCATGTCCAGGCGATCTCGCGAAAAATGTATCGATCGAGTATGCGGCGCATCTAGGTGTGGGATTTCTTAACCAGTGGAGCGTAATCAGTTAGACTACCGGTTTTGTTTTGCCCGGGCCATCTCCCCCCAAAAGAATAAAGACAATCTATGGAATATTTTACGACTACGAGCGCCGCCTCGCGCCGCGCCGCCGACTGCGTGATCGTTGGCGTCTATGAAAGAGGCCGGTTGGGTGTTGGAGCGGCCGACATTGATGCCGCCAGCAAGGGCGCAATCAAGAGACACCTGAAAAGCGGTGATATCTCCGGGCAACTCGGGCGCCGTACGGTCCTGACCGATGTCGCGGGCGTCAAGGCGCCCCGCGTTGCAGTAGTTGGTCTCGGAAAATTCAGCGACTTCAATATCACCCGGTATCGGCGTGCACTTGGTGCAGTATTGCAGGCGATTTCCAGCAGCAAAAGCCGGCAGGTACTCAATTCATTGACGCTGGAAGATGTCGGTGGCGCCGGCGCTTACTACCTCGCCCGTCACACTGCTCAGGCCGTCGGCGACGCCCTGTATCGCTTTACCGCCATGAAAAGTGGACGCAAGGCACCGCTCATGCCGCTCAAAAAGGTCGGTATGGCGCTTGCCAAGCGCGGCGACGCCGCAAGATCCATGCGCGGCGCAGAGCATGGTGCCGCCATCGTGGCCGGGATGTCATTGGCCAAGGAACTCGGCAACCTGCCCGCCAATGTCTGTACACCGAGTCATATTGCCCGCACGGCGCAGAAGCTCGGACGTGAGCTCAAGAATGTGACCACACGGATCTTGAGCGAGACAGAGATGAAACGGCTCGGCATGCATTCTCTGTTGTCAGTGACAGCTGGCACCAAGGAGCCGGCCAAGCTCATCGTCATGCAATACAAGGGCAAGCCAGGCACCAAACCGATCGTGCTGGTAGGCAAAGGCGTTACCTTTGATTCGGGCGGCATTTCGCTGAAGCCCGGGCCCGGCATGGACGAGATGAAATTCGACATGTGTGGTGCCTCCGGCGTCATCGGCACTCTGCTCGCTGTTGCCAAGCTCAAATTAGCGATCAACCTCAACGTTGTCGTCCCGGCTGTCGAGAATTTGCCGAGCGGCATTGCGACCAAGCCAGGCGACATCGTCAAGAGCATGTCGGGCCAGACCATCGAGATTCTCAACACGGATGCGGAAGGACGCTTGATCCTGTGTGATGCACTCACCTACGCCCGGCGTTTCAAGCCTGATACGGTCATTGATGTAGCAACCCTGACCGGCGCCTGCGTCATCGCACTCGGCCATCACCGCACTGCTGTTATGAGTAAAAATGATGACCTGTCTGCCGACATCGTCGCAGCCGGAATTTCATCGGATGATCGCGGATGGCCAATGCCACTCGGCAATGAGTGGGCTGCCGAGCTCAAGAGTAACTTTGCCGATATGGCCAATGTCGGCGGCCGCGAAGGCGGCGCAATCACGGCTGGCTGTTTCCTCAGCAAGTTCACCGAGGGGCTCAACTGGGCGCATCTCGATATCGCAGGCACGGCCTGGAAGTCGGGCAAGCTAAAGGGTGCGACCGGCCGACCGGTGCCAATGCTTACGGAGTATATCCTCGGCCGATGTGGCGCCTTGCCGTAATGGCCAGGATTGACTTTTACATCCTCAACCAGGCAGGCCAGCACTCAAGACAGACGTTCGCGTGCCGGCTGGCCGAGAAAGCCTACCGGCTCAACAATACCGTCCACATTCACACTGGCAACCGCGGTGACGCGGATCGCCTGAACGAGCTGCTGTGGACATTTCGCGATGGCAGCTTTGTGCCTCATGAGCGTGTTTCCGGGTCGCAGCAGGCCGCCCAGGCTCCGATCACGATCGGCTGCGACGATGAAGCAGTGGAGCCGCGTGATTTGCTGATCAACCTGTGCGATGAAGTACCAGCCTGCGCCGAGGCTTTCCCACGGGTCGCAGAGCTTGTAACCTCCGACGATGATTGCAAGCAACTGAGCCGAAGGCGATTCGCAGCGTACCGCGATAAAGGACACACGCTCGAAACGCACAACGTTTAGAAGCGGCCTCCAGATGGACAAATCCTACCAGCCCCACGAGATCGAGCAGCGCGTCTATGCGCGCTGGGAAGAGAACGATTACTTCGCCCCGCAGGGTGACGGTAAGCCCTACTGCATCATGATTCCGCCGCCGAACGTGACGGGAACCCTGCACATGGGGCACGGTTTCGGCGATACGATTCAAGACGCGCTCACTCGCTATTACCGTATGAACGGGCGCAGAACCCTTTGGCAGCCCGGCATGGATCACGCTGGAATAGCAACACAGATGGTTGTCGAACGCCTGCTGAATTCCGAAGGGACTTCAAAGCGTGACATCGGTCGCGAGAAATTTGTCGACCGCGTGTGGCAGTGGAAGGAAGAATCCGGCGGTCAAATCGCAAAACAAACACGTCGCCTCGGCGCATCCGTGGACTGGAGTCGCGATCGCTTTACGATGGACGAAGGGTGTTCCGAGGCCGTAAAGAAGGTCTTTGTCGATCTCTACGACGAAGGACTGATCTATCGCGGCAAACGCCTCGTCAACTGGGATCCCGTACTGCATACGGCGCTGTCCGACCTGGAAGTGTTGTCGGAAGACGAGCCGGGCAAGCTTTGGCATTTTAAATATCCGCTGGCATCGGGCGATGGCCACGTCGTCGTTGCGACGACCCGCCCCGAGACGATGCTTGGCGACAGCGCGGTCGCCGTGCATCCCGATGATGATCGATACAAGGACATTGTCGGGCAGGAAGTAATCCTGCCTGTCGTTGGCCGCAACATCCCGATCGTGGCCGATGACTATGTCGACCCAGAGTTTGGCACGGGCTGCGTCAAGATCACGCCGGCGCATGACTTTAACGACTACGAACTCGGCAGGCGCCACGACCTGGCGATTAACAACATCCTGACCGACGACGCCGCACTGAATGACGACGTGCCCGAAACCTACCGCGGCATGGACCGTTTCGATGCACGCAAGAAAATCGTCGCCGAATTCGAAGCGCTCGGCCTGCTGGACAAGGTTGAGGACTATATCGTCAAGATCCCGCGCGGTGATCGCTCTCACGCTGTTGTTGAGCCTTACCTGACCGACCAGTGGTACGTGAAAATCGAACCACTGGCCAAGCCTGCCATTGAGGCTGTCGAAACCGGCAAGATCAAGTTCGTCCCGGATAATTGGTCGAAGACCTATTTCGAATGGATGTACAACATCCAGGACTGGTGTATCAGTCGTCAGCTATGGTGGGGACATCGCATTCCGGCATGGTATGACGCCGACGGCAATATTTTCGTCGGTCACGATGAGGATGATGTACGCAAGAAGTACAGTCTAAATAATGACATCGCCCTAATCCAGGATGAGGATGTTCTGGATACCTGGTTTTCCTCGGCGCTATGGCCGTTCAGCACACTGGGTTGGCCAGAAAAGACCAAAGCACTTGCCGAGTTCTACCCCGGCAACGTCCTGGTAACGGGCTTCGATATCATTTTCTTCTGGGTCGCGCGCATGATCATGATGGGTATCAAGTTCATGGGTGATGTGCCGTTCCACGAGGTGTACATCCACGGCCTGATCCGCGATCACGATGGCCAAAAGATGTCGAAATCGAAAGGCAACGTCCTGGATCCGCTCGACCTGATTGATGGTGTAGACCTCGATACCCTGCTAGCCAAGCGCACAACCGGCCTGATGCAGGAGCACTTCAAGGCGAAGGTCGAGAAGGCGACCCGCAAGGAATTCCCCGATGGCATCGACCAGTTCGGCGCCGACGCCCTGCGATTCACCTATGCGGCGCTGGCCACGACCGGCAGAGACGTACGCTTCGACCTGGGCCGTATCGAGGGATACAAAAACTTCTGCAACAAGATTTGGAATGCGGCGCGCTATGTGCTGATGAATACCGAGGACATCAGTGACGGTGATACCGAGTCTTCAGCTGCCGACCGCTGGATTCGGACGCGCTTCGATGAGACTGTGGCTGTCGTTCACGGTAATTTCGCCGCCTACCGCCTCGATCTCGCAGCCAAAGCCATCTATGAATTTACCTGGCGCGAGTTCTGCGACTGGTATCTCGAATTATCCAAGCCCATCCTGCAATCCGATGATGCCAGTGACGAACAAAAACGCGGCACAAAGAAAACACTGATTGAAGTTCTCGAAGCGCTGCTGCGCCTGATTCACCCGTTGATGCCGTTCATAACAGAGGAAATCTGGCAACAAGTCGGCCCGCGTGCCGGCATCGGGGGTGAGACGATCATGGTGCAACCCTACCCGGTGGCAGGGGACGCCGATGACGTCGAAGCGGTCGCTGATATCGAGTGGGTGAAAGAGTTCATTCTTGGCATTCGGCAAATCCGCGGTGAAATGGACATTTCTCCCGCAAAAGCTCTGCCAGTACTGCTGGACAAGGTCTCGCATGAAGACATTGAGCGCACCAGCAAGTACGAATCCTTACTATGTCGCGTAGGCCGAATCGAAAGCATCACATTGCTAAGTGACAAGGACGAGCGTCCGGCCAGCGCCACCGCGCTGCTGGACCAGATGCATATTCTGGTGCCAATGAAAGGCGTCATCGACATCGATGCCGAGCGCGCCCGCCTTGACAAGCAAAAACAGAAAGTCGAGTTAGACCTGACAAAGACGCGAGGCAAGCTCGGCAACGAGAAATTTGTGAACAATGCACCACCCGACGTGGTCACACAGGAAAGGCAACGGGCCACAGATTTCGAGAAGACGATCGCTCAGCTGGACGAGCAGCTCGAGAAATTGGCGGAGCTCACCTAGAACTCCCGAATACTGAGCACTGCATCACAATCTGGCCCGTTACAAATGCATTCCACACGGCGTTTCGCGACGATGACTGTCTGATACGGGCATAATCGAGTGCGCAGACACCCGGAGAGATTGATGCAGAGTGGAAGTACCCTGGAAGAACTGCCAATCGGCAAGGATTTGGATCGTGCAGCGCTCGACCGGGCGCGCAAGACACTCGGAACAATTATTCTCGGCAAGGACAGTCAGATTGGGCTCGCGCTGTCGTGTTTGCTGGCACGAGGCCACCTCCTGATTGAGGATCTGCCCGGACTCGGCAAAACCATGCTCGCGCAGGCACTGTCCCGCGTGCTTGGCCTGAGTTTCCGTCGCATCCAGTTCACATCCGACTTGCTACCCGCCGATATCGTTGGCGTGTCCGTATTTCGCCAGGAAAAGGGCGAATTCGAGTTTCAGCCCGGCCCTATTTTTGCGCAGCTGATCCTGGCTGACGAGGTCAACCGCGCGACGCCGAAAGCGCAAAGCGCGCTACTCGAGTCGATGGAGGAATACCAGGTCTCGGTGGACGGTCACACGCGCCCATTGCCTGAACCGTTCTTTGTGGTTGCAACCCAGAATCCAGCGGACCAGATTGGTACGTTCCCACTGCCCGAGTCACAACTCGATCGCTTTCTGATGCGTCTCGAGCTCGGTTACCCGAATGAGGAAAACGAGCGCGAGCTGATCACCGGTGAGGATCGGCGTTCGATGCTCGAAACGGTTGATGCGGTCGCCTCGCCGGAAGTTCTGCTCAAGCTGCAGAAGGCAGCCGCCGACATGCATATGAGCGAGCCACTTGTCGACTACGTTCAAGCCCTTGTCCGCCAGACGCGTGAATCACCCGACATCGACATAGGTCTGTCACCACGCGGTGCGCTCGCGTTGGTTGCCGCTGCCAAAGCCCATGCGTATGTCGAGCATCATGCGGGCGTCTATCCCGATGACATCCAGGCTGTGTTCACGGCGATCGCCGCACACCGGTTGAAACCGGCAGGAAATACGACCTATCGTTCAGCCGCCGAGCTATGCCAGCATGTCCTCGATACCGTGGCCATTCCCTAAGCTTGGTTTCAAGCTAGCCGTAACCGAAGCGGCGACTCGCCGTGTCAGGCAATGGGCGCGCAAGCGACAGGGCATAGACCCGACTGTCACGCGATTACGTCCAGGTCGCGTCTATATTCTGCCCACCGGCGTGGGCCTGGTCTTCGGACTGATGGTCTTCGCAATGTTGCTGGGTTCGATGAACTACAACAACAATCTGTCCTTTGTGCTGACGTTTATTCTTGGTGGCCTCGGCTTCGTGGCCATGCACCAGTGCCAGCGCAATCTCGTGGGGCTCGAGTTGCATTTTGCCGGTGTGGAGCCCGTGTTTGCCGGCCAGGCCGCACAATTTCGCGTCGCAATTACCAACCATTCCAAGAATGCGCGCCACGGCATTCGCCTGTACATCGACAAGTCCGTCAGTGAAATCCAGGACCTCGAGCCGGGCGAGAGTAAAGTCTTCGTGCTGGCCGTGATGACCGACCAGCGTGGCCGCATCCCGCTACAACGCTTTGGGATTCGCACACTGTTTCCGTTTGAGCTGTTCCGGTCCTGGGCCTGGTTGCACATGAACCTGTCGGGCCTCGTCTACCCGCACCCGGCCGACAACGCACCACCGCCACCGCCAACACAGACAGCACAAGGACACCGCCAGCATGATGCGCGAGGTGAAGAGGACTTTGCAGGCTTGCGTAAATTCCATGAAGGCGACTCACCGCGGCATGTTGCATGGAAAGCCTATGCGCGTACCGGCCAGTTGCTTTCCAAGCAATTCGCCGGCGCCGATACCAGTAGCCAGTGGTTTGATTTCTCGCAAGTTGCTGCCGACGATGTCGAGGAACGGCTATCGATCCTGACACACTGGATCATCAGCACCGACCGCACGCTGGAAGACTATGGACTACGGGTTCCAGGCGCTGAATTTCCGCCGTCGCACGGTGAGGCGCACCGCCGCAAGTGCCTGGAGACGTTGGCACTGTACGGCCTGGACGAAAACGATGGCTAGGCCGCGTGGCACAGACGGCTCGCTCCTGGAGAGCTTGCCCTGGACGCTGTTCGCGCTGATGTTCTCTCTGGCGCCGCATGTGCAGTTTCTACCCTGGTGGATCACCGCCGCGTTCTTCGTTTGCGGTGCCTGGCGCTTCCTGATCGAGAAACGTCGCCGGCCGATTCCGTCTACGTGGTTTCGCGGCTTTCTCGCGCTGCTTTGTTTCCTGGGTGTTCTTGCCACTTACGCCACTATTAGCGGCGTGGGACCAGGTTCTGCCCTGCTCGCCATCATGGCAGCACTCAAGTTGCTCGAAACCCGCAAGCGCCGCGACCAGTTCGTACTTTTGTTCATCTCGATTTTTCTTGTCATGTCGTCATTGCTGCGTGAGCAATACCTGTGGTCACTGCCGTATCTGCTGCTTGCGGTATTCCTCATCATGACGGCGTGGCTGCGCATTTCGTCGGCCGCGGGCGAGCGAGCCCGACGCAGTTTTTCGACGAGTGCACGGCTCGCCATGTACGCGGCGCCACTTGCTGTCGCGATGTGGATATTCTTCCCTCGTATTGCAACACCGTTCTGGTCTGTACCAATGGACACGGGTACGGGAACCTCCGGAATCAGCGACACGATGAGTCCGGGTGATATCAGCTCACTATCAATGTCTGATGAAGTCGCATTTCGCGTATCCTTCAAAGACACTACGCCGGAACCACGCGACCGGTACTGGCGCGGTCTTGTACTGACGATGTTCAATGGACGGACCTGGACAGGTAATGACCCGTTCCGTGGTGCACGCGTGCACGAGCAGGTCGTCAATAACGGGCGCCCCGTCGAATACTCCATCATGCTCGAACCTACGCGCCAACCGTGGGTGTTTGCACTCGATATCCCCTGGTCGTGGACTCTGGAGCGCACTTTCATGGGCCCACAGCAGCAATTGGCTCGTTCCCGCCCGATCGATCAACGCATGGCCTACGACGCCGTTTCATATCTTGACTATCGAACGGACGTCGAGCTCACTGATTTCGCTAAAGATTTCTACACACAGGTCCCTGCCGAAAGCAACCAACGCACACAGGAACTTGCACAACGGATGCGTGACGAAGCTGGCTCGGACGTCGCCTTTATTGACAACGTAATGCGACGCTTTAATCAGCAGGAGTATTACTACACGCTGGAGCCGCCGCCGCTGGGCAGCAACCCGGTCGATCGCTTTTTGTTCGATACCCGCCAGGGGTTCTGCGAGCATTACGCCTCGGCTTTCGCCCTTATGATGCGCGCCGCGGGCGTTCCTGCGCGAGTGGTACTCGGTTACCAGGGCGGTGAAGTCAATCCGATGGGCGGCCACATGATCGTACGTCAATCCGATGCACATGCGTGGAACGAGGTATGGCTTGAAGGTCTTGGATGGCGTCGTGTCGATCCGACCGGAGCAGTCGCACCCGAGCGCATCGAAATCGGCCGCAGCGGCTCAATGTTCGACGGCATCGCTGCCGACTGGGGATTCTCTGCACCATCGATGTGGGTGTACCAGATGCAGATGTACTATGACGCCATAAACGCCAAATGGAATGAGTGGATCCTCGGCTACGGTCCGGACAACCAGGATAAGTTTATGGAATGGCTGGGTATGGATGACCCGGACTGGCGCAAGATGATGCTGACACTCGTCGCGCTCGTCATCGGCATGGTGCTACTGGTCAGCTTCATTCTGGCGCTTCGCTACAGACCCCCAAAACGCGATCGTGCGGCGATCCTGTACAGGAAGTTCGTCAAGAAGAGCGGCGTCGAACCTGGGCTTGGCGAAACGCCGGCATCGTTCGCGGATCGTATCCAGCCAGATTCCCGTGTTCCCCGGGAATCGGTCGATGAGATAACATCCACCTATCTCGAAGCGCGCTATGGCCCCGCCAATGTGGCGGCACTTCAGAAACTACAGAATGCGATAGCTGCGCTTAACTGATTCGGAGGATCAACAATGCACATTCGTACTGGATTACTGGTATTGGCTGTCTGCGCTCTCTCGATATCGACGGCACTGGCTGATGACTCACGGACAGAGCGTCAAGCCATCAAAACTCCTGCAATGGCGAAGCTGGACCTGCCATTCAGCGATGCCGTGCTGGTCGGCAACACGCTCTATCTATCCGGCAATGGCGGCATCGACGAAGCAACGATGACCGTTCCCGACGATCCGAAAGATGAGGCAACGCTGCTTATGGAGAATTTCAAGAAGGTACTTGCCAAGGCAGACATGACGCTTGACGACCTTGTCTACGTGACTATCTATTGTTCCGACCTGTCTCTCTATTCCGATTTCAACGAGGTCTACAGGAGCTACTTCAGCGGAGACTTCCCGGCTCGGGCCTTCATCGGTTCCGCCCCGTTGTTATTCGGCATGCGCTTTGAAATGCAGGGCATTGCCGTCAAATAGCTTCGCTACGAGAAAAAAGCTAGCGGCAGGCGGACGGCAAGTATTCGTCTGGAATGACGCCACCGCTTGAGCAATCCCAACTCATACTGCCGAGATTATCTATCGCCGTTAAGGTGACTGTCCGGCCGGTTATCCGCGCGTTTGCACTATTGCCATATTGAATCGAAACAACGTCGCCGCTGATAGTAACTGAGCTAACGTACTTGCCGGCATAGTCACCGGGAGCTTCTAAACCAGCAGCGCTGTTGTCGGCCGGGAATGAACCATTGTTATTAAAGAACTCGACAACGGCAGGTTTGAAAGGACTGGACAGACCCAGGCCTTCAGAAACCTGGGCACGAATCGTGTATCCCTGGTAAGCGGGTATAGCAATTGCAGCCAAGGTACCGACAATGGCAACTACGATCATCAATTCGATGAGCGTAAAACCTTGTTGCACGATCTTCATGTTGCGCTCATAAAGCTGATCATCAGCCGGGCAGCAACGATTGGGTGGTTCATGTCACCCTCCAGCAGACTGGATGGACCCTCAGCATACTCACCGAGTACACCAATTATTGTGCGCTGGAGCAAGGTTTTAGCGATTGCTTCTTACGGCGCCGAGTAGAATGCCACCGAACACGAACAGCGGCACCAGCGCCAGCAACACGAATTTCGGCTCATCCGAGAATGTCGCTGCCAGCCCGACCAGCACCGGGCCAAGGACATGCGAGAACTTGGTCACCATGTTGTAGAAGCCGAAGAACTCACCAGGCGCATTGGCTGGAATCAACGAGGCGTAGTACGAGCGGCTAAGCCCCTGCACGCCGCCCTGCACACAGCCGATAATAATCGCCAGGACATAGAACTCGTTGATGCTGGTCATGAACGCTGCAAGGCTTGCGGTCACTGCGTAAACGACTAATGCGATATACAGGCCGACTTTGGGGCCGAAGTGATGCCCGAGGAGTCCATACAAGAAGGTCGCAGGAAAGCCGACGAAGTTCGTGATCATCAGTGCTTTGACGAGATCATTCGAGTCGAAGCCGAGCCGCTGGCCGAAATTCGCCGCCATGAATATGACGGTGAAGACACCTCCAACGTACATCCAGTACGCCACGAGGAACCTGACTATGTGCCGGTATTGCCGCACATGCGTGATCGTTGCCAGAAGCTCGCGATAAGCGGCGCGAAATACGCCGCCATCAACGACGCGCCGTTGCTTCGACTCTGGCACCCATTTGACCAGCGGTGTCAGGAATAGCACCCACCACGCACCTACCGTGACGAACGCAACCTTCATGGCATCGTCGATCGACGACAAACCGAAGGTCGATGGCGATGTCAGCATCCAGACATGGATTGCGAGTAGTGATGCCCCGCCGAGATAACCAAGCGAGAATCCCAGCGACGATACGAAATCAAAATAGCGCGGCTTGGTGGCATCGATGAGCAAGGAGTCGTAGAACACATTTGAGCTGTAAAAGCCCACTGATGCAACAAGGTAAAGACCGAGGGCCCAGGGCCAGTTCCCTTCGCCGACCAGTGCCAGCGACGCCGTTCCTGCGGCACCGATCATCGCCAGCCCAACGAGGAATCGTTTGCGGTACCCGCCTGCATCGGCAATCGTGCCGAACACGGGCGCCAGGATGCTCACAACCAGGTTCGCGGCCGCGGTAATCCAGGCGAGCTTCGCAGTAACTGCGGCACCACTGGAACCTGCGCTCCAGTAACCGCCGAGGAACAGCGGATACAGGACGGCCATGATGCTCAGGGCAAAGGCCGAGTTGGCCCAGTCGTACACCGCCCAGGCCGCGACCTTTCGATCTATGACATCGCGAAATTTCAATGTTCCCGCGTTTTGCGGAATACGATGTCCGGCCAACGCTCCTCGGTGAGATTCAGATTGACCTTCGTCGGTGCGATGTAAACGAGCTGATGGCCATGATCCAGCGCGAGATTGTCATGTGCCTTGCGCTCGAACTCGGCGAGCATCTTGTCGTCTTCACATTCGACCCAGCGCGCCGTTGCGACACTGATGGTCTCGAACTGGCACTCGACCTTGTATTCATCCTGCAATCGATGCGCAACGACATCGAACTGCAGCGGGCCGACGGCGCCAAGGATCAGGTCATTGTTGCGTTTCGGCTTGAACAGTTGCGTCGCGCCTTCTTCGCAGAGCTGCGCCAGGCCCTTCTGCAACGCTTTTAGCCGCAAGGGATCCTTCAATACCGCACGTCGAAAGATTTCCGGCGCAAAGTTCGGAATACCGGTGAAACGAATATCCTCGCCTTCCGTGAAGCTGTCGCCGATGTTGATCGTGCCGTGATTGTGCAGTCCGATGATGTCACCAGCGTAGGCTGTCTCGGCATGCTGCCGGTCTGCTGCCATAAATGTAATCGCGTCCGGAATTTTCATGTCCTTGCCCGAGCGCACGTGCAACACCTTCTTACCTTTCTGGTACTCGCCTGAACAAATGCGCATGAATGCGATGCGGTCGCGGTGCCCCGGATCCATGTTCGCCTGGATCTTGAACACAAAGCCCGTGAGTTTGTCCTCCTCCGGGCGCACCTCCCGTTGCTCACTTTCGTGCGGCTGCGGTACCGGTGCATGCTGAACGAATTCGTCCAGTAGCTCCTTGACACCAAAATTCGACAGCGCCGATCCAAAAAACACGGGTGATTGCCTGGCCGCCAGGTATTCATCGATATCGAGTTCGGGTGTGGCACCCTTAACGAGTTCGATTTCCTCGCGAAAGTCAGCAGCGTCATCGCCGAGCACTTCGCTTGCCTCATCCGAGGCCAACCCAGCAATGATGCGCTGCCGCGACGCTTTTTCCCGCCCGACCTTGTCGTACAGGTAAATGCGATCCTGTAACAGGTGATAGACACCTTTGAGGCGACTCCCCATGCCTATCGGCCATGTAAGCGGCGAGCACTGGATATTCAGGACGGATTCGATCTCATCAAGTAACTCGATCGGTTCGCGACCTTCCCGGTCGAGTTTGTTAATAAACGTCATGATCGGCGTATCGCGAAGGCGACACACCTCCATAAGTTTGATCGTGCGCTGCTCCACGCCTTTGGCACAGTCGATAACCATGAGTGCCGAATCAACAGCGGTCAGTGTGCGATAGGTGTCTTCGGAGAAGTCCTCATGGCCCGGCGTGTCCAGGAGATTCACAACATGATCGTTGTACGGGAACTGCATGACCGACGACGTGACCGATATGCCGCGTTGCTGTTCCAGCGCCATCCAGTCGGATGTCGCATGCCGACTCGCCTTGCGACCCTTGACTGTACCGGCCAACTGGATCGCACCGCCGTAGAGCAACAGCTTTTCGGTAAGTGTCGTTTTGCCGGCATCGGGGTGCGAGATAATTGCAAACGTGCGCCGTTTCCGGACTTGTTCAGAAATTGCTGACATGGGCGTTCAGGATTCGACGGTCAGCTTCTTGGCTAACACGGCGGCGTCTTCGCGGCCTTCCTGGGCCTGATAGTAGGACGGACGATTCGCGACCAGGTAAAAGCCTTTTTTCTTATACAGTGCCAGCGCATTCTCATTCGACGGCCGCACCTCGAGAAAAATCTCCCGCACCGATGATGTCCGCGCACGAAACAGCATTTCATCGAGCATACGTTCGCCGTAGCCGTGCGAGCGTAGGGCTGGCTCGATGCAGAGATTGAGAATGTGCGCTTCGCCGGCCGCGACCGACAGGATGCCGTACCCCGCAACATCGCCATTGCGATCGAGCACGATGCATTGATAGCCGGCAAGCAGGCAGTCACGAAACACGCCATGACTCCATGGAAAATCGTAGCTACGACGCTCGATATCAGAAACATGCGGCAAGTCCTCATGCCGCATCTGGCGAATCGTCACTTCGGCTTCGGGCGCGGGCCGAATCATTTGCCAGCCCCAGCAGCAACCCGCCGCGCCAGGCACAGGTCATCCCATGACTTGCTTTTCTGCGATGGGCTGCGCAACAGGTATGCCGGGTGGTAGGTCACGACCAGCGGGATGTCGTCAAGATGATGTATCGAGCCTCGCAAGCGCCCGACCGGAGTATCGGTGTCGAGCAGCAGCTGCGCGGCAATACGGCCGACTGCAACAATGACTTTGGGTTGCACAAGCTGAATCTGGTGTTCGAGATAGCCGCGACACTGCGCTGATTCCTCGGCCTTCGGGTCACGATTGTTCGGCGGCCGGCACTTGAGGATGTTGGCGATGAAGACGCTGTCGCGCCCTAGCCCAACTGCTCGCAGCATCTCGTCAAGCAGCTTGCCGGCGCGCCCCACGAATGGCTCGCCACGGCGATCCTCTTCAGCCCCGGGCGCTTCGCCGATGATCATCCAGTCAGCGCTCTCATTGCCCACACCAAAAACGGTCTGCGTGCGGCTTTCGTGAAGGGCGCAGCGCGTGCAGGTCGAAACATCGTCTCGCAGACCCATCCAGTCCGGGGCATCCGCCGCGACAACGGATTCGACGACCTCGACATCCGGGTCGGCGTGGTCACGCGGTACCCATAAATCGATGCCGAGCGCCTCGAGATAGGCGCGACGTTGCTGCTCCGGTTGGATCATCAGGATATTCTACACTCAGGGGTGCGCGACTTTTCCAATCAGGTCTGACCCGGCCACGACGACCTGCCCGGGCTCGACGAGCACTGTGCTCTCAATCGGCAGGTGCAGCTCCGCGAATCGCGCCAGCCGAAGATAGGCACAGCGCTGCCCCTGCCCCACTCGATCGCCGAAACGCACGAAGGATTTTGGTGCCAGGCCCAGGCGATAGCCGCGAAACTGCAACACCACATTGTCGCCTTCGTCTGTCTGGAGCCATAGCGCATTGGTCTGGTAGTCGACGACCTCGCCGCCGTTTACCGAGCGCAGGTCCAGGATCTTGCCCTCGACAGGGGCCCTGGCCGTGTAGGTGCCGAAACTGTCTATGCGAATGCGGATGCGGTGCGCTTCGCCGTGCAGCACGCCCTTGTCGACCAGGTCAATATCGACAACCTGGCCATCGACAGGACTGACCACGCCCAGCGGCGATGCCGGGATGTTGCGTCGCGGATCGCGGAAAATCAGAACCAATACGAAAAACAGCAGTGCCGCCGCAACGGCAATTCCGATGTCCAGATAGCGTAACGCCGTGAAAAAGGCGGCGGCAGCTATGATGACAAACGGAACACCTTCCCGAGCAACGAATGGATTACGCCTGCCTTCCATGGTCAAACCTGCCAGAAATCAGAGAGCCGCGACGATCCCGGACTTTGCCGTTCGAGTCAATACGTTTTTTTGTGTATGGCGCACCACATATGCTCTAGAATTCGCGCGTTGTCTCTGCAAGGTTGATAGTCGATGCGATTCTCGGAATTTGGGCTGACGACGCTCAAGGAAGTGCCTGCGGAAGCAGAAATCGTCAGTCATAAGCTAATGCTCAGGGCCGGGCTGATCCGGCGTCTTGCTTCGGGCCTGTTCACGTGGATGCCGCTGGGCCTGCGCGTGTTGCGCAAGGTCGAGGGCGTTGTGCGCGAGGAAATGAACCGTGCCGGCGCACTCGAGTTGCTCATGCCGGCCGTGCAGCCGGCCGAGCTCTGGCAAAGAACTGGCCGCTGGGACCAGTACGGCCCGCTGCTGCTGCGCATGCATGACCGGCACGAGCGCGAGTTCTGCTTTGGCCCGACCCACGAAGAAGTCATCACCGATATTGCTTGCAAGGAGTTGCGCAGCTACAAGCAACTGCCTGTGAATTACTACCAGATCCAGACCAAGTTTCGAGACGAAATCCGGCCGCGATTCGGCGTCATGCGCTCACGCGAGTTCATCATGAAAGACGCGTACTCGTTTGATATGGATGCGGAGGGGCTGGAAAATTCCTACCAGAAAATGCATGCGGCCTATACCGCGATCTTTGACCGCCTGGGCCTGACATTTCGCGTGGTTTGGGCTGACAGTGGTGCAATTGGCGGCAGCAAGTCGCAGGAATTCCATGTCATCGCCGACTCGGGCGAGGACGCCATTGCCTACAGTGATGCGGACGACTACGCGTCCAACATCGAGACCGCAGCTACGTTTGCGCCCGATGGCGAGCGGCCCGCCGCAACGCAGGAACTCGAGAAGATCGCAACGCCGGGCGTCAGGACGATCGAAGATCTCTGCAAATTGCTCGATATAGAATCGTCCCAGACCATAAAGACACTCATTGTCGAGGGCACCGAGGGCCCGGTAGCTCTGGTACTGCGTGGCGACCACGAGTTAAATGCCGTCAAGGCCCAGAAGCTGGACGGCATCGCCGCACCACTGACGATGGCCGACGACCAGACGATTCGTGAAGCCACGGGTAGCGTGGCTGGCTCGCTTGGGCCGGTCGGTCTGCAGCTGCCCGTCTATTTCGATCATGGTGCGGCCTTGCTGTCCGACTTTTCCTGTGGCGCCAATGAAAGTGGTTTTCATTATGTAGGCGTCAATTTCGACCGTGACTTGCCGGCAGTCGAGACAATCGACATCCGTAATGTCGTCGCTGGCGACCCGGCGCCAGGTGGCAAGGGCACACTCAGTATTGCTCGCGGCATCGAGGTTGGCCACATATTCCAGCTGGGCACCAAGTACAGCGAAGCGCTCGGCGCCACGGTGCAGGACAGTGACGGCAAAGACCGCGTCATGATGATGGGCTGTTATGGCATCGGCATTACACGCATCGTCGGCGCGGCGATCGAACAGAACCACGACGACAACGGCATTATCTGGCCAGCGCCGTTGGCGCCATTCGATGTTGTGCTCGTGCCGATCAATATGCACCGCTCGGAAGCCGTGCGAGACGCTGCCGAGGCGCTGTACACCGAATTGTCCGAGGCCGGTCTCGACGTGCTGTTCGATGACCGTGACGTACGGCCCGGCGTCAAATTCGCCGATGCCGAACTCATCGGCATTCCACATCGCCTGGTCGTCTCAGACCGCGGTCTCGAAGCCGGGGAACTGGAGTACCGGCACCGCCGCGATGAGGAATCACGCAACCTGAACCGTGAAGAAGCTCTCAATTTGCTCAAAGAAAGCGCTATAAGCTAGTGTTTTCAAAGGAAGCTGTCCAAATGGAGATCGGACGCTACATCACCAGACTGGCCTGCATGCTGGTTCTCGCTATGCCTTTGAGCGCGGCAGGCGAAATGGCGCCCGATCCCGAACTCCGCGAGGCGCTGCGTGCCGCAGCTTCCGAGGCCGACAGCTTCGAGGACCGCTTTGACGCCGAAGTCTGGCTGACCGACATGTCCGCACGCCTCGAACGCCAGGTCAATGATCCGGACGAGCGCATGGAGATCCTGACGCGAGTGCATTACGAGGCAACGCGCGTAGAGCTACCGCCCGAACTCATACTCGCCGTCATCGAAGTGGAAAGTAACTTCGACCGCTACGCCGTTTCGGTTGCAGGCGCCCTGGGACTGATGCAGGTCATGCCTTTCTGGAAAGACGAAATTGGTCGCCCGGACGACAACCTGAATCACGTGAACACGAATCTGCGCTACGGCTGCACGATCCTGAAGTTCTATCTCGACAAGGAAAACGGTGATCTGCGGCGCGCGCTGGGCCGTTACAACGGCAGCCTCGGGAAACGAAAATACCCGAACAAGGTGATCGATAAGCTGAGTTATAAGTGGTTTAAGGCCTGAGCCCTGCTACACAGACCGTTCACGAGGCATTTAGCAAGCTCATGGCTCGCTTTGCTGCGCTTTACTTCGCTTGCTAAACGCCCCGCCTCACGGTCTATCCTGTCATGAATCCAGCTTTTGACTCCACTTCCGCTTCCTGTACGGAAACAGAGGTGACGTTGGCCATTCTCGGGCCGTCTTCGAGCCATTTGGCCAGTTGATCGAGTGCGTCCGGCGCTCCGCAGGCCAGCACTTCCACGTCGCCATTGGTCAGATTGATCGCGTGCCCGGTGATGCCTAGCTCTGCGGCGACTTTGCGCGTGCTTTCGCGAAAAAATACGCCCTGAACACGGCCCTTGATCGTGAATCGTCGTGCCGATGTCATTGGCAAAGCCTAGTTTTCAGATTCGCGGGTCGCTTCGCTGAGCCGCAATGCGTCAATGGCCTTGGACTTGGCGTCCAGCGCCTCGCGCCGGGCGATCGCGTAATTACGCGTATTCAGGTATTTTTCGGCGCTCTGCAAGGATTTTTCGGCCGCGAGCAGCGATTCTGTCGCGTGCTCTTCAGCGCCGGCTTCCCTGGCGGCCATAATCGCCTGCCGGGCGTCCGACATTTCCTGGACAGGCATAGACTCACAGCCAGCCGCAGTCAGCAGCGCTGCGATCAAAACACCGCGAAGGAAAGCTGTTATTCGTCCTGTGAGCATTGTTATTCTTGTCATTGAGAACCGGTTAACGCTATCAAGTACGAGGACATAATGTCAATTACCATCTATCACAATCCGCGCTGCTCCAAGTCGCGGAAAACATTGGAATTACTCGAGCAAGCGGGTGTGAACCCAGCAATTGTCGAATACCTGAACACACCGCCGAGCGCTGCGGCAACGCTGCGAAACGCTGAACTCGTCGGTGTGCGCGTCGCCGATCTCTTGCGCCGGGGTGAAGATGAGTTCAAACAGGCAGACGATTTGCCCGACCTCGATGACGATGCCGCGCTGGCCAGATGGCTGGAGTTACACCCGAGAGTGATCGAGCGACCCATCGTCGTCGACGAAGATAACGACAGAGCCGTCATCGGCCGTCCTCCCGAGAACGTGCTCGGATTGATCGGCCAATGAGTGAGATCCTGGTTCTCTACTATTCAAAGGCAGGTTCAACCGAAGCGCTCGCGCGCCAGGTTTGCCGCGGTGTGGATGCTGTTGATGGCATGGCGTCACGCCTGCGTACGGTGCCGCCTGTGTCGACCGTTATCGAAGCCAATGAAGATAATGTCCCGCAAGATGGTCCACCGTATGTCACATCCAGCGACCTGGCCGAATGCTCCGGCCTTGTCATGGGCAGCCCGACACGTTTCGGCAATATGGACGCGTCGTTGAAGTATTTCATCGATGGCACGGTCACTGAGTGGATGTCAGGAGTGATGACTGGCAAGCCGTTCGGCTTGTTTACATCCACATCGAGTTTACATGGTGGCCAGGAGTCCACACTGTTGTCGATGGCTTTGCCGCTGATACACCACGGCATGATCTATGTTGGCATACCATGGACCGAGCCCATGATGTCGACGACGACAACTGGTGGTACACCGTATGGCGCGAGCCACGTGTCATGGAGCCGCGAGCACGAACTGTCGGACGACGAGAAGACTCTGGCACGCGCATTGGGCAAGCGCGTTGCAGAGATCGCAGCAAAACTACTGTAGGAGCTGTGCTTGCACTGCGACTGTCGCGCTTATTATCCCCCCACGTGGGGAGGCAAGCTCCCGACAAGCGGGACAATGAGCGCTCCTACAAGACTTCCTTGACGAAGGGGATGGTCAGGCGCCGCTTGGCCCTGAGTGCTTCCCGGTCGAGTTTGTCGAGCAACTCATAAAGACTCGCCATGTCCCGCCGGCTGCGGCTCAGCAAAAAGCGCGCGGTCTCATCGGGCAAATCGAGCCCGCGATGACGGGCGCGTAATTGCATCGCCTCTACCCGTTCCTCATCGCTTAGCGGGTGCACCCGGAATGTGGCAAGCCTTGCGAGTCGACTCTGCAGGTCCGGCAACTGGATCGGGCATTCTCGCGAAGACATTGCCGCAGAAACGACGAGTGAACGATTGGCGTCCAGCGCTTCATTGCAGAGCGAGAACAGGGCCTCCTCCCAGTCGCTATCCCCGGCAACGGTGTCAACGTCATCGATACAGATCAATTCACGGCTGGCCAGGCCGTCTAGGATCTCCGGGCCGGCGTCGCTGAGCATACGCAGCGGCACGTACACCGAAAGATCACCAGCCTTGTCGCAGGTCGCCTGCAGCAGGTGCGTCTTGCCGGTTGCTGCGGGTCCCCAGATCCAGCAGCCCTGCGCGCCAGCGCCCCCGGCAAAGTCGACAAGAGTTGCGACAAGCGCTTCATTACCTGTAGCCAGGTAACTCTCGAACACGGCATGGTCCGCGAGGCGCAGCGGCAGGGCCATCTGGGTCACAGCTTAATACTCCTCGCGTCAGGACTCGTCGGAAAGTTCAACGACGACTTCCGGATGATCCTTGAGATAGCGGTAGTAGGCGAACCGTACGAGAACCGACAGAACAGCGGCGGCTGGCAACGCCAGAAGTATGCCGAAGAATCCGAATAGCTGGCCGCCGGCTGCCACCGCAAAGATGATCAGGACAGGATGCAAGCCGATTCGATCGCCAACGAGTTTGGGTGTCAGTAGCGACCCTTCGAGGACCTGCGCAATGGTAAATGTCGCCACCACCCCGATGAGCTGCCACAGCGGCTCGGGATCCAGCGCGACGGTCAGCGATGCCAGGGCAATGCCGAAAACAAAACCGAGGTAGGGAACAAAGCTGACCAGCCCGGAAACAACCCCGATCGCGATGGCAAATTCGAGCCCTACGATGCTGAGACCGACCGAGTAGATTAGCGACAGCGCGAGCATGACAAGCAACTGTCCGCGCAAGAATGCGCCGAGCATATCGTCTGTTTCCCGGGCCAGGTCAACGACCATGTCATGCTGCCCCGACGGAATCAGCGCAGCCATGTGGCTGAGAATCGAGTCCCAGTCGCGCAGCAGGTAAAACGTGAGTATCGGCACGAGAAACAGGCTCAGGACGGCAGCGAACACGGCACTGCCCGACTGGGTCAGACCCACAAGCACCTTCGTGCCCCAGCTTCCCGCCATATCGCCATAGCGCGCTACAAATGCCCCTATTCCGATGTTCTCGCCGACCTCCAGGTCCAGCATTTCCGCAACATTTGGTAACCAGACCTGTTCTACCTGGCGCACAATTTCGGGCAAGGCGTCGAGTAAGGCGCCCACCTGTGTACGGATCAGCGGACCGACGAGAAGAACCAGCAGGCCGAGCAACATGAACGTGAGCACAAATACCGCAACAACGGCCAGGGTTCTCGGCAGTTTCAGGCGCTGCAGGCGATCGGCCAGCGGGTCACCGATATAGGCCAGCAATGCGGCAGCCACGAATGGGGTCAGCACGGGCGCCAGCAGGTACAGCAGCCAACCGACCAACGCAATTGCGATGAGCCAATTCATGCGCAGGCTGGAGTTCATCGATCAGGCCTGCGAGCGTGCGCTTCGTATCCAATTGGATACATAGTCGTAACCGCTGATGACGACGGTGATCAGGACGGCGGCGCCAACGACTGTAATCGTAATGTCGTCCGGCCAGCCGAACCCGGCTTTGGACATGACGAAAATCAGAAAGGCGAATTCGAGCCCGGTATTGAGTTTGCTGATAAAGGTCGGATCACCCTCGAGGCGGCTCACCAGGTAGTGATACATGAATGAGCCAGCCACGATGATGACATCGCGAAGAATGACAATGACCGCGAGCCAGACCGGAATATGGCCGAGAAAAGCGAGTGTGCCGAAAGACCATGCGACGAGCAGCTTGTCACCGGCCGGATCGAGGAACGCACCAAGTCGCGTGTTCCAGCCGTACTTTTTCGCAATGTAGCCGTCGATCCCATCAGATAGCCCGGCGATGACAAACAGCCCGAGCGCCCACGCGAACTGGTCATTCACGAACAGGATAATGATCGGTGCGATCAGGAAGATCCTCATTACCGAGATCGCGTTGGGAATCCAGCTAAAATCCATTTCGTCGTCGTTTCTTTTAGGGGCTGTAGAAAAATTCCAGGGGTTGCTCGAAGCGATCCATGCCAAAGCGATCGCCCTCGAAGCCATTTTGTTCGATAAGACCACCAAATCGCAATGCCCGGCGCAACCGTTCCGCCCCACCGATCGCATCGACCCGGAATCGAATTCGATCGCCTTCGACTTCGACAATAGAGAATTGCTCTACCACGGTGGTCTCAGCCAACAGATTCTGTATCGCGCCGAAAGCCTCCACCGAGCCGATACCCGCGATGGTCAGGTCGACTGATTCAACAACCGCATTGCCACCGATGGCGAATTCCGCAGCAAGCATATCGGCCACCACTCCCAGTACAAGCTCGGGCTCGCCCGTCCAACTGCGTTCCTCGCCGCCGAAATAGAAGCTCCAGCGGTTACGTTGACCGGTGGCCGGACGAATACGGCCAACCAATATCGAGTCCGCCTCATAACGCTCTGATGCCGCAATCAAGGCATCGTCAAAACCGCCCCAGATATCGCTGAAACTCAAATTTTGCAGGTCAATGGTGTCGAGCAACGGGAATGCGACGGGTAAACCGCGACGTTCGGCAATATCCAGGACGCGCTGCCGAAGCAGGCGATTGCGATCGATCGAGCGTGCCTCGTCCCGGCTGCGCACCGGATCATCCGCCGCGATGATTTCTCGTTCGCCCTGTCCCCAGTCCACAGCGAGCCAGAGCAGCGTCAACGGCCGGTCGCTGCCCCACACAGTTTGGCCGGCCTGGCGCAGGGTATTCTCGATCGCCTCACCATCGAAAGACACCCACAGCGTGTCGTCCTCACCCGGCCGAAACTGCACGATGTAAGACGACGGTTCCGGAAACAGCAAATCGATCATCTCGACATCAGTGGCCAGTTCCGACCCGGATACACGCAGCAGAACGTCGGTCAGCGCCATCTCATACGCACGGGCACGCGGATCATCCTCCTCCTGGTCGAGGGGAACCTGTGCTGAATACAAAGACGCCACTTCTACTGCCCAAACAGGAGAAGTGACGAATGCCAGAACAAGCATCGTCCAACTATATTTCAACAAGGGTGGTTTCCCCGTGGATGCCCAAGCACTATTATACTGCCGATGAAGCCTCTGACCTATAAGGATGCCGGCGTAAACATCGATGCCGGCAACGATCTCGTCGATCGTATCAAGCCACTCGTCAAACGCACACAACGGCCCGAGGTGCTGGCGGGACTGGGTGGCTTTGGCGGTCTGTTTGCTTTGCCGCCCGATCGTTACCGCGAACCGGTGCTGGTATCGGGCACCGACGGGGTCGGTACCAAGTTAATGCTCGCGCAGCAACTGAACCAGCACGACACCATAGGCATCGATCTGGTTGCGATGTGCGTCAATGATGTGCTCGTACAGGGCGCGGAGCCGCTGTTTTTCCTTGATTACTTCGCCTGCGGCCGCCTCGACGTCGACGTCGCGACAAATGTCGTTGCGGGAATTGCCGAAGGCTGCCACCAGGCCGGCGCCGCACTGATTGGCGGTGAGACGGCCGAGATGCCCGACATGTATCCGGACGGTGAATACGACCTGGCTGGATTTTGCGTCGGCGCCGTCGAACGTGGAGACATGATCACCGGCCAGTCGATCTCGGAGGGTGACGCGCTGATTGGAATCGCCTCCAACGGTCCTCATTCGAACGGCTTTTCGCTGATCCGCAAGGTGCTCGACATTGCCGGCGATGCGCAAATTGATGGACGACCCGCTCGCAAAGCACTGCTCGAGCCAACCCGTATTTACGTTAGGTCCATCCTGGCAGTGATGGACAAGATCACGATTAAAGGGCTATCGCATATCACGGGCGGCGGAATCAGCGAGAACCTGCCACGCGTGTTCCCCGACGACCTGCACGCGGTTGTTGATACCGCAACATGGCGGCAGGGTCCCGTTTTCGACTGGTTGGCCGAGCACGGCAGCATCAACGTCGACGAAATGCGGCGGACCTTCAACTGTGGCGTGGGCATGATTGTTGTGGTCGCCGACGAGGATCTGCAAACGGCTTTGTCAGTGCTCGACGAGGTCGGCGAGAACGCCTGGCAGATGGGCCAGATCGATGCAGGTGCCGGACCGGTCAATTTCCTTTGAGCACGACTCGCTGTAGAGCCGCGGTCCTGATCTCGGGGTCGGGCAGCAACCTGCAGTCCTTCATCGATAAAGTCGCCAGCGGCGAATTCGACCTCGATCTGTGCGTGGTGTTCAGTAACAAACCCGACGCCTATGGCCTGAGCCGGGCAGAAGACGCAGGAATTGCCACCGAGTGCCTCGAGCATGGCGGCTATCCGGATCGCGAGTCATTTGATCGCGCGGTTGCCGATGTCCTCGATACCTATGCGCCCGACCTGATTATTCTCGCCGGTTTCATGCGTATCCTGAGCCCGTGGTTCGTAAAGCACTTTGAGGGTCGGGTACTGAATATCCACCCGGCGCTGCTACCGGCCTACCCGGGGCTCGATACTCACCAGCGAGTGCTCGACGCCGGCGATGAATGGCACGGCAGCACCGTGCATTTCGTCACCGAAGAACTGGACGGCGGACCACTGATTCTGCAGGGGCGGCTTACGGTCAATCCCGGTGAGACTGCGGACCAACTCTGCGCACGAGTACAGGCGCTCGAACACCAGATCTATCCGCTGGCGGCGCATTGGTTCGGCCAGGGGCGCATCGAATTTCGAGGTGGGCGGACCTGGATGGATGGCAAGCGTCTCGACGAGCCCGTGGTGAAGGACTGCTTTTGATCATGCCTTTGGAAGCGTAACCCCGGTTTGACCCTGGTACTTGCCACCACGATCCTTGTACGACGTCTCGCATTCCTCGTCGGATTCGAGAAACAGCATCTGCGCCACGCCTTCATTTGCATATATTTTGGCGGGCAGAGGCGTCGTGTTCGAAAACTCCAGCGTGACATGCCCCTCCCACTCGGGCTCGAGTGGAGTGACATTGACGATGATTCCACAACGCGCATACGTCGACTTGCCAAGGCAGATCGTCAAAACACTGCGCGGAATACGAAAATACTCGACCGTTCGCGCCAGCGCGAAACTGTTCGGCGGAATTACACAAACATCGCTCTGGATATCAACAAAACTCGAATCATCGAATGCCTTTGGGTCGACCACGGCGGAGTTGATATTCGTGAAAATCTTGAACTCGTCCGAGCAGCGTACGTCGTAGCCATAGCTCGATGTGCCGTAGGAAACGATGCGATGATCGCCGTTCTTTCGTACCTGGCCAGGCTCGAACGGTTCGATCATTCCATGCTCGCTCGCCATGCGGCGAATCCAGCGATCGGACTTAATCGTCATCAACTATCCTCTACGACGATGTTCGGGAATTTGCTGCTGTAGTCCCTGCCCTGGGCGGCTTGCGCGGCCGCCATGCGACGTGCAGCATTGCGGTAGGCCTTAGCAGCTGGCGAATCCGGTGCCGCGATGACCGTGGGATTACCGCTGTCGGTTTGCTCACGAATCGTCGCATCCAGCGGCAATTGGCCGAGCAATTCGACGTCGAAGTCCTGTGCCATCGTCTCGCCGCCGCCGCTACCGAATATCGGTTCCTCATGCCCGCAGTTCGAACACACATGCGTGCTCATGTTCTCGATGATGCCAAGAACCGGCACTGACACCTTGTTGAACATAGCCAGGCCCTTACGCGCGTCCAGTGTTGCAATATTCTGGGGTGTCGTGACGATAACCGCGCCACTAACCGGGACTTGCTGCGATAAGGTCAGCTGAATGTCGCCGGTGCCCGGGGGCATGTCGATTATCAGGTAATCGAGGTCGTGCCAGTCCGTCTGGTGCAGGAGCTGCTGCAGCGCAGAGGTCACCATCGGGCCGCGCCAGATCATGGGCTGGTCAGCATCAACGAGAAAGCCAATCGACATGACCTGGACACCATAAGCCTCGAGAGGTCGCATGGTCTTGCCATCGTCACTGGCCGGTTGTTTGCCAGCCAAACCGACCATTTGCGGCTGGCTTGGCCCATAGATGTCTGCATCGAGAAGGCCGACTGACGCGCCGTCGGTGGCAAGCGCCATTGCCAGGTTGACCGACACCGTGGATTTGCCGACACCCCCTTTGCCCGACGCTACGGCAATGATATTGCGCACCCCGGGCATCGGCTTGAGATTGCGTTGCACGCCGTGCGCAACGATCTTTGTCGTCAACTCGACGCTGACATCCGATACACCGGTCTCGGTGCGGATGGCGTCGCTGATGAATGCGACGTACTCATCGTGGCTTTTTTCTGCGGGAAAACCGAGTTCGATGCGCGCCTTGACGGCGGAATCGTCGGCCACGACATCGACTTTCTGGGCTACATCACTGATGGTTCGCCCAAGTTCAGGTAATTCGAGGGAATTCAGGAATTTATTCACATTGGTTTCTGCTGACGGCGTCACATTTCCGCCTTCGGTATTAGGTAAAATCATTCTGCAGGGCCTCGTGACGGAGGCTCGCGGGCGCACATTGTAGCGAAGCTGCAGCGGGAACCAAGCATTGGTTTTCAAGAGCTTACTCGCCAATGACGCCGGGGCGATGTGGTATAAAGCTGCATCTGGGATTTTTCGGTCGGTGTGGGTGCTATTTCCGGGTTCGCACAGGCTTTCGTTTGGGCAAAAGCAGATCGACCATTGACTGTTCATAGGACACGCGCAGACATTCAGGGTGCAGGGATGCCGCTAACCGGCGATCCTTGTGTCGGTAAGCACTCGTGAGCCTGCTCGGAGGATTCCGGGCAGACCAGCTGGTCAACCAGCTTGTTGCTGAAGAAAAACCTGATTCGTCATCTGCCAAACGGCTGGTCGACCGCATCAAGAGAATCGGCCCGAAAGTGATACCCAAAGCGATCGATGCGCTTGCACTGTCGGACAAATCCCACACGATGGTCTTCGTCGACATACTGTCCAGCCTGGTCAATGACAAAACGCTCGAGCTGTACAAGGAAGGCCTTGCTGATGGCAATGAGCGCGTCGTTTCAGGGACCTCCTGGGCGCTATCCAGCAGCACCAGCTACGACGCCAATAAACTGCTGGATTTCTTCGATGACCCCGAGGTTTCCAAGCCTGCCCTGATTGAAGTACTACGCGTCCACAAACAGGATCTCAGCGTGCACCAGCTGCTACAGCACGCCTACGATTCCGACCCCAAGGAAAGTGCGGCGCTGTTCAAAATCATTGAAGACACCGTTCGCCCCGAGATGGTCGGCGACCTGATTTCTCGCCTGGGTGGCCGTGATCCAGTGATCAAAGTCCACCTGATTGGCCTCATCACGAGATTCGACCGTCCCGAGGTCAACCAGGCCCTGGAGATGCAGTTGCGCGATCCGAACAAGATGGTCCGCAGTGCCGCCCTGACTGCTCTTGCCACTCGCGGTGATGCCGTCAACATCGCCTCTGTCGCCAAACTTCTACAAGATCCTGACATCGATGTGCAGAACAAGGCCGTCGACATGATCATCCATCTCAAGCATCCCGAGACGATCAAGTACCTGGCCGACGCGCTAAAAGACGAATCGGAATATGCCCGCCGCTCGGCCGTCGAGGTTCTTAACGAACTCGGCAGCAAGGACTCGGTCAAGGAGTTGTTCAACGTACTCAAGGATGATGATTGGTGGGTGCGCTCACGCGCCGGCGATGCGCTCGCCGAAATCGGCGGCCCCAAGGTAGTTGATTCGGTCGTTCAGCTGATCAAGGATGAGGATGAAGAGATTCGTCGTACCGCCATTGAGATCCTCAACGCCACCAAGGACGAGCGTGCCGTCGACCACCTGATCGCTGCAACGAATGACACCGACTGGTGGGTCCGTGAACGTGCCGTCGACGCATTGTCGAAGATCGGCAGCCCGAAAGCCCTGCCCCGGCTCGAGCAAATGCTCGGCGAAAACCCAAAGACCGATACCGTCATCATTCGGGCACTCGCCAAGATCGGCGGCCAGCAACACATCAAGCAGATCGTGCCGTTGCTCAATAGCCCCGAGCGTGAGGTGCAGGTCGAAGCGATCAAGGCGATATCACAACTTGCCGACGAGACACACGCTGACACGGTTCGTGGCGTACTGCTCAAGATCAAGCAGGCCGACGAGCCGACGATCATCAACAGTGCTGACAAAGCGCTCAAGGACCTCGACGCACGATTCTCTGAAACCGTCCTGGCCGAAAACAAGCGTGCCGAGAAAATCGGCGAGCACACCAAGACGATGCTGCTCGACGACGAGGACCTGTCGAAGCTGCTCGAGGATCAGGCGAAAGCCAGGACCGAAGCTGCACCGCTCGAAGCAGCCGAGGCGGACGCACCGGCATCAGCACCAACCGGTCCGATCGGGCTCGACATATCGAAGCTCAATCCGGGCGATGTTATCGAAGGCCGCTACAAGTACATCGAGAAGATCGGCAAGGGTGCATTCGGCACCGTTCTGCTGATGGAGGACGAGGTAGTCGATGAGCGCCTGATTCTCAAATTCCTGAACCCGAACGTGTCATCCGATGAGGAAATGATGAAGCGTTTTGTTCACGAACTGCGTTACTCGCGCAAAATCACCCATCGCAATATCATTCGAATCTATGACTTTCTGAACCTGCAGGGCAGTTACGCGATATCGATGGAGTACTTCCCGTCGCATACGCTGAGCGGTGAAGTCCCGAACAACCAGCCGATGGACATCAAGAAGGCACTCAAATTCTCCCGCGACATGGCAACCGGCATGACCGTTGCGCACCTGGCCGGGGTTATCCACCGCGACCTCAAGCCTGCCAACGTGCTGGTCAACAACGAAGGACTGCTCAAGATTGTGGACTTTGGCGTAGCTGCGGCGGCATCGAGTGGTGACACGCAGCTTACCAAGACCGGTTACGTTATCGGCTCGCCGAAGTACATGGCGCCCGAGCAAATCCTCGGCAAGAAGGTCGACGAAACAGCGGACATCTATAGTATCGGCGTCATCATGTATGAGATGACAACCGGCATACCGCCATACAGCCGCGGTGATCATATGTCGGTGATGTATCAACATGTCCAGGGCAAGGCCAAACTGTGCCAGGAGATCAACCCGGAGATTCCGGACGAGTACGCTGTGATAATCGCCAAGGCCATGTCGGTCGACAAGACCAAGCGCTACCAGTCCATGGACGAGTTGACCGTAGCACTCGACAGCCTGCGGCTGTAGCCCCACAGCAACAACAAAACTGTGATGTTGCTCTGGTATGCGACATAATTTCCGCCTAGGATAGACGCAACTGCCTGATTTATTGGAGTTCAGGCCGCAATGGCACGAATAGACGCATTTTTGAAACTCGGTCTCGCGCAGGGATGCTCGGACGTGCACCTGTCCGTCGGTGTGCCGCCGATGTTGCGCATGAACGGCGACTTGCTGCCGATCAAGTTTCGCGAGCTTTCGGATACCGAACTCGAAACCTATGTTCGCGAAATTCTATCAGCCAACCAGATCGAAACGCTCGAAAATGGTCACGACCTCGACTTTTCCTATGTCGCTGAAGAAGGCGGTCGTTTTCGCGTCAACGTCTTTCGAAAGGTGACCGGGTACGGTGCTGTATTCCGCCACATTCCCCCCGACGTGCCCACGCTCGAGCAGCTCGACGTACCCAAAGTGCTCACCGAATTTTGTGACTATCACCAGGGCATGGTGCTTGTCACGGGTTCGACCGGTACCGGTAAATCAACGACGCTCGCCGCAATGATCAATTATCTCAACGAGACGAAAAACCTGAACATCATCAGCCTCGAAGATCCGATTGAATTCGTTCACCCAAGCAAGAGCTGCCAGGTCATTCAGCGGGAATTGGGCACGCACCTTGTGTCATTTGCACAAGGTGTTCGGGCAGCGATGCGAGAAGATCCTGACGTCATCCTGGTCGGTGAGCTACGCGATGCGGAGACAATTACGATGGCGATGACCGCGGCGGAGACCGGTCACCTCGTACTGGGTACGCTGCATACGACAGGCGCCGTCAAAACCCTTGACCGAATCATCGATGCACTGCCCGGTGAGCTGCGCGAACAGACCAAGGCATTTCTATCAATGAGCCTCAAAGCCGTCGTTACACAGGTATTGTGCAAGACACCGGATGGCCGGGGTCGCCGCGCCGTCCTCGAAATTCTCATCAATACGCGAGCCATCGCGAAACTAATCACGACTGATCAGACACACCAGATTCCGTCCCAGCTGCAGACCGGCAAGGACCTCGGTATGCAGCTCATGGACCAGGCACTGCTCGACGCGATCAACCGCAAAGAAATTGATCCCGATGACGCTTACCGATTCGCCGGCGACAAGCGCAAGTTCACGCGATTTGTTACCGACACCGATATCGTTCCGGCCGTTGATGTCGGAGGTAACGAGAAGCTGTTGCAATGAGCAAGATCGACCATTTCCTGCAAGAAGCCCTTAAGCGCAATGCATCCGATCTGCATTTCGTGTCCGGCGACCCCGTGCGTGTACGTGTCCACGGTGAGCTCCAGATCATGATGGACGATAAGCTCACCGTCGAAACCGTGCACGAAGCCATCATGGAAATTATGGATGGCACGACGCAGCGTACGTTCGAAAAAGAGGAATCGGCGGACTTCGCGTACGAGATCGAAGGCGTATCGCGATTCCGCGCCAATGCATTCCGGCACCTCAATGGCATTGGCGGAGTTTTCCGCGCGATTCCGTCGACGGCGCTGACACTCGATCAGCTCAACATGCCACCAGTCATCTACGACCTCTGTAAGCAGACATCCGGCATGATTCTGGTGACTGGCAAGACAGGCTCCGGTAAATCGACGACCCTGGCCGCAATGATCGACGCAATCAACACGTCGGCCAAGGGCCACATCCTGACTATCGAAGATCCGATCGAGTTCGTCCATAAGACGAAAAGCAGCCTCATCAGCCAACGCGAGATCGGCCTGCATAGCGGCTCGTTCGCCGAGGCACTGCGTTCGGCATTGCGCGAGGATCCGGATGTCATCCTGGTCGGCGAAATGCGCGACCTCGAGACGATCAGCATCGCCGTGACAGCAGCCGAAATGGGTATCCTCGTCATGGGAACGCTACACACCAATGGCGCCGCCCAGACCGTGGACCGCATCATCAATTCGTTTCCACACGACAAGCAGGCCCACATCCGCACGATGATTTCGACATCGCTGCGCGGCGTCGTTTCCCAGCAGCTGCTGCCGACCAAGGGCAAGCCCGGGCGCATCGCCGCACTTGAAGTCCTGATCAACACATCAGCCGTCGCCAATCTCATTCGCCAGGGCAAACTCGACCAGCTAGAGACCGCGATGCAGTCCGGCGGCAATATCGGCATGCAGACCATGGACTCGGCGCTGATGAATCTCGTCGAACATGCCCACATTGCCGGCAATGAAGCCTATCTGCAGGCAAGTGACAAATCGAAGTTCGAGCGCTTCAGGAACGAGACCTGAAACAGCGATAAATCGCATCGTTCAGCCCTACACGTGGCATAATCGCGGCCTTTGAAACCGCGCAGAATCCGGCTGCCACAAATGTCCGCAAGTCGCAGAAAAATCCTCGTTACCAGTGCTCTTCCGTACGTCAACGGCTCTCCCCATATGGGGCACATGGTCGAGTATATCCAGACCGATATCTGGGTTCGCTTCCAGAAGCTTCGTGGCCACAGCTGTATTTACGTCTGTGCCTCGGATGCGCACGGCACGCCGATCATGCTTAAGGCGCGTGAACTCGGCATTACGCCCGAGGAACTCACGACGGAGGTATCCAGGGAATTCGTGGGCGTGTTCGAGGATTTCGGCGTCGATTTCGATAACTACCACACGACGCACTCGCCTGAAAACGAGGCACTAACCGTCGAGATGTTCGAGGCGCTGAGCGAGACGGGCGACATCTACACCAAGAGGATCGAACAGTCATATGACGAGAAAGAAGGCATGTTTCTGCCCGATCGATTCGTCAAGGGCGGCTGTCCGCGCTGCAAAAGCGAGGATCAGTACGGTGATGCGTGTGAGGTGTGTGGCGCGACCTACACACCCGAAGATCTCATCGACCCTGTATCAGTACTGTCAGGGACGATGCCAGTCAAACGGGAATCTGAGCATTACTTTTTCAAACTCAGCGAGTACGGTGACCGCCTGCGCGAGTGGATGCAGGGAGCATCGCTCGACAAAAACGTTATCGCGAAACTCGAAGAGTGGTTCGAGACCGGGCTGCGAGACTGGGATATCTCGCGAGACGCACCCTATTTCGGATTTCGAATTCCGGGCACTGAAGACAAGTACTTCTACGTCTGGCTCGACGCGCCGGTGGGCTACCCGGCCAGTTTCAAGCATCTCTGTCAGCGGCGCGACGACCTGGATTTCGATGAGTACTGGCGGCCCGGTCATGACACCGAGGTTTATCACTTTATCGGCAAGGACATCATGTACTTTCACACCTTGTTCTGGCCGGCGGTACTGCACGGTGCTGGCTTTCGAACACCGACCAGTGTCTACGCGCATGGCTTCCTTACGGTCGATGGTCAGAAGATGTCGAAGTCGCGCGGTACGTTCATCAAGGCACGTACCTATCTCGATAATCTGAACCCGTCATACCTGCGCTACTACTATGCCGCCAAGCTCGGCCCTACGATCGAAGATATCGACCTGAATCTCGACGACTTTACAGCACGGGTCAATTCGGATCTCGTTGGCAAACTTGTCAATATCGCGAGTCGTTGCGCCGGTTTCATAGGCAAACGATTCGGCGGCGAATTGACCAAAGAGCTGCCCGAGCCGGGGCTTTTTGCAGAATTTGCTGACGCATCGGAGTCCATCGCAGAGCATTTCGACAAACGTGAGTACTCGAAAGCCATTCGCCTGATCATGGCTCTGGCTGACAAAGCCAATCGTTACATTGACGACAAGAAGCCCTGGGTCATGATCAAGGATGAGGCGCAGCTCGATGACGTACAGGCTGTCTGTACTCAGGGCCTCAATATGTTCCGCAGCCTTATGATTTACCTGACACCCGTTATTCCCGTCGTCGCCGACGGCGCGCGCGAATTTCTAGGTGAAGGTGACTGGGGCTGGCAGTCTGCCTCGGAGCCGTTGCTCGGCTCCACTATCAATAAATTCAAACCGCTGTTGACGCGTGTCGAGCAGCAACAGGTCGACACCATTGTCGAACAGTCCAGAGAAACGAGCGGGGAGCCGAAAAAAGTGGCCGACGACAACACCATTTCCATCGATGAATTCATGAAGGTCGATTTGCGTATTGCTCGCATTGAGGAAGCCAGCCCGGTTGAAGGAGCGGACAAATTGCTGGCACTGACCCTGGATATCGGCGACAGCTCGCGTACCGTTTTTGCCGGTATCAAGGCTGCGTACGATCCTGACAGCCTGGTTGGCCGACACGTCATCGTCGTGGCCAATCTCGCGCCACGCAAAATGCGCTTTGGTGTTTCCGAAGGTATGGTGTTGGCCGCCGGTCCAGGTGGTGAGGAGATCTTTCTGCTGTCACCCGACGATGGCGCCGAACCGGGCATGCGCGTCAAGTAAGCCGGAACTTTCATGAGCGAAATCATCGTCATTCTTGTTGGCACAGTACTCGTCAACAATTTTGTGCTTGTGCGCTTCCTGGGACTTTGCCCGTTCATGGGGGTCTCGCGAAACCTGGAAGCAGCAACCGGCATGTCACTGGCGACAGCGTTCGTACTAACACTTTCGTCAGCGACCGCTTACCTGCTGCACCAGTACGTGCTTGTACCCCTCGACCTTGAGTACCTCAGGACTATTAGTTTCATTCTCGTAATAGCGGCGAGTGTGCAGTTCACTGAAATCATGGTGCGGCGGCTCAGCCCGTTGTTACACCAGGTACTAGGCATTTTTATTCCGCTCATCGCGACCAACTGTGCCGTTCTCGGCGTCGCATTGCTCAACGTGCAACAGTCCAATGGCTTTGCGCAGTCGGTCTTTTTCGGATTCGGCGCCGCAGCTGGTTTCGCGCTGGTACTGGTCCTTTTCTCGACGATCCGCGAACGCCTCGATGCGGCCGATATACCGGCGCCGTTTCGCGGTACGGCAATTGCGCTGTTGACAGCAGGCATCATGTCACTGGCATTCATGGGATTCTCGGGCATGGCCCGGCCGTGACCGGAGCGCGATCGAATGTGGACCGCCGTTATCACAATCGCTTTGGTGGCTCTGGCCGCCGGCCTCGCATTGAGTTATGCCTGGCGCAGTTTACCGGCCGACTCCAATGAACTGGTCAGCAAAATCGACGAATTGTTGCCTCAGACACAATGTGCTCAATGTGGCTATCCGGGCTGCCGGCCCTATGCCGAAGCGATCGTTTCGGGTGACGCACAAATCAACCTGTGCCCGCCCGGCGGTGACGACACTGTCGGGCGACTCGCGACGCTTCTCGGCACGGAACGGCTGCCGCTTGCCAGACATCCGGAGCTCGAGCGGGCAGTCGCCGTTATCCACGAATCGCTCTGTATTGGTTGCATGCATTGCCGCAACGCGTGTCCGGTTGACGCTATCGTTGGTGCGCACCAACTGATGCACACGATTATTGAAAACGAATGCACGGGTTGCGAGCTCTGTATTGCACCCTGCCCGGTTGATTGCATCACCATGCGGAGCCTTGCATGAGTGCGCCTACTTATGATCTCGGCAAGCTGCATGGCGGCTTGCGCCTACAGGCGCACAAGTCAGACTCGACGTCAGAGCCAATAGTGCAGATACCGGTTCCCGACCAGTTGATTCTGCCAATTACCCAGCATGCCGGCGATCCGGCGCAGCCAGTCGTTGGAATTGGTGAGCGTGTATTGAAGGGCCAGCTGATCGCCGAGGCGCATGGATCGCTTGGCGCACCGGTACATGCCTCGTCATCCGGAAAGGTTGTTGCCATTGAACCCTGGCCTGTGTCGCGCCGCTATGGAGACGATGCACCCTGCATCGTCATCGAATGCGATGGTGAGGATCGCCCGATCGAGCCCGTGGAGAAGCATCCCGACTTCGAATCGCTGCCCCCCGACGCATTGCTCACCTGGATTCTGCAAGGCGGCATTGTCGGACTCGGCGGTGCAGTATTCCCGACAGCGCAAAAATTGATGCAGGCCATTACCTGTAACCTCGAGTACCTGATCTTGAACGGCGTCGAATGCGAACCCTACATCAGTTGCGACGACATGCTCATGCGCGAATACGCGCACAATGTATTGGGTGGCGCCCAGATCCTGCTGTATGCCCTCGACCTCAAGACCTGCTACGTTGCCGTCGAATCCGACAAGCCAGATGCCATTCATCGGCTGGGCGAAGTCCTGGCTGAACTCGGTGATGAGCGACTCATCCTTAAGCAGGTGCCAACGATCTACCCCTCGGGGGGTGAGGACCAGCTTGTCCAGCTCGTGGCAAACCGTGAAGTGCCTTCCGGTGGCCTGCCGACGGACGTCGATTGCCTTGTGCAAAACGTCGGCACGGCCGCGGCGATTTATGACTGGGTGCTCCACAACGAGTCCCTGATTTCGAGAATAACAACGGTAACCGGCGATGGTGTCGCGCGGCCAGTCAACGTTGAGGTGAGGCTCGGTACGACGGTCGGTGACGTCATCGAGCATGTCGGCGGTTACACGGGGCAAGCCAGGCAATTGATCATTGGTGGGCCGATGACCGGCAAGTCGGTGACATCCGACCGCGTGCCGCTGGTCAAGGCGACGAATTGCATCCTGGTGCTTTCAGAACCGGTGTCTTTAAGTGACGAAGTGCCCTGTATTCGCTGCGGCGACTGTGCATCCGTGTGCCCTGTGCAGCTATTGCCACAACAGCTGTTCTGGTATGCCTGTGCCGACGATGAGGCCAAGTTACGCAGCTACGGCCTGACCGATTGCATCGAATGTGGGTGTTGTGATCTCGTTTGCCCAAGCCACATTCCGTTGACTTTCGATTTTCGCATGGCCAAGGCGCGCATTCGCGAACTCGCTGACGAGAAAGCCCGTGCCGAGCGTGCGCGACAACGTTTCGAGGCGCGCAACGAGCGCCTGGAGAAGGAACAGCAGGAGCGCGACGAGGAACTCGCGCAGCAAAAGGAAGACGCCCGCAATGCCGGCGCCGATGCGATAGCCGAGATCATGCAGCGCAAGCAGGACGAGGATAAGTAATGGAATTCGTCCGACGAGACGCGCCATTCCTGACGCCGAAGGTCGACGTCGCATCGATGATGCTGCAGGTGCTGGCGGCGCTCGTCCCTGCTGCTCTGGCGCACGTCTGGTACTTCGGACCCGGTTTTATTTTTAACCTGGTGGTTGCGACGGCATTCTGTGTTGGCGGTGAAGTGTTAATGACGCGCGCACGAGGTCGCGACCCGGTCGTCGCATTGTCCGACTTCAGCGCCATTGTCACGGCCGCCTTACTGGCCTTTGCTTTGCCGTCGCTGACGCCATGGTGGGTTACGGCCACCGGCTCGTTGTTTGCGATTGTGGTGGTCAAGCATCTCTATGGAGGCCTCGGTTTCAACGTGTTTAACCCGGCAATGGCCGGCTATGTCGTTATCCTCATTGCATTCCCGTTGGAAATGAATCTCTGGGTCGCACCACGCATGGGCGACATCGATTACATCAGCCTCAGCGTGCTGCAAACCGCAAAGTACACGCTGACCGGCTCGCTGCCCGACGCACTGACGTTTGATGCCATCAGTCGCGCGACGCCGCTGGATGCAATGCAGTCGGGGCTGCGCAACATGCGCACCTATGCGGAAATTCGGACCAACCCGATGATGGGCGACTTCGGTGGCCGCGGCTGGGAGTGGCTCGGCAACTTTTTTGCATTTGGTGGTGCGTGGCTGCTCGTCAAGAAAATCATTCGCTGGCAAATACCTACCGGCGTATTGCTGGGATTGCTGATCCCCGCCGGCGTGATGTACATCGTTTCACCCGGCAGTAATGCCAGCCCGGGCTTCTACCTGTTCTCAGGTGCAACGATTCTGTGCGCATTTTTTATTGCGACCGACCCGGTGTCGGCTGCCACAAGCCCTAAAGGCCGGTTTGTCTATGGTTGCGGCATCGGCTTGCTGATTTTCGCGATTCGCAAATGGGGTTCGTATGCGGACGGCGTTGCTTTTGCCGTTTTGATTATGAATATGGCCACACCGGCCATCGACTACCTCACCCGCCCAACTATTGTTGGACACTCGAGTCGCGGTGGCGGCAATGAGTGACCAGGGCATCATCAAAGCGGGCGTGACGCTCGCACTGATAGCCTCGATCTGTACGGCACTCGTCGCTGCTACTTACCAGGCAACGCACGAGCGCATCGCGGCGAACGAAAAGGCGCTGCTCGAGCAGAGCCTGCAGCCGGCGCTCTCTGGCGTGTTTTATGACAGTGGGGTGAGCGAGTCGCGCCTTGTACTGCAACCGCCCCATGATCTGCCTGGCAACGATCCGGCCGTGATTTATCGCGTGTTTGCGGAGAGTAAGCCCGTGGCAGCCCTGTTCGCAGTCACTGCGCGAGACGGCTTCTCCGGTCCGATCCGCGTCCTTGTTGGCGTCGAATACGATGGCACAGTCACCGGCATTCGAATTTTGCAGCATCGGGAAACCCCTGGCCTGGGAGACAAGATTGAGGCGACTCGATCAGACTGGGTATTCCAGTTCGACGGACACTCGATCGGTGACCCGCCAGTCACAGGTTGGGCAATCAGGGAAGATGGCGGCGAGTTTGACCAACTGACAGGTGCTTCGATTACACCGCGCGCTGTCATCAAGGCGGTCAGGGACACGTTGTTATACTTCGACGCCAATCGGGAGACGATTTTCCTGGCCGAAGCGAGTGGAGAGGACGAATGACGTCCGGCGGTTTTATTGAACGGCTGCGAACCGGGTTGTGGAGAGACAATCCGGGGCTCGTGCAACTGCTTGGACTTTGTCCGCTGCTTGCGGTGACGTCGACTTTCGTCAACGGTCTCGGTCTGGGAATCGCAACGTTGCTCGTTCTGACCGCATCCAATGCCCTTGTTTCTGCAACGCGCCGCTGGATTCGCCACGAAATTCGCATTCCGATTTACGTCCTGATCATCGCCAGCCTGGTGACCTGCGTCGAACTCATATTCAAGGCATGGTTCCCGACGCTTGATCGCTCACTCGGCATTTTCATTCCACTTATTGTGACTAACTGCGCGATCATCGCACGCGCCGAGATTTTTGCCTCTCGTAACTCGATCGGCGTCAGCATCGCTGATGGCCTGGGCATGGGTGCCGGCTTTGCGGGCTTGCTGATGGCGCTTGGTGCATTCCGGGAATTGGTCGGGCACGCCTCGATCGGCGGCTTTTCATTCGCAGACAGAGGATTTCTTCTTGCCATACTGCCACCTGGTGCATTCTTCGCCCTGGCCCTGGCCGTAGCCCTCAAGAACCACATTGACCGCAAACCCGGCCGATGAATACCGAAAAACGCACGGCGATCTACTCCAAACTGCGCGAACTCGACTCGAATCCGGATACCGAGCTGCATTACGACAGTCCGTTCGAATTACTGGTCGCCGTCATACTGTCGGCCCAGGCAACGGATATCAGCGTCAACAAGGCCACGGACAAGCTGTACCCGGTCGCGAAAACGCCCGAATCGATATTGGCGCTCGGCGTCGACGGCCTGAAGCCGTACATCAAGACGATCGGGCTGTTCAATAACAAGGCCGGGAACATCATTAAGACCTGCCGCATCCTGATCGATGAACACGGCAGCGAGGTACCGACTACACGCGAAGGCCTGGAGAGCCTGCCAGGCGTCGGCCGGAAAACAGCCAACGTGATCCTGAACACCGCGTTTGGCGAACCGACGATCGCCGTCGACACGCACATATTTCGCGTCTCAAACCGCACGGGCATCGCCAAAGGCAAGACTCCGCTTGAAGTGGAAAAGCGCCTCGTTCGCCTGACGCCCGATGAATTCAAAAAAGACGCCCATCACTGGCTGATCCTTCACGGGCGCTACGTCTGTAAGGCACGCAAGCCGCTATGCGGCGAGTGCGCTATTCAGAAGTGGTGCGAATTCAAGAACAAGGAACTCGCGTGATCTTCGGTCAGGACAGAAACGAGTTACGAAAGATGTACGCCAGCGCCTGGCAAAAACGCTGCGAAAAGGGGGACCTTTCGCCCCTGGAGGCACAGATCGCCCGAGTAATCGAGGACCATCCCGAGTATCACGACGCCGTCAACGGTAACCTCGACCAGGAATTCACGGTCGCGGGCGGCCACACCAACCCGTTCCTGCACATGGGCCTGCACCTTGGCATTCGAGAACAGGTCGCTACTGACCGGCCGGCCGGGATCGCCGCCGTGTTTAACGCCTTGGCCGGCAAGATCGGTGACCCGCATAAAGTCGAACATCACATGATCGACTGCCTCGCGGAAACGCTCTGGGAGGCACAACGCGACAACCAGCCTCCGGATGAGAGCGTCTACATAGAAAGGCTGCACAAGCTGTAATAATTAAAGCCTTGTTCTGGTCTTTGTTTAGGAGCCCGCACCGTGCGGGCGTTATTGTGATGATATGACTGACCTGACCCCACAATACCCGGTTAGCGGCGCTGGCCTGGGATTGCGCCGGCCACTGGCCGACAAGCTCATGGATGTTCCCGCCGGGGAGATCGATTTCATGGAAATCGCGCCGGAGAACTGGATTCATGTCGGCGGCAAACTCGGCAAGAAACTACGCTGGTTTACCGAGCGCTATCCGTTCCTGATTCATGGGCTCTCGTTGTCCATCGGCTCCCCTGGCCCCCTGAACGAGCAGCTCGTGCATGACATCAAGAATTTCATGGCCGAGCACCGTATTCGCATGTATTCCGAGCACCTGAGTTCGAGCAGCGATGACGGGCATCTTTATGACCTGATGCCGATTCCGTTCTCGGACGATGCTGTACACCATGTCGCCGCGCGCGTGCGGCGGGTCCAGGATATTCTCGAGCAGCGCATTGCCCTGGAGAATGTCTCTTACTATGCGCCTACCGGCACTGAGATGAGCGAGGCGGATTTTACGATCGCCGTACTCGAGGAAGCCGATTGCGACCTGATGCTCGATATCAACAATATTGTCGTTAACAGTATTAACCACAAATACGACGCACACGAATTCATGTACAAGATGCCCGCGGAGCGTCTTCGATACTTCCACCTGGCCGGCCACTATGTAGAAGCCGAAGACCTGCGAATCGATACACACGGCACCCCGGTTGACGACCAGGCCTGGCAATTGCTTGCAGACGCCTATGCGCACTTCGGTGTCGTACCGACGTTACTCGAACGCGATTTCAACTTTCCCCCACTTGATGATTTGTTGGCAGAAGTACGCCAGATACGCGATCTGCAGGCGGAAGCGGGTTCCCGGGAGGCTGCCAATGGCTAAGCTGCCCGAGTTCCAGCAGAAGCAGTACGCATTCGCTGCCCATATTCGCGACCCGGACAATGTACCGGCGCCGCAGGGCATCGAAGAACGCCGCATGGCGATCTACCGCGAATTGTTCTTCAACAATATTCGCAATCTGTTGGCCAACATGTTCCCGGTGCTGAGAAAACTGCACGACGATGACAAGTGGCACGGCTTCATACGCCAGTTCATGCAGCAACACCGTGCCGAGACGCCCTACTTCCTGCAACTGCCACAGGAGTTTCTTGCTTTTCTGCAGGACGAATACGAAACCCAGGACGATGACTACCCGTTCCTCGTCGAACTCGCTCATTACGAGTACATCGAACTGGCACTGTCCATTTCCGAGGACAGCAATAATCTCGAAGACGTTGATCCTGGCGGCGACCTGTTACACCAGGCGCCGGTCAAATCGGCGCTCGCTTGGATCTACGCTTACCAATTTCCCGTGCACCGTATAAAGACGGACTTCACGCCCCGGGAACCTGCGGAACAGCCCGTGTTTCTCGCTGTGTACCGGCGCGCGGACGACACGGTGGGGTTCATGGAGCTCAACCCGATTACAGCGCGACTGCTCGAGGCGATTGAAGACAACGACGCCCGGCAGACGGGTGAGGGGCTCCTGCACACTCTTGCCGAGGAAATAAACTACGCCGACGCCGATGCCCTTGTTGAGCATGGCGCTGCGGCGCTCGAAGAAATGAGAGAACTGGAAATTCTGACCGGGACTCGCGTTCCGGCCTGAGGAGATTGGTAATGGACAAACTACACATGTTCTGGAAGCGCGTGGTCAACGTGCTGGATCCCGCCGGCGACTGGGTTGCGTTGTTGCCCATTCGTCTACTGATGGCTTACGAATTCGGCAAGGCCGGCATGATGAAATTCAACGGCAACAACTGGTTTGGCAACGTCAAGGACAACTTCCCGTTCCCATTTGACATCGTTCCGGTCGAGATTAGCTGGTTCCTGGCGACGTGGATCGAGATTCTCGGCGCGATAGGCCTGGTCATCGGCCTGTTTACGCGCTTTTGGGCATTCAGCCTGATCATCCTGACCGTCGTCGCGATTGGTGGCGTACACTGGCCAGATGATTACTCGAGTTTTGCCGAGCTCTGGAAGGGCTACGCTGTTTCAGACAAAGGATTCGGAAACTACCGTATCCCATTGTTATTCTTGGCAATATTGTTCCCACTCGTCTTCAAGGGCGCCGGCAAGCTCAGCGTGGACCATGTACTGGCCAAACGCTTCAGATAGATGAATGGATCGACTGATCCGGAGGCCATTGAGCACCACGCATTCGAAGCCTGGTTCCGGGCCGCAATGGCGCTCGACGAAGGCAACTTTCGCTGGACGCGTTTTCGCCAGGGCGACGCCACCTGTTACGGATCGTCGACCGAGCCCAATATCCTGATTAATCGCGTACTCGGGATTGGTTCGGAATATCCTCCTACGCTCGAGCAGTTAATTGATATCCGCAAGATCTTTGTCAATGCAGGAATCTCGCGGTTCTTCTTGCACGTCATTCCCGAACGTATTGGCCCGGACTACGCGGACCTGCTGCAGGAAGCAGGCTACGAAAAATATCGTGGCTGGATGAAATTCGTGCGCGGTGGCGGTGACGTCGGACCGGTCACGACGGACCTCACGATCACCCGGGTCGGCCCCGAGAATGCCGCCGACTTTGCTTCAATTGTCGGTGACGCATTCGATTTCAAACCCCAGTTCCAGCCAGCCATTGCTGCATTGGCGAACGACCCGGATTGGCATTTGTACATGAGTTTCAATGGAGAACGGCCCGCAGGTACCGGTGGCCTGTATATGAAGAACGGGATCGGCTACCTGGATTTTGGCGCGACTCATCCTGACTTTCGTCAACGCGGTGGCCAGACCGGTGTGCTCAATACCAGGCTGCGAGCCGCGCTCGACGCAGGCTGCACATCAATCGTAACAATGACCGGCGAAGCCGTTCCGGGTGATGAGCAGCACTCCTATCGCAACATCCAGCGCGCGGGATTCGAAGAAGCCTATCTTCGCGAAAACTGGATACCCATCGTAAATTAGTCAGGCCGCGACGGCCTTGACGAATACCTCGGTGGCGAGGTGCGACGGTGCTTTCAGCGAATTGGTGATCAGGCAGGATTGCTCTGCCTTCTCGAGCAATTTGTGTGCCTTGGCTTCACGCGTACCTTCAGGTACCTCGAGTCTCACCCGCAGTTGGAACCGGGTGAACTGACTCATGCGCTCAACCTTTTCAAGATCACCAACGACATCGCACTGCAGCGCAATCCACTCGACCCTGGACGCACGCGCGATTCCTCGAAACGACAGGATGAAGCAATCGGCTACCGCCGCGACGAGCAGAGTTTCCGGCGACCACAGATCACCCGGCCCGCCAAATTCGGCGGGCGCAGCGGACTCCAGTGACTCAAGTCCGGGGCTTTCAAGGCGAACAGTACTATCAGCAGCCGCTGACGCCGCAACGACGTAGTGATGAGGAAAGTCCTTCACGGTGAAACCTCCTGTATTCCTTCTCCTAGCTTCGAGTGAGGCACCCATTGCAGCAATAGGTACTTCACACAGATTCACCTATTCTTTGCGCTAATTCTCTATAATCAGACGGGTCAATAGAGTGTGATTATGGCATTTAAACGCATTGTCACGAATACGCTGGCTGAAGCTGACGTGATCCTCAACGGGGACCGTCCCTGGGATATCCGCGTCAACAGCGAGCGATTCTTTCGCCGCACCATTCGCGGCTCAATCGGCCTCGGCGAGTCCTATATTGACAGCGATTGGGACGTGCCGGCACTCGACAGGCTGTTTGAGAAGCTGATCGGTGCCGAATCCTACAACAGCCAGTTGTCGCGAGTGAATCGGGTCTTTTTCGACCTGAGGTCGCGTATCAGGAATCTGCAGACGCGGAAACGCGCTATTGCCGTCGCAGAGCAACATTACGACCTTGATCACCGCATGTACGAGCAGTTTCTCGGCCCCTGGAATCAATACACGTGCTGCTTTTTTAACGATACCGACGACCTTGCGCAAGCCGAGGTCAATAAACTCGAGATGATCTGCGACAAACTCGAGATCAACGAAAATGACAGGGTTCTCGACATCGGTTGCGGCTGGGGTGGGTTCGCAAAATACGCGGCCACGACCAGGGGTTGCGAGGTAACCGGAGTTACCCTGTCGAGTGAGCAGGCAACAGTCGCACGCGACCACACCCAAGGACTGCCTGTCGATATCGTACTCTCTGACTATCGCGACCTGCCGGTCAAACTGGACACCAAGTACGACAAGATTCTGATCTGCGGCATGATCGAGCATGTCGGCTACAAAAATTACCGTACGTTGCTGAGAGTCGTGCACCGGCTACTGGACGACGACGGCCTGTTCCTGCTGCACACGATCGGCAACAGCGATGACACGACGATTGTCGACCCGTGGATCGAAAAGTACATATTCAGAAATTCCATGGCGCCGTCGATGCCGCAACTGGTGAAAGCCATCAAGGGGCTGTTTACAGTCCACGACTGGGAAAACTATGGCCACTATTACTCGAAGACGCTCCTCGCATGGCAGGTAAACTTCGAGAACAATTGGGAAAATATCAAGTCTTTGACGGGCAAGCACAATTTCGATGAGAAATTCCGCCGCCTGTGGAATTACTACCTGTTGTCATCCAAGGCCGCGTTCGACGTCGAGAACCTGCTGCTCTGGCAAATCGTGATGTCGAAGATGGGAATGCGCGAAAGTGTGTATGATCGCGTGACTTCGTAATCTCAATTCACAAGCGACCACAAATGAGCATACGCCTGCCCGTAGTTCTCGGTTTTTGCCTGTTCGGTACCCAGACAGCGCTTGCCGACGCGCCATTTATCGACCCGGCTGACGACCCGAGTTACTTCGGCCCTTCCGAAGAGCCTCTCTCCTGGACACCGGAACAAAAAGTCGCGGGCTTTCGCAATGCGGACCGGCTGTTTCCAACCCGGACGATCGAAGCCGGCGGGTCGCCGCTTGAACTGGCAGAGACAAAGGTCGACCTCGACGACGTAATCCTTCGAGTCAACGAAGACACGATGACTGTGGATGACTACTTCAAACGACAGAACGTGGCTGGACTACTCGTCATCAAGGACGGGCAGATCGTGTACGAACGCTACGGACTCGGCAACACGGAGAGCAGCCGTTGGATTTCTTTCTCTGTCTCCAAGTCGGTCGTGTCACTACTGTTCGGAGCGGCGATACAGGACGGCTATATCGAGAGTGTCGACGAGATGGTGACCGACTATCTACCCCGTATGACTGGGTCGTCCTACGAACAGGCGACAATTAAGAATGTTCTTCAGATGGCGTCGGGTGTCGAGTGGAACGAGGACTATGCAGATCCTGAATCCGATGTGGCCAGTGTCGACTGGCATACACTCATGCTCCTCGAACAGCTCAGCAACAAACCGCGAATTGCCGCCCCTGGCGAAGTATTCAACTACAACACCGCCGAGACGAACCTGGCAGGGACGCTGTTACGGTCAGCGATCGGCAACAACCTGTCAACGTACCTGTCGGAGAAAATCTGGAAACCTTTTGGCATGGAAGCCGATGCCAGCTGGAATCTGACCGAAGCTGGCGGTGGCGAATTTGGTGGTTGCTGCATCAGCGCAACTCTAAGAGATTACGGTCGCCTCGGTATGTTTGCCCTCGCTAATGGCCAGCTTCCCGACGGTACCGAAGTACTCCCCGACGGATGGATGCATGAATCAACGACGCCTTCCAAAGGATACGATGGCTACGGCTATTTCTGGTGGCTAGGCAATGAGAGCACATTTGCGGCGTCCGGTATTTTCGGCCAGGGTATTCGTATCGACCGTGACCACGACGTTGTCATCGCCATACACAGCGCAAGAGACGAGGCCAGCACAAAATCAGACTGGGCGTGGCAGATTGCGTTATACAACGCGCTGACCGAAGCAGTTAGCGACTAGTTTTCAACGGTCGGTGAACGGCTGGTAATGACCCAAAGCGGACGGTCATTGGTGAGGGCACGTGCTGATTGAAAAACAACGAGTAGCTATTAAGAATGAAGTTTGCTGACTGGAAAGATGTCGCCGAAATGGTCGGAATTATAGCGATAGTCGCTTCGCTGCTATTTGTTGGTCTGCAACTAAAACAAAGCCACGAAATAGCCTTAGCTACACAGTATCAATCACGAGCGGAAGCAACCCAGAACCTCCATTTGGCGTCAATCGAGGCTGACTGGATTGCACCGATTCCGGCTCTGCGCAATCAAGTTAGTGACGACATGTCGGCCAGAGACATCAACGTGTTCTTGTGGCTGTGGATTCAGTTCGACAATCACTATTATCAGTACCAGTCCGGTTTCTTGGGAGAATCAGCGTGGCAGGCACAACTCCGAAACATCAGGGAGCTATATTCTTTATGTACTGCCAGATTCGTTTATGAGTGGCGTAAAAAGGGGCTCCGGACTGAGTTTGTTCAACTTGTGGAATCAGGCGAGGACACTTGTTCGCCTGATATGATGCTTACAGGCCGCTTATAACCCAAAGCGGACATGCACGCATTTAGCTATACGGCATGATATGCAGAACTATTGCAAGTTACCTTTTGGTCGAGCGCCATATTGAGGTGCGAGTCACAATGACAAAAGACGTAGAACAACTGATGAGCGGCTTGCGCGGCGATCACCGCAATATGGTAATGCTGCTTGATTTACTCGATGCGGAAATCGACAGGCTGGCGGTTTCTGGAGAGCCCGACTTCGACTTTGTGCGGGACATCATGCTGTACGTGACTGAGTATCCGGATGTTGTTCACCATCCGAAGGAAGATATCGTTTACCGGCACCTCAAATCACTGCGTCCGGAAATCCATACCGATCTGGAACGTGTCGAGATAGACCACCAACATATTGAGGAATCCGGACTAAAGCTCAGGAACAACATCGAGGCCATTTCAATTGGCGCCAATCTTAATCACGACGAACTCATCGAGAATTTCCACCATTACTCGGAGCAGCTTCGCGAGCATATGTATTGGGAAGAGACAAAGCTGTTTTCACTCGCTGACGAGTTGCAGCACTTCGGCGACTGGTCGGAGGTCGTACTAATGAACAATGAAATAAGTGACCCGCTATTCGGGTCACGGGTTGGACGCAAGTACGGCAGGCTTCTCGCCAGAATCCAGCAACGCGTTGTGTGGGGCAAAAAAAAATATCTAGTGTGACGGTATACGTTGGCTGCTGCTCGAGGGGCTTTTCTTTCGGTAGAAAAATGTCTACTTATGGCCATAAGCAGACATTAGGCTAAACTTGTTCTGAGGGGCCGCTAATGACCCAAAGCAGCCCCACGACTAATTCGAAAAAGCTACCTTCCCCGAATATGATCCGCTCCGAATACAACCGATATATATTTCTCGCATATGCCTTGTTTCTGTTCGTTGTGTTCAATTATGTGGGCGTCGATGCAACCGGTATAGGTGTGGTCTTATTAGTATTGCTTGGACTTCTTCCGTTCATCTTGCGGTGCCCAGATTGCAACTACCCCACAGCCAAGCTGAGCTCTGGATTGTATGCCCCGCCGATCTTCAAGAAGTGTGGTCAGTGCGACTTCAGATACAAATAGCCCTGGAACGAGTGGCTGCTTCTGGGAAAAGCAGACATTCAGCTAGGGACTCCCGAAATCGGCACTTTCTAATGACCGCTATACGCCCCAAAGCAGACATTCAGCTAATATAGGCCTGAAGGGCCGCTTATGACCCAAAGCGGACGTTCACGGTCGCTCGAAAAACCAATGATCCAAACGAATCATGGCCTTATCGTGTATAGGTAATGTTACTTATTTCTGATTAGTATTTATACGTATTAGTACGTACTATTTCGTCTCCAAATAACAACAATCGCCAAACCCACCAAAAGGCGGAGACCGAAAGCCGCGGGTCCTCGTTTCCTCCGAGAGGCCATGGAAGATCTCCCGACGGACCCCAAGATCGCAGGCCGCCGACAATTCAGCAGTTAAGAGGATATCTCAATGAACAAAAAAAACATGGCGCTATCCCTTGTAGTAGGAGTGATCATTGCGCTACCGGCTCTGGCAGGGCCGCCGAGGACGATCGAAACGGTCAATGTGACCGAAGGCGTGATGAAAGTTGGCGCAGCAGCACTCGTGCGAGAAAAGCAATCCGCCACATTCAGAATAAACACGACAATGCTCGATTCCGACTCAGCCTACACCGTCTGGGTCGCGGCTTTCAACCGTCCGGAAAATTGCGTTGACGGCTGTAACGGGCCCGATCTTCCGGCAGCCGACGGGTCTGTGTTCTTCGGCAGCGCGTTCGTAACCGGCAGCAGTGGAACAGCCAATGTCGAGTTCACGGTTCTAGCAAATAATCTGCCGGCCGGGACATTTATAGCCGGTGGTCACGACAAAGGGATCAAGTCAGGCAACGGCTTTGGAGTAGAGCTGCATTTGATTATTGCCCAACACGGGCCGAGTAATTTGATCGTTGATTGGCCCGGCCCACTGAGTACGCCTGGGCCGGCCGAGCAAGTGGCGATGTTTATTCCGTAACAGGAAAGATCACTACCGGAAAGGATAGGACAATCCCGTTCTCAGAGCCACGGGTTACAGTGGTTCTGAGAACGTTAGAAGCTAGCGTGGTGGATCGTCAGTTTGTGCCGTCCCGTTCTTGATCGCCTCGCCAGTACCTACGAAGTACGCCCACAGTTCGGATCGTTGATTAACGAACGAAGAAAACTTGTCATCTACCACGTCACCGCTAAATGGGCCGATGACTCGGAAAGAGTTGTACCGGCTGTCGTATGGACCGGCTCTTAGTTTGTATGTTTGGTCGTATAGCATTCGAAGGTTAGATGCCCAACCCGAAGATTCAGGAGCGTTCATGAAACTGATTTCGCCCTGCGACTCTAACCGCCATGTCTTTCCATGCTCGTCTGGTCCAGCTATTTTCCGTTCGTAAAGCGATGTGGCACTTGAGTCAGTGAAGCCTTGTGCATCTGACTGAGTATCAAGGGACTTCAGGAGCCCCGCTTTCGGCGGGGTTTTTCTATGTCCGCTTCTGGCCGAAAGCAGCCTGTCAGAAAGCCTAATTTCCACCCATTCGAGTGACCGCTTTCGGTGAAAGCAGACATTCAGGATTAAGGCCTAAAATACCGCCAGAAGAACTTTGGCGAACGACCGCTTTACCCCCGAAAGCGGACGTTGGGCTAAACTTGCTCTGAACGACCGCTTATGACCCAAAGCGGCCGTAGCTGAACCATGTCTGTTAGGAACAGACGAAAGCTTTTCTGGCGAGTAAATGAAGATTTCAAAATGGAAAGATACTGCCGAGCTTATTGCGTTAGTCGCCGTGATTGGCGGCTTGATCGCAGTGGTGATGGAGCTAAGGCAAACGCAATCTGCGCTGCGTGCGCAGGCATATCAGTCGCGAGCGCTCGATGTCATTGCTGCGAAGCAGGTCAGTTCTGCTAACCCCGAACTAGATCTGCTAATAAGAAAATTCTATTCCAATGAACTGGATATTGAATCTGCGACTCCCGAAGAGAGGAGTCGGATTAACAGCCACTTTTACATGAGACGGACAGACTTAGATAACGAGCACTATCAGTTTCAAAATGGGTTTCTCGACCCAGATTTCTATCGGACGACAACGGAGCAGGAAATCAAGGCCTTTGCTCCGTTTTGGCGTGCACTCGGAATCGCCGAGCCCCGGCAGCAATTTACTGAGGAAGTGGACAGAATATTGGCGGACCCTTTAATCAAATCCGCATTAGACTGAGCGACCGCTAATGACCCAAAGCGGACCTTCCCGATTCTGCGGTCGATCCCTATTGAGGCTCTTGTAGAACTGGACTATAGGTTGCTGTATGGCACTGGTGGCAGATACTTAATTAAATGAATTTGGAAAGCATCTGGCAAGAATACAGTACGAGTCTAAGGGGTTTCTTGCACTCCAGAGTGTCGAATGACGCAGACGTTGAGGATCTTCTGCAGGAAGTCCTGATTAAGACACATCAAAACCTAGACACAGTCGCGTCCTCGGAGAAAATCAAACCCTGGCTGTTTCAACTCACTAACAACACGATAATTGACTATTATCGGAAGAAGGGAAAGGTCAAGGATGTTTCTGCTTCGGATCTCTGGTACGCGGAAGACGATGATGTCGCTGAACGGGCGCTAGCTCAGTGTGTAGAGCCCTTTATTCGCGCATTGCCAAAAGATTCAGCTGATTTACTGTTCGCTATCGACATCGAAGGCCAGTCGCAGAAGGACTATGCCGGAAAAGCCGGTATCGGCTATTCGACTCTTAAGTCACAGGTCCAGAGGGGACGAGCCAAATTACGCGCCCTTTTTGATGACTGCTGCACCCTGACCCTCGACAAACATGGCAACGTAGTCGAATACCAAGCAAAATCCGGAGGTTGCGACAGCTGTTAGCTATTTTTGCGTCTTTTTGACCGTTACTACGTCTTACTTGTTGAAGACAATGAATTTTGAGGTAGTAACGATGATTAAAGTAGTCAGTTCCACAATCTGCCCTTTTGTACAGCGAGTTACCGCGCTCCTGGAGCAAAAGAAAATCCCTTACGATATCGAATACATCAGCTTGCGTGACAAGCCTGACTGGTTCTTGCGTATCTCTCCGAATGCACAGGTTCCGATCCTGATAACAGAGTCGGGAACGGCCCTGTTTGAGTCGGACGCTATCGTTGAGTACCTGGAGGAAGCGTATCCCGCTTTACTGCCGTCCGTGGATTCTGAGGTACGAGCCATGGATCGTGCTTGGAGCTTCCTCGCTACCAAGAACTATCTAGTCCAGTGCGCCGCCCAGCGGAGCGAGGATGAGAAGACACTGGTCGAGCGCACAGAAAAGCTAGGCAAGGCGTTCGCCATTATTGAAGGCGCACTCGGCGAAGGGCCTTATTTTAGAGGTGCCGAGATCAGTTTGGTCGATATTGCATGGTTGCCGCTTCTTCACCGGGCCGCCCTCATCGAAAGGCACACCGGATACGACTTTCTTGAGGGTTATTCAATGGTGAAGAAATGGCAACGTCATTTGATGGACACAGGGCTTGCCGAAAAATCCGTGGCTGACGATTTCGAGACCGCGTTTACAGACTTCTATTTGTCCGAATCTACCTTTTTGGGCAATGGCGATTCAACTTGCTGCGATAGGGTTGCGATGCATTGTGGCGATGCTGGTTGTTGCTGAGTTGTGAATCTTCAATATGGAGAATGAAAGTGGATGAACGAATGAAAGAACTTGTAGCCATGGGGGCATCAGCAGCAGCGAACTGCCATCCGTGCATGGATCACCATCTCGCCAAGTGTGACGAGTTGGGGATTGACCGCGACGAGGTCGCCGCGGCAGTCAGGGTAGGTCTAATGGTAAACCGCGGCGCTGAGAATGCGATCCGCAAGAAAAGCCGTGAACTCTTGGGCGAATCGGTGGCTGAAGCCTGAACTTCTAGAGTCGAAATGAAGGAGCGAAACAGATGGAGGAAGAAATGACAGAAACTACCGCGATGACCATGTGCCCTATGGCTGCGGCATGCAAAGGAATGCTCGAGAAACCGGGCTCCGGGTTCTGGATGATTATTCCAGGGCTTGTATTTATTGCCCTGGGAGTGGTGATCATTCTGCATCCACAGATTCTGGTATGGTTCATCGCGATCGCACTCATTGTGATGGGTATTGCCGTGTTGCTAATGGTCAACTTCATTCGGAACATTGGCAAAAGAGTCTGAGGCGCGCACGACGAAACATGGCTGCGGATAGTATAGAGCGAATCTCAGGGATTCGAATGTCCGCTACTGGCCGAAAGCAGCCCTTCAAAATCGACTAATTTGATCGAGATTAATGTCCGCTTTGGGTGAGAGCAGACATTCAGGAATTGCCCTGGAATCATTCGCCGACGAACGTCCGCTATGCGCCCGAAAGCAGACATTCGCCTGATATGATGCTGACAGGCTGCTTATGACCCATAACGGACATTGAGACGTTAGCGTTCTGAACGGTGGGAAGCTACGCTTTTTAGACGTTCGCATCGGTTGACGGCTCTCTGAAACACGAGATGGGTTCGGATCATGGCTATGACAAGAATTACTGCGACACTGCTATCGCTATTCATCCTTCTGATCCCCGTGCCAGCCTCGGCGCAAATGTCTGCGGAGGCGCGAGAACATACGGAATGGATCGCCGAGAGCTTGCGGGAGATGAATACCATCGAGGTCGGCATGACACGGGGTGAATTGCTGCGCATTTTTATGACTGAGGGTGGTTTGTCCACAGGGCTAATGCGCACGTATGTCTATCGCAGATGCCCCTACATGAAGGTTGACGTTGAGTTTGAGCCGGTAGGTCGACTTGCCCATGATGCTGAAGGGCGCGTTACTCTTGTCGAATCTGACGAGGATTTGATTACCCAATTGTCCAAACCATACCTAGCCTGGATTGTTGCAGATTGAGCGGCCGCTTCTGGCCGTAAGCAGCCGCTCAGCTGGTTGTATACTCAGTGGCTGGTACTGACCCAAAGCGGACATTCGTTATCGCAGCGCTTATTTCTTGACCGTAGGAGAAATCAAGACATAAATGAGAACTGCAAAGACGAGCCTACTCCAATAATTTCATGCGGCGCAGCAGATCCTGGAAGCGAGGGTCGGAGCGTAGCGGGTCGAGCCGGGGCTCCACTTGCAGAAACGGCATCCAACTATTGCGATCCTGATAGGCCCTTTCCAGCGACTCTAGCGCTTCATCATATTCTCCCAGGCCGGTGTGGATGAGCGCAATGCCGTACGGCAGGACATACCGGTTCTTGGCTAAACTGTGTAAGTCATCGAGATTTTTCCGTGCCTCTGAAGTCTTTCCGGCCGACGCATAGGCGTGTCCCAGCATCCAACGATGTTCAGGAGTGTCAGGAGAAAGAGTCACCGCTCGTTCCATTTCGGCAATTGCTTCTGTGAACATGCCCTTCTGTACATAACTCCAACCGAGCCGGGAAAGAGAGAAAGGTTCGTTTGGGAATAGACTGAGGGTCTCTCGCAGTTGAGCGATTGCCCGGTCGTATTGGTGCGAATAGTAAAATACGTCCGATGCAGTCAGGTGCGCTGAGAGCACAAGCGGCTCGAGTTCGAGTGCACGTCTTATACTAGTGAGAGCTTCCTCCGTTCGTCCCATGCCGGTCAGAAACCAAGCGTAAAATTGATGTGCACTGGCATTGTTCGAATTAATTGAAAGGGCCCGTTGGAATTCTTCCTCGGCCTGTTTCCAGTCCCAGTTATAGTAGAAAAATGTTTTTGCATTTATTCCTTGGGCATTGGGCAGGTTGTTGTCGAGTTCTCGCGCTAGCGCCGCTGCGGACCTACTTTTCTCCCATGCTTCCCGCGGCGGAATGTAGCCATAAAAGGCTATTGCCCCATAAACATCGGCTATACCCATTTGGGCTTGTGCAAACTGTGGGTCGAGCGCCAAAGCCTGCTGGAAATACCGGATGGCTTTGTCCAGTTCCGATGGTTCCCAGTTGTTACTGTGGTGCTGCCCAAGAAGATAAAGCCGATAGGCCTCAGGATTGACTTCTCGAACATTAGCCAGACGGGCCGCTTCCTCCGGAGTCACTGCAATTCGGATTTCACGGGCGACGGTGCTTGCGACGTCGCTGTGTATTGCCAGAACATCACTAAGGTCGCGATCGTAGGTATCAGCCCACAAGTGTTCGTCGGTTGCGGCCTCGATCAATTGCACCGTGATCCTGACTCGCTCTCCGATAAGCAGCGCCGAGCCTTCAACCACCGCGTCCACGTTCAACTTCCGAGCGATTTCTGGCAAAGACTCGTTGGTGTCTTTGAACTGCATGACGGACTGACGGGAGATCACGCGTAGCGCGGCAATCTTGGAGAGTTCCGTGATCAATGTCTCCGTCATTCCATCGGAGAAATACTCCTGCTCGGGGTCGCCACTTAGGTTGGCGAGCGGCAGGACAGCAATCGAAGGAAGATCCATTGAGGGCACTGTGCCAAATTCGATCCACCTGAATCTGTCCACCGCGAAAAATGCGATTGCCACGATCAACACGCCAATTATGACGAAGTCGATCTTTCGACCTTCGTGCGCCGAGATTACCTCGCCTTCGGAAACCTGCGCGGTACGCTTCACGCCCTGAGTCGTAATCTCATAGACCCACGCGAGAATCAGGACAACCGGAAAGCCGAGGGCAAGGGCGATAACGATGGCACGCATCGCCCAAGCCGGTGCCGCGAATGTTTCCAGCAGAATATCGGAGGCCTGCACCATGAGCCACGCAACAACGACGTAGGCTGCACCGCTGCGAAATACGTTGCGGCGTCGAAGCTCTTTAATTATCTGCGAGACACGGGCCAAAGCAGACTCCCACCATCTGAACCAAGAGTAGCCTAGTCAGCCGCTAAATTCAGTCGATGCCTCTGCGAAGCGTAAGTTCGTGGGTCTGTTCTACCACAGGAAAGTCACGCTCTCATCGGCAGTGTTTACGTTGGCATCTGAGACGTATGTCGGTTGACGGAAAGCTCCTACTCGTGGGAGACCTCGGGGGTTACAGCGGGGGCGGCTTTGTTGGTGATATCGAACAATTTACCGAGCGGATATGGAAGACCGATATCAGGACTATCGACGCCAAATTTCGAGCAACCGCAGTCTTTGAGAACGGCAGTGTCATAGGCGACTTTGTTTACTATCCATTGAATAGGCGGGGCCACTGGATTCTCGAAAAAGAGAGCAACTAGCCTGAAGAGATATCGTCCGCTTTACCCCCGAAAGCGGACGTTGGGCTAAACTTGCTCTGAACGACCGCTTATGACCCAAAGCGGACGTCAGCAGACGTATGCGTTGTTGCTCGTAACGATCACAATATCGTCATCATCGAAGCTTGCGCAGCGCTTACTAGGATCAAAGGATGTTAGATGAATTATTGTGATTGAGCATCTACAAAGTCACTCGCTTGGGCTTGTCCATACACTAATGGCTCTCGCCGCAATGCTTTTCGGCGCAACGGTCATATTCAGCCGCAAAGGTACGCGAAAGCATCGCTGGATGGGTCGGAGCTATGTTGCCATGATGTTAGGCCTCAATGGCACAGCGCTATTAAATTATGAGCTGTATGGCCGATTTGGGCCGTTTCACTGGATGGTGCTTGTGAGTCTGGCCACGGTCGTCGCAGGCTTCGTACCGACCTGGCGTAAATCGCCCGGCTGGATTTATCGACACGCCTACTTCATGGCGTGGTCTTATATAGGTTTGATGGCCGCTGCTGTGGCAGAAGTAGCCTCTCGCGTACCGGAATGGTCTTTCGGCCCGTCGGTGGTCATTAGTTCGGTGGTCGTCATAGTTGCGGGAATCTGGGTGATGCGAAAAACCATTCCACACATAATCAGTGCACTACCAGCCAGTGCCAGGTGACGGATCTCGCCTCGACGACAGAAATGATAGAGTCCGCTATTGGCCGAAAGCGGCCACTTACCATCGAGGCCCTGCTGGTTGATGAGGAGTCGCCGTATTAGGTATGCGGTCAGGTAAAAAAGCCACGTTAATGCGCAAGCAAGGGAATGGGTAGGGGTTGATAGAGATCGTCGCTTGCAGCGGAGAGGTAGATGCTCTAACGACGAGTTAAACGTCCGCTTTACCCCCGAAAGCAGACATTGGGCTAATATTGGCCTGAGCGGCCGCTAATGACCCAAAGCGGACGTTCACTTCTGCTGCGGCCGATCCGCATTGTGCTTCTTCTAAAGCTGGATTACAGGTACTTGTATGATTCTGGTGTCAGAACTCCGACGCCGCAATGTCTTTCGCATGGCGGTGCTTTATGCCGTGACTGCCTGGCTGATCATGCAGGCGGCAGAGGTAGTAATTGGCCTTGCCCACCTGCCGGATTGGATCGGGCCAACGATACTCGGGCTGCTCGCTGTCGGTTTCCCGATCGCCCTGATCTTCTCCTGGTTCTATGCGCTTACGCCGGAGGGCATCAGTCTGGAGAAAGACGTTGATCGGTCAGGGTCCATAACCCACGTCACCGGTCGGCGGTTGGATTTCATCGTCATATCGCTGTTGTGTGCCGCCGTCATTCTGTTTGCTTACGACAAATGGTGGATGCGTGGACCGCTGGAGAAATCCATTGCGGTTTTGGCGTTTACCAACATGAGTAATGATCCTGAGCAGGAGTACTTCTCCGACGGTATATCCGAAGAATTGTTGAACGTGCTGGCCAAGATACCCGGTCTCCGGGTGGCAGCGCGTACCTCATCGTTTCAGTTCAAGGACGAAAACCGAGACATCATCGACATCGGCCAACAATTAAGTGTGACCCACGTTTTGGAAGGCAGCGTGCGCAAGGCGGGCGGTCAATTACGCATCACTGCGCAGCTTATCGATGCCAGCAACGGCTTCCATCTTTGGTCGGAGACCTATGATCGGGAACTGGCGAATATCTTCGCGGTGCAGGACGAAATTTCGGCGGCTATAGTCAACGCCCTGAAGGAACATCTGGGGCTGCAGGTTGCGGCGGCGCCCCGGGTGATTGCAACAGCAAATACCGAGGCTCACGAAGCTTACTTGAGGGGCCGGTACCTGGTGGTTCAGCGCAACTGGGCTGAAGTTGCGGGCGCGGTTCGCGAGTTCGAAAAAGCGATTACGCTCGACCCCGAATATGCGCTTGCTCATGCGGAGTTGGCTATGGCCGTCCTCTTGCTGAGTGGGATTGACGACGACCTAACCTCCACCGAAGCCATTGCCAGGGCAGCACCCCATGCAGAGCTTGCTATGGCCCTTGATCCGACCCTCGCCGAAGCCCACGCCGCCACCGGTTTTGTCTTGTGGGATCAGGAGGGGGAGAATCTGGAAGAAGTCCTGACACAATTCGAGCAGGCCATCCAGATTAACCCAAACTACTCCGTCGTCTATACCTGGATGGGAGGTATCCTCGCCGACGACCTTGGACGCTATAAAGAGGCCTTTATCGCGGCGGAGACTGCGCTGCGGCTCAATCCGCTATCGATGCCTGCCAATTTCAACTACATTATGTCGCTGATCAACAGAAACCGGCTGGACGAGGCTGACCGAAAAATAGAGTTGTGGGCTCCCATCCGCCCGGGAGCTGCCGGGCTTGCGCGTCTCTTCCGGACGTCCGTTGGTGGGAAATGGGCCAATTTCATTCTGGGCATCCTGGATGGCGCCCGTATGGGTATGGAGAATCCATTTGCCTGGAATGCCGCAGCCTGGCATTTCGCCGTCATTGGCCTCGAAAAAGAAGCTCTTGCCATTTCAGAGTCGCCGCAGCTCGTAGTATTGAGAGCATTGGGCAAACCCGAAGACGCGATCACGACCGCACAGGCGCGCCTTGCCGAGGACCCGGAGTCGCTTAATGCCCGCAGCGAACTGGGGCTGGCGCTGGCCAGCGCCGGCGATTATGTTCGGGCCCGGCCAATTCTGGAGCAGATGTGGCAACGAAGTGGTGGTGGGGTCACCGGCCGCCTGTTTAAATTCGATCACGCAGCCGCATTGATCGACATCCGCCGGGCTGACGGTGAAGAGGCCAAAGTCGGCGAACTCATTGCGGCGATAAAGGACGATGTGCGCCGCAATCGCGAGGCCGGAATCATCAGAGGCAGACTGTGCTGCAGCGTTGACTATGAAGAGGGCCTTGCCGCCTATCTGGCGGGTGAACATGAGAGAGGCCTGGCGCTAATCGCCAAGGGGCAGGAAGACGGGTATTTCATTCGGCCCAGGAAGGCCTATCTGCAAGTGTTATATGACGATCCGGGTTTTGCTCCCATCCGCGCAAGCCAAGAAGCCCGTCAGAGGCGTGAAAGAGACAAGATCCTCGACATTGTTTGCACCGACAATCCCTACGCGGCTGTCTGGCAACCCGAAGAGGGGACCTGTGAACAGTTTGCAGCGACCGTTGGAAACTGACCCATCGCAATGTCCGCTTCTGGCCGAAAGCAGACGGTCATGCCCCCGCCGCTGAGCGTCCGCTTTCGAGAAAAGCAGACGTTCGTTTCCTTAGGAATCCAAGGGGCAAGTAAGGGGCAAATTAGGATTTCGAGAATGTCCTAGATCGTAAGTCTTTGAAAAGATGGCGCGCCCGACAGGATTCGAACCTGTGACCCCCAGATTAGGAATCTGGTGCTCTATCCTACTGAGCTACGGGCGCATACTGCTCGGAATTCTAGCAAAGTGCCGGGTCTGACCGCATAATTAGTTCATGGCGGGAATCATCATACGAACGCTGATCACGATGCTGGGTCTCTACCTCGCATCAGTGATTGTTCCCGGTGTTGCTATCGGCGGCACCGGCAGCCTGATCCTGGCTGCACTCCTGCTTGGACTCGCCAATGGGTTTATTCGGCCTATCGCCTTCATACTCACCTTGCCCCTCACCATCGTCACGCTCGGCCTGTTCCTGTTTGTGCTGAACGCGGCGATGTTCGGCCTTGTGGCCGCGATGTTGGAGAACTTCGCGGTGACCGGATTCTGGGCTGCTATTTTTGGCGCAATCATCGTTAGTATTACGAGCACAATTGCATCGTGGTACATCGGTCCGAACGGCCGCTACGAAGTCTACGTAATCCACACGGACTGAAATGATGGAGAGTAAAGTGACACGCTATTACCTGATTCCGCTCGTGGCTGTACTAGCCGCGTGTACGGCCGACGAGCCGGCGACCGCGCCAGCTAAACCAGCTGTCTCATCGCAAATAGTCGTCGAAGCCACAGGCGGTAATCCGGCGGCGGAGGTCGCGGCCAACGCGATCACCGACGCGTACATGCGCGAGATCATCGCCGAAATTTCGAGCGATGCTTACGAAGGACGCGGGCCGGGTGCGGCAGGCGACAAGAAGGCTCGGGATTATCTCTCGCAGCGGATGGAAGACCTTGGGCTCGAGCCCGGTGGTGCGGATGGTAGTTGGGAACAACCGTTCGAACTGGTCGGCGTCAATGCTACACAGCCTGACACCTGGACGTTCGAGGGGCATGGCCAAACCATGACCTTGAAGCAGTGGGACCAGTTCATTGCCGGCAGTGGCATCCAGGAGGAGCGTGTGAATATCGAGAACGCGGAACTCGTGTTCGTCGGTTATGGCATCCAGGCGCCTGAATACGATTGGGACGATTACAAAGGTGCGGACCTGGAAGGGAAAATCCTTGTCATGATGAACAACGACCCGGATTGGGATCCGGAGTTGTTCGCAGGTGAAACTCGGCTATGGTATGGACGCTGGGACTACAAATACCTGAGTGCCGCGAAGCAGGGCGCTGTCGGTGCCATCATCATTCATACGCAACCGTCGGCAGGCTACCCGTTCCAGGTTGTCCAGACATCCTGGACAGGTGAACAATTCGAATTGCCGGCAGGCGACGAGCCTCGCGTCAAGGTTCCTGCATGGGTTACTGAGGATACCGCGCGTGAACTCATTGCAATGGCAGGGTTCGACCTCGACGAATTGCGCGAGCGTGCATACAACCGTGACTTTGAACCGGTGCCGCTTGGAATCACGACGTCAGTCGGAATGGATGTCGAGCTCAATCGGGTCCAGTCAGGTAATTTGCTCGGTCTAATACCAGGCAGTGATCCGGAACTCAGTGATGAAGTCGTCATTTATACGGCGCACCACGATCACCTCGGTATCGGTACACCGAATGAAGCGGGCGACACGATCTATAACGGCGCCTACGACAATGCATCCGGGGTCGCTCTGGTCATGGGAATTGCCAAAGCAATAAAAGCGATGCCGGAGGCGCCACGCCGCTCGGTTCTGATCGCTCTTGTCGGCGCGGAAGAACAGGGGTTGTTGGGGTCAAAATACTATGCGGAAAACCCGACCTTCAGACCTGGAAAAATTGCGGCGAATATAAATTACGACACGGTCAATGTGTGGGGCCACACACACGACATCACATTTATCGGACTTGGCAAGTCGACCGCCGACCAGATAACGCGGTTGATAGCCGCAGAGCAAGGTCGTGAGGTCAAGCCCGACCAGTTTCCCACCCGCGGCTCATTCTATCGATCCGACCAGTTCAGTTTCGCCAAAATCGGCGTGCCGGCCCTGTATCTGGATCCTGGAATGGATTTTGTCGACCGGCCGCCGGGCTGGGGTAAGGAGCAGGTAAACCATTTCACCGACGTTAACTATCACCAGCCATCAGATGAATATGACCCGAGCTGGAATCTCGACGGCATGATCGAGGACGCCAAGCTCGGCTTTTGGGTTGGGCTGTCTGTCGCGAATGCCGATGAGATGCCGTCGTGGAACGAAGGCGACGAATTCGAGGCAACGCGCCTCGAGGCGCTTGCCGCGGAAGAGAATTAACTTCGTGCGATGAGGATTTCGCAGGGCACGTGATCAAGAACGTGCTCTGCGGCGCTTCCGATTGCGCGCCGTTTCAAGCCGGTTCTGGCTACGGCACCCATGACCACGAGGCTTGCGTTCTGCAATCGCGCGAAGGAGGGCAATATCTCACGCGTGCGCCCGGGTAACTGATGTAGAGCTTTGGCATCAATAGTGTTCGTCTTTGCCAGCACTTCAAGTTGACGTTGATGTTCGTCGCGCATGTTTGCTTCGAGTTCGGCGATGGGTACTTTCAACGGCTTGAATTCGAGTTTGGCATAGTTGCTGATTTCCTCGAGCCGCTCATAGGTATGCAACAACAATAGCGTGCCGTCGAACTTCTCAACAACTGACATGGCCAATTCGACGATGGCCTGTGTCAGTGTCTCTTCGTCGTCCTGCGGGTGCATCGGATCAACCGCTGCGATGATGACGGGCTTGTCACTCCATGCCGCCGGCTTGACGAGCCAAAGTGGAAAGTCGAGTTTGCGAATGAGCTGCCAATCGTTGAATGTGAACGTGGCACGCTCGGCAGGGCTGTGATACGCCGTGCCTTTGACGACGTAAAGGGGCTCGCACTCGAGTGCTCGGGCGATGATCGCATTGCAGGCGGGGCGATCTTTGACGATTGCGGTTCGAACCTCGAGATCAAACTCCGAGATTGCCAAAACGATACTCTCGAGTTCCTCTTCCTGAGCCTGTCTCACGGTCTCGGCGATCTGCTTGGAGTCGCTCGAAACCATGAATTTGCTGCGCAGGAATCCAGAGGTCGGGTCACTCAGTACGATTTCCAGGTCGCAGTCGTGCAAGCTCGCGATCCTTGCGGCACGTCGTGCCACTTCCTGTGGAAAACGTTCTGTTTCGACAATGGCGAGAATTGTCTTGCTCATTACATCCTCCGGGACCCGAAGCCCAGAGTAATGATGGTCGAATTTCCTGGCAATTCGTATTTCACGTATGTCAAGAGCTGTGCGACTGGCATTTGCACGGTGTTCGGCTAGACTGGGTCTATTGCACAACCGTGCAAATTGTGGGGACAAAAAAGAATGAAAATAACTAAGATCATAGCGACAACGATATTCTTGACGGCGCTGGCGTTGACCAGTTGGGCACAGGAAGAGGACGAGGGTCCGATCGCCTATACCTATGCCACGTATTACTATTGTGGTGACGGTATGGATCGAGTCGACGAGATCATCGCCGCAGACGCCGATCGCATGAATGGCTTCGTCGAAGACGGAACTATAACGGGCTGGGGCTGGCTCGAGCACCATACTGGCGGCCCATGGCAACGCGCCATGTATTACCAATCGGACAGCGTGGAGGCGCTTCTAAGTGCCTACGACACGATGGATGAGGATGATAGCGCCGCAGACGACGATGATGGTCCTGGCTTTGGTGAGATTTGCCCAAGGCATGACGATTACATCTGGCAGATGGATGCCGGCTCAAACAGCGAAACGCGTGGCGCGGCAGGTTTCTCGGTTTACTACGTCTGTGACATCGACAAAGAGGCACGAGCCGGTGAACTCGTCGACGAACACATCGGCCCGATTCTCGATGGCTTTGTCGAGGAAGAAAAGCTCAGCTCCTGGGGCTGGTCAACACATCTGGTCGGTGGGCGATACCGCGCACTACAAACGATGACGGCATCAGATATGCAAAGCTTGATGGCAGCACGTGGTGATGTCATTGCGGCTGTTTATGGCGAAGAGAACGAGGCAGGTGCGGAGTTTTCGCAAATCTGCGGCCCACATGTCGACTACTTGTGGAATATTCAGCTCGAGAATTAGGACATTCTTGATAGTGTTAACGAAAAGAGCCGGGCATTGTCCGGCTCTTTTTTTATGATCGCTTGAAGCGGCTGAAAAATCCTCTTTTGGACTCTTCATCATCGTCGTCTTCATAAATATCGGGTGGCCGCACGTTTCCAAGTGCCTGCAGCGTCTGAGTCATCGAAGTGTTGATTTGATCCTCGATCGACTCAGGCTGTGGAGTTGGCGGCGGTGGTTCTGCGGGGGCAGTTGGCATTGGCGGTGCTGGCGGGGCCACTGAAGGTGCGGCATTTAGCGCACGCACGGTCGCGAGCCGCTGCGATGCGGATATGTCCATTGGACCACCACTACCGCTCGGCTTTGATTCCAATTCGACATTCACAGCAGCGGCGCCTTCAAAGTCTGGAATTGCCGGAGCTGCTTCGGCGACATCTTCTTCGAACTCTTCCTCAATCTCGTCGTTGGCCGACAACTCTGGTGGTGCATTGGCTGCGACCTCGGCGGCCATCATGCTGAACTCCTCGCCAAACAAGGTCTCGGCCATTTTTTCGTCACAGTCGTCTATGGTCTTGGCGCGGGCCAGGTCGGCTGCTATTTGTTCGAGTTCAGTGTCTGCCTTGCGAGCCTTCTCTTCGGCAACTGGGTCCGGCTCAGGTTCAGGTTCAGGCTCAGGTTCAGGTTCAGGCTCAGGTTCAGGTTCAGGCTCAGGTTCAGGCTCAGGTTCCAGTTCAGATTCTGGCTCGAGTTCGAGTTGCGAGATCGCAGGGAGTTCGGGCTCGGGTGTCAGCTCAGGTAACTCTGCGACGTCGACCTCCAGCGCAACAGGCTCGGGATCAGCGTGGGCGGCAGGTACAAATGACGGAGTGGTGGCATCCTGGAGAATGGGCAAGTCGGAGATCGTGTCCGTCGATTCGTTGAGATTCGGCATTAGATCAGCCCCGGGCGCAGGAATATTTGCCGCGAGCTGCGCTTCGACCGAGTCTTTGGCCGGCTTTGACGCTTCTTCCTTGGCCTTGGCATCGGCGAGTATTTCCGCAGTTGGACGGTTGTCGATTAGCGACTCCTCCTCGGCTGCTTCTTCAGCAGCCGCACGCTTTTCTTCCTCTTCCTTTAAGGCGGCGGCAGCTGTGTCGACTTTCACCTGGATCTGGCGGTCGAGGATGATCTCCGGTACGGGCTCTGCCGGTTCCTCGGGCTCATTGCCTTGTTCAGCGCCATTTTCACCATTCGAGTCAGATGCAAGGCCCTGGGCAACCGCCATGGCATGCTCGAGTGCGTCCAGGTCCGGCCGCAGTTGGGCCAGTGTCGGGTCGCGTTCCCATTCGGGAACCTCATCCCCCGGCGCCTCAACCTGTGCGGCCTCGAGATTGGGTTCTGATGCATCAGCGGCCACCGGCGTTTCCGGTTCGATCATCTTCTGAACGTTCTGTTGTTTCGCAGAGTCGGCTAGCGCCGGTGACAGCACTTCCAGATCAGGCAATGTGTCCTGGATCAAATCCGGGATATCGTCGTGAGTGGCGGGCGTGTCGGGTTTCGCGGCCGTAACTTCTGCGACCGGCTCGGGCACGGCGGTTTCCGTAGCCGCTGAACCACCAGCAATGTCGAGTCCATATTCCTCACTGGCCACGAGCTTGATCTGGGCCACATTAACCCGCTCGAGCTTGTTGTCGACCGCTGATATCAGCGATGACTCGACAAGGTTGTTCGCAACTCTCGGAATACCACCACTCAGGCGGTGCAGAACTTCCGCAGCGCCGTCTTCAAATATGGCGTTAAAGTCGTTGCCAGCCAGGCGAAAGGAATGCTTAAAGTAGCCCATGAGTTCATTGGCGCTGAGCGGTGCCACCGTTTGTTTGAGGCGCAGGCGTTGTTTCAGGCGCGCGAGCCGGGGCTCTTTCAGGACCTCACTGAGTCCCTCGTCGCCCATCAGGACGATGTTGGCGCCTTCTGAGGCACCAGCGTCCGAAGCCGTCAGAGCTTCGAGCTCTGATAGTGCATCCGTGCCAATGCGCGACACATCTTCGACAACAATAAATACGCGTGAACCCTCGTCAGCGTGCTGTTTGAGAAGGCGTCGAAATGTGGTGAACCGCTGCACGGTACCAGAAGGCAATTCGGCACCCATTTCCTCGAGCAATAGTTCGAGTACCTCATCATTCCCAAGCTGCATGCGGCCAACCCTGACAACGACCTGGTCCTTGCCGATGGCATCAAGAGCGCGCCTGACGATCGTTGTCTTGCCGACACCGACCGGGCCACTGACAGCTACGATGGCGTCGGGCGTGGCCAGGGCTTTCTTCAGCCCCGCCATAGCACACGCAGTCTGCGGCCCGACAAAGACGTCGGACCCCGTCGCCAGGGCTCTGAAAGGCCGCTTGTTCAGGCCGAATTGAGTCTCATACATATCGGGCTATTTCACGTAGCGCGCGGGTAAGACGGCAGTTTGTAGCCAAAAAGCTCGAATTTCATGGAGTTAGGTCACAAAAAGCCAATGTCTGGCGGTTTTTTTACCCGCATGCACCAAACTGAACAACTGGGTGAGATTTCGGTCGAAAAGGCACAAAATACAGGGCCTCTCGGCCCTTCAACCGGATTCGACTCAATGAAACCCGAACACCGTAAATGGATAGTGATTCCCGGGATACTCGTTGCTGCATTCGCGATAGCAGCGGGCCTCGCTCAGATGAAGCCCGAGCCACCTAAAAATGAGGATCAGGAATTCGATCCCCTCGTGGAAGTTATGACGTTGGAAGTGTCAACCGAGAGCTTCAGGATCGATAGCCAGGGCACGGTCAAGCCACGCACCCAAACAGTGGTCAGTGCAGAAGTATTGGGATCGGTTGTCAGCATATCCGCAAAATTTATCGCAGGCGGCGTATTTGAGAATGGCGAGACGCTGATGCGTATCGATCCAACCAATTACACAGTTGCGGTGGACAAGGCAGATGCCCTGGTAGCGCAAAGGCAGATAGAATTTGATGGAGCAAAGAAGTTGCGTAGCCAGGGCTACCGCGCCGAATCCGAGCTCGCATCTGCGGTCGCTGCGCTTGCATCGGCGCAAGCAGAGCTTGTCAGTGCCCGGCGCAACCTTGAGCGGACACATATTCGGTTGCCGTATGCCGGCATGGTGCTCAGCAAAGACGCGGATCTCGGTCAGTTTGTGAATCCCGGAACAGTTCTGGGCGTGACTTTTGCGACCGATATTGCCGAAGTCAGGCTGCCACTGACCGACCAGGATCTGGCATTTGTTGAACTGCCCGCGGCAGCCGCAATCTCGTCGACAGGCAGCGGCAGCGGGCCGGCGGTCAGTCTGACGGCAATTCAGAAAGGCAAGCTGACCAGCTGGGACGCGCGCATTGTCCGTTCGGAAGGTGTTGTGGATGAACGTAGTCGAGTGACCTATGCCGTCGCCCAGATTGACGACCCGTATCAACTGGAAGCCGACGGAACTCCACTACCGATAGGGACCTTTGTTAGTGCCAGGATTGATGGCGCCGCATATGTCGATGTGATTCGCATTCCGCGCACTGCACTGCGCGGTGCTGACCAGGTGCTGGTCGTCGATGATGAAAACACGATTCAGATTCGAACTGTCGATATCCTTCGGGCCGACAATCAATACGCCTATGTCCGTGGTGGAGTGACGGCTGGCGAACGCATTACAACAACGGCAATCGAAGCACCGACGGACGGCATGTCGGTCCGCACGCCTGACATGATTGGAGCAGAGGCTGAAAGTGACAGCGACAAGATTGCCTCTCGCCTCGAAGGAGAATAGCCGTGCGATCGCGAACCAGGAGTAGCGAGAAGGGACTGATTGCATGGTTCGCCGGCAATCATGTGGCAGCAAATCTGTTGATGTGGTTCATCATCGTTGCCGGCCTGATCTCAGTTGCGACGATGCGCAAGCAAACAACGCCCGACTTCGAACTGAACTGGATTCAGGTTCAGGTGCCGTACCTCGGAGCTGCGCCTCAGGAGGTCGAAGAAGGCGTCGTCATCAAAATCGAGGAGGCGATCCAGGATATTCAGGGAATCGTCGAAATCAACTCGAGGGCCAGTGAAGGATCCGGGCGCGTCACGATCGAGGTATCGCGGGAAGTCGACATCAATGAAGTGCTTACTGAGGTCAAGACGCGTGTCGATGCTATCTCGACGTTTCCCGGGCTAACGGAAAAACCGGTTATCTACAAAGTGGAACCGGATACGCCGGTCATTTTCGTCGCAATACACGGCACAATCGATGATTTTTCCCGCAAGCTTTTAGCTCAGGAGATTCGTAATGAGCTTCTGACGATGCCTGAAATCAGCAAGGTCGATTTTTATGGCGATCGTGCTTTCGAAATCAGCATCGAAGTCTCTGAACATGTGCTGCGGCAGTATGGGCTGACAATGTCGGAAGTATCCGAGGCGATACGTGCCTCGTCAGTCGACCTGCCCGGTGGAACGATCAAAACCGAAGGTGGCGACATCCTATTGCGCACAGAGGGCCAGGTTTACACAGGCCTTGAATATGCGGATTTGGTATTGCGTACGTTTCCGGATGGCACAAGGCTGACACTGGGCGACATCGCCAATATCAATGACGGATTCGTCGAGTCAGAGGGCTTCGGTCGTTTCGACGGACGTCCAACAGCTACACTGAATGTTCTTGCCAGTGGCCAGCAAAACGAACTCAAGACGGCAGCTGCGGTCAAGGCTTTCGTCGAAGAAAGGCGTGCAAGTCTACCGGCCGGTGTCGAGATGGATCTGTGGGTTGATCGTTCGCACTATCTCAATGGGCGCCTGATGATGATGATGGAGAACATGTGGCAAGGTGCCTTGCTGGTGTTCCTTATTCTGTCGCTGTTCCTGCGCATGAAGGTTGCAGGTTGGGTAATTATCGGAATACCGATTACCTTCCTTGGCGCATTTTTCCTTATGCCGTTCGGGCCATGGCCTGTGACCATAAACATGATCAGTTTATTCGGTTTTATTGTAGTGCTCGGTATCGTGGTGGATGACGCAATTATCATCGGCGAGAGCGCGTACACGAAGATAAGGGCGGATGGCCATACGATAGACAATGTTGTCAAAGGCGCCAAGAGGGTCGCCATCCCCGCCACATTCGGTGTCCTTACTACGATTGCAGCATTCGCGCCATTGTTGTTTGTCGGAGGAATTGTCGGACCGTTTTTTGAAGCGATGTCCATGGTGGTCGTCCTCTGTTTGCTGTTTTCGCTGGTCGAATCAAAACTCATTCTTCCGGCACACCTTGTGCACGCCAAGATAAAACCTGTTGACGAGGATGATCTCTTCAATCCGCAACGGTACATACCGCTGTTGCAACGCATACCGAGGTTTTTCCAAAAGATTCAGCGGAGAGTGCAGCACGGTCTGCATAGGCTAATTCACAATCACTACCGGCCTGCGCTGGAGAAGGCACTGGATAATCGCGGTATCACGGTCACCATGTTCACCGCATTCCTGATTGTCACGCTTGGATTAATGAACAGCAGCCTTGTACGTGTCGTGTTATTTCCTGAATCGCCAAGCGACTTTATTCAGATGCAGCTTGAAATGGAAAGCGGCACAGCTCCGGCCGTACGCAATGCCGCGCTGGACAAAATTGAGCAGGCTATTCTCGAACTCAACGATGAATATATTGCTGAAAACCCCGACCTTGACCCGATGATCGCCCACATCGGCTCATTCACAACAAGCGACACAAGCGCAGTTGCGTGGACAGAATTGCCTATGGTCGACGATCGCCCCCTGCTTGTCAGCGATGTCACGAATTTGTGGCGGGAAAGAGTTGGAGAAATTCCCGGCGTCAAGAAACTGACGTTCATGGATGGTAATCATTTCGGTGGCGGTCCGCCCCTGAGCTTTCGTCTTAGCGGCGGCGATCTGGCAGCCCTTGAGAACGCTGCCGGGGAACTCGAGATCAAGTTGGCTGAGTATGAGGGCGTGTTCGATATCGAAAACTCTTTCGATACCGGTGGCCAGGAGATCAAGCTCGCGATCAGGCCGGAGGCTGAAGCCCTGGGCTTGACGATTACGTCACTGGGTCGCCAGGTCCGGCAGGCATTTTATGGCGAGGAAGCGCAGAGAATTCAACGCGGTAAGGACGAACTGAAGGTCATGGTGAGGTATCCGCTAGAGGACAGACGCTCCATCGCCGACCTCGAAAATATGCGGATACGAACGCCTTCAGGGGATGAAGTGCCGTTTGGCTCGGTGGCGGATGTGACCTTCGGTAACAGCTATTCACGTATTTCCCGACTAAATCGCGAACGTACGATAACAGTATCGGCCGATATCGATCCGGTGATTGTTGAGCCTGGCAAACTGGTTGAGGAAATATCTGAGGAGTACATTCCTGATCTGCTGTCACGCTATCCGGGCGTAGTCTATGGACTTGAAGGCGCGAGTAAGGAAGAGCAGGACTTCTACGCGAACTTGACCGTCGCATCGATCGCCGCTTTGTTCCTGATCTATGCACTAATCGCTATACCCTTGCATTCCTACAGCCAGCCGCTCGTCATAATGTCGGTCATTCCTTTCGGCCTTATTGGTGCAGTGATTGGTCATATCATAATGGGCAAGGCGATCAGCATGTTCTCGCTCTTTGGACTGGTCGCGCTTGCGGGCGTGGTCGTGAATGACAGCCTGATCATGGTTGACTTCATAAACAAGGCTCGCGAAGAAGGAGTGCCGCTCAAGCAGGCTGTAATCGATTCTGGCACGCAACGATTCCGGGCTATTATCCTTACGTCATTTACGACGGCAGCGGGCCTGTTGCCGATAATGTTCGAAACCAGCGTGCAGGCATCCTCGGTCATTCCTATGGCAATTTCGCTGAGCTACGGCATTTTGTTCGCGACGGCGATAACGTTGTTCCTGGTGCCGTCGCTTTATATGCTGCAGATCGATGGCTTTGCACGTACGCGGCAGAGCATTGACTGGATACTTGGTCGTCAGGCAGCCGCTGATGTAAGCAAGATTACTTGAGCGAAACCGGCGCGCAATCAAAGCAAGACGCACGCGATGGTGTCATCGCAGGGCTAATAGCCTACACGCTGTGGGGTGTGCTGCCGGTCTATTTCAAGCTAGTTGAGACCGTATCCTCATCCGAGGTCCTTGCGCACCGGATAATCTGGGCGATCCCTTTCGGCGCACTGATCATTCATCTTCGTCGCCAGTGGCCGGAAGTGCTCCTCGCGCTGCGACACCGACAGATGCTGCTATGGCTCGTAGCGTCGGCGTTGCTCATCGCCGTCAACTGGTACGTCTATATCGTTGCCGTGCAAACCGATCGCATCTTCCAGGCGAGCCTGGGTTATTACATCAACCCGCTGATCTTCGTGCTCGCTGGTGTGACAATTTTCGGCGAGAAACTACGGGCGAAACAGACAGGTGCTGTCATTCTTGCCGCGATTGGCGTGCTTGTATTGACGTTTAGCGGAGGTGAGTTCCCGTGGATATCCATTTCGCTCGGGATTTCATTCACGGCCTACGGCGTCATTCGAAAACGCGTCGTAATTGGCGCAATGCCGGGCCTGTTCATCGAAACCCTTGTGCTGGTGCCCATCGCCATTGTCTGGCTTGCCTGGATGATGCGTGCGGGGGAGGCTGCGTTCGGGTCGGTCGGGACAGAAGTGACGGGTTTGCTGCTGTTGGCGGGTCCGATAACGGTCGTTCCATTGGTCATGTTCGCAGTTGCTGCAAGGCGCCTGACGTTGGCGACAGTTGGTTTCATGCAGTTCCTGGCGCCATCAATGCAATTTGCCACCGGCATTTACTACGGCGAGCAATTGACAACGCCCAGATTGATCTGCTTTGCCTGCATCTGGCTGGCCGTCGTTCTATTCAGCATGGACGCGCTTCGCGATCGTACGTAGGAGCGGCGCTAGTCGCCGCGACATCTGGGTCGCCCGACGGGCGACTGCCTTGCCGCACGCGGCAAGGCTTCGCGCTGGCAAGCAGCGCTCCTACTTGTTCGCCTTGCGCTCTTGCGCTTCCTTGATGACTTCCTCAGCCACGTTCGCCGGACACGGCGCATAGTGTGAGAATTCCATCGAGAACTGGCCGCGACCGGAGGTTAGTGTACGCAGGTGTCCGATATAGCCGAACATTTCGCCCAACGGCGCGTTTGCTTTTACGCGCACGCCGGTAACGCCGGCGTCCTGCGACTTAATCATGCCGCGACGGCGATTAAGGTCGCCGATTACATCGCCGACGTTGTCCTCCGGAGAGAACACATCGACTTTCATGATCGGCTCCAGCAATTGCGGGCCGGCTTTCGGAACCGACTGCCGGTACGCAGCCTTGGTCGCAATCTCGAACGCGAGAGCCGACGAGTCCACCGCGTGGAATCCACCGTCGAGCAGCGTAAATTTGACATCCAGCAGCGGAAAACCGGCCAGGGTGCCTTCGTCCATGCTGACTGCAAACGCTTTCTCAATCGCGCCCCAGTACTCGCGCGGCACGTTGCCGCCCGTCACTTTCGACTCGAACACATAACCTTCATTAGTCTCGGCCGGTTCAATTTGGTATTCAATCTTGCCGTATTGGCCGGATCCACCCGACTGCTTCTTGTGCGTGTACGAATCTTTGATGAGCTGCGTAATCGTCTCGCGATAGGCGACCTGTGGCTTGCCCATTTCGACTTCAACGCCATGCGTACGACGCAGGATGTCGACCTTGATGTCGAGGTGCAATTCACCCATGCCTTTGATCAAGGTTTCGCCCGAATCTTCGTCCGTGGCAACCCGGAAGGACGGGTCTTCCTGGATCATCTTGTTCAGCGCAACACCGAGCTTCTCGTTGCCGCCTTTGTCACGAGGAGCAATAGCTACCGAGATAACAGGATCGGGGAACACCATCGGTTCCAGTGTGGCCGGGTTGTTAGGGTCGGCCAAGGTGTGTCCGGTGCGCGTGTTCTTCATGCCGAGCAGCGCGACGATGTCACCTGCCTGCGCCGATTCGAGTTCCTCACGCGAGTCGGCATGCATTTCTACGATACGGCCAATACGCTCAGTCTTTCCCGTGAACGTATTTAGTACGCTATCGCCTTTCTTGAGCGTGCCCGAATAGATGCGCGTAAATGTCAGTGCACCGTAGCGGTCGTCCATGATCTTGAACGCCAGAGCGCGCAGCGGCTTCTCCGGGTCGACGGTTGCTACGTTGCCGGTTTCGTGACCCTCGAGGTCCATTTCTGGCTGCGGCTTGACCTCGGTGGGGTTTGGTAAATATTCAACCACTGCATTAAGAACATTCTGTATCCCTTTGTTCTTAAAGGCAGAACCACAGAAGGTTGGGAAGAAGTCAAGCGCAATCGTGCCCTTGCGGACGCAACGCTTGAGATCGTCGATTGACGGTTCATTGCCCTCGAGATACTGCTCCAGCAGATCGTCGTCCTGATCGACAACCATCTCAATCAGCTTCTCGCGCCACTCGGCAACGAGTTCCTTCATGTCCTCAGGAACATCAGTGATCTCGTAGTTCTCGGGATCATCAGAGCCGGCCCAGATCCAGGCTTTCTCGGTCAGCAGATCCACGACGCCCGTGAAGTTATCCTCGACGCCGATCGGCAGGACCATCACGAGCGGCTTGGCGGCCAGTACGTCCTGGACTTGCTTGCACACGCTGTAGAAGTCAGCCCCGACGCGGTCAAGCTTGTTAACGAAGATGATGCGAGCAACTTCCGATTCGTTCGCGTAGCGCCAGTTCGTTTCAGACTGCGGCTCGACGCCGCCAGAGCCACAGAACACGCCGATGCCGCCGTCGAGTACCTTCAGGGAACGGTAGACCTCGATCGTGAAGTCGACGTGTCCCGGTGTATCGATAATATTCAGCGTGTGGTCGTCCCAGATACAGCTGGTGGCCGCCGACTGAATCGTGATGCCGCGTTCCTGTTCCTGCTCCATGAAGTCCGTGGTGGCTTCACCATCGTGGACCTCACCGGTACGGTGGATTTTGCCGGTGAGCTTCAGGATGCGCTCAGTCGTAGTCGTCTTGCCCGCGTCCACGTGGGCAAAAATGCCGATATTGCGGTACCTATTCAGGTCTTTCATGTCCGTATCTCTGTCGCCACATCTGGTGACGGTCAATTGTCTTGCTCAGGGTGCCCAGTTGCCTCGCAACCCGGGTGGGTCGGGCTTTCGGGCGCGGATAATAGCAGCGCTCAAGCCCCTAAACCAGCGAAATTTGGGGCAATTTCACCGATAATCAAGGGATGTCACGACTCCAGGTGTTTCAATGGCGGTTGGCAGGCTCCGGGGCCTTGCTGCTGCTCGTTTTCGCGGTCATCCGGGTGTTCTGGTATCCGGGCGCGTATTTCGGCATTTCGGGCATCCAGAAGCAGCTCTGGATGCTGACAGGCGTGATGTTTGTCGTAGGCCCGGTGTTGTCCACGTTGGTCTACAAACCGGGCAAGAAGGGCCTGGCAATGGACCTCGGCATCCTAGCCGCGATCGAACTTGCTGCCGTTGCCGTCGCGGTGTCGATACTGTTTCAACGCCAGCCGTATTTCGCAGTGTTCGCGGTCGACCGATTCGTGGCAGTGTCGAGGCCCGAAGTCGTTGCGAGACCGGCCAGCTTTGCTGAATACGGCACACGGCCCGGTCACGAGCCACGTCTCATCTACGCAAAACTCCCCGAGGATCCTGACGTATTGAGCCAACTCATGGACGAGACATTGCTGCAGGGCATGGCTGATATCGACCGGCGCCCAGAGTTCTGGGAACCGTATGCAAGCGGGCTGGCCATGATCAAGTCCGCTGCACGACCGCTTGATGACCTGCTGGATTCAGCTGCGCAGCATGAGGTTGTGTCGGACTGGCTGTTTGATAAGGCAGACCAACCGCAGGATTTCGTGTTTTTGCCCTTGCGCGGGCGGGCGGGGGATGCGGTGATCGTGCTGCACGCAGATACAGGGTTTCCGGTCACAACCCTGGCGGTCGATCCCTGGTAATCAGCGCCTCAGGATTGCCCACCAGCGCGCAATATTCAGCAAGCTCATCAACGATGCGGACACGTAGGTCAGAGCGGCCGCACGCAACAGGCGGCGGGCCGGCGAACGATCGGCCTGTTTCAGAATACGAAAGTCATCGAGCATTGGCAGGGCACGATTGAAACTCGCATCGAATTCCGTCGGCAGGGTTACGAAGTGGATAAGTGCTGACGATCCCAATGTTGCGAAGCCGGCGCCAAACATGATCAGGCTTAGTGCGGGCGCGCGTGTCAGCACGCCAATGAAAGGGGACACCATCAGGATGCCTGCCCCGACTTTTTCGATCGCCCGGCTGGCGCGAACGAGGCGGGTCCGCAAACGCAACGGCGCGTAGCCATCGCGGTCTTGCAGCGCGTGCCCGACCTCGTGAGCGGCAACCGTGATCGCTGTGAGTGACTTGCCGTCGAACTTGTCATCTGTCAATCGTACGGCCTTGGCTTGTGGATCGTAGTGGTCTCCCTCGGGCGTCCTCTCGACGGCGACTTGCTCGAGACCCTGCTTGTTCAAAAGGTGCCTGGCGAGTTGTGCCCCGGTTCCGGCGTAGCGGTCCGGCGGCGTACTGTAGCGCTCGAGGACGCGTTGTACCCACAGGCCAGGTCCGAAAACGATGACGGCAATCAGCAGGAGCGGGATGATGATAGTCATCTGGTCATCGTATCGCGCCTTTGCCGGCTTCTGCTATTGTCAGTAGCCGAGCATATGCACAGGAATCACACGTGACGACAGACCAGCTTCTGCTTTTCGGCCTACTGTTCTTTGTCTTCGTATTCCTGGTCTGGGGCCGGTGGCGCTACGACCTCGTGGCCTTCGTCGCACTCCTGGTTGCATTGCTGACCGGGCTTGTTCCAACCGACAAGGCGTTTTCCGGCTTCGGCCACCCCGCAACTGTGATTATCGCGCTTGTTTTGATCGTCAGTCGCGGCTTGTCGAATTCCGGTGTCATTGAATTGCTGGCACGCTATGTCGTTGATGCCGGGCGTCGATTAGCCTCGCACATAAGCATCATGTCGGGTCTTGCGGCTGCCTTGTCGGCACTCATGAACAATGTTGCAGCACTCGCTCTATTAATGCCGCTGGACTTACAGGCTGCCAAGAAGAGCGGGCGCAGTCCGTCGCTGTCCCTGATGCCCTTGTCGTTCGCTTCCATTCTTGGCGGCATGATTACGCTTATCGGCACGCCACCCAATATCATCATTGCGGAGTTTCGCGGTGATGTCTTGGGAGAGTCCTACAAGATGTTCGACTTTGCCCCGGTCGGTATTGCCTGTGCGGCAGTTGGAGTGGCATACGTCGCTCTGATCGGCTGGCGGTTGCTGCCGGGCGACCGCAAGGCGGCTGACGCCAGTGAAGACCTGTTCGACCTGGCGGACTATGTCGTCGAGGTCCGTGTTGCGGAAGGCTCCGGCATTATCGGCAAGCGCGTACGTGACCTCGACCAAATCGCCGAGAAAAGCGACGTCGAGATTATCGGGCTGAGTCGGCGCGGCAAACGCCTGCCGGGACTCGCTCGTGTCGCGAAAATCAAAGCTGGCGACACTCTCGTCATCGAGACCAGTCCCGATAGCCTCGAAGAGGCACTGGGCAACCTGAAACTCGAGTACATCGGAAAAGGGGAGGGATTACTCGAGGACCAGGACCTGATGTTGCAGGAAGTGGTGGTGCAGGAATCTTCGAATCTGGCCGGCCGTTCGACCTTGTCGATCAAGTTGCTGTATCGCTATCGCGTGTCGCTCGTCGGTGTGTCGCGCCAGGGGCGACGTTTCCGCGACAACGTCAGGAAACTGACGCTTCAACCAGGCGACGTGCTGTTGTTGCTCGGCCCCGAGGAACGGCTCTCGGATGTGACAGGGCGCCTCGGTTTGTTACCGCTCGCCGATCGTGGGCAACGTGTCATACAACGCGATAAGGTCTGGCTGGCCGTCGGATTATTTGTTGCCGCGATTACTGCAGCGAGTGTTGGGCTCGTCTATTTGCCTGTCGCGTTGGGCTGCGTTACTGCGGCGTATGTGTTCTTCAACATAGTTCCCATACGCGAAGTGTATAACTCCGTGGAATGGCCGGTTATCGTCTTGTTGGGGTCCATGATCCCGATCGGTACGGCATTACAGGACACGGGCGGCACGGCATTGATCGCACAGGGCATCGTCGACCTGTCGTCCGGTTTTTCACCGGCAATTGTCTTGCTTTTGCTGGTCATCGTTACCATGACCTTGTCGGACGTCATGAACAACACGGCTACCGCTGTGATCGCCGCTCCTATCGCCTTCGAAATTGCAGGCCGCCTGGATGTAAGTCCGGACCCGTTCCTTATGGGTGTCGCCGTGGCGGCGTCCTGCGCATTCCTGACTCCGATTGGCCACAAGAACAACACCTTGATCATGGGACCGGGGGGGTACAAATTCGGTGACTATTGGCGCATGGGGTTGCCACTCGAAGTGCTGATCGTGGCCGTCTCCGTGCCGACGATCCTCGCCGTCTGGCCGCTCTAGCGGGGTAGCTTATGTCAAACGGCTGTCGCAAATCGCCTGAATAGTAGGTCAATTTCTGACACAAATTCGAACCTTTCGTTCGAGCTTGCTACCGTCTGTCTATTCGAATCCTTTTTAAAAACAGACACTTATCTACACGCCACCAAGTTGGCATACCCTTTGCACTATTTCCCGTAACGCAAGGCGCATTGGAAGCACGGAGAAGATGATGCAGCACTCAACAATTCAGGACTGGACCGAGAGCCAGGTATTGCTGAAGTACGATGAAGCTCGCGATGTAAAATATCGCGTGTACCGGGAACAGGGCAGCCTGTTCCAGGAAATTTGTGATGTGGATAACACGCCGATTCATACGCTTCAGATACCGGATGGCATGAAGATGGATAGGGACAGCTACGAAGTACTGCTTCGATACGTTTTACTTGACGTCATCGCGGCGTAGTAGTCGGGTGAACTACAACGACCTCAATGTTTCAGACGATGTGATCGCGGCGGTCGATGCCAGTCACAAAATCGAGGCGATCAAGATCCTGCGCGAAGAAACCGGCCTCGGTCTTGCCGAGGCCAAGGACGTCGTGGATCGCCTCGCGCGGTCTCGTAATGGGGAGCCAGGGGAAACAGCTGCCATGCCCGAAGAGGGTGGTGCCGGGGGCTTGATCAAAATGGTCGTCCTGATCGCCGTCATCCTTGGTGTGTATTTTTATTTCTTTGCTGGCTGAGTACTCACCTAAGTTCGCGAACTCCACAGCTGGGCTATGCCCTGGCGAGCTATTTATTCGCCTCGGCGCGGGAATTACGAAAATTCCGCTACATCGCGCTCTTGCAGTTGCTGGATCGCATCCATGCTTAGCCGGTTTCCTGCTTCTTCAGGGCGCGAGACTCGACCTCAGCCCACACACGTAACAGGTTCTCGCCGAGAATCTTGCGAATGTCTTCTTCGTTGTAACCGCGCTGCAGCAGACCTTCGATCAGGTTGGGGTAGGCCGAGACATCTTTCAGGCCGGTTGGCAATGAATCGCCGACGCCGTCGTAGTCCGAACCGATGCCGACGTGATCAATACCGGTAAGGGCGACCACATGATCAAAGTGATCCAGTACGTCGTCGAGTGACGCGTAAGGGTAGGGGCCAGCCTCCGCTATATATCCTGGCAGCCATTCTTTCGCAACGTCTGCATATGATTTGCTCGGATTCTCAGCCATCCAGGCCTGCGCGGCTGCCCATCTTGGTTCGTCGTAGTCTCTTGCTGCTTTCGAAATAAAGCCGGAGCCGAAGTTGATCTGGATGACGCCACCGTTGTCGGCAAGGGCCTTGATCATCTCATCATTCATGTTGCGCTCGAATTCGGGTGTAAAATGCCGCGCGGATGAGTGCGATGCGATAACGGGCGATGTCGATACGTCCAGGACTTGCCAGAAAGCGTCGTCCGACAAATGACTGACATCGACCATAATTCCGAAACGATTCATTTCCTTGACAACTTCTACGCCGAAGTCACTGAGGCCGTTCCACTGCCGGTTCGAATCGTATGATGAATCGGAAATGTGGTTCGAAAGGCTATGCGCCAGCGTGACGTAGCGAATGCCGCGGTCATAGAAGTGCTTCAAATTGGTCAGATTACTTTCGATGGGAGAACCGTTCTCCAATCCCAACGGTAGCGACATGATGCCTTGCTCGAAATTCGCCCGAACATCGGCTACCGAGCTGGCGATGGCAAACTTGTCCGGCGCGTTCGCGACCATTGCTTCGACAGCGTCGATCAGTTCGTCAGCGAGCTCTCTTGACCCGCCCGCTGCTTCGAGCTTAGCGTCGGTATAAATCGACATGAAGGGTGCATTTAGTCCCCCAGCAACCGCGCGGGGATAATCGAAATCTCCGCTCTCTGTCGACGCCGAGACATCCTGAGGTTGCGCATGAATCCGCATCGGGACATCGATATGTGTGTCGACGATGATGCTACTCTCGGCAATACGCTTCGCCTCAACGGCGAGATCGTCGGTTTGCGGGGCTGATGTCGTTGATGGGGCGGGGATTTCGCAGGCTGTGAGCAATGCAGCGAAGGCGGTCAGGATCGAAATCTTGGGATTCATAGGCATATTGGTGAATTTTTTTGTGGTTGTCGGGGTCGAAGATTGTAACAATGGAACCATAATAGATGCTGTGTATCTATTGTTTGGGCCTTAACAGGAGAAGAAACTAGTGAGTGACAACCCTACGATTGACCAGGTCGCTGCAGAAGACGCCGAAAGCGGCAAAATCGAAGAAAATCTGAGATCACGGACGACGTGGCTGAGATTGCTGTTCATGTGCATATACGGGCTGTTCGCGTGCCTGGCGGGCATGATCGGCACTGTCATTGTTGCAATCGGGTTCTTCTGGGTCTTGTTTACCGGTGAGGTTAACCGCGAATTGCGGCAGGTAGGGCAGGCGATAGCCAGCTACATGTTCGACATTATTCGTTACCTGACATTCAATACCGACGACAAGCCATTTCCTTTCGGTGGCGTCTGGCCTTCAGGCGAAGCGACAGAAGAGTCTTAAACTGACAACTCCCGCTGGCCGGGTTGCCAGTGGGTCAGGTTGACGCGGGCGCCTGCCATGCCGAGGCCGCGCACCCATTTGGCCGCCGCGTCGAGCGTGACCCAGGTCTTTACCTTGCCTTTGCGGGTTTCTGCCGTGATAGGGCCGTTTGGGGTCTTCGCCTCCACGTGGAAGCGGGCCCCACTGGCGATAATGTCGATGTTCTTGATGGCCCCCGCGGCAACCATCGCTTTCAACATTTTCTCATCCATTCTTGCTCCTCCGGGATCGGTCCATTTGCTCCGGGATAGTGATTCCAGTCTGATCACAATGGCGGCGTATCAACATCTCGACCATATTGGCGACGCTGCGGTGCTCGCGCGCGGCTGCCTCGCGCACTGCCGCCTTGATCGACGGATTGATGCGCAGGTTCAGTGTGGAGATCTTGGTTTTCGCCATGCGTTGCATTGTAGAATAAAAGCGACATAAATGTAACGCATTTCGCGTCAACAATACGCTATACTGACGTTATGACCCGCGACTTCGTGCAACAGAACTGGGCGCTTGTGGCGGCCAGCGTAATAATCGTCGCAATCGTCCTGTTCATCCTGTACCGGCAGCTGCAGGATTCGCGGCGCGGCCGCCTGGCCGCGGCACTAGGCCACCTGCGCGAGCGCGAGCGCGCTCTTGAGGCTGTGACACGGTCCGTCAACAAGGCCGGTAAGCGGCTGCAGAAGCTCCAGGCGAAGGGTGATTCGGTCCCGCCAGGTCAGGTCGATGCAGCCAAAGATGCACTGACAGAGGCCAGGGAGACCGAGCGACTATTGAATGAGCAGGTGCAGGTTGTACGAAACACAGCACGGATGGTGATTCTCGAGGACTATCCAACCAAGGACCACGACGCCATGCGCCGCAAGTACTTGCGCGAGACTAAGTAGTTTTACCAATCCCGCAGCGTTGTTCCCTGAACTACACTTCCGAATAACTGGACACGGGAGAAAGCGATGGAACAGATGGTCTTCATGGTCTGCATGTTTCTCGGCGTATCCGCCGTTGCGTTAATCGCATTCACGCTGCTCTTTATCGCGCTGGGCCGCATCAAAGTCTGACGGCCGCCGTCAACTCCTGGCGGGCGCGGTCCAGCAATGGGTTCCAGTCGCCTGACTCCTCAGCTTGGCGCACATTTTGCCGCATGCCGTCGATGATCTCGTGTAATTCGAAGCGCATGGCTTCGAATCGTGGATTATCTCGCAAGCTATCAACGAAGACGGCCTGGTCGAGCGTCCAGAATTCATAAGACATCAAGCTGACGAACCCTTCATCGATCGCTTCTCTAAGGGCATCGAGCGCCGCTTCCTTGCGTCCCTGGATGGCGAGAATGTGTACGTCAGCGATGCCATGACCTCCTACGCCGATGCGCGGCATCTGTTGCACGACGTCCCAGGCCTGTGTCAGTAGCCTCGATGCCGGACGATCGTCATTGGTCTGCCGCATGGCATAGGCGAGCATGATTGCCGCATTGAGATTCTTGCGATCAACGCTCGTGTTCGTGTCGCTGGCAAGTTGGGGATTTGCGCGAATCAGGTATTCCTTGGCTTTCTCATAGTCGCGTAGACTTAATGCGGCCATTGCTATCATCGGGTACGAGAGCTGTACCTGCAATTCAGACATCGTGTCCAGGTCCTCGAATGCGTCGATCGCTTGTTCAAATTCGTTGTTGGTGAAATGTGCGAACCCGACGCCGAGCGGATACATGGGATGATCGGTGCCGAATCTATCCAAGAATGCTTTCATCCGATCTGTATCGCCGAACTCAATGAAAACTCCAATTGATTCCGTGCCTATCATCGGATCATCAGACATCGACTGCCCAGCAACCGTCCATGCCACCGCCTCGTCAAGTCGGCCCAGGCTTCTTAGATGCTGGGCAATATATACGTAGGGCGTGGGCCAATCCGGAAATATGTTGGTCGCTTTGAGCAATAACTGCATTGCCTTGTCATTGTCGCCGCGCTTCGAATAAAAGCCCGGCAGATTGATGTACGGGATACGTCCGAGCGGGTCGATTTCCATCGCCGTTGTCAACATGTCTATTGCTTCTTCGATGCTGCCTTCGGCTTGGTGAAGGGCCGCATACCACACGTAGGCGTTCGCGAGGTTGGGGTTTAAGTCAATGGCGCGTTCGAAAGCCGCTGCCGCTGCGGCATTGCGTTCGGTGGTGTCTAATGATCCCCAGTCTCCGCTTTCCAGCAAGCCTTTCGCAGCATAGGCTTCGGCCAGTTGATCATCGATAGCCAGGGCTTTCTCTATAGCGGCTCCCGCGAGTTCATTTGCCTCGGATGGCTCGATCGAGCGGTGATTCGACAACGTAACGAGTATGGTTTCCGCGAGACCCGCATAAGCCTGGGCGTAGTTAGGGTCCAGTTCGATCGCCTGTTCGAACTGGCGACGCGCTTCGAGGAGCGTGTCAAATCGGCGTAGGTAAAGGTTATTGCGCGCTGCACTGTACAGCGACAGAGCTTGGATACTGGTCGTCGGTATTGTCGCAAGTCGGATTTCTTCCTCCGGCGTCATCGCGGCTTGCAGCGCAATCGCAATCTGCGAGGAGATCTCACTTTGAATGTGAAAAATGTTGCTGATGGTCAGCGCCCGATCGTAAGTATCTGCCCAGATATGCTCGTCGGTCGCCGCATCAATCAGCTGGACAGTAATCCGGACCTGGTCACCGGACCGTTGCACCGCACCTTCAACAATCGTTTCGACACCGAGCTCTGCGCCAATCTGACGCAGATTCTTGGTCGTGTCGCGGTATTCATTGACTGATGTGCGCGAAATGACGCGTAGCGAATCGATGTCGGCGAGACGCGTTAGCAGGTCATCGTGGACACCGTCGGCAAAAAAGCGGTTGTCCGGATCGGCACTGCGACTCGTGAATGGCAATACTGCGATGGAGTGCGACGGTCCGGCAGCAAATTCTGCCGGCGCGATTTGCGGGTCGCGTACACCTGTGACGTTGAAAGTGATTGACACGCCGAGCGCAATGGCGAGGAGGGCGATGATGACGATATTTGATCGGCTACGATTCCTTGGCGGACCAACCTCGTGATTAACCTGGTGGTCGAACTTCACACCGTCCGGAGTAACTTCAAAGACCCAGGCGAGTACCAGTGCGATGACAAAACCGGAGAAGATAACGATGACATAGGCGCGGAAAAACCACTCCGGTACACCGAACGTTGGCAGCAGAACCGATCCGGCCTCAATCAGGATCCAGGCCACAATCGCGTAGGTCGCGGCGAGCCTTAACACGTTGCGCCGTCGTAGTTCGTCGAAGAATGAATTCATGTCGCGATTATCGCTCGAAATCGTCTCAGGTACAGCGGGCTTCAAGACTTTTAGGACAAATAATTCGGCACTGCGTTCGATCGTCGCTATTTAACATAAGCTGTGAAATCGAGATTGACTTACTCGAAGAATGATATCAAGATGATATCAAAATGATAGCGAGGAGAAGGTCATGATCCGCGAAGAAGTCAGAAAAGTCGCATCGGGTTACGTGATGCTTGTCGTTCTGGCCGTTGCCCAGATCGGTTTTTCTTACGCGATTTACAAGTCAGCCGTGGCAATCAGCATCCCGGGGATTATCGGGTTTGGACTGGCGTCAATCGTGGTGGCCATTTGCTGGGCGGGGCTGTTCATGGTTCACCCGAACGAAGCCAAGGTGCTGCAGTTGTTCGGCAAGTACGTCGGTACGGCGCACGATCCGGGGCTCAAGTGGGCGAATCCGTTCTATGCCAAGACGGCGGTATCAACGCGTGTCAGGAACTTCGAAAGCAGCAAACTCAAGGTGAATGACTCGCGTGGCAGCCCAATCGAAATCGCGGCTGTCGTCGTCTGGAAAGTATTCGATACCGCTGAGGCGTTGTTCGAAGTCGATGATTACGAAGAGTTTGTGCAAATCCAGAGCGAGTCGGCACTACGAAATCTGTCGACGACATTCCCGTATGAACCACATGAAGGCGAGGGCACGGCGTTGCGCAGCCATCCGACGGAAATCGCGCAGGCTTTGCGTGAAGAGATCCAGGACCGGCTCGAGCAGGCCGGTGTCACCGTAATCGAGGCACGCATCAGCCATCTCGCTTACTCGCCAGAGATCGCGAATGCGATGCTCAGGCGGCAACAGGCGTCGGCGATCATTTCCGCGCGTACGCAACTCGTGGCAGGTGCCGTTGGTATGGTTGAAATGGCGCTCGACGAACTCAAGAAAGGTGGCATCGTCGAACTGGATGAGGAACGCAAGGCTGCCATGGTCAGCAACCTCCTGGTCGTACTTTGCGGTGAAGAATCCGTACAACCGGTCGTCAATACCGGCTCTCTCTACACCTAGGCCGGGTACTACCGGAGCGAGCGATGGCAGCACGCAAAGCATTTGCACTGCGTATTGACGAGAAGACCTTGTCATCGATGCAGCGTTGGGCAAATGACGATCTGCGCAGTCTCAATGCGCAGATCGAATTTGTCTTGCGGGAGGCGCTGAGAAAAACCGGCAGGCTGCCCAAGAATTCCTCGAAGGAGGGCGAGTAGCAGTGCGGTGCGGTGTTACTATCGCGGCATGCGCGCCGCACTGCCTTTTGTCCTGATTGCGCTGGCCATCTTCTCGGCTGCCTGTGTCGCATACATCGCCTGGGAATTGACGTCCGACAAGAAGAAACCCTCATCCGACGACCAGTAGCCGCTTAGTTATCTCTCTTTCGTGGTTTTGAACTTCCTGAGGATCGGTCGTTGGATCGAGATGGCTTCGATGGGCGTGACTGCGACGAGCGCTGTGAAGAGGACTTGGGCGCTGAGTTCGAATGAGACTTTGAGCTCGAACGAGGTTGCGAGCTTGCACGAGGTTGCGAGCTTGCACGAGGTTGCGAGCTTGCACGAGGCTGCGAGCTTGAACGAGGCTGCGAGCTTGAACGAGGCTGCGAGCTCGAACGAGGCTGCGAGCTTGCACGAGGTTGCGAGCTTGAACGAGGTTGCGAGCTTGAACGAGGCTGCGAGCTTGAACGAGGCTGCGAGCTTGAACGAGGTTTCGCGCTCGAACGCGTCTGTGCACTTGAGCGAGGCTGTGAGCTAGACCGGGTTTGTGCGCTCAGACGCGGTGCAGGCGCTGATTTGGCAGTCGACGTCACAGGAGGACGATTACGAAATTTAATTTCGGCTTCGTCACTGCGTCGAACGTGACGCGCCGAGTCTCCAACTGCTGGATTGATTGCATTCGTCCCGTTCCGGTTCGTACTTGTGTAGGAACTGGCATTTCCGTGGCTGGACTGCCGCGCATTCGAACTCGAGTAAGTACGTGTTCGCGTAATACGCTGATCCGACCGGCGTACGGTGCGGCGGTCACGTGCTGCCCAGGTGTCCCCATTTCGATAACGGTCGTAGGAGACATTCGTGTTACTCCTGACATACGTATTGTTGTAGACATGAATGTCGGGACGGCGATACCACCAGCGATCCCAATACGAATGGCCGTAATACGGGTGGCCGTAAAAGCTGTGATGGAATACGTTCAGGTGAGACGCATGCCAGCCGATCGAGAATGCGGTGGTAACACCCCAAAAATTGTCGTGGTAAAAATGATTGTGGAATGAGTAGTACGACGGGTAGGGGTAGTAGTACACCGGGTACGGTCGCGGATAGTAGTAGTAAACAGGCTGTGGTTGATAAACGACAACCTGCTCCGGTTCATAATAGGGCACGTAAATGACGTCGTCCTGTACAGGCGTAATCTGGATCGGACCCTCGTCCTGTGACACCAGCTGGTAGTCGTCACTCTTCAGATTGCCGGCGGCGTACGCACGGTCCCGAAACTCTTCGATCGAGGAGATGACATCGGACTGCTGTGCCACAACGGCCTCACCGAGACGCCAGGTCCAGTCGAGATCTTCGTTGAGAAGTGCAACGACCTCGGGATAATTGAGCAGGGCGACGATGGAATCATCCCAGTCCTCATCCGGTTCCAGCGTCGGGTCTTCTTCGAGATCCTCAAGGAACCTGGAGGCTTCGACCACCTGCAGCGGGTATGTCGAGGCCGGCAGAACGATCGCCAGCAGATCATCGGGGTAGAGTGCAATCGGACCGACGAGTTCGTCGATCTCGGTCTTCGAAATCGTTGGAATTTCGTGCAGTTCTTCGATTTCAGCGACTGCGGCCTGGGTATTGCCGGTGACCGGCCAGGCGAACACGGCAAAAAGTGGCCAGACGAGGCGCAAATGGCGAGCGATGACGTGTCTGTTCATGGTTCCTCCGGAACCGCCCATTTGGGACGGGTTTTCCGATCCTGAATACAAGACTAACCCCAATTAGCTGAACGGTTGCTTAATCTCAGGTTGTTTTGCAGCTTATGGAACCTCCCCCTGTCATCTAGTCCTCGTCTCCGCCATGCCAGGCGAGGAACTTCCAACCATCTTCGGTTCGCACGAGCACGTCGGTATACCGGCCGTTCGTTACGTCGACACTGTCATCCTTGTCTTGGTAGGCGCTGGTGTAGAAATAATGTGCGACTGCGACATCGCCATGAACCACAATATTTTGAAAGTAAAGCTCGTGCTCGACCATCTGGCCCTGTGTGTCCGCAAATCGACTCCAAAGCTGAGTCGACGATCTTGACCGCGGTGCCGGCGCTATTGTCGGCCAGGCGGAAAAGTCTTCCACCAGTTTTTCGACCAGCCAGTCATTGTCACCGTCCTGATCAGCCTCCCACTGCTCTTCGATGGTGAGAATGACATCCGCCTCGTCATCAGCGGAATCCTGGGCCAGCGCGGTGCCAGATACGGAAAGGAGGATGGTCATTGCCGCTAGTTTGAGCTTGTCACTGACAGTCATTGGGTAGGCTCCACTTTTTCGGTTTGCAGATAGATGCAGTTTAGTCCCGGCTCTGTCTTAACACCAGTTGGTGAATATCGTTGATCGCATCGGCGTCTGTCTTGGTCGAGACGGAGTACAGATCACGCAATTCAGTCGTACCCAGGTATTCCGGATGATGTGTCTCGATGATCGTCGCATAGTGAACGGAAAATGACGCCTTTTCGATATGCAACTTGTAGGCATGCACGGCGAGCTCGACATCTGGTTGCAGGCGCATCAGGGCACTGATCGCGCGTGCCGATATCGGGAGATTCAGCGTGCCAACGTAAATAGATTCCTTACGAATTTCCCAGCCGTCGTTTTTCAATGTTGAGCCGATTGAGGCACCGTCAACAATCTTGTTTTGAACTTCGGTCAAGTCAACAAAGTTGCTGCCGACAAATTTCACGATGGCATAGGTGCGGCAGATCTGATCACCGTCATGAGTGCTGTACAGATTTGACAACCGAATGTTGTCGTCCTGTTGGATGATCTCTATGCCGTAGCTGCCGAAGCGATCCTTGATGCGTTCGCTATTGAGAACCTCCGGCTGCAAAGAGCATGCGCTAAGTGCTGCCGCGAGGACGGCTGTCGGAATTGGATTGTGTTGCATAACTACTTATTGCAGGGGTTGCGCTGCGGCACAATATACTGTCGGTAATCGAGCGTAAAGGACTGCAACCATGCGAGCGATGGTACTTAATTCAACGGCCAGTTTGAATGAGTGCAGGGCGCCACTGGAACTGACCGACATGCCACGCCCCGCCCCGGGTGAGCGCGAAATACTGATCGAGGTTTCGGTGTGTGGCGTATGCCACACGGAACTTGACGAAATCGAAGGACGCACACCGCCGCCTCAGCTGCCAGTAGTGCCGGGACACCAGGCTATCGGCCGGGTGGTAGAGCTTGGTGCCGGATGTAGCCAATACTCACCCGGCCATCGTGTTGGTGTCGGCTGGATTCATTCATCAGACGGCTCGCTTCGGGAGAATATCAGCGAGTCCTTCCGGGCCACAGGCCGCGATGCCAACGGCGGCTATGCCGAGTTCATGACAGTTCCAGAAGCTTATGCGTACCCAATACCCGACGTATTCACGGACCAGGAGGCTGCGCCACTGCTTTGTGCCGGAAGCGTGGGGTATCGTGCATTGCGGCTGGCGGGCATCGAAGACGGGCAGGTGCTTGGACTGACGGGCTTCGGCGGCTCAGGTCACCTGGTGTTGCAGCTTGCCCGGCACCTTTACCCACACAGTCCCATTTACGTTTTTGCTCGCAGCGCCAAAGAGCAAGAATTCGCGCTGGAGTTGGGTGCCATCTGGAGTGGCGATACAGACGACGATCCGCCGCAGCAAGCACACGCCATTATCGATACGACGCCGGCCTGGAAACCGGTCCTGGCGGCTCTCGAAAGACTACGTCCGGGCGGCCGGCTCGTGATCAATGCCATACGCAAGGAAGCACAGGACCGCGATCTGATGGCGGCAATTCGCTACGAGGATCATCTCTGGTATGAGAAAGAGATCAAGACGGTGGCCAACGTCACCGGTCGCGATATCGCGGAATTCCTGCCACTTGCAGCCTCTGTACCGCTACGGGTCAAGGTACAGGAGTACAGACTCGAGGAGGCCAATCAGGCGTTGCTCGATTTGCGTGAATCGCCCGTTCGAGGATCAAAAGTATTGCTTATAAAACAATAAGTAAAAACTGCTATTTCAAGTTAAATCTCAATTAGATCATGGGCGGCCGAAAAAGTATCCTGAGCGTAGAACGAGGTCGAAGCGAGTCGGGCTATACTGCAGGTATGGTCCATGGAATCAGTTGTTATCGCTGCAGCGCCTCCCTGGAGGCGCTGTCGTTGCCGTTCTCTCGGCAGGATGAATGCCCGGAATGCGGAAACTATCTGCATGTGTGCAAGATGTGTGTGAACTATGATCCGCACGTGCCACGCCAGTGCCGCGAGGACGGTGCCGAGGATGTTCGGGATAAGGACCGCCTGAACTTCTGCGACTGGTACAAGCCGAGCGACACAGCATTCGATGCCAAGCGCAAGGACGAAGAAGACCAGGCGAAGTCTGCGTTAGACGCCTTGTTCGATGACTGATCGGCGTAGCTTTCTCAAATGGTCGGGCGCCGCGCTGGCCGTTTCCTCGACAAGTGGTTGTAGCGGACCGGACAAAGATCCGGCGGCGAACGTGCCGCGAAATGATTTTGATGACGAGTCAACAGCCGAGGAGGTCACACAGGGCATCGATCTGACAGGCAAGCTTGCGGTCGTCACGGGCTGCACCTCCGGCATCGGTTTCGAGACGATGCGTGTGCTCGCCATGCGTGGCGCCTGGGTTGTCGGCACCAGCCGCTCCCGCGACAAAGCCCAGGCCGCCTGCGATCAGGTCATCGGCACGACGACGCCGGTGCAACTCGAACTATCCAGTCTTGACTCAGTAGTGGATTGCGCCAATGCGATTCGATCCATAAATAAGCCGCCAGATATCCTGGTCTGCAATGCCGGTTATCTCGGCGGTAACGGCCAGCGTGAGCTGATCAACGGTGTCGAGAAACATTTCGCGATCAACCACCTCGGGCATTTCGTGCTTGTCAACCGATTGCTTGGTCGCATGTACATGGCGGACCAGGGTCGAATCGTCGTGGTCGCGAGCCAAACGGCCTACACGAGGGCGCCAGAGGAGGGCATAGAATTCAACAATCTCGGTGCAAGCTACGGCTATGAAGACCGCCGCGCTTATGGTCAGTCGAAGCTGGCGAATGTTTTGTTTGCGTTACAGCTTGGCAAGCTGCTCAAAGGAACGCGTTTGACGGCGAATTCATTGCACCCCGGCGTCGTAAATACCGAGATCGATCGCCATATGAGCAGCCTCAAGCAAAGGGGCTTTGCATTGATGGCCGCACTCGGGGGCACCAAGAGCGTTGAGCAGGGTGCCGCCACAAGTTGTTATGTGGCGACGAGTCCTGCGTTGGGGGCAACCAGTGGTCAATACTTCGAGGACTGTAACGCCATTACGGTGCGCGACGGTCACCTTCATAATGTGGCGATGGCAGATGAATTGTGGCGGGTCAGTGAAGACCTGACTCGCGACTACCTGGTAACCCACACCGGACCGGACCTGAATGATTTTGAACGTGCGCTGCAGGAACGCCAACGACTGAACAATGAAACAAGCGAGTGACAAGGCCCTGGTCCTGCTATCAGGCGGGCAGGACTCAACCACCTGCCTGTACTGGGCGATCGATCGATTCGGTTGCGATCAGGTTGCGGCTGTCTCGTTTGACTACGGCCAGCGCCACCGAATCGAACTTGAGTGTGCCGAGACGATCGCTGCGCACGCCGGTGTCAGACACGTTCGATTGCCTATCGACACGTTCTCGGCCCTTGGCGGAGATGCGCTGACTGATCCGGAAATAGGTATTGCCCCTCAAGTGGATGAATCATCCGGGCTGCCAAATACCTTTGTGCCTGGACGCAACCTGATATTCATCACCTATGCTGCGGCGTATGCCTGGCAACACGACATGGATCACCTCGTTACGGGTGTGGCGCAGATTGACTACAGTGGGTACCCGGATTGTCGCGAGGAGACGCTCACAGCGTTACAGAAGGCAATCCAGCTCGGCATGGAAAGCAGCGTGCAAGTACATGCTCCGTTGATGCATCTCTCCAAGAAAGAGACCGTCGAGCTGGCTCGTGATTTGGGCGCAATGCCAGCCATGGCCATGACGCACACTTGCTACAACGGCGCACGCCCGCCCTGCGGTGAATGTCCGGCCTGCGAGCTGCGCGCCCGGGGATTTGCGGCAGCAGGTATCGAGGATCCGTTGATCACGGCCAAATGACGTATTCGGTCAAGGAAATTTACTACACGCTGCAAGGCGAAGGGGCACAAACTGGACGTCCTGCCGTATTCCTGCGCTTTGCAGGATGTAATCTTTGGTCGGGACGCGAACAGCACCGCAGCGACGCAATTTGCCGCTTCTGCGATACCGAATTCGTCGGCACAGACGGCCCGGGAGGCGGCAAGTTCGAATCAGCAACCGATCTCGCTGAGGCGGTTGCCGATGCGTGGCCGGATGGCGGCGTCGATGGCAATCCGTATGTCGTGTGTACCGGTGGAGAGCCTTTGTTGCAGCTCGATGAGGACGCGGTCTCGGCGTTGCACGCCGCAGGATTTGAAACAGGCGTCGAGAGTAACGGCACGATCATGGCACCCACCGGCATTGATTGGCTGTGTATCAGCCCGAAGGGAAGCGCAGATGTGGTGCAACGATCGGGACATGAGCTCAAGCTCGTGTATCCCCAGGTTGAAGATCAGGCGCAGCCGAATCAGTTCGAGGGCCTGGATTTCGAGCACTTTTTTCTGCAGCCTCTGCATGACGATAATCTTGCCGAGAATACGCGCCGTGTCATTGATTATTGCCTGCAACACCCGCGCTGGAAACTGAGCGTTCAGACTCACAAGATCATTGGCATAGACTAGACATCATGAATCATCGCATTGGCCGCCTGGTATTCGCGTTCGGCATCGGCTTGATTGTCGCCGTCGCGGCGTTCAAATGGATTACGAATCCTGCGCCGCGTTTGGAGCGCCAGCTGCAGGAAGCCGTCGTTATGACGGCGAGAGAACATCTTGCGACGGCGACCGGTCTTGCCGGACTGGAAATCGTCGATCCAGTGGCAGCGGATCGCAAGGTTGGCAAGTCTTATGTCTACCGCGCGGGAGAGGGATGGGAAGTTTCGGGTTATTACCGGCGCTCCGAAGAGGACCAGTGGCACCCATTCCTGATGGCACTCGATGCTTCTCCGTCTATGACGCACCTGAGGGTGCAGGATGGGTCTCTTGCGGATCGGGCCCGAGAGAATGAACTGCTGGAGTTACTACCCTGATGCGGCTTGATCTTCGATCGATTCCTGGCGCCATTCGACGACATTCATTTCGATAAAGAAGAACGCCAAAAGCCATAGGAAGGCATCCCAAAAATCGACGAAGTCGCCGTATATGCCCCAATACACGGCGGCAATAAACAGAATCGAATAGAGAATGAATTTCGATGTGGTGCTGGCGCGCAACACCAGCCCTTCGTAACGGTTCCTTTCCTGCAAAAACACATCAATCTCGAGAACGAGTACGACCAGCAGCCAGACTGCCGCATTAATGACATCGACCCATGCGAGCCGGACGATTGCGGCGTGCCCGGCATTGTCGACTATGGCGCGCGCGTCGGTAAAAACCAGGAATGAGTTTGCTGTCGAGAAAGAACCACAGTTCTGCGCGGTTAACGGCGTGTACTCCTCGAAGTCATGCGAGTACGACCAGTTATCGGTGACAAGGGAACAAAGCTCAGTGACGCCAGGCAGTGGGCTGACATCGGAGGCCGACATCAGGTTGCCGATGTATCCCCAGAACGCATAGACGATGAACACGTAGCAGACGGCGCGCAGGGTGTGCAGCGTCCAGGTTACGGGCTTTGTAAAATGCCGTTCCTCGAGAATGTAGGTCTCGAGTTCGAACATGAGCAACAGGATGACCCAGGACAACGTATCCACTGCCGCCACGTAGGCGTCCATGATGTCGCTAAAGCGCACGCCGTTCGGGTAAAGGAGTTTGTTAGCTGCGAATTCCTCGGCGAAAAACCAGTAGATATTCATCGACAGGAAAATGTACAGCGCGTACTTGAAAACCTGGTACAGGGTGTAGCGATTGATCGTCAAACAGGTGCTCCGCGGCGAGCGGCCGATTTTAAGCGTTAACGCAGACTGGGGGCAATCGCAAGGCTACGCGTCGGCAGCCTTTTCCGATTCGGTTTCGATGCCCGAGTAGTAAACCCAGACGTTTTCCTCGCCGGTGAGAAGTTCGATGTACTTAGGATGTACGAATATATTCTCCCGGCCCGACTTCACTTCCTTGAGAATCCCAACATCGCACAGTTGCTTGAGATACGTCGATGCCGTTTGCCGCTTTGCGATCCCCGCATCAACCAGGTTGCCGATGCGACAGTAGGGTTGTTTGAACAACAGTTCGACCAGCTCCCAGGTGTAGATCTTCGGCAGGCTGGTCTGCGTGTATTCCGCCGTATGCTCCATCAGCTCGCGGATGGCCTTAATCTTGTCGGTGGTCCAGTTACACGTCTCTTCGACGCCGTTGAGGATGAACATGATCCAGGCGCTCCAGTCCTGATCATGCGTAATGCCTTTGAGCAGGCGGTAGTAGTCCGCCTTGTTCTGGATGATGTAGCGGCTCAGGTACAGAATCGGTGAACTGAGCAGGCCGTGCTCGACGAGAAACAGAATATTCATTATGCGGCCGGTACGCCCGTTGCCATCAGCAAACGGGTGAATAGCTTCAAACTGGTAGTGCTGCACCGCCATGC
>Ga0255052_10000024_pt1 | contig 103947 bp, 102 predicted proteins | sample JV7_2_21_MG_FD_188632 | JGI IMG/M metagenome (GOLD analysis project Ga0255052, IMG submission 188632) | Seawater microbial communities from Jervis Inlet, British Columbia, Canada - JV7_2_21 | ecosystem: Environmental > Aquatic > Marine > Inlet | place: Canada: British Columbia | collected...
AGTTATGCATTAGCCTAGATTCGGATTATCTCTCCAATTTGTGAATAGATCATATCCCCTTACAATGTGGAGAGATAATCCGAATCTAGGCTAATGCATAACTGCTCTGTTCAAGAGAACTGTCAAAATGGTAGTTCCAGTCTAGTGACTCAGACTCGAAACCTAGAAGTCCCTGACTACGGTTAAGCCATCGCCAACAGGGTACAGCTCCCACCATCTCCATTTTGTATAGGTTGGCCTTGGTAGCACTGTACTTCACCTCAAGGAGTGTTCCTTCTGGGAGACAGTCGATATCGCCCACATCAAGAGACGTGCGTCCTTTACTGTCTCTCTCACCGCATTTTGAGAGGAAATACCTGATATCTCCGTCATTCACGGGATTCCTCATGATTACTGCAACATGTGGTCGAGCCACAGGATCCCACCATTTAGGGATACCGGGACGTCTGATAACGTAGTTGCCAATAGGTTCAATCCTGGTGGGCATGTCCAGTTGAATCGTCATCCTCTCCATGTAGATGATTCCATATTCTCTATATAAGCGGGCATCGCGTATTACGATGTCCCAGAGGGCTTATTCTCATGGACTCTATTGCCATTCTAAATTGTTAGTAATACCTAGAACTGGAAGACGCTGCAGTGGAAGAGGAGGGATGCTAAGACAGCATTTAACATACTTAACAAACGGCCATATGCGTAGGAAGTCCGTTTGTAAACCTGTGGCTCTCAGGGCTGTCATGTCTCTTCTTCTGCTGGAAGACCCACCATGAGTGGTCGCCCTTCAAATATTGACCGTGTCACCTTCTCTCTAGCGCTTGCTAGTAGACGCCAAATCGTACCTCGACTCACCTGCATCGAAACACCAGCCTGTTCCTGATACATGCCTTCCAAGTCCACTAACCTCAATGCTTCAGCTTCCGCCAGATCAATGTGGATAGGTTCACGTACACTTCGTGGTTCAGGGGTCATGCTTTCTGCTAAGGGTTTACGCCTGATTCTTGGTTGGATTGGGAACCTACCACGGCCTCCTCTTCTTCTTCTGTGCAATTCATTCCCCCTGTAGAGAGGGGGGAGGTTTCTTATTACGTTTGTTAAAGTAGTGTTCCTGAGTCTTTTTGGATAAGCAGGGGCTAAAGTGAAGTGTTTATCTCTAGGTGAGAATAAAAGAAATTAGATTTCAGGAAGCGATATGCCATGGGATTCAGTGTTGGGATTGTCGGAAAGCCATCGTGCGGAAAGACTTCGTTTACAAACGCTGCATGCATGACTGACTTTAAGGTGGGAAGTTATCCATTCACAACAATCGAAGCCAACGTAGGTGTGACTCATGTCCGTTCCAAGTGTGCCTGTGCCGATTTCGATGTAGAAGATAATCCACAGAACTCAATTTGTATTGATAAAGTTCGACTGGTTCCAATAAAATTGATTGATGTGGCAGGATTGGTGCCTGGAGCTCATGAAGGTAGAGGAATGGGAAATCAGTTCCTTGATGATCTTAGGCAAGCAGATGTTCTCATCCATATTGTTGATGCTAGTGGAGCCCTTGATGCAGAAGGACAAGAGGTTGATGCAGGAAGTTACGACCCTGTCGATGATGTGAGGTTTCTTGAGAAAGAACTAGTAGAGTGGATGTTGGGAATAATCCAGAAAGACTGGCGAAGGATTACAGGTCGGGTTAGATCAGAAGGGGTGAAACTCGAGGAACTGCTTTTGGAAAAGTTGTCAGGTCTGAAGATAACAAGAGTCCATATTCTCAAGGCAATGAGAGACTCAAATCTCAAGGCGGAATCTGTAGATAAATGGACTGAAGAGGAAACGAGAGTCTTCGTACAGACCATGCAAAAGATTGCAAAACCCATCATAATTGCAGCAAATAAAATCGATAGACCCAACGCAGAGGACAACTTGAAACGTCTGCAGGAAGAGTTTCCAGACTATCTTGTTGTGCCTGTGAGTGCTCTTGCTGAGAAGGTTCTGAAAGACCTGGAGCAAAAAGGAGTGATCAAATACATTCCTGGCGATGATGATTTCCAGATTCTCACTCCAGATAATTTGAATGAGAATGAACTAGCTCAATTGGAGAAGATAAGAGAGCATATTCTGAAGAAGTTTGGAGGGGCAGGAGTTCAAAACATACTGAACAGAGCAGTATTTGATTTTCTACACATGATTACAGTGTATCCAGTTCATGACACAAATTCACTCTCTGATAGTGATGGCAATGTACTTCCAGATGTCTATCTTGTTCCAGAGGGGACAAAGGCCAAGGAATTTGCAGGACACATTCATACTGATTTGATGGAGTCATTCATCCATGGAATAGATGCTCGAACTAAGATGCGAATTTCTGACAAACACGAGTTAAAGGACCGAGACGTCATAAAGATCGTGAGTGCAAAGGGTTCCAAGTAATGTAATGGTGGATTCTGTACTAGTCATTACCATTTATGCTCGTCAAATCTGAGCTCCATCAAATAGCTCCATTGATGTTGATTCATCATGTTAGATGTGCTTCTCAAGCATTACGTATGCAGTGTGTACTCTCAGATGTTATCCCCATGTAGTAATGGAAAGAAGACTACTATGGGTGATATAATTGGAGATTTTCACAACCCTGAATGATGCTAAAGAATCAGGCATGTTTCTTGCAAGATGCCGTCATTTCCCCACCATATACAAACGCTACGACAATGAGTACATCCTGGTCAGTAAAGGGGAGTGGCCCCCGAAGAAAGCTTGGCCTTTCCTCAAATGGGATGGTGAATACTGGGTCCCGGTCTTGGCAAGAATGGAAACACAAGAAGAGGCATTTGAAGCAACTGGATTATTCATTCTACTCGGTCATCAACCTATAGTAGTAGAGTTCCCAGGGATTACTTTTGATATCTTTCTGAAAGAATCTCATGTGCCAACAGGTGCCTGGATTATTCGCGAATCTGAACCAAACTTTTCGGTGAAATACCTCAAACCACCGATTCAATTCGATGAAGAGGAAGAATCTGTCGAGATACCAGTTCAGAGCCCATAGATGCATCAGGAAATGTGTTCACCAAGTGACCAATATTGCCCATTCAAGGGCAAGTAGGTGAAAAGAGATACTTTTGTGGGGTCGAAACGTCCTCTCTCATTTAGAGCGGATTCATCTATGTGAACAGCAACAACTTCTGCTATGAAAAGATGATGTGCACCTAAGGGAACGATCTGTGTGGTCTTGCATTCGATATTGATTGGACACTCTTTGATCATAGGCGCATTGACCTTTGAGGCTGGCTCAGGAGTAAAACCACACTCAACAAATTTGTCATAATCCCTTCCAGACTTTGTACCTGCAAATTCTGTTCCCTCGAGCTGACTAGTTGACGGAATATTGAGGACAAACTCCTGGGCTTTCTTAACAAGTTCGTAGCTATGACGTTCAGGTCTTATTCCCGCAACGATTGTCGGGGGTCTACTGCATACATTTGCTACCCAAGACAAAGTGATTATGTTTGGTCTATCATCTCCAGCAACACTCAATAGAACAACAGGACAGGGTGCTAAAGATGTTGAGGGATTCATTAATCGTTTCATACAGAGCCAGCTGACAAGTCCTGTTATGAAAATGTCGGCGCCGCATGATTTAAGAAGATGCAGAACGGGCACAGCTCAGAGCACCAAGAGGGTAATGCCAATGAGAAGCGTACTTGTAGCTGATGCAATTGCAGAGTCTGCTGTGGCTGAGATAAAAGCCGCAGGACTGGAAGTAGTAGTTAGAAATAAGGACACAGATGAACCGATTGAAGAACAGATTAAAGGGTTTGATTGTGTCGTCGTCAGAAGTGCCACTAAAATAACAAGAGAAGTCATAGAGGATGCTGATAAACTAAAACTTGTAGTCAGGGCGGGTGTTGGACTAGATAATGTTGATCAGGAAGCAGCCAAGAAGAAAGGAGTTGTAGTTCAGAATACTCCTGAAGCACCGACTGTATCCGTCGCGGAGATGGTTTTCTCACTCATGTTTTCGATGGCCAGAAATGTTACCCAAGCTGACAGTTCCATGAAGGATGAACGCTGGGAGAAGAAGAAACTCTCAGGTACTGAGCTCTGGAATAAGACCTTGGGAATAGTTGGTTTTGGTAGGATTGGATGTGAAGTCGCTAAAAGAGCTAAAGCTTTTGATATGGATGTCTTAGTTTACGATGTAATAGACATTGATGAGCTATGTAACCAAATGGGCGTTAAGAGATCCAATCTCAATGATTTGATTGAGGGTTCCGATTATATCTCGCTGCATGTACCTCTACTTCCTCAGACAAAGGATATGTTTGGGTCAAAGGAATTCGCCCAAATGAAGAAGACAGCCTTTCTGGTGAATACTGCACGAGGTGGTGTAGTAGATGAGAAAGCACTTCTTAATGCACTGAATGAGGGCGAGATTGCAGGTGCTGCCTTGGATGTATTCGAGAATGAACCACCTCTTGATTGGGAACTAGTAAAACATCCACGACTTGTAGCAACTCCCCACCTAGCTTCTTCTACAAAAGAGGCTCAAGTAAGGGTGGGTGAATTGACTGCTAAGAAGGTCATAGCCGGTCTGAAGTAGGATCAAGAGCTAGAGCGTTACACCTTTAAGCAAATATCCTCGGTGACGTTTAGGTTTCGGATATATTCCAGAACCTTACCATTTCCTTTGTGTTGGCGGATACGTCCGCACGGGATGTGGCCCAAAAGGGCTGAACCACAAACAAAGCGAATTAAATAACTGCAAGGGATGGAAAAAATGCCAACGGCATACAAACACATGAGTAACACTTGGTTAGAAGGTCAGAAAGAACGTAGTGATTTAGTCAGAAGCAGAATGATAGTGTGGAGAAAGCAGGGAAGTATAGTACGACTTGAACGCCCCACACGTCTTGGAAGAGCACGATCACTAGGCTACAAGGCCAAACAAGGGTACATAATAGTTAGGATCAAGATAGGTCGTGGACCTCGTGAAAGGCCTAGACCAAAGATGGGTCGAAAGCCAAAGCGTATGGGTGTCTCAAAATTCACACCACAGAAATCTCGACGTTGGATTGCTGAGGAGCGTGTGGGTCGGAAATTCCCGAACCTCCGAGTATTGAACTCCTACTGGATTGGGTCAGACCATAAATGGGTGTGGCATGAAGTCATTCTAGTAGATCCGAGTCATCCAGTGATATACAATGACTCCAACATTAACTGGATCTGTGATTCAGTTCAGAAAGGTAGAGAGAATAGAGGTCTCACATCTGCAGGCAAGCGGAGTAGAGGTCTACGTAAGAAGGGTCGTGGTGCTGAGAAGATTCGACCGTCTCTTGGTGCTAAGGGCAACGTTGGCAAATAGCTTAGACGTGTTGTGGGGTAAATCATGACGTTCGTTGCTAAGATTAAGGCACGAGCATACTCCCGAGCGACAGAGCTACCAGAGAGAGTTGAGAGTGCAATTCTCAATCTTATTCCTGAAGAGTTTCGAAAAGATGTTGAATTGAACACTACTAATGTAGAGGGTCATTCAGGCGATAATAGGCAGATAGTTGTGGCCGAGCTCAAGAAGAAGCCTTGGTGTGAAGTCACTCTAGATTATATCTTCAGTAGTTTTAGTGACCGAGACCGCAGGCGTGTACAGAATTCGCTCTTGCGTCGGTTGAATGTGAATTGTCTATTCTTTCTTAGGATTGATAAGCAAGCTGCGTTTCTGGGTAAGATAGCACTTGCAGATGGACCAGATGTGATTAGTGTCAGAATTGACATCAAACAATATCCAAAGTGTAGGCAAGAAGATGCAGTAGCTATGCTTGAGAACCGTCTTCAAGCAGCTGGAGGCGTTGACTAATGTCGTCAATTGATGTAGGGGTGTACGTTTCAGACCCCAACAGTCTAGATTCGTTCATTGAGATGGCATCAAAAATCGGGCTCATTGGATTGACCACGCAGAATATTGACTCTGGTCCAATAGTTAAGTTGGAGAATGGTCTTTCTCTACTACGAAGAACTGATGTGTCTGGACGGGGTCTGAACTCCATCAAGAAGCAGATTGCAAATGTAAGAAAGCAGTCAATGATTGTAGCTATTCCATTGACTACAGTTGAGATTGCGAATTGGGCTGCTGAGGACACGAGAGTAGATTTACTTACGTTAGAACCATCTAGGGAACACCGTTTTCGTGACTCGACTGCTCGTCTTGCAGCTTTCTCTGGAACTTGTCTTGAGATACAATTCGAACCAATTCTAAACTCGGTTGGATTAAATCGATCAAAAATAATCAAAGCTTTTCGAGAAGCGGTAAAAACTGCAACCGATGCAGGAATGTCAGTTGTTATTTCAAGTGGAGCCAAACATCCTATGCAATTACGTTCAGCCATGGCAATGCGACACATTGGGTTACTAATTGGAATGACCTCTAAATATGCGGAAACTGTTGTGAGCAAAACTCCGTTTGAGATTTTGGAAAGAAATCAAAGAAGACTCAGTCCAGATTTTGTTGGTGAGGGAGTCGAGATACTTCAAAGAGGTGGTAATGATTGAAAAAGAGTCGTAGACGTTACCTGTCATTCCACCTTCATAGTGATGGACCCACTATTGATGATGAACAGCAGCTCGGTAATGCAATATGGACAAATTTGCTATCTCTCTATGGAGAGATTAGTGCAGCTGATTCTAAACTATATCTGGTGAGCTATGACTGTGAAAAAAATGAAGGCGTTCTGCAATGCACCTTATCCTCCTTGGAGAAAGTGATTACTTCTGCAGTCTTGATTGGATCAATTGGGAAGAGTTTGGTTTCGTTCGAACCAAAACGAACTTCGGGGACAATCAAAGGGCTTAGACGCTAAGACAGAATCAACATTATTTCTTCCACAGCGTCATCTACCATCAGAAAGGCTCTGCTCTCCCAATTTCTGTTTTCTTTTGAGGCAATCAACCACACAACAGGATTGAGTTTCATATTTCTACGGTCAGTGGTGGAGGGAAATGGAGGTGCTGGATGTGAATGGAATATACATACAAGCTCCTCTTGACGTTCTTCTGCAGCCACTAAGAGTCGATATTGTTCTTCAGGATTCACTTTGAAAGATGTAATGCTAGAAGTAGACTCGTTTAGAACCAGCTCTACGTATTCAACAAAAATGGAATGCTCTGATATGTTTCCAAACATGAGCGCTGCGGCCTCGGTCGGTAGATTTGCTTCTGCATGCTCGTGAAGCTTGAGTAAGTTGTCATTAGACAGATGCAGTCTATACTGCATAAGTTATTCCTCCGTAAATCCAGAGTATGTTGGACTTAGAGTACTCTGAGCTCTTCGTCTATGATTTTATCTTCACTTGGGGACATAATTGCGTAAAGCTCAATATGATCAACCAATGATTTTGCATTACGGATTTTCTGTTCAAGTAGTTCTTGTATCTGAAAGATTCCCGATGCGTTGTTCATAGTGACATCGATTCTCACCGTCTTGAATTCGCCTTTTCGAATTTTTACACGCTCTATTGCCATCGCAGAGGCTGAGTGGATATTGACACTTCCCGCTTCAAAGGGAATCCTTGCTCGACCTTTTGTCATATCTAGCGCATCTGCAATGCCTACCACCCCAGCTTCAACGGTCATTGGAACTGCTACTTTGTCATGACAGTAGATGGCATGCATAACGTGTCCTCTGATGTGTACTTGTTTGTGTATGTTTTTAGGATAGACCTTAGCTAGAATCCTATCTAAGATTGGCTTTGCTATTATCACTGAGAACTCGTCGTGATTGGCACGTCCAACGACCATTCCTATGTCGTGAAGATAACATCCCAGCAGGACAACCAACTCAGAGTCTTTGATTGTACCTGTTTCTTCCTCGACTATCGAAGTCTGAATTTCCTTATCAAGCTCCCTCAGAAGCTTGATTCCATTGAGTGTTACAATCAGCGAATGTGTATGACCGTGGTCTGAGTAACCCATTCGGTCTATTGCCATACGATTACTGTCTTCTAATACTGTCTGTACCTCAACATCTTTCTCTAATGCATCAAATGCAATTTTGCAGAGTTCATTATTATTGAATGCTCTTCGAACTCTGTCTTTCAATGTGTTTCTTTGTCTTGGGCTCTTTGCCATTTTTCTAATGCCCCTTCTTTCTTCTTTCTTATTCTATTCTGATTATTGTTGATTCAGTAATAAATGAGAATACTGGTTGCAATTCTATTCTAGTAGGTAACTATTCTGGTTCTCCTCGACCTACTTTAACTGACAAACTTTTTCAGATTCATTATTTTGTTAGCGTTTCTAGTTCCTATTCTCATATGAACTGATGGTATACGGCAGGTTCTTTCTAGCGAACTTTGTTGCTCAACTAGGATTGCAATCAGAGTCTGATAGGGTTAGGACCAATCTTTCAAATCTCGTCAGCGAACTTGAATTTTGATTAATTCTCATTTGACTAAAGCTTTTTCTTACGTCTCCTCCATTATTATTATTATTGCGAAATAAAAACAAACACTGCAATGTAAAGGTGGAGGGATATGAAAAAACTCATTCGTACACGTATTGTAATCATTATACTCATGATCTATCTTGCTGTTATGGTCACTGTTGCATATCGTGGTATCATCGGGGACGTGTTCAATGGTTTCTATTGGCGGTCTGGTGCTTGGTGGCTGTTTCCTATTCCAATAGATCCATCATGGTTGGGATGGGGTACTGCCTCGGTGTTAGTACCACTCACATTTTATGAGCTTCCAGTATACCTGATTTTTGTAGGACATGGCGTTTGGATTTTCTGGGAGGCCGTGGGCGTTCTATACATAGTATATCCTTGGTTTCCATTCTTACAGTCTGTAGTCAAGAGAGGAAAATCGATTATAGCGAATCGGAAAGGAAGAAGTAGTTAATTGGCTACAACCTTATCGGATTCGATCCAATCGCTCGAATCTCGTCAGCAAACTTGTTGATCTCTGCTGCAAACTTGTCACCCTCAGCTGCACTCACGAAGACCATTTTCACGCGTTCCTCGTTCAGACCAAGCTGGCCAACTAGCTTTCTAGCAAATCTGACTCTCCGCTCAGCTCCCAAATTCCCAGTCTTGTATGCACAATCACCTGGGTGACATCCAATAACTAGGACTCCATCAGCCCCTTCTTGCAATGCCTTGAGAATGAAGTTAATGTCCAGTCTTGCTGTGCATGGCATTCGTATAATCCTGCTCGTGATATCGTACTGCAGCTTCATCGTTCCTGCTAGGTCCGATGCGGCGTACATGCATTGCATACATCCCAGCACGATGAGCCTCATGTCTTTAGGGGGCAGTGTTAATTGACCTCCAGTCGATAATCCTAATCGGGTGGATTCTGTCCTACATATAATCTTTCAGTTAGAAGAACATGCAGTCAAGAATCAATGTCTTCGGCTGCATGCACCGACCTGTGTTAGGTATCTGAAGAGGTTGAGTGAACTTCCTCAATGACCTTCAACTCCCGTGTTCCAACTAACTCATGATTTCGGCAAACTGAATTTCTAGGGAATCATACAGGATTTAGGTGATTAGAAAATAAAGCGTGAATAGCTGTCACAAGACTATCTAGTGCTGATATTGGACCCAAAACAGTCCCACTCAATAGGTTCTTGTCTATGGTGTCTATACCACTACTGGATATGATATGTCCTAGGTCTGTTTGGAAAGTTGTGAGATATATCCAAGAACCATCAGTGTACGTGATTTCAATGTCAAATCCGATGTGTGGATTAGACTCTAATAGCACAGAAGATGAAATCTCTAAGGGATGTGTACCGTTCAATCCCTCATGAAGACTCAGATTGATTATCTCGACCTCTTCCGGTGTCACTGAGAATTCTCTTTCATAAATTTCTGGATTTTCCCAACCTTCTGAGTCGTCAACAAAACTTGCACTAATCATCCAAGTGTCTTCTTGAAAGACAAGAGATGCATCCATGAGTTCAGGATATAGTATGTCCGTGGAATTCCCACATATTCTCAACGATGCAATATCCAGTGAATTTGTGATGTCCGAATCATTAGAAGGCAAAGACAAGTAATAGAACGCAGCAGATGATATTGCTACCACTATAATTGTTGCAACGGCAATTGCTTTGAAACTTCCTTCAGCCGTTTCGAACCCCTCCAATTATGATAATTAATTGTTAAAGAGTGGATTCATGAATCTTCTTGTGTGCGTGCGATGTATTAGGAATAATGGTCAATCTTCACATTAGACAAGTTCCTCAGCATCGGGTTGCCACTCTGGGTAAACGATACATAAGAACTCGAGATTACCATCACTTGTATTCTCAATGTATTGGACTGCTTTAGGTGGAATGTAGATAGTATCTCCAGGACCTACTCTTTCAGCTTCATCGTCAATATGTATCACACCTTCACCTTTGAGAACATAATACACCTCTGAGGCAGTCTTGAATTTATGAGGTAGTGATGTTTTCTTTGGTGGAAGAGTAGCATGGGCAAGACTGTATCCAAGATGGAGAGGGATTGTGTCGTGTTTAGGATTGAGCATCTCTCGTATTATTGTGTCATCAAGTGCTACAATTTCTTTGAGATCTTTCATTTTTCTCAGTATCATCGCAATATCTCCTTCAAATTTTAAAAATCTGGAGGTTTCTTGTTATACCACTTTGGAATCTTTTCCATGGCAGGTTCATACCCACTGAGTACATGGCGACCAAGAATGAGTCGCTGTACCTCACTAGTTCCCTCATAGATCTGGTATAGCTTGGCATCTCTGAACAGTTTCTCAAGTGGATATTGGTCAATGTAGCCATATCCTCCATGGATTTGAAGTGCCTCACTCGCTGTTTCCATTGCCACATCAGTAGCGTATGCTTTGGCTACACTTGCAGGAATAGTAGAATCCCCAACATTGTCAGCGGTCCATGCAGCCTTCAGGTACAATGCTCTTGAAGCCTCGATTTTCATGTACATTTCAGCTAATTTGAACTGAATCACTTCAAATTCTCGCAGTTTTTGAGCAAATACCTCTCGTTTGTTAACATAGTCTCTTGCATACTCCATCGCTGCACGTGCGAGTCCAGTAGCAAAAGCTGCGATTGAGGGACGGGTCATAGCAAAAGTTTTCATTGCGATACCAAACCCTTTCCCTTCATCACCCAAGATGTTCTCTTCAGGAATCTTAGCGTCACGAAACATAACTGATGATGTTGTCGATGCTCTATGTCCCATTTTTTCAACTGGACGGCCTGTTTTGACTCCAGGGGTATCAGCCTCTACAATGAATGCACAGAGGGCTTTGTGTCGTTTACTCGGATCAAGGCTAGCAAAGACTGTGAAATAGTCAGCATGTGGTGCGTTCGTGATCCAAAACTTTGACCCGTTCAACACATAATTGCTACCTTCTTTCTTCACCCGTGTCTGAATTCCAGCTACATCTGAACCCATTCCTGGTTCTGAACATGCAAAGCTGGCAAACTTGAGTTCTTCAATGAGTGGTCGAAGATACTTCTCTTTCTGTTCATCATTTCCTGCTACAAGAATAGGTTCTGCACCTAGAGTGTTGACATAGATACTCGTGGTCATGCCTGCACAACCAGCAGCCATCTCTTCAACAACGATACATTGTTCAATTGACCCTAGACCCTGACCTCCATACTCTTCTGGTATAGAGAGATTCATCAGTCCTTCTTCCCAACACTTCTGGATAATGGGGCGAGGGAATTCTCCACTCTTATCATAATAATGAGCATAGGGAATCATGAATTCCTGAGCGAATTTTCTCGTTTCGTTCTGAAGCTCGAGCTGCTCATCTGTCAACCTAAAGTCAATCATTGTGTTCCCTCATGGGTTTGTGCAGTTCCTGACCTCTCACTATGTTGTATAAGTCAGTTGCGAAGGAGCGATTAACTACTCTAAGGAGCCGTTGTAATATGCTTCACGACCTCAGGTAAGTTCCACTTCAGTTCCAATTCTAAAGCGCCTCTCTCCGTACCAGGACACCGTCTAACACAAGTACGACACGCCACACAAAGCCAGAGATCAACTTCGACACTACCAAATCCAGGCGCGTCTTTCTCTAGCTGGATATCCTTTGATGGTTTCACTGTGGCAAGATTCTGAACAGTCTGGTAGAATAAGGAACGGTTTGTTGGAAGTTCGGACAATGCCTTATCAGAGGTTTCAAAGAAGTTTGGTATCTCAATTCGTGGTTTTAGCTCTATTGCATTCTCGGGGCAGACGAGTTCACAAGACTTGCAACCGAGACATTTCGCGTGTTCCCAGTTCACTGTACCAAATCCTAGAAGGGGTGCATAGCCCATTTGACTCTTGTACTCATCTAGCACTGATGGTACATCTACATCTGCAAGATCCTTAAGAGTCACTTTTGGTCTTGTACTTGGGATTTTGGCACGAGTGCGATATGCAAGCAGGACTGCAGATCGTATCTTATCCTCCACTTCTATGAGTACAGACTCATCAACAATAATGCCACTTACTTTGATTGTGACCAATTTGTCACGAGCTCTAGCGAAAGTTTCCAATGAAGTGGCTAGCTTGCCAATGTCTTGGGCCTTGAAATCACCAAGAATTCTTACAAGCTCAGCTTTCGCCTCAGAGAGTTGAAGAGCAAGACTGCATTCAGTCTGAACAGTGATTTCAGCCTCAGAGGGGGTTCTCGGCACATCATAGAGTATGTATCCATGACTCTCTCCAGCTGTAGTAAGGAGCTCGTCACTTTTCATTCTGAGAAGATGTCTAAGAATTCTGTCTGGAGGGATACTAGTCCTCTCAGCAAGATCCTTAACAGCCAGTGCTCCAAGTTCTCGAATCAGAATCAAAATTGTGCCCCTCTCGAGTTCATTCTCAAGATAGGTGTCCATCATAGTTTGATACACTTCGGGATCCAATTTCTCTCCGTAGACATTTGTGCCCGAAACAAGATTAGGACCCTTCTCTAGAGTGATTTTCAATCGGAATCTAGCAAATGCCTCAAGACCTGCAGAAACGAGAAGTCTGAGATTCTCAGCATCATCTGATGTCTGCGAAGATAATAGAGCTTCAGTGGCACTATCAACTGTTTCTCTCAGTTTGTTCAGGCTTTCAGAGAGAGCTGTTTCATCATAAGTTCCCAGTATCTGTAAGCGTTCAAGTTGTGTATGTAATTTTTCAAGTGATGAACTCGCAGTATTGGCCTCATCATCTTCCAAAGATTTGGTCATTCCGCGAACTTGTTGAACAATCCTCTTCAGGACTATAGTTGAGTTTGGAGTTTCTTTCAGTACTTTTGAGAAGACAGGTGCATCACCTTCAAGGCTGACCATCTCCACCTCTCCTCTCTGAATCATTGTTACGAGCGCATTCTGTACAATCTGGGGTGAAACGTTCATGAGTTCACCAGTCTGAATAACAGTCTTTGAACCCATTTTCCCAAGAATGAACATGATTATTCCGCGATGCAGTTCAGTGAGGATGTTTTCCTTGACCAGCTTTGAAAAGCGGACATCATCTATTCGTCCCTCTCGTTTGCCTCTCTTTACCTGTGCAGCTGATCTCAGGCCTGAACCGTATCGAGTCTTTGTCACTATTTTCTGAAATTCAGCTAAAGCTAGATCTGGGTCAGTTTCTGTTTTCTCCGTAGCCTCTTGAAGGGCTGTAATCAAGGCGACTAGTTCCGAACTAGCAGATTCGGCCTCTGTTTTGGAAGTTTCCTCGAATTGAACAATAATCAACTCTATCTCAGATGTCAAATCCAACATTGTGGAGAGGATAGCTCCTATGTCAACGTCAATACTGACTTTGGTTTCTTCTACGACTGTCATTCTTGAAAGAGTATCCGAAAGTAGCTCGAGTAAGCCCTTCAAAGACTCAGATTCAGTAATTGTCTGTGATTTTTCGAGATTCGATATAGCTTCTTGGAGAAGACCTTTGTCATTAATTTCAGATGTTAGATTAGCTTTCTCAAAGGCTTCTAGGAATTTTTCAAAATAAGAGTCAGGAAACGCAAGAATTGAATCAGTAAGAGGTGCGAGCTTAGCCTTTAGATTTTCCAGTTCTTCCTTGACTTTACCGAGTGGAATTACAGATTCTTCTTTGAGCCCACCTAGTGCCAAGACCATGTCTAACATGCGTTGTCTCTTTGGCGAAATGATCTTCTTGGATGCAGAATGACTCATTCGCTCACCTCCATCCACTTGCCAGCAGTTCCTTTGTGAACTGGTGTTGGTCCTAATTTTTTGGCACGTTTCACCATCTCTTTGATCGCCTTAGTGAATCTTTCTGGTTCGGCACTGAACATCCTGAACATGTCTACTCGTTGACCCTTCCAACCAATGGCTTTCAGTATGTCTCGAGCCACATCTACCTGTACCTGTGCAATCTCATTCCCAGTTCCTCCAATATGGCAACGGTCCTTTTCACAGGCGGCAATCATAACAGTGCTGGCTCCATGTTCAAAACCCTTGAGAATATCTATTATACTCACTCGGCCTGCACATGGAACGGGAATGAAACGAGTGCTTGCAGGATACTCCATCTTTTGAGTTCCTACAATATCAATCGTCGAAACGGAGCATTCTTCACAGTAGAAACAGAGAGTGATTGGATATTCTGGACCTGCACCTTCAAGCAACGCATCAATCTCAGACCAGAGCTGGTCATTTGAAAGAGAATTGAGATTGATTGCTCCAGATGGACAAAGGCTTTGGCAAACTCCACAAGAATGACAGTTCAGTATGTCAAGAGCAGCCTTGAAGAGAATCTTTTGGTCTTCATCGACTTCCTCCACCTCAGTCTGCTCAATCATGAGCGGCACTCCACGAGGACACTGCTGAGCGCAAAGACTGCATCCAACACAATCATCTACGACTAATACTGCTCCACGTGCTACAGACTCGATATTTCCTCCCTGTAATTCATTGTGAATGATGAGCGCTCCTGCCTGTGCGTCTGTGACAGCCTCAAAGACAAACTGTGGCCTTGTGACACCTCCAACCGCTACTACTCCCCGTCGACGGGTTTCATTTCGTCGTAGCTTTCCATAGAGCTCTTTCACATGTCCATCTTCTTCAATTGAGTAACCCAAAGTTTCAGAAAGCTCGGATACTCCATCAGGTGGCAGTATCGCAGACGAAAGAACAACAAGGTCTACAGGGACCTCTAGATACTTATTCAGCAAAGAATCATAGATTCGAACAAAAGTCTGACCCTCTTGTTCCCATGTCATACTGACACGACCACGGATATAGTCAACACCCTTCTCTCGGGATTCTTTGTAGATCATCTCATTTTCGAATGGTACACGGATATCCATGTACACTATCCGTACATTGGCATCTGGAACCTTATCCAGAATCTCAAGTGAATTATCGATAGCAAAAGTGCAACAGAGCTTGCTACAGTCTCTCTTGTAATCCTCAGACCTACTCCCAACACACTGGATCATGACTACTTCCTTCACTGATTCTCCATCGGAGGGTCTAACCAGTTTGCCGTCAGACAGCATGCAGGAGAGTTCAAACTGTGTTAGAACATCGGCATTCTTGCCGTAGCGGTATTCATCCATGTTAGTAGGTTTGAATTCCTTAAACCCTGTTGCCAAAACAATACCAGAAGTTGGTAGCATTAGCTCTTCTTCATCATCTGAAGCGTAATGAACAGTAAAATCCCCCATCTCTCCGGTAACAAACTTGATTCTGGCTTTGGTCATTATTATGATATTATTATCATTCTGAACTTTTTCTAATCGACTGTTGAGTATCTCTTTACCCGATTTTCCAGTGGGAGCCACAACTGGAAGATCCTTTACATGACCTCCAAGTTCTTCTGCAATCTCTAGTAGTGTAATCTTATAGCCAAGATTCGAGAGACTAAGAGCGGACTCTATGCCAGCAATTCCGCCCCCGATGACTGTGACATGATTGGGTATCTCTTTCTTTTCTAATCCATAGGGATGTGATTTTGCTGACCTTGCCAATGTACCACGAATCATGTCTGTTGATTTCTGACTTGCCTCGTCTATTTCCTTATGGACCCAAGCTGAATGTTCACGGATATTCACATACTGAATCTGTGAAGCATCTATTCCCTTCGAGTTTAGATATTGATTGATTCTGAGTTGTATCTTCTGGCTCGTACATGCGGCAATTACGAGATGACCGTTGTTATTCTTGAGAAGATTAGCTATCTTTGTAAGACCATCCTCTTGACAGACCAAATCATGAACAGTCACAGATGATGCTAGGTTCATCTTTCCGACTTCAGTTTCCAAAGAATCGTACTTTAGCTGAAGTTGTTTACCACATGTGCAGATGAGTACTGCTGATTTACTATCATCCATCTATCAGTTTCACTTCCTGCTCTGTAGTATTTTGGAAACTACCGCTCGTGCCTGTGTCACGCTTTCGGGAACCTCAGCAGGGCCCAAAGCAGTACCACATGCGTACACATGGTCACCAACTACAACTTCATTCTCTGAAGCTGGTTCTGCAGCGCCAATAAAGCCGCTTGCGGACTTTAGTCCCAAGTTTTCGATAATCTTGTTGCTATCAGCTGGAGGTTCTAGAGCTGATGATAGCACAAAGAGATCAACTGAGAACTTGAGATACTTGTCCAACAATGAGTCATAAACAACAATTTCTAGAGTGTTGTCTTCACGGGGTGTGATAAGAGAAACCCGTCCGCGAACAAATTCCACCCCTGATTCTCTAGCTTCGCGATAGTACCTCTCATATCTGTCGTATGTCCGAACATCCATGTATACAACACTGACTTGAGCTGCATCTCGTTCTTGTGTGATAATGTTTGCATGTTTAAGAGCAAAGATACAGCATATCTTAGAACAGTAGGGGTAGTAATTCTCATCTCGACTTCCTACGCATTGGACCATCAATACACGTTTTGCATGTTTTCCATCTGATGGCCTCACTAGCGAACCACCAGATTCTCCAAGGGGATCGAGTATCTGCGCCAGTTCAAGTTGGGTCACAATATTGGGATGTTTTCCATAACTATATTCATCCACGTTTGTCGGCTGCATTTCATGATAGCCAGTGGCGATGACAATATCCGACACCTTCTTTGTTTCTTCAGTGGGTTGTGCAGTCAAGTCTATTGCTTTTGTTGGACATTCCTCTGCAGCCGGTTTAGCCCCATCATCTTCCTTTGTAGGGTCATAGACAACTGCCTGAGGTTGACACTGTGGTGACAGTAGACGAAAAGCCTCTGACTTCTCGATACATAGGCCACACATTGTACATTTCTTTGGATCTACGTATTGAGCGCCAACTTTGAGCTTCACTGAAAACTGACCAGGAGTGCCTGATATTTCGTCTACCTCACTATTCATCCTTAGATCGATATTGGGTTGGTCAGTTAGTGCACTTCTGTAGAAGCATTTGCGTATTCCGGGACGCCAACGATTTCCCTCAAAACAATAGAAACAATCGTCTGTTGGAAATGCCTTGTAAAGGTCAAGTGCATTGCCACCTACTGTGGACAAACGCTCGACAAGAATTGTTTGCATTCCAGAGTCTGCTAGCTCAACGGCGGCTGTCATCCCTGCAACGCCAGCTCCGATGATGAGAACCGGATTGGACACTCCTTCATTCACCTCAGCTAGTCAAATGACCAAGAATCGGGTCTGCTGGGACCCTGTTCATACTAAGTCCAACTTCTTCCTCACTCATTCCTAAAGCAAGTCCAAGAATCTGAGGGTATAGAATCACAGGCAAATTGTATTCCTCGCCATACGACTCTTTCAAACCGAGCTGTTGCAAATCAAGCTGATTTCCACAAGCAGGGCAGACTGCTGTGATAAACACTGCACCGAATTCTTTCATCGATTTCAGCTTGTCACGTGCTAGACGTATAGCCACATCTTCGTTAACTGGTAAGACTGTCGCCCCACAGCATTGTTTCCATAGTGGGTATTCTACTACTGAGGCACCAGTAGCCTCTACTAACGCGTCTAGATATTCAGGTTTAAATTCAGTCACATCAACAGGACGAAGAACATGACAACCATAGTGAATTGCGATTCCAACCCCGTCTAGTGGTTTTACGATCTTCTTTCTTATCTCTTCAACACCGATATCCGTGTACAGTGCTTCGACAAAATGACGAGGAGTTATTGTGCCCTTGAACTCAAGACCTTCTTTCTTTAAAACAGCGTTGACCTTTTTTCTGTAACCTTCATCATGTTTGAGAAAGTGGAATACATCTTTGAGTGATGCAAAGCAACCATTACAAGGTGTGACCAAATCATATCCATTCTTTTCAGCAATGGCCAAGGTTCTCGCATTTACTGTTAACCATCCCATATTATCGATGGCACGAAGGTTAGGACTTCCACAACAAGCAACACCTTCCATGTATTCTAGCTGCATATCAAATACTTCTGCGACCTTAATCGTTGCTGCTTCATAGTTTGGATAATTTGCAGGTACGCTGCAACCCATATACAAGTTATACACTGGCACTTTACTCACCACCCTCCACGAGCTTCTTCGTTCGAGTTTCCTTGAGAATCTCCTTTATTGGACCAACCAAAAGACCAGGAACTTCTGGTTCTAGACCCATATCCTCACGTTCCCAATCAGCAGTGACTACGTAGAGCTGACCTTTCTCCAACAATTCTTTGCCAAGACCAACAATGTTGGGTGGCACTCTCCCTTCTTCAGCAGCTAAGTTCTTACAATCAAAGAAGATGTCAGTGACACGCACTTTTTGTGGACATCGTTCTTGGCACTGAAAACACGTCAAGCAGAGCCAGATTTCATCAGAAGAGAGCACTTCTTCACGCATGCCTAATAATATCATTCGAATCAATTGATGAGGTTTATACTCCCAGATGTTGGCAATAGGACATGTTGCTGTGCAGGTCGAGCAAGCAAAACAGGCAGAAAGTTCCTCACCATTTGGCATACTTTCAATTTCTTCACGAAACTTTGTATCAAGTTTCGACATATCAATTGGGTCAACCAATGTGATTGGGGGTCCAGCTGGTTCATCAGTTTCAGCCATTATACACACCACAAGCATTTTTTTCTCTCAGCAGATGTTTGTGCGATTCTGCATCCCATATTAAAAGTTTCCAGACCCGACATATTCTCCTATAATGTTCCTAGAAAGTTAATCCGGAAGTCCTTTTAGAAAAATTAACCGCAAAATACCGACCACTCCAAGTGTAACGAGGCTCATGTACAGAGTTATCTCAAGAAGACCCCAAGAGCTTGGGAGATTCAGTATAACTCCAGATGCGGCTAGAGCAACACACAAGACACCAATTATGATGAAGAGCCATGAGCGGGGAAATGACATGCTTGCAGCAATGTTCAGCGGACACTTAGGACTTTCTGTACTAAGTATCTTGAAGCAAGCCTAGTACTTTTTCCATTTTTGTTTTCAACAGATCAAATGGTTGCAAAGTAATTTGTCTAATCTCTGTACTTGATTTAACTAGGTATCCTTTGAGATTTTCTGAATCACCTTTCATTCTAGCAAGTGTGGTACTAGTGTCACTCAGAAGACGTAGCGTGTTTGTGAGCGCAATCTGGAATTTGTCATAATCCATACCTATTCTGGTTCTAGTTTCTTCGACAAAATCAATTATCGATGTAATCTCTTTAACAATGGCTTCCTTTGTCATCCCTTATCCTCCTCTGGAATGAATCGAATCACTGTACCATCTCGTAACCAAAGACTTGCATTGGCAGATGGAATCATTACAATATCTTCTTTCTTGAAAGGACCATATGTCTTCTCATCAAGACCCATGAAAGGTTCTTCAATTGCTCTTGCAAACCTGACTGTTACGTAGTCAATAACATCAGAATCAGAGAGTCGTTCAGATACTTCCTTCTTAGTGTCTTTTTTCTTCTTCTTTTTCTTTGTCGGTGAAGGGGAACCAGTCAAAGATTCCTTGATAAACTCAGTATGTCCGTCAAGAGCTCTCTGAAATCTGTTGTAGAATTCTTCCTCAGATAGGGTCATGTCACCTCGAGGTCGCTGTCCGGATATTGCAGATTTCATGATCTTCTGCTTTCTGAGCTTGAGAAGATCCTCTAGCATGTACTCAATATTCAGAGCCTCTTTTGTCATAATGTCTGCTTGGATGCGTTCTTCAGCATCAATAGATGCTAATGCTAAACGCACACTGGAAAGATATGATACCATTTTACTTAGTCGGAGATCACCCATGTCTTGAAGCCCTTCGTTCTCAAGCTCATTTTTCCAGGTGGTTTCTAGGTCAGTATATTCTAAATCACTCAATAGTAGCAACTCCTTTACACAGGACGAATGCTGCTGCGGCTGATGGTAACTCAACATATTCATCATGGAATGGTCCATAGTCTTCGTCACCAATCTTGAAACGTGGAACTCCTGGACTACTATGTAGAAATTTGACCTTCATATGTCCGTTATTGAATGCAATAGCATCTCTAAATGGGTTGAAATCATTCAGCTGATCACGCGTCACTTCCGGAACTGTAAATCCAGTCTTTCCATTTAGGCTACCAATTAATCGGATGACTCTATGGATGTCATGCGTCACAGGACGGTCAATCTCACCTCCAAAGAACTCAGCGGCTTTTTCAGCGATTTCTTGCCAAGATTTCAATCCAATAGATTTGGCTTCTTTACTCAAAATGGGAGGTTTCCTGAGAAGACCGTCCAGAGCTGCAATCTTCCCTTCTCTGAGAGGTTTGACCCAACGTTCGGTTCCGGAGTATGCGTCAATATTCCTTACAAACTCAATTATTGCATCTGCCATTTTTCCAGACCAGCCTGGAAAAGAACGATCTGGGATTCTGTTCACTCTTCCTTGCGAAACGATAACTTTCTCAGTGTTGAGACCTAGACCCATGATATAATGTACAATCTGGATTCGGCTATTCGAATCAAGTGAGTAAACGCGGGGATTGTGAACCCGGACATGATACCCTCTATTACCACTATAATTGAGTTGTATTGTACTGGGATCAAATCCAAAGTCATTGATGAGGAAGTCATCGTATAGTTTCACTGTGTGTTTCTTTGCCTCCTCAAGGCATTTTTCACAGACCCACTTTCTTGTCCTGAAGCTCTTGCCAGCACAGTCTGGACAACTATCTGGAGATGGTCCTGTACCTGTTTTATGACAAGTATCTGTGTTGCATCTCCACACGTCATGGTCTTTGGCACAAGCGATATCTAAATGGTCAGCGTCTATATCGAATACAAGTTCTGCACCAATCCATTCTTTTTCTTTCATATGACGAGCCACGGGAATCTTGTAAAATGCGGCAGAATGGTAGATACTATGAGGTGCGATAGTCATTAGGTCTTTCAAGAGCTCGTCATGACTAAGATAGCCAACGTGTCGCTTCCACATTGTTGTTTGAATCTCTGATGATTCGCATTTGGGACATTTTGTGACTGGTTCGAAGGATTTTCCTGATTGACCACAACCATATGATGTTTCATGCCCTGATTCATCACGAGTACGTCTTTTAGGGCAGAACCAATTGTGTTCCCAACTCTGAATGCCGAACTCTTTAGTGTGTATTTTTTCTGGAGTGTCAACGGAATCGGGATTGGATTTGTAGTATTCGTGGAACATGAATCGCAGTTTCAGGACTGTACTTGTGAAACTCTGATTCTGTTTCGACATGTTTCTATCAACGGTCCGCCCTGCGTTCCACACGTGGTGCTAGAACGAAGCTTATGCTTCCAGCCTCTGCTATTGAATACTCCAAGAGCATTGGTTTGTTAGATGTGAATTGTAATATCAGGCTATCACTAGCAATCGCTTTTGCGACCTCACTCAAATAGTTGAGCGCAAACATCGCGACGGATTTTCCAGAAACTTCTAGTTGGAAGAGTGCGGGTGCATCACCTTTTGTTGTTAGAGCTACACTGGCTTCACCCGTGTCCCCTTCACCTGCAAATGTGAGCTTGTCAGATTCTGCACTGATCTTTACATGGCTTGAAACAACTGCAATATCTTTGATAGCTTGCTTGAAGGTGTCAGCTAACATCTCAGCTTTTACTTCAAATTCAATTCCAGGTTTCTTCGTCTGGTCTTCAGGAGGTCTCAATAATTGCAATTTAAACACTCTATCTGCTTGACCGACCATCTTGATCTCAAATCGATTCTCTTCTTCATCAAGATTGAATTCGAGATGCTCATCTCCTGCCATACGTTTACTGATTTTGGTCAGCTCATCAATACCCAAGCAGATATCATGCTCACCCTTGCACGAGTACTCTTGGAAGATATCAGAGGGAAGTGCCAAATCAACCATGGCGGCTTTAGACGAGTCTAGTTGCCGTAGTGATATTCCTGATTCAGACACACGAAAGTGTGCCTCTGTAAGAAGCGTCGCTAAAGAGTCTATAATTTGCTTCCAAGTCTTGGTACTATCAAGTGTCGCGTGAAACATACAATTATCTCCAGCATTTGAACTAGGTTCTCTGAATGAGTTTTTGATTTAAAATGTACCTCTCGGTGAATTGACTTGAATCTTTATTACTGTCAACTCAATAAGAAGACCTAGCCACTCATTGAGCGTGTAACCTGATCCTCCATTTCTAACGCCTCTTTGTAAAGTGCAATATCAAATGTGTCGATATTGTGAGCAATTGTGGCATTCAATCTTAGTTCTTTCCCACTTTCGACCTTCTTTTCGGTCACTTCTCCGATTAACAAGTATTTGTGTTTAATCTCTAGTGTTCCTTCTACACTAACCTGAATTTTCTTTGCCTTCTTTACATCATCAAAAATATCTTGAATAACTGCGAACCCTGGACTAGAATCGACAACTATCCCCATTATTCTAACTGGATCTGTGGTCTTTGTGGACAGATCCCGTATTCTCATGAGTTTGGACGGTTTACGACGGGGATAGCTCTTCTCTTCAGCCAAGATTCTTACACCATTTGTGTTAGTATGAGGAGTTGGGCATAGGTCACATGTTGTGTAACAATTTGAGGGCTATAAATATGTCAGTTCAGAATCATGTACTTAACTAGCCACCGTAATTCCGCCAAGTGTGCTTACACTTTGTGCATCTGTAAAACTCTGTAGCGCCTTCATCTCCTCGTCTTGTTTGGACTGTCCAGTAGTAGGCTACGTTGTTTCCACATTTTGGGCATGAGGCCTTTGTTTTGGGCATGGGAATTGAGTCATCATCTACCACGATTATCTTATCACGTGGGGTTTTCTTGATGTTTTGAGTAACTGTTAGTCTGCCTTTGACAGCCTTGGTGTGTCCACAACTTCGACATTTTAGGACTTTAGTACCATCTTCTTCTGTGGTTCCTATCATCATTGCATCACATTTGTCACAGAATTCCATTGAGTATCAACTTCTTCGTTGTTATGCCTAGTTCAATTAAGCGTTATGACAGCAACCAAGTTTTCGATCTAAGGCAACGAGTCAATATGTTGTTCTAATAGATACTGGAATGATTGTGCTGCTGCATCTCCCTCTTTCTTTCTACTGGTTTTAAAATCAATATGAAGTGTTTTCGTGAGAGATTCTACGGCTTGTTGGATGGTGATTTTTTCGGTCATCCATAGATAAGCCATGATAGCCTCATAAGCATCGGCTGCTCTTCCAGCGTCTGTTCTACGAGAAATAAAACTGTAGACATTCGTTGCTCGAATAGCTCTTGCAAGTACACTGTCTCTCACTTTCTCACCTGTTGTTTGTCCAACGACAACAGATTTTGCTAGAGAATAGATGAAATTGACTAGATTGTCCCCTATCTTCGCTAGACCCTTATCGTTCATGATTGACTCTATGGATTCATGATCAACAAAGGCTTCCCACATTCGAAGGAACCTCCCTACGTAAAATATCAGAGCTAATCGACACTGTGATCTGACACTGCCTGCTTGAACTTCTTGCGAAATTCCTCAGTTCGGGCAAGCATCTTCTCTAGTGCTTCCCTAAGAACAACATTGGCTTGTCGTCTTTTTGTCTTCATAGTCAGAATTGGGCTGGCTAATAATGGATGTTCGATACTGTACCCAGCAAACTCTACTGCTGACTCTTCTAAGAGTGTCTTACGTAGTAGGTTAGGGAATGAATGTCCCTCTCCACCAATCTCAACTTTTATTTCATTTTTTGTAAATTCAACAGTTCTTGGCTTCAAATCTAACGCCTCCTATTGTCTCTGCGACGGTCGTCGCCTCTTCTATCACCACGTCTATCACCGAAGCGTCTGTTTCCACCTCTTCCTCGGGGACCATCGAATCGCCTTCCTCCACGGTCATCGCGCCTGTCTTCATATTGCCTTCTACGAGGAGCTAAATCGGGTCTTGCTTCTAATCCAAATCTTTTTCCATAGTCAGTAGTGACTTCTCGTGTTTCTCGATTCTCACATCTAAGACAAAACATGTTGTTGTGAGTGGTAAGGGTTAGTGAATTACCACATCTAGAACAACTTGCAATAACAACTCCTAGCTCTTGACCAACAAGGGACAGTTTCACAGGTATCTGATGAGTGTTGAGCGCCACAGCACGAACGATATCATTTAGTTTGAGTACATCTAACATGCTTTTGACATATCTTCGGGTTACATTACTGATGTGTAATTCACCCACAAGTCCACTGTGGATATCCTTGTCATTTATTCTCGCGATTCTAATTTCTGCACGCTGTTCAAACACATGGGTTGCTATTCCCATGATTATGTCATCTGCAACTGGGAGTGCCAGCTTCATCTTACCATCTGGACTTGTAACTCGGATGCTTCGATCCTTAAGGTCCATGGAAACTGTTCCAGGTGCAGCCGCATAGACAATGCCTTCCTTCTCGTATGTACCATAACTAGGCATCAATTCTTCGATGACACATAGCTGGTCTCCGGGCACTACAACATCGCCACTCTTTACATCAGCCATTTTATTCTCACTCGTTTGTGTATATGCGGTACAAATCTACATCCACCATGTGTTTCTGTTTCTTATGATACTCGAACAGGCGGCCAATTGGAAACTGAAATGTTTCAAGCTGTGTTACTCTTGCACCAAGCTTCTCTATCTCATTCTTCAGGAATACCCTATTCTTGTCACCTGCGAGATGCATGCTGTAAGTCACTTCAGCAATTGAGATTGCCTTTTTCAGGAATCTCAGGTCTGCACCTCTCTTTTTCACTCCGAACGGGGGATTACTTACCACAGTATCAACAAGACAACGTATCTGCAAGGAGGAAACATCCCCCAGGACCCAGTCTACAGTGTCTTCTGTTCCGAGTGAGCGTGAGTTCATTTGAGACGCCTTTAAGGCTTTGCTTTGCACATCAACTCCAATAGCGCGATTAGCCCCCAGTAAAGCAGCCCCAATGGTAAATATACCATCCCCACATCCGAGATCACACACTGTTTTGTCAGTAATATCATTGTGTTCCATTTGAGCTGCATAGAGGACAGAGGCAGCAATTGGAGCAGGAGTCGGGTATTGTTCTAATGAAACATCATATTTGTCAAGACGTTTTATCGACTGAAGTGCTATCTCTAAATCCCTAAGGCGCAATCAATTCACCATCTATGTGCCTGAACCTGTGAGATGGGGTGTTACTAGTATTGATGAATCATGTTATGTGACGTGATTTACATCGTTAAGTCCCCGGTAATACCTACCCTTATTAGTTCCATAGGCTCCAGTGGAACTCCATAGGAAATAAATTGGCTTACCTTACCTTCTTATGGAAGTTCAGCTAGCCAAATATCGATTCATATTCGATATTGGGGTGAACAAATTGGAAAAACCACTTGATAAACTGTTTGATAAATTTCTGCAAGGTCAGGCCATTTTCGCAGACAGAACCGCTCTGAGACCAACATATGTTCCAGAAAATCTTCCATATAGGGATGACCAGATGAATAGAATAGGATCCATTCTGGGACCTGCTCTCAGAGGTGCTCCGCCATCCAATATTCTCTGCTATGGAAAGACTGGAACTGGAAAGACCGTTGTAGCGCGTTATGTATTGGACATGCTCGTGAGCAAGGCAAAAGATAGTGGAGTCAATCCTCCTCTCACAGCTTTTGTAAACTGTAGAATAGTTGGAACCAACTATAGGGTTTTGAAACGACTGTGTGACCAAATAGATGCGACAATGCCTGATGGATCAGAGGTCCCCTTCACTGGCCTCCCTACTGATGAGATCCGAGAGGTGTTAAAGAATAAGTTGGACTCTAATCCGAACATCCTCACGGTAGTGCTTGATGAAGTTGACAGTCTATTGAAGCGTGACGCAGGTCAAGGTAATGATATTCTCTATGGGTTAACAAGAATGAATGGGGAACTAGAGAAAAGTAGGATTTCTATTATCGGAATCAGCAATGACCTCACATTCAAAGAGATGCTTGATCCACGCGTTCTTTCGACACTTGGAGAAGAAGAAGTGATTTTTTCACCATACAATGCTGTGGAATTGAAGGGCATCTTGGAACAGAGAGTTAAACTTGCTTTCAACTCCAACGCAATAGGTGATGCTGGTGTTATCAACCTCGTTGGAGCCTTAGCAGCGCAAGAGCATGGTGATGCTCGAAGGGCACTGGATTTGCTTAGAACTGCAGGTGAACTTGCTGAGAGGAAGGGAGATGAGAAAGTCACTCAAGACCATGTACGAGAAGCACAGAAAGTGATTGAACGCGATACAATTACTGAAACTGTTAAGACTCTCCCGATGCAGTCGAAAGCAGTTCTATTCGCGGTCTATGTTCTGGTTAGTAAGGGTCAACAAAACATATTCACTGGTGAATGCTATAACGTCTATTCTGATATTGCGAAATCGCTGTCATTAGATACTCTTACTCAACGACGAGTGTCTGACCTTATTTCCGAGCTTGATATGTTAGGGTTGATTAACACTACTGTAATCTCCAAAGGACGATATGGTAGGACGAAGAAAATTAAACTCGCAGTGAGTAAGAAACAGATTGGTGTCATACTTGATGATGATGTTCGACTCATTAACATTGCACATGAGTTAGAATCAGATTGACATATCATAGAAAAACTTGATTTCAGGTGCTCCTGTTCGAAGGTTGAGGAATGTTACTATACCTGGAGTAGGCACCACGCCTTGTTTCTTCATGAAATCTGTTTGTGACTGGAAAGTTCCAGAGTTGATTATCTGTACACCTCGATAGTTGTCAACTGCGTTGTGATGTGCATGACCAAAATGTACGACATCAGGAGGCGTATCAATGACCATCCAATCTCGGCTAAGTGGAGCAAGCTCGGTTTTGCCGCCATATAGTGGTGCTAAATGACGTTTCTTAAGTAGCTCCTTCATCGGTGTTGCTGGTTCAGCATATGATGCTCCTGGAATACTAGTCACTAGATCATCCATACTGTCTCCGTGTGTCATCAGAATGTTCACCCCCTCAACAATGACTTGACTTGGGTCTCCAAGCATTGTGATACGATTCCCAAGCTTGTAGAGTGGCTCTGCAAATTCCTTAGAGATTGGCGGTTTGGGGAGTGCTTGTCTAGATGCATCGTGATTTCCGGGGATGCAGAATATTTTGATGTGTTTTGGTAGTTTCTTAATTTTATCTGCAAAGAGTGCATACTGATCATAGATGCTTGTCACCCTCAAATTGTATATTTGAGAGGGGTATACACTGATACCATCCACCATATCCCCGGCGATGAAAAGGTATCTGATGTTGTTTACAAGATGTTTGTCAGAGTCCTCCACCCCGTGACCATTCACCCAGTCAATGAATTGGTCAAACTCATCTTCTAAAAACTCCTTACTTCCATAGTGGATATCTGAGATAAAAGCGGCATATACATCGCTTTTTGCCCGTCCAACAGGACGAGCTGTGGGAATATCAGGAAAAATCACATCATCAGCGATCATCCTCGCTTTTTCATCAACAAATCCAGAGAGGCAGACAACCTCATCCAGAAGTAGTGATTTCGCCTTCTCTGCAAGTTGTTGGCCTTTGAATCCTTCCCGAGTTGCAGGAACCACACAAATTATCGTAGAATATCGATCTTCAAGCTGGTCTCTAACCCTTACCGTTTCTACATGCTCTAACTCAACTATTACATTCTTAGATCGAGAGATGCTCCTATTCTTCACAACACCAAGTACTACTTGGGATGGACGGGCTGATATCCGCATACCCTCTCGATTCATTGCTTTCCGCGTTTTAGCTGATTCCTTTCTCAGTTTTGCAGTGTAGGGAGAAACAGCATTCTGTGTATCAATACGATTCATGTAGATACGTTTTATTCTGGAGAAACGGTCTCTAAACAATTGTAGGAAATCTTCAACAGTGCCCTCTGAACCTACATAATCTTGTTCAGGATTCTTCTCCACACGATATTTCCAAGTATTTCCTTCGATAAGAGATTCAACATAGGATTTGGATAATATTTGTGAGTGTTCTTCAGGAACGTCAACTCGAAGTACGGTTTCGACTGCATCCATCGGAGATTCTTGTTCCAGTATGTATTCTAATGCCTTTGGCGAGATTTGGAATCCAGACTCTATTAACAGTCTGATTACATTACCTCGAACACTAGATGTCAATGGTCCACCGAATGAGAAGATACATACTTCTCGTTTTAAACGTCTGCCATCTTGCTCCTTTGGAAAATTCGATACGCGGGAAATGTAATAAGCGTCGTCTGAACTTAATGGTCGACTTCTATATTCGGGTGAAGAGATTATGGTAATCACTAGGACATTGCAGCAAACAGGCGGGAAGACAGGAAGTTCCTTTCTGATAATATTACCCAAAGATTGGGTAATCAAACAGAAATTGAACAAGGGAGATCCTGTATTTATTTCAGAACGTGAAGACGGTTGTTTGATTATTGATCCACGTTTTGCTAAAACCGGTGAACCGAGAACTACAATAGCGAATATTGAGCAGAATCTACGTTGGGAGATAACGAGCAGATACCTGCTTGGTTTTGATGAGATTCGCATCGTGAGCAAGGATTTAATCACAAATAGTCAGCGTGATGAACTAAAACGTATGATTAAGCGATTCGTGGCTCTTGAGATTACGGAAGAAGATGATCACCAGATTGTGTTACGATGTCTTGTTGACCCGTCAACACTTCCCGTGAATACTGCATTGCGTAGAATGCATCAGATTACATCGAGGATGATTGACGACTCATTGAATGCATATTTTATCGGAGATAAAGAGGCTGCAGAAGAAGTAGTTCAACGAGATGAAGAGGTCGATCGGCTATTCTTTCTGATTGTTAGAGAGCTTAGATCGGCTATTCAATACCCTAGAATGAGTGAGGCGATGAAACTTACACCTGTAAAAGCACTTGATTTCCGTCTTGCGGTTCAATACTTGGAACGAATTGCTGATCTAGCGGTGGATATTGCACAACGAGTCGAGGAGCCAATTGATAACTCTTTGATTAAAAAGATAGAACCAATTGTCAAAGAGGTGCATGATATGCTTTCAGACGCTGTCAAGAATCTGTTCAAGTTTGATTCGAAAAAAGTGACTTTTGTTATCAATACGGAAAAACGTTTGATTTCCAAGACCGCAAAGCTTAGAGAGCATATTGTTGCCTCTCCAAATGGACAACCACATACTCAAGTCTTAGTAGTGGATAGCCTTCTGAGAATGGGTGAAACTGCAAAAGATATCGTGGACCTAGCATTGCCGCAACACGACTAGAGGAATAAAAATGACGCAAAAGCTGTTTGGTACATCAGGTATCAGGGGATCGATTATTGAGAAGTCAACTCCAGATCTTGCCCTTGGACTTGGCAGAGCACTGGGTTCATTTCTTGAAGGAGATGGAGTTGTTGGAGTGGGCACAGATGCTCGAACATCTCGTGAAATATTGAGAAATGTCTTTGTTGGGGGTGTGCTCTCGACAGGAACTCATGTAGTGGATTTGGGTATAGCACCAATGCCCACAGTGGCATATTATAGTACAATCGAAGGAATTTCTTCTTCTGTCGTTATAACAGCCAGTCACAATCCACCAACGGATAATGGATTCAAGTTCTTCGTGTCTGGTCGAGAATTCATTAGGTCTGAGGAGGAATTCTTGGAGAATTCTGTACACAATAAGGATTACAAAGTTGCATCTTGGGACAAAATTGGACAAATTTCCAAGAAAAATATTAAAATGGATTATATATCCAAAGTGAAAAAATTTCTGTTGAGTAGAGGCAAATTAAGCAAAGGAACAAAGGTCCTGGTGGATCTAGCGAATGGTGCAGCGACAGACTATACACCTGAACTACTTACGGATTTGGGATTTTCAGTAATAACCATGAACTCTCATCAAGATGGTCATTTTCCAGGTAGACCTGCGGAGCCTTCTCCGAGAAACTTGGGAGATGCAATGAAGATGGCTGCAGAGTCTGATTTTGCAGTCACTATGTGTCACGATGGTGATGGTGATAGATTAGCCGTGATTGATGAAGAGGGTGACTTTATTGACCAGAACCGTGTGATTGCAGTATTTGCCAGGGATGAGGTTGAGAGAAAAGGAGGAGGAATAGTTCTCACATCAATTGATACGTCGAGTGTGATTGATGAAGTGGTCACCGCAGCAGGAGGATCAGTGGTTCGAGCGCCTCTTGGGTCGCTTCAAGAGTTTTTTTCAACTGAGGAAGGCAAGGATGTGATACTTGCTTCAGAACCTTGGAAACCGATATTTACTGGTTTAGGCTTGTGGATGGATGGAATTACTGGAGCTGGTCGTTTTGCGCAATTGGTAGATGACCTTGGTGCTGGCAGCTGTCTGAAGTTGATGAAAACGATTCCAAAATACCCAATTTTGCGAGATTTTGTACCTTGTCCGGATAAAATCAAGCAATCATTTCTACCACGAGTAAAGGAACTACTTGTCCCTGAGATCAGTGGCGTGGAACAGGTTCTCGAGGTTGATGGAATTCGGATAGAGAACAAGGATGGTTCCTATGTACTTGTCAGAGTTTCTGGGACCGAACCGAAAGCGAGGGTGTATGTCGGTGCAAAAACTCAGAAAACTGTAGACAAACTCGCAGAGACTGCGAAAAAAGTAATGGCTCAGGTTCTTGAAGAGCTTCAATGAATGATAAATGGCGCCGAGGATGAGATTCGAATTCGTGCCTCGTGTCTATGATTTACACGGGGTCTCACGAGCCTCAAGGGCAACGATTTTCGAAACCGTCTCCGTAACCGCTTGGATACCTCGGCTTGATTAATTTCTCATGTTTATTGGATATAACGTTGATGTTTGATAGCTAACTGCGGTTGAATTCGAGTTCATTCCCCAGCGCCATTCCTTCTGTTAGACGTTTCCACTTCCACAGATCAATCAGATGAGTTGATGGTGTGATGAAAGATTACTTTGCAGATTTCGGTCTAAGTTTTCGATATTCCTCCTTTGTCTTTGTGCAGATATCAAGTGCTGCAAGGGCTAGGATTTTAGAACACTCTACCATTTGTTTCACTAATACAGGTGGATGATGTGATAATTCATGACCGGGTGGTCTTTCCCCCCCTGGACCATAGCAAAAAGCTGGAACACCCCTTTTCCAATAATGAACTGCGTCTGTTCCTGCATAGACTGCGCGGATTTTTCCACCCGCATCATTGGTAATCTTTGTAGGCGAACTGCCCATTACGTCTTCATGCCTTTCTACAACTCTTTGAACCAAGTATTCATCTTCAGGTATGCTAAATGGAGGCATGTACAGTCCAATCACCTTTGCAATGCGTTCATCCTTTGGAGCGTCCTTGGGCAACTCTGGTGGGAAGTGAATCTCGTATTCTAATTCATGATCGTCTTTCTCTAGCTCCTCAAGAATAGCTATGATGTCCTTTTTTGCAGTTTCTAGTGATTGTGACGCATTAATCCTTGTGTCAACAAAAAGTGTGCAAACATCAGCAACATCGTATGGACCCTGGAGCTCACACTCTCTTCCTCGTCCACCAATAATACTGCCAATATTCATCAGTGGGAGCGCAGGCACATCAGGGTCAAAATCAAAGGACCACTTCTTTTTCTCATCCATATCATAAAGAGCCTGTTGAATTCTCCACATCTTCTTGATTGCGTCGATTGAGCCCTCCCTACGAGAGATATGACTAGACTGACCTAAGGTCGTAATTGCGAGATCTAAGACTCCACCGTGTTTCAGAAGTAAACTAAGCTTAGTAGGTTCTGGGATAAGTACTGCATCAGGTTTTGGTCCATGTTTGATCGAGTAATGAGTTCCAATTCCTCCCTGCAGCTCTCCTACAACAGGATTACAGAATAGATTTCCTTCAAGCTCTATACCAGCTTCAGCGATTGCTGCAGCTGCAATCACCATAGCTGTTACGCCAGATTTCATGTTGTATAATCCAGCACCATGGAGGTAGCCATCTTTCATCTTTGGTTCAAAAGAATCATGTTCATCTCTTGGTAGTGGATCTATGTCCATATGCCCATTAAATAGCATGCTGGCTCCGTTCTCGTCTGCTTCAAGGATAGCCAAGGGTTGGAATCTTCCTGGTTCGACTTCTTGGTTGACTATCTTGAAACCCTTCCCTTCCATATAGTCTGCCAAATACTGTGCAACTTCTGATTCCTCTCCAGGGAAGCTCGGGAATCTAATGAGGTCGCTTGCGAGCTTGACAACTTTTTTCTCTGTGATATTAAGCAGCACTTTTTCATTAAGATTCTCTGATGACATTGAAGACACCTAATTGTCATGTACCAAATTCGGTAAATAATAAGTGGTGCGGAGGGCGAGATTTGAACTCGCGAACTCCTACAAGACAGGGACCTAAACCCTGCGCCTTTAACCTGGCTTGGCTACCTCCGCTTGTTGAAGCAAGATTGTAAACAAGCGGGTTTTAACCGTTTTGTATCTATTAGTCTTCAACGGTTTCCCAAGAGTTACTACAGCGTGGACAGCGCCACTTCTTCCTATATTTGCCGCCCCCAAACATCTCTTTCTTGGTTAGGGCGACCTCATTGAACCCGCATCTTGAACATACTACTTCATCCATAGGATGTATCTCAAACCTCAAGGAACATGATTCTCATATCTAGTTTTGTTGGCTGTATCAGGCTATGTCACAATGTTTTTATTCGACTCTATAGTTGTCGGCGCGTTTCTGTGGTCGCGGCCACAGAGCAATTCATGATTCTCTGGATTTCCAGTATATCCAGTGTGAGTGTGATATTCAGATGTCATCAAAAGGCAAACAAGCAGCTGCAAGGACCAAGGACAAGTGGCGAGATAAAATCTGGTACCAGATCCTTGCTCCGGATTATTTCGATAACAAAGATATAGGCAATACTCCGGCAGGTAATCCTGAGCTGTTGATTGGTAGAACTGTGCAGCCAACATTATATGACTTGACTGGGGATTTTGATAGGATTCACGTCAAGTTGAAGTTCAAGATACTGGAAGTGACAGGAACTCAGGCCAGGACTGTATTTTATGGACATGAATGGAGCTCGGACTATCTTCGGGGTCTGGTGAGGAGAGGTACATCTAGAATAGACTGGATTGGACCAATTCTGACAAAAGACGATTACTTGATGCGAATTTCTGTCATAGTCTTCACCAACACTCGTTCAAAGACTAGTCAAGAACATGCCATTAGAAAGGGTATTGAGAAGATTATCAGGAAACATGCAAAGAAGCACACTTTCGATGAGTTGGTCACTAAGGTGGTTCTTGGTGACTTGGCTGGAGATGTTCACGATGAAGTGAGGCAAATCATGCCGATTCGTGAGTGTGAGATTCGTAAGAGCAAGGTGCTCAAAGGACCAGAAGAAGTGAAGACTCGAAGGGCTCGACTCAGAAGAGGCACAGCTGAAGAGAAAGAAGCATAGACTATGTGCCCATATTCTCGAGCTTGTGTAGAGCTTGTAGGAGAAGAACCATAAGGTTAGCAAGCTTGGTAAGAGAGTCAGTGTCAGTTTCTGCATCTACGACCTCAGTGAGTGACTTCAATTTGGTGATTAGAGTTGCTCGAAGCTCTGGTATCAGGGTATTCACAGCATGAGATTCCACCTCTTCGTCTGATTGTGCGTAGACTATCCGTCTATCACATTTAGCGCAATAGACATCATCCTTCACCTTGAACAAAGGCGAACCACATTCTGGGCATGCATCAGCAAGCATTGTGGCTCCTTGGCGAAGCAGTTCGGCCATTTTTCTGACTGAGGAATCATTCTTGTCTTCCATTGTCTGCACTCGGTGATAATCAGCATTTGATGATATAAGAGAAGCTGCATTACTTTCAAAAACGCAGGGGTGGGGTAGATAAAAACTCATCAACTTCTTAGGCCTTATGAAAACGTTGATATGGTTAACTCGATGAGAGTCATTTGTTGTTCGCACACCGTTTGTGCGTCAAGACCATTCAGAGGTGAGTCCTTTGGACCCCGAAACACAGAAGAGCATAGACCAGTCTAAACACCTCCTAAAACAAATATCGGAGGATTCCTCAGTTCCTAGGAACATCAGGCGTGCAGCCAATGAAGCAATTGTAGTTCTTGAGATCGAAGCAGACTCTCCAGCTGTGAGAGCTCAGAACGCGATTTCAATGTTGGATGAACCTAGTCAAGACCCTAATTGTCCGAACCATGCTCGGACAAAGATATGGCATGTGTCCAGCTTGTTGGAACCTATACGTGACTAGCTCTGTTTGGGCGTAACAAAGAATCGTGACGTCAGCCAACACTCTCAAAGTGTGGGACTGGCACCCATGGCCCAGGCCAGTGTTTGCTCATGATGAAAGCAAGGATAAGAGGAATCTATTCACAATCATTGACGCAGATTATGCTGCAGAATCATTTTGAGATGGTTCAACCTACCCCAGAAGTGGCAAGAAGGTTTGGTCTACCCTATCGAAGTGAGATTCCTGATGTAGATATCTGGGACCGTAGTGATCTTCAAGGAATAGTAGCAATTGCATATGAATCAGTCTTGACTCGTCTCACTGATGTATTACGTAGACGACTAGGAGGAGTCATTACAAGAACTCCAAGAGTCGCCAAGAGTTCTGTCTATCGAGGTATTATTCAAGGAAGAGATGAGAGAACAGGTCAGACTAGGGTAGATTTGGGTACTATAACTGGACTTCTCCCTGATAGAGGGTTTCAGCGAGGTCAGCAGATAATGGTACAAATCAAAGCCCACGACTATGGAAGAAAATCTCCAGTCCTCTCATCAAGTATAACCATTCCAGGACAGGCTGCAGTTCTGCTACCAGAACCTGTTGTACGTTTAAGTACTAAAATCCAAGATCAAGACTCGCGAAAAGATTTGTTGACTCTTGGATATAAGATTCGTGAGCACACAGAAAATTGGGGAATTCTCTGGAGAACTGCTGCTGAAAAGCTCACGGAAGAAGAGCTACGCAACGAGGTTGACGACCTCCTTGATACGGCACAACAAGTTTACAACATGTATAACGACCTAGATGTAGCAGGACTTCTGTTTGAGGGGACAAGTAATGCAGATATCGAGTTTCCCTTAGAGGTCAAAGATGCACTCGATAAGACGCGTGCTAAGATTAAGCCAACTATAACGCGACATCATTTCTACAAAAGTGCAGGTTATACTTCACTCGTAAACCTTGTAGAATTGATAATAGAAGAGCGTCCAGAAGAACGTAGCTATCTCACTTCAAAGCTTGACAAGATTATTTCTCGGGATATGCCACGTATGGACGAATCAATTAACATCGAACACGTCAAACTTGATGGTAGAAACATTGTGTTAGCGAGAGGTCGAATTACTGAAGTGAATTCTAAAGGATTCGTTATTAGAAGACAGTTCAGGCATACAAACAGGAAACTCAAACTAGTCAGAAACCCCACTGAGAGTGTTGATGTTATCAGTGATGAAGGTGACTATGCATTGACTCAGGTTGTTCCTGGTGCTCTCACCTTAGTGACGGATTACTACTCTAGCAAAGGGCAGATAAAAGGTACATATGTGAACGTGAATACAGGTGTTGAGGTCTATCCAAGCAATGGAAATAGTCCGGGAAGAATTCGATACGTTGATTTAGAAATTGATGTGGTGAAAGCTCCTATTAATGAGAAACCTCGGATTATAGACCAACATCTTCTGAAACGTGCTGTTCAGCGGGGCTTCATAACAGAAGAAATGGCTGATCTATCTCGTTCTAGGGCCCAGACTATTTGTGATGAATTTACTACAGCAACAAATGACTAGCACTCTTCAGTATCCACAGACTTTGTTGTCCTCATTGAGAGATCAATCGCACTCATTATGTCCTCAAGGGTCGCACCAAGACTATCCACACCACGCTCTGAACGAACAACAATCATCAGCGAGCGGTTACTAACGGAGCACTTGATCTCTAGCCCAGGGGGTAATGGATAATTATCTGGAGCTATAGCAGAAATTGTTCTTTTTGCTTCAGCCTCGGACTCGAAATCCAATTGAATGTGTGCAATCAATAAACTCACCTTCTCTTCTCACTAAGACCCTTTACCCGTTTGAGGATTTCCATTTTTAATTCGAGAGTCATTTCTTCGAATTTGATTGATTGTGTTGAGGTTGTAACAGGACTCAAATTTTGTTTTTCTAATATATGGATTATCTGATTTACATTGACATTATTGTAAGTCCAGATGATAACGCTAGAATCTTCATTACTGATTGCCAGTGGACGTTCGGAACTTACGATTTCACTCTGTAGAACAACACGACCAACATCTGTCAGAAGTTCATCCCGAACTCCTGCAAGTTCTATTGAAGTACTAGCTTCGCTAGATGTTCCCTCCATTTTGGTTTCTAGTCTTTGTACTGTTGAAATGACATCTTTACAATGACTCAGATAAGTGTCAATCACGGTCCGTAATGCTCTACCACGGTCCCCAATCCAAATACTCATTGCTGCACCCAATTCTTGCCGAGCCCAGACAGTATTGGCGATTGTTTCTAGTCCCGAGAGATATCGTAACGGACCACTCTCATTCTCTCGGGTAAGGATATAATCAGTTCCGAAAGTGTGGGAAATAATACTTGGACCGACCTTCTCTAATAGTATTGATGTTAGGTATTGAATGAAATGTTGAATTTCCGAGTTACTCAACGAGCTCATCGGAGTCCTCAGTTTTGTGATAGGGACATCTGTTTCTCTGAGAAACGCATCACACATTTTCTGATCCCCACTGATACCCTGAATGTAGGGTCGAGTACTAAGTAGTAGTACTTCATCAAGTGGTAGGAAACTATAACCAAAGAGTCTGATTCCCCCTCGTTTTTCTAAGAGGTTCTCGTCGATGGCCTGTTTGACAAGACCCTTATTCGCAGTGCTTGATTTCTTTGGTGATTTATGAGATTTATCATAAATCAATGCTGCTGCAGCGGCCATCTGTAGTTCATAATCACTTACGGTCAGATGCTCTCGTGCAAGAATATACGCGGCCGCTGATACGGTATGTGTGTTTCCAAGTGTGAGAGGTGTCACTTGTTCTGATTCGGAAGTTCCACCCACAAAAATTGGGTAACTCTTCCCTTTCCGTAGTTTCTTTTTTCCCATAGTGTCGATACCTACTAGAATAATGATTGATGATTCATGCTCGGTCCTAATTGCGTTGATTGAGTTCAGGTTCATAACTGGTTGTTCAAATGAAACGTGGAATGTTCCACCGGTTTTCATAATCGCTCTGGAGAGTAGTGCTGTTGCAAGTGTAGATTCCGGATCCGGAGCAGTCACTAATAGAACCTGTTCCCCACTCTTGAGAGAAATCTCGTCACATTGGTTTTTTAATGTCCTGAGAGATGGAGAGCTACTTGTCTTCTTACTCATTTCGTGAGAAAGGTCAATTAGATAATGATAAAACTATCTCAAAAGGACTGCAGCTTGGTCAGGACTGTATTTCCAATCTGCTGGGAGTACTTTTTTCCTGCGATAATATTTGGAGAGTCTATGAATCTTGCTCTCTACAAGTTGTAGTCCGCGCTTGGAAACAAAGTCTTTCTTGTTTTCTTCAAGGTGTCTGCGAATTGTAACTGCCTTTGCAATCATATTTCGAAGATCCTCTGGCACTCTTCTCTGGAGGTCGTTCTCACGAAGAATGGTCATAATGCGCTTGTTGGCAATTACTCGAACGAGCGGAATCCCATATTGGTCTCTGAGAATCTTGCCAATCATAGAGGGTGTGTTTCCAGCTTTGGCAAATTCAACTACCTTGGCTTCTACCCACTGCGCGTCCTTTTCCTTTTCTATCCAATCAGGAATTTGTAGTGTGGAAGGACGTTTGCTTCCAGATTGGCCCTTGCGCCTTGTATGCATTCTTGCCATTAGGGCTACCTCTAAGTCCATTGTTACCCTCAGAAACCGGGTCTGCCCCACGGCCTAAGACTGTGGATATAAAGATTACCTTGTAGCGTGTCATTTTCTCAACCCTAATGATATCTTCCTCGCTCACGGATTTCCTTCATTCTTGACAGTATTGATTCCGCAGAATCATCTTGGACTTCTACATATCCCTCAAGAGTTGCTTCTAGCATAGTTTCTTGAAGGTCCCAGTGTGTAGTTTCTAAGGCTCTTTGGATGAGATGAAGGTCAACCCCTTTCATTTCAAGGGTGGCATTCATTTCAGAGAGTCCAAAATCGATAAGCCATAATCTAGAGTTTTTGTCTACAATGACATTGCTTGTGGTTGGATCTCCATGAACAACATTTCCATTATGAAGTAATGCGATGAGTTGACCAAAGTTATGACAGAGGGAAACTAGTTCGGACGCTGGAATTTGTCCAGCAAGCTGTTTGAATTGAGTTCCATCAATGAAATCCATCATTATTGTGTGATTGTAGAGGTCTACAGAATACACTGCAGGAGTACGCACTCCGAGAGTTCGTGAAATTGTCAACATTTTACATTCTCTGTTGATGCGAACTTTCCTGAGTTGAGAATCTATTTTATCCAAGAGGTATGGTTTACTTTGACGCCATTTCAGGACATAATATTGACCCCACTGTTCGATTTTGTATATGATGGATTCTGCACCTAGGGCCAGCATCTGTTTCACAGGGATTTCCTCCAATTGATATCTTGGTCATCAGTTCTCCACTTTGGTAGAACATGAGAGTCTTCGACTCTAATTTGATGACCTGAATTGTACTGAAGAATTCCATTCCACGCAATCATCGCCCCTTGATCACCAGCAAGAGAGGAGGATACCCGATGGAATTTTGTTTCATGTCGTTCAGATACGCCTGTAAGAATCTCAGTCAGTCGGTTATTACGAGCGACTCCACCTGTCAGAAGAAGTTCACTCTTCTTTGTATGTGCAAGGGCTCGTTCTGCAACCTCTGCTAACATTCCAAAAGCTGTTTCTTGAACACTGAAGCAAATGTCTGGCACTAAAACATTTTCTGAGTGAAGTTTCTTTGCCGCAGTAAGCATCCCAGAATAGCTGAGATCCATTCCTTTTACTGAATAGGGTAGGTTGTGATAATTCTCGCCATCTTTAGCCACAGTTTCGATAGTAGGCCCAGCTGGGAATCCCATACCAAGTTCACGACCGAGAACATCCAGCATATTACCAATCGCTATATCGAGGGTTTCACCGAAAGTCCTGAACCGGCCACCTGCAAACGCAATTACCTGTGTGTTCCCACCGGATACGTATACGGTCACTGGATCAGCGAATTCGGATTCTAGACATCCTATCTCTATGTGGGCAACACAATGATTGACATCAACTAGGGGAATACAGAGTTTGAGAGCTAATGTTCTTGCAATTGTCGCAGTAGTTCTAAGACTTGGGCCCAACCCCGGTCCTCTTGAAAAGGCGATGATATCAACGTCGCGAAATCCAATTCCAGCCTTTCGAACAGCATCATTGATTATAGTGGGTCCTAGCTCCGAGTGATGTCTGCTGGCTTCACGTGGATGAATACCTCCCTGTTCGGGCTTGAGCATATCCCACTCGTTAGAAAGAACCTTACCATCACTGGTTACTATACCAGCTCCAAACGAGTGGGCTGTTCCTTCGATTCCTAGACAGATTGTTGTCATCTTGGTTGAAATTGGTATATAATGACCAGTTGACTCTTACGCTTTGACCCAATTGCATAATCAGGTAACAAAGGCTTTATAATGCACTCAGAAGGCCCCCTTCGAGAGGTTTCTTGTGGTGTCAGAGAAAATGCCAATCAAAGCTCTTGAGCAGCAACTCAATGATATTGTTTCAGTGAAATTGAAAGATCAGAGAATCTTTCGAGGACACTTAACTCGATGCGATATGTACATGAATCTCACACTTGCTGACGCTGAAGAGATCGAGGAGGACAATATCAAAGCTAAATATGGTCAGGTTCTCATAAGAGGAAATAATATCCTGTGGATTCAAATTCCTGAATAGACATCTGTATTAGTTAACGTTCAATCTCATGGCGATAGCGTTCAACCAATTCAACTAGTTGTTTTTCACCTTTCTGCTGAGCTTGTTTACGAACTTTCTTGATAAATATCTGAAATTGATGCTCAAATTTCCCTCTGCTTATGAATGCAAATTCATCCACTCTTTGAAGGTCAACCTGTTTTGCTTCAATGACGGGTATCAGTGCCTTAATCAGCTCATCCCGTGGCAGGTGTGAGAGAGTTGTATCTACAACAACAGCCCGAATTTCATTGTCAATTAATATTCCAGCAGTCTGTGGACCTCCACCTGACGCATCTTCAAAAAGGACAATATCGTTCCTCCTCAGCCCCACCTTTTTGGTATATTCTTCAATGCTCTCACGGGTGAAATGGGGAATAACCTTTACCGCTAGCATATCACCTCGCATCTCAAGACGTTTTACTCCTTTGAGTAGCTCAAGATGCTTGCTTAGATCTTTTACTTGCTTTCTTTGTGAATCAACTTCCTGTTGTAACTTCTTCAGTGTAGACTGACTCTTTGCCACTTCGCGATCACGTTTGACTTTCCAATAATTCTCATTGTTCACTATCTCAAGGCTATCCGACAGCTCGCTTTCTCTGAATTTTAGATATTCTACATAACGTTTCAAATCATCAATCTCGTCTAGAAGCAACTTATTGTCAGAGTCTATCTGTTCTGCCTTAGATTGTAACGTATCATACCGTTCTTGTGTCAGTGGTTCTTCTTTGATAGGTGATTGTTCAGGAACACTCTCTATAACCTCTGCAGCTTCGCTTTCTATACGGGCTAATGCCTCATTGATTGAAGTCCCTTTTATCACCAATGCCTTGAGATAATTCCGATCTACAGAAAGTTGTTGTTCACGAATTATTCTATCAATCTGCTGAAGTTTAGGAAGAATAGATCTATACGCATAGACTGCCGCTGTTAATGCATCCCGCTCATGAGCGTTACGTGCCCTTCTATCAGTGATGTATTCTCTAGCGAGTTCTTGTTTATCTACAACAGCAATAGGTTTCTTGGGGGTGAAGACAGGAGCATTCACTATACTGGCAATCTTTTCTACAAAATGGGGTACCTGCGGAACATCTGAAGCGACCATGGCAGGAATGCCATTTTCATATACCTCTCGAATCAAATCTGCTCGTGTCAGTCCCTTTCTGCTTTTCAATATCCGTACTTGACCATCTAAGGTTAGTAGGCAATATGCAGCTGTTGTTCCTGGGTCAATGCCTAAAATGAAATACTTGGGTTTGATTTGTGTTACTCGATGTGGTTCAAGAGAAATAAATTCGACTCTCTTACGAACAGGAGAGATGATGATATTGAAGTCACCACCCCGTTTTCCTTTGATTATACCATTGATAATTGGGAGAGGTGCATATGTTACAAGTCGTGCACTTGCATAACCAAAGTCAGATGCGCGAATGTCAATATCGTAATCAATTCCCGCGGCCTTTACCTCTGATTCTATAAAACGGGTCATTTGTTGAATCTGGGAATGAACTCTGCGTCTAAATCTATTAGCACTCTGTCCACCACGTCCTGGTTTACGTCCCCTAGTCACTTTGATCTCAGTCTGTTCACTAAAGCATTCTAATGAATGGCCAACACCTTTTGCAGTCAGCTGTGCAGCAATTCGAGCGGACTCCAGTGGAGTGGGCTTACCACGTGCGGAGAGACCGTGTCGTTTTGCAAGAATCTTGAGGGGTGTTTGACGGGGTGGAACTCCTGTGACCTGTACAATTCTAGTTTCTGGAGGAATTCTATCTACAAGATGAAAGAGTGATTTTGTATCTGGGACTATCTCAAAGATATTATCAGTGGAAAACCATTTAGGAGCAATTTCACGTACCAGTTTTAGAAGTGCACCTCTGGATATCTCGGAATATTCGTTTAGAACTATTTCGTCTCGGGTGACCACACATGCAAACTTGGGTGCTCTCTTTGAACTTGGACTGTGCGATGGTAGTATATCGAATCCTACAATAATTTCACCATCATCATTCATCTGACTCAGCACTCTTTCATAGAGAATCTGGAGAACCTATGAACCTATTTGTCGATTCAAACTCGTACAATTTAGACTTTTGAACTCCTCAAACAACAAGTATAATAAAGCAATCATTGAAAAATCACGAAGTACTCATTCGAGGTCTAACTATTGCCGGAAACACTAGAAATTAACAACGACGACGCAGTACAAAAAATTGGACGCGCTCTTTCTTCAGGAACTCGGCTAAGAATATTGAAACTTCTACTTCAAGGGGAGAAAGATGTAACGCGAGTTGCTCGACACCTTGGTGGAACCGAAGCCAACGCGAGCGCCCAAATTAAGATTCTTTTTGATTCAGGTTTACTTGAATGTAGATATGAACCAGGCCAGCACGGTCTCAAGAAGATTTCAAAGACCAAAGTGAATCGAATCATTATTGATTTGGAATGAATGTCCAAATCAGTCAGCTGGAGAGCTAGGTTGAGCCACTAGGTGGGCTTTCCAGCGACGAATTCTTTTTAGAATATTATCACGCTCGTCTGGACGGATTGTTTTTGTCCCTCGTGCTTTGAGAAAGTTTAGGACTATATCCATATCTCTTGCAACTTTGCCTTTGCTAGAATGATCGTCGATGAGATATTCTCTTGCAGACTGTAAATATTCATAAATTATCTCGGCAGGAGCTTCGCCCGTACGAAGTTCGTGAGAGATAGGATCGAGAACTCGATTCACCTTTGCACTACTTGCTGTATGTTCAGCTTCTGCTTCTTCAACATCTGTTGGCTTTTCATCACTTACCAGAGGGGGAGCTGGCTCCTCTTGGTTTGCAGTGGGGTCAGGGAGAGCAGCTGATAGTTCGATATCATCTGATTCAATGGTATCTGAAGATGGAGTCCGGACTTCAGAGAAAAGAGGTAGAACAGCCGGGGTTGGTGTTGTTTCAGACGTGTTTTCCGAAACTAGATTCAGACGAGTTCTCAGCACACGAAGTTGGTCGAAGAGTTCAACGAGCCCCGATTGCATGGAGTCTATGAGTTGTCGTATCTCATTTAATTCATCATTTGACATCTGGAGTAACCCGCTTTTAATCGAAGTTTCTGTTCGAAGTGGAACACCATCTTTCGTCTTATCAGGATTGCTGGGAGCAATATCATTTGTCAGCCTTTATTATAGCATCAGTCAGATCCTTAGTTATGGATTTTGGCTCATACTTCCTTTGGCGAATCTTTACGAATGTTGGAACTGAAACTGTTTCACCAACAAAAAGTGCTTCACCAATCTCGAGAGTCGTGATTGCGTCAAGAGATGAACGATCAATTCCCTCACTTGATCGACCGATATGATCCAAGTCATACGGATTTGTACATCTGAGAATTGCTTGATTGCTACATTGGCTTAGTACTGTAGTAGAAAGTTTCACTGGTCTTTGTGAGATTAGACAGAGAAGTGCATGAAACTTACGACCCTCACGTGCAATTGTTTCGATGCGGCTTTTTGGTAGTGCTAGCTCATGACGGCTTTCTGGACAAAACTGATGAGCTTCTTCAAGGATGAGCACAAAGGGAGGGATTTGTTTTCTTCTTCTTAGGTGAAGAAGCTCACTAGTCAAGAATGAAACTACAATTTGCTTTTTCTTGAGACTGATGAAGTCACTCAAATCTATCAATGTGATCTTCCCGGGTCGGACAATGTTCTTGACATTTGGAACAGCCTCTTTCCCAAAAAGGCGTGTTTCATCTAAGTTGACCAACCAACCAGCTAGAGCTTCACGAGTGTTCTTGCTGATAGATGTATCATCTCGAATATATTCTACCAGATCACCTAAAGTGTAGCCTTTCTTCATTATCTTCTTTATCTCAGATACTACGCGTCTCAAATCACGAACTTGAATTGAGCTCATACCAGCTACAAGAGAACCCATTGCTTCAGCTGAAAGCATCTGTACTGGAATCTGGAAATGAGAGCCTCTAATATGTTCGATTTCGAAGTGTCCAGATGGTAATCCAAATTCTTCAGGAGTCAGATCCTTCAGGTAAGTATACTCACCATGTACATCGATTACGACCACTGAAAGACGTCCTTGTTCCTTTGTCCGGGCCAATAGTTCCTCTAACAGTACAGACACAAAGTATGATTTTCCGGCCCCGCTCATTGCTAGTATTGCAAGATGTTTTGATAATAGACGATCAACTGAAGGAGTAAATTTTAGGTTCTGATAAGCAAGACGACCTAGGTGAAGCCCATCTTTCAGGTCCATTTTCAAAAATGCAGCGAGGGTTTCTTCGTCAGCTCGGCGTACTATCGCTCCTGGTGACACCGTAAAATATGGACGAACAGTCCGTCCATTGGACCAAAGACCTAGAACGCGTGCCATCGCAATTGTGTACTGCCATCGATCTGTTGGAAATATTGACCGTAGTGGTTCACCTCTTGATTGATATTCGCGCACAGCCTCTGCATGTTGATAGTAACGATTCGTGCGAACAAGGTCCTGAACTCTAGCAATCACGAATCCTGCATCAGTTTCTACTGATATGAACTCACCACGGCGAGCGATAATCTCTCGCGGTCCACCTTCAAGTACGAAGGAGAATTCCAAAACATTAGGACTAGAATCTGTAGAAACAACAGTCCCAAGACGTGTGCCAGCAGGAAATTCTGTCATCATTTAACCTCCAAATGGGTTTCGTGACCGCCTTTTCTCAAGAGCCATGTAGGTAAGTCCAGACAATGCCATGAGTCTGTCAATGACCAATCGCGTTTCATTAGGGGTTATCTTTGCTCTGGCATCTGCTTCAAGAATGGGTGTAGGAATACCATATTCAGGGTGTTGGGAAGATAGTGGAAGTATTACTGACAATGCTGCATCAATTTTTGAAGTGTCAATATCATCCGCGTCCTCTGAGAGAAACTCTATCCTCAGAGGTAAGTCATCACGTGCAGTCTTGAGATATGTGACCCAGATTGAAGGAGCCCAACTAGAGAGGTCTTCGGAACGATTGTTTGTTTTGGGTTGTAGTTCTGAAGAATATCGAAATACAAACGAGCGTTCTCCTTCTTCAAGAAAGGTGTCAAGAATATCACAGTCTCTTGAAATCTTCAGCAACCACCTGTAATCAACACCCTGCATCATCTCAAAGATTTCGGGTTTGCGGATGATGTGTGGAAGTATCTCACCCATTGTTGTAGCTACCCTTGTGGATCGGCTATCTTTGACTATGCCTACCAGAATAGTTCGTTTTTTTCTGGCTTTAGTATAGAGTTGTTTGTAGAGTGAGAGTACTTCTTGGAACTTTTCATAAACAATGGATGCTCTTTGTGGTCGGTCTCGGGGATGGTAGAAGAGTGATCCATCAAGCAGAATGAGGTATGGCCTAAATTCGTCTAGGACTGACAAAGTCACTCGAAGTTCTGCGGCAATTCGCTCAAGTGAGGCAAGCTGGTCTAGTTCTGTACTTGAAAGGGTTAGCATTAATAATCTGATTTTGGGTTCTGGAAAAGCATCTGGAAAGAAATCGACAATTGGTCCTTCTTCTGGACCAAAATGGAATATTACTGCAATGCCTTTTGTCAGTACCAAATCCATGGATCTGAAGCGTTTTCGTACAAGACCTCCGTCAACCCCAGCGATTCTAAGACCAGACAATGTGGTCGATTTAATCTTCGTCGTAAATTGCATATCAATGATGTTAGATGCAACAGCTGGGAATTTTCCCAAGTCTATTCTTTTCTTTACGTTTCGAAGCACTTCTCCAAAACGTGTTCTTGTGACTTCAATATGTTCGATTTCCTCAACTAGTTTTGACAGCATCTTATCGAGATTGCGTTCCACTAGTTTTTCCCTCTCACCTTCTTGTATTCCAAAGCAGCCCTTATTAGGCCCAAGTAAAGGGGGTGTGGTTTATCTGGTCTTGATTTGAATTCTGGATGGAATTGTACTCCAATCCAGAACGGATGATCAACGTGTTCGATTGCATTTATTATGAGTCCAGTTGAGTCAAAGGCTGAAACCTTCAGACCCTTTTCATCCATCTTGTTTAGGTATCGGTCGATTAGATGGAATCTGTGACGAAATCTCTCGTGAACCGTATCAGTTTTGTAAATCTCATGTAATCGCGTGCCCTTCACGATAACAACCTCATGACTTCCAAGGCGCATCGTACCGCCCTTCTCATCCATGAGTTTCTGTTCATCTAACAAATCAACGACTGGATAGAGACTGTCAATGTCTACCTCGGTAGTATGTGCTCCTTTCCAACCCATTACATTACGAGCAAATGCCACAGTAGATAGTTGTGCTCCATAACAAATTCCTAGAAGAGGAATCTTAGATTCTAATGAAACGTTTGCTGCACATATCATCCCTTCAACACCACGTTCTCCAAAACCCGGTGTGAGAAGAACACCATCCACATCCGATAAGTCCTCAGTGAGACATTTCTCAGTGCTTCTCTCTTCAGTTTCAATCCACTTTATCTTAACTTGAGCACTAAAAGATGCAGCGGCATGTGATAGAGCCTGGTTGATACTCTTATATGAATCGCCAAGTGTAGTGTACTTGCCGGGCATAGCAATCACTACTTTCTCTGATGCTTTTTCAAAAGACTGAACAATTTTCGTCCAAATTTCAGTCTTGGGCTCTCGCTGTTCCAATCTAAAATGATCTACTAGGATGGTTCCAAGTCCTTCCTCCTCGAAAGACAGTGGGAGTCGATAAATTATAGGAATATCTGGATTGGAAATTACTCTCTCTTTAGGAACATTGCAAAATAGAGCGATTTTCTCCTTAGCAGGATGTGGAAGTTGCTGTTCTGCTCTACATATCATGATGTCGGGTTGGAGACCTAGACTTTGAAGGGTTCTAACACTATGTTGAGTTGGTTTGGTCTTGAATTCTCCAACTGATTTTATAAAAGGCACAAGTGTGACATGAACTACAGCAGTGTTGTTAGGACCCTGTTCACTGACAAGTTGCCTTACTGCTTCGAGAAATGGGCTAGCTTCAATATCACCAACAGTACCTCCAATTTCTACCAATAGAACATCGGGTACTGGTTCTTTCTCAACGACCTCCCAGATTCTTTGTTTGATTCTTTCAGTAACGTGTGGAATGATCTGTACCGTCCGACCGAGGAAACCTCCCTTTCGTTCTTCAAGGATAACGGAGATGTAAATCTGACCAGATGTAATATTCTGCGAAGGATGCACTTCCATTCCTGTGAATCGTTCATAGGTACCAAAATCAAGGTCAATTTCTGAGATTTTAAATTCAAAGTCGCTGACTGGTTTGAATGTCCAAGTCTGGTTTGTTACAAACACCTCTCCGTGTTCAATTGGATTCAGTGTGCCGGGATCGATGTTCAAATACGGATCAATCTTGATTATCCGAATGTTATATCCTCGAAACTGGAATAATTTCGCGATAGAAGCTGTAGTTACTCCTTTACCTATTCCTGAGAGTACACCTCCTGTTATGAATACAAAATTAGGTTTCTTTTTCCTTGAACTCAAGAACTGCATCCTCGGATATTATCTTTCATCAATTGATTATCCTCTTGTCTAGAACTACGGCTGCAGTCATGTTTTGCAGTATAAATGGTTTGTTCGATATCGGTTCGATTTGAACAATTTCGCGCTCATGAGATGGGTTGAGCAAGAACACTCGCACGCATTGCATTTTGAAAGAGATATTGAAAGGCTTCCACAATATTGTGGCCTTCTCGTGCAATACTCATGAACACCGGTACTGAAGATGGAATCTTCAAATGTAATCGAAGGTGGTCCTCCCGTATTGCTCCAAGTAGATCTTGTTTATTGAGGCATACTACTAGTGGGAGTGATCGTTCCTCTTCCTCAACCATAGACATTAGCTCATTCCAGCTTGCAAGATTCTCATCTTTGAGATGTTCTTGAGAGTCTGCAACAAAAATCACACCATCAGCCCCAACTAACACAACTTCTCTTGTAGATCTGTAGAAATCTTGCCCCGTAGCAGACCATACATGCGCATTTATCGTCCATCTGTTACTTAGAGAAAAGGGAATAGTACCGAAATCACAGAACATTGTGCGTCCTACAGTATTCTCTATGGAAGTTAGTTTTTCAGCATAATCCAGTGTGGAAAACAGCCAGCGAATTGAAGTCGTTTTTCCACTCATCGCTGGTCCAAAGAAGACGATTTTCAATCCTACCGTACGATTTCCATAATCAATGATCATGTTCTGTCCTCCGTTCCTACGTTCCCCACATGCTGTCTACCCAAGCTCCGAGACCAAACAAAGCGCCGCTCTTAACGCAGTCTGAGAAATCTTCATGCCACTCCGCCCTGATGAATTGAATGAGAGCTGGTAAATCCCCACCATCCCAGCCAATGGCTTCATAGAGGTTCCTCTCTGTAAGAGTAGTTGATGCACCAAGTTCTCTTGCCAACCGAATTCTTGACAATAAAGTGACTGCTCTACGTGCAGCATGAACATAATTGCTAATCTCTTCCTCGAAAACGTCTTGTGTAATCTTATCAGATTCGTCATCCAGTTTTAGAACTGCAGTCAAGATATTGTCTGATACATTTAGTCCACGAAGCGATTTTGTTAAGAGCCGTCTTATCCTCTCTAGTGACTGTTTCTTGCGGACTAGTATCTTGTTTACAATCTTCTTCTCAACCTCTAGACTATTGTTCGAAGGTTTGACAAGCAAGAACGTTATTGATGAGGGTGAACTCACCCTTAAAATCCCGCAGTTCCCTGAATTCTTGAGGATGTGTGCTGTTACATCTCGTAGTGTGTTCTCAGACACTTGGACTCCGAGAACTGTAAATCCAATTGGTACAGTTAATATCCACCCTGCAAAGTGTGTAATTCTATCCATTGCAAGCCTGAGATTTCCCGAAAGTCCACAGACGACGGTTCTACTCACCTCATAGTTATGTTTCTCTTCTTCCCAGACTGAGAGAATCTCAGACTCAGAGGTGAAGTCTCGCCAGAATACCAATTTGTGGCGATGTGGACTTAGTGTAGAAAGACTTTCAGTAATGTCATCTACAAGTTCAATGTCCCCACCAGCCACAATTACTGGCATTCGTTCCAAGATTGCGTTTAATAAGATTGGAAACTGATTACCCATTAACTCGATCAGTCGCATGATTGAATATGTCATGGTTCTCTCCTCGTTAGCATCAAACCGCCATCGGAACCCCCGGACAATAGCAGTTCTTTCAATTCATCTGGGACAGCAGGCTTTACTGCAGCTGCTGACGCTAGAACTCTTCTTATCTCCTCAATATAGTGTTTCAGAAGTAGTCTCATGAGACCAAGCTTCTGACCTTTTCTATCCACCCACAGACTAAATACACCATTTGGAACTGCATAGATAAAATGGCGCGTATCTTCTGTTTCACATAAGACCGTCTGAAGGGATCTATTCCTCAACGTTCGGACCACTCGTTCTGAGGCATCGTGAAGTGCAAAGGACATTGCAGCGAGTCTATCGTTGGTAAATCCTTCCAACGAAACTCGGACACCTCCACTCAATGACAAAAATACTGATCCGATATTTGGAATACAGTCATAAACTTGACGTAGTAGTGCTCTGAGACTCAGTGCTTGTGAACGGTCTAGGGAAATCATTGAACGTGATACACCACTAGTTGTATCACGCCCTTCCGCAACTGCAAAACCTTGGAGAACTTGCTTGGTTTCGTCAAGGCTATATGAGCGAAGAGGTGGAAGCCTTTCTTCTCCTTGCTGCCTTAATAAGAAAGAGAGTCGAGATAGACTATCTTTCATTTCAATGAATAATGCGGCAAGGTTCACTCTCGGTGCAGTGGTCACCGTAAGGAAATAATCAGGGTCATTTGGTAGTGATGCAAGGAAGACCTTAGAAGTATCAGATTCCATGAGAAGATATTTGAAATCCCCATGAATAAGCTTGGCAACACCAAAGATGGCACAAGTCGAAGACGCCACCGCAAAGACTTCGTCTTTACTGAACCATACTCCTGCACTTGCAACAGGAAGTCCATCCTTTTGAATTAAAACAACATTTTCAACGCCTGTAATGGCCTTAATGTTCTGTAGGGTTTCAGTAATTTCGTCACTCAAGTCCTCAGCCCCGGACAGATTGTTGGGTTCAAAGTAGAATCCATCTCGTGACTATATAATCACCACACAGAATTTGAGATGCTGTTCTACATGTGAATCAGGGCTGCATCGGGTACTTCCTGAAAGACTGCACGTGCCGCTTTACCTACTTTTACGCGGTTCTTATCGAAAGTATATACTCGAATCACGTCTAGATATACTTTCATCATTTCTGCAATATTGGAATACTCTGAGAGATTGTGAGGAATTCTCTTACCATCAATGATTTCAAAGATATTGATCTCCATTGGGTCAAGCTGGTGGGGGTTGTATGGAACTGATGGCAATGTAGGTACATCAACAATGACCTCGTCTTTTTCAACACCTGCGATGGAGGCAATCTCTTCCTGAATGCTTTCACGGACCTTGCTCTTAGTGAGAATCTTGGAAACGAATCTATCCTGTGTGTGAAGTACTTTTTCAAAGGCGGATTTATACAAGACACGCGAATCTAGAAGATTGACTAATCTTGCAGCTTCTCTAGCATCTTCAGACTCAGATGGATCAATGCTCCGTATTCTGGATATCAGGGACATATCATCTAATTCAAGGAATTCTTCAGGTGATGAAAAACTGGTCAGCTGTAGTGTTTTATCTGCTGCATTAATTAGCTTGATTAACATCACCTCGACGCTTCGTACAGTCTTGTGATAGTAGACATTGAGGAACATCTCGTATCTAGCAACAAGAAACGATTCTAAAGCTCCTCTTGCAGCGATGTCAAATTGCATCTGATAATCTTTTGAGATTTCAATGCTATCAATTAGACGATGAATATCTACCAATCCATAATTGACTCCACAATAGAACGAGTCTCGAATCAAATAATCCATTTTATCAGAGTCTATCTGACCAGCAACTATCCCAGCGATAATTGAATCCTTCTTAGTCTTTTGACGTCCACGAACAAGATCGCCAATACGCTTCTTTGAAATTCCATCTGATTCTAACATGTCTCCAAGTTCACTCTTGAGAATTAACCACTCTGTCACATCCTCGTGGTTCATTCCCCGTTTCTCTATCAACACTTCTTCAAAGACATGGCTGAATGGTCCGTGTCCAATATCATGAAGCAAACCAGCTATTCGTATTTCCTGTAGTTTTTTGTCTCCTAGACCCATTCGATTCAGAAGCCTCTTACCACTTAACCCTGCAAGGTACATCACACCTATACAATGCCCGAATCGAGTATGTTCCGCCGTTGGATAAACGAAATGTCCACCTGAAAGTTGTTTGATTCTTCGTAGTCTCTGATAAGGTAGTGAGTTGATTATTTTGGCCTCAATATCAGTTAGACCAATAAAGCCATGAATGGGGTCATTGATTTCCATAGAGAATTCCATTGAGCTTCACCATTTTGAACAATTATTGCATCTGAGGGTCAAACAATCGTAATTCACGAATCAACTCTTCGGGAGATTCAATCTCTGACACACATAGAGGAATATGAATGCTGTCTGCAATGCGTACTGCAATAGAATCTATCTCTTTTACTCCTTGTAATATGACTACTGCTGGTTTTATTGCGATAGAAGTGCCAATCTGACTGGCTTTTATTGCAACCATCGGGGATTTACCTGTGGACACATTAGTGAGAATCGCGCCACGTTGCGTTGTGCCACCATATAGACGAAGTAGTTGTTGAGGAGTAAGATTCACGATGGCTTTTATGCTATCAAGTGCGGTATAACCATAGATGTCTCTGTCAAGTAAGTTTCGATGGGTAAGTACTTTGCAGTCAAGATGATCCACAAGCAGACGAGAGGGAATAGGAACTCCAAACTCGCGACTATCAAGAATTGCATCTGAGGCAATTTCTGGGGTAATTAGCTTTTCAAGTGCCATAGCTACTCTTCCTCCATCTGCAGCATCCATCTCTATCAATCCTTTAACAAAATGTTTGATGGTTTCAACCCGGGGGGACTTCCTTCTACCACTTTCATAATCACTAATGACTGACGGGGATACACTGAGGTGCTTCGCTAGGTTTTTCTGAGAGATATGAAATCGTTCACGCCAACGACGCATGATTAATCCAGGATCATGTTCTGTGAGGCATATCTCGCCAGCCATTGCCTCCGCAAGCCTTCGGAGTGCCTCACTATTGTCCATATTTGGTCAGCCTTCCTGAATCGCTGATAAGAGTTGTGTATATGCCGATTTCAAATTCGTTGACTGCCGACTGATATTGTGGCAGGTGTTTAGAAAAATTGTGTAATACCGAAGAACTCAAAGAGGAAGTTCTGACTCTCCAAGTTGGGACTTCAGATGTTTTTCACATTTATTGTCGGTACTGCAGGATCAGGTAAATCCTTACTTACGTCTTCATTAGAAAAGTGGTTTGTTGGATCGGATCTAAGCGTAACAGTAGTCAATCTTGACCCAGGTGTAGAAACTCCTCCGTATACAAGTGATGTCGATATTAGGGAATATGTCGACTATGGAGAAGTGATGAGCTCTTTTGGTTTGGGTCCTAATGGTGCTCTCGTTGCGTCATTAGATATGGCAATTAGTCATGTCAGCGATTTACGAGATGAGATTATCGATACAGAACGAGACTATGTTCTCGTGGATTGTCCGGGGCAGATGGAGCTCTTTGCGTACCGTAACTCTGGACCACTGATGGTTAATGGTCTCAAGGGGGATGATCCAGCACTATCTCTGTACCTACTTGACTCGAATATTGCTCGTACCCCGACGGGATATCTCTCATCAGCTCTTCTCGGAATTTCAATCAGTATTCGGTTTGGACTTCCGCAATTGAACGTCTTAAGTAAACCAGACATTCTAACTGAAATCGAGTTGGAAGAAATCGTTGAGTGGGGTACAGAGATTTATACTCTAGAAGAAGCTCTTGATGCATCTGAAGAAGGATTGCGTCGAGAGTACGCAAGGTCAATTCTTGAGATGCTGAGAACTCTTGATACAGCTACTGGCAATGTGCCAGTTTCAGCAAAGGACATGACTGGAATAGACGTGTTATACGGAGAAATGCAACGTGTCTTTTCAGGCGGCGATAATCTATACGAGTAGGGATGGTTGTTTGACCAAGTATTTTGTCTACATATCTGGCGAGCATATTGATGTGGCCCAAGCAGAGGTCGATGCATTAGTTCGTTTATTGAAATTAGATGATATATCATGGAGAGATCGTATCGGATTGATTGATAGTCCATCTAATCCAGTCCCGTTTTTGCTTGAGAGGGCTGCATTAGTCAAAGAAGCTGGAATTGTCTATACTGAAACAACAGATCCGGATGCTTTGGAAACTAACCTGTCTGAAGACGTTTTGAAAAACTCAATTAGATCCACCGAAACATACTCTGTGAGAACAATATCGGTATCTAAGAAGAATAAGTTCAGAGATAGACAAGAAATCGAGTCGAGATTGGGTGCTCACATCAAACAAGTCACACATGCTGGTGTGTCTCTTGATAATCCTCAATCACGAATTCTTGTTTTTCTATTTCCAGACTCCGTCTTGGTCTGTAAATCATATGCATCACAGCTTCGTCCTAGTCTTCGGAATCGTAATCCAGGTCGAAAACCATTCTTTCACCCTAGTATGATGAACGCTACTCTCGCCAGAGTGATGTGTAATCTTGCTGGTGTTATGCCTGGCGAGATAATGCTCGACCCGTTCTGTGGGGGAGGAGGAATTCTATGCGAGGCTTCATTGCTAGGTGCAAAGACTGTCGGTATTGACTTGAATTGGCGTTTACTCAGTGGAGGAGTAGAAAACTTAACCGAAATTGGAAACAATCATACTTTCATTCAGGGAGATGTTCGGAATATACCAATCCGAGAGTGTGATTGTATTGTAACTGATCCACCATATGGAAGAGCTAGTTCAACAAGAGGTGCTCATGCTGTTCGCCTTGTTGAGAGCCTATTAGGTAACATTGATTCAATACTCCGCAGGCGTAATGAAAGTCTGTGTATTTGTGGAAGTAGCAAGATGAACATTCAGAATCTGGTGAGAAACAGTGGTCTTGTAGTTGGTCAAATGCTTCGTATCAAAGTGCACACCGGACTTGTCAGAGAAATACTGACTGTGGGATTCTAATTGATAATTCGACCTTTTTTTGTTGGAGGTGTGAACCAGTTAAGGAATTCCTCAAATTGTGATTCTTCCTCGAAAATAAGACCAATCTCGATGGTTCCTAAAGGTGGTAAATCGGTACTGTCATCAATAATTCTTAATTTTCCAACTAATGCGGCTTGTTTGTCAAAGTGAATCTGTGTCGATGTGTTATTCCAATTCGACAATAACCTCTTACGAGCTGCATTGATAATTCTTAATTCGTGAATCGTTTGGCGTACAAGATTCAGTGATTCTTGCTTCGAATCATTGAGAACAAGTTCTGTTATCTCACCGTGATTCTCGGAAGTGAATGTTTGGAGTCCGATGATATTTTCAAGAGCTCTCTTTACTTTGAGAGCATCTTCCGTTGGATTTACTGTACACCTAATGAGAATATCCATCTTGGACCATCCTCTTGACGAGCTCCGCTGATTGCTGTTGGAATTCATTGAGTGTGCCATTATTGACGACCATTATATCACTTAGTGCTATGACGCCTCCTACACCTACAGATATCTCTCGAATATCACGCTCTCTAAATATTTCCCAACTTGGCGGCGCGTCATCACGATTGCGTTCTCTAAGACGCGTGAATCTTTCTCTTGGGGATGTGTGAACACAGACAATGACAACTTCATCAGCATAGTCATCAAAGACATCAATTTCCGCTATGCTCTTGCACCCATCAATAACTACTGCGTCCGTTGTTAATCCCTTCAATTCGCTTACACAGAATGATGCGACAGCTCCGGGACCATCTTTCTCTCTCAATTCCAGCATAACATTCTTAGTGTTCTCTGGATTTGGATCAAGACCTCGTTTTTTTGTTTCTTCTCTAATCACGTCACCCATTACAATTACCGGAATTCCAGCATTATGAAATGTTGTAGCAATTCCACTTTTTCCTGCACCAGGCATTCCAGTCACGATTATTAGCTTCATTATTTTCATCTCTGATTAGACTGTATAATCAGGTGTGTCCTTGGTTTTGATCGTGTTCAATACACGACGAATAATATCCTTTGATATTGACGAAGAACCCTCGGATATCGCTAGATGCAAAGATTCTTTCAGAATCCGGTCTCGGAGATCTCGACCAGACAAGCCTTCGGTTCTATCAACAACATCTTGTAAGTCAGCTTCTAGTTTCAGAGGTAAACGTTTGGAGTATAGTTTCAAGATTTCTAGCCGTTCTTTTGGTGTTGGTAACGAGAACTCAAATACAGTATCGAAACGATTCTGAATTGCTGGATCTATCAAGGGTAGTGCATTAGTTGCAGCAATAACTACGACTCCAGATTCCTCAGTGGTCTGATCTAACTCTCCTAGCAATGCGGTCACAACTTCGGCAACATCACCACGTATTGATTGATAGGAACGGGCAAGACCGATAGCATCCAGCTCATCAATGAAGATTATGCTTGGTGCATGCTTTCGAGCATCATCAAACAGGGATGTTATTCGCCTTCCTCCATCACCTACATGAACACCAATAAGATCTGATGCTCTTACAAGAAAGATTCTTGCATCGGCCTCACTAGCCACAGCTCTTGCTGTTAGTGTTTTGCCTGTCCCCGGTGGACCGTGGAAAAGTATTGCTCGTGGAGCCCATTCTCCAAACTGAAGAGGATGGCGGAGATATTCCAGTATCAATCTACACTTTTGTTTCATGGATTCGTGTCCTATCACATCTTCAAGCGTAATCAAACGTTGTGGAGAAACGGTTTCAGAATCAGAGATAGAGCTAAGCTGAATCTGCGTATTCTTTGTAATCACGGAGTGTTCAGGATGTACTTCAACTATTTCAAATGCATAATCCGGCATAATATATCGATCAAACAAAAACGCACCTACATGGACTGAACTTCCCATCCATTGTTCACGAGCGTAATCTGAGAATATTTCTTCATGATCAATTTCAAGACCTGTTGGTTTGGGGTCTCCTTTCAGTCTGAAAGGAAATCCGATAGCCTTCAATACGATAAGATTAGCCTCTGGAATCTCAATTCTACGTTTCATTGATTTCTTCTTGGTAGTTTCTCGAGAGTGTGATGGTATATCTACGCTAGATTCTTTACGCTTCGTCAACTTATTGATTGTCACCACGACTTCGTTTTGTAATTGTCCTTTAAGAATTCCCTTTGAACCATTAATCGTTATGATAATATTGATGTATTTGTATTGTGACTTGTTGAGATGGTAAGTGTGAATGACCTTGTCAGAGCTTTTCTAAGCATCGATATTGATGATCAAGCGTTATTGTCCCGCGTTTCACAAGTCCAGCAGAGGCTAGACCCACAAGCTGCTAAAATGAAACTTGTGGGGATTAATAACATTCATTTCACATTACGATTCTTCGGTGATACTCCAATGACAAGAATCAATCAAATCAAGAACCAACTTGAAGAGATTGAGATTGAACCTTTTGAAATAGTAATTGCTGGAGTGGGAGCTTTTCCTAGCAATCGAAGACCGAGAGTTGTTTGGATTGGTGTGACCCATAATGGACAACAAGTTCAAGATTTGAAGCTTGAAATCGATTCGTTGTTGAATGGCATTGGTTATCAACCTGAGAGAAGAAAATATACTCCTCATGCAACAATAGCACGAGTACGACATGTCAAAGATTCTGGAAAGATTGTTGATAATCTTGAAGAGATTGCCAACGAAACAATAGGAACTATGACCATTTCAGGTTTCAATATGATGAAAAGCACCTTAATGCCCACAGGACCAGTTTATGACATATTGTGGAATATTCAATAAGTGGTGGTGGGCCGGGGGAGACTTGAACTCCCGGTCTCTTGCACTCTGTGACTTGAGGTTTGACTTCCTCAGTCGCCCCAAGCAAGAATCATACCAAGCTAGACTACCGACCCGTGACTAATTGCCGTAACTCAGGCTGAAGATAAACATTGCCACTCTAGAAGTTAGTTATGATATCATTGGAACACGTGTTCCAAACAAATCAAGAATTAGTCAAGCAAGACTTCAGACTTATCAGTATCTTGCTCTTCTTCACAGTGGATTGTCTATGACCGATTTGGTATATCATGATGAATTTGTTAAACATGTGATGTCCCCTGGGCATCCAGAAAGCCCAGATCGATTACGAAGCGCAATGAAATCTATCTCGGACGCAAGTCTATTGGAAAATGTACAGGTGAATCTCTATACACCCCAGAAAGCTTCGTTGGATAAGATACATCCAATTCATGATGAGATATACTTGGAAGGGATAAGGGAGAAATCAGAGAAAGGGGGAGGGTTCTATACAATGGACACAGCTGTCAATTCGCACACTTATGACGCTGCACTCTTAGCGGCAGGCGGTGGAATTGAATCTGTTGATAGAATTATACAGGGTAGTTCAAGCAATGCGTTCGTAATGTGCAGGCCGCCAGGACATCATGCTGAATACAAACGAGCATTTGGATTCTGTTTCATCAACAATGTCGCAGTGGCTGCAGAGCATCTATTGAATGATTATGACATGCAACGAATAATGATAGTTGATTACGATGCTCATCACGGAAATGGAACACAACACACATTCTACTCATCTAACAAGGTCCTATATGTTGGGCTGCATCAAGATGGAAGATCACTCTTCCCGGGTTCGGGGTTTCCGGATGAGGTTGGTGAAGGAGTTGGAAAAGGGTATACTGTCAATCTCGCAATGTATCCAGGTGCTGGAGATGCTTCTTACAAACTTGCATTCGATCGAGTGATTGACCCTCTCTTTGAGTCGTATAAACCTGAATTCTTGCTTGTTTCAGTGGGATATGATGGACATTTCAAAGACCAATTGACCTCTCTTGGTCTTACCACCTCTGGTTTTGCAATGATGAACTCACGATTGAACAAATTGGCTAGTTCGTATACTAGTGGCAAAATTATCTGCTTCTTGGAAGGTGGGTATAATCTTGATGTAATGGGCAAGTGCACACTGAACCTCCTTCAAGAGTTAGCCGGATTAGAAGTTTCAATATTCGATGATAGTTACAATGAGAGTGAAACATGCACACAATACACAGAAGATCTGATTGAGAGAGTTGTTCATGATTCTCCTTTGTTTTGACATCACTAGTCCCCAAAATCTTCTAACAATGTCTGTACAGAATCAACATCATCTTCTATTTGTTGTTCTTCCTCTACTCGAGTTCTTGTTTTTACATCGATACCCAACTGCTTCTTGATAGATTCTGCAATCGAAGAGCCTATGGTTGGTATTCTCGCCAATTCTTCAATGGGAACCTTATACAAGTCAGCAAGGTTTGTGAAACCGTGATTATGAAGCATTCGACCCCTAATACGACCAACTCCTCTAAGACTCACAAGTTCAAGGATATTGGTTCGCACTCCATAACGAAGTCTGGATCTTAAATTATGGAGTGGTGCAATATGAGTGGGGGCGTCAACTATTCGTGCAATCTCCGCTGCAGCGTATGTCAACCATTCTGCAGATCGTACAAATCTGTGTACATCGCCCATTCCGACGTTATATTGCTCTGTTATGTTATTATCAGTCTTTTCGGAAATCCAGTCATGAAGAAGGGATGCTGTCTTGAGCTGTGCCAAAAAGTCTGAATATGCACGAGGTCCTTCTTCTTCCATCGGTGGTTCAACCATGAGCTCGTTGAGTTGATTATAAAGTAGAGTGGAGTATTCATCAGTTTCCGCTTGGGTCACATATGTAACTGGTTGATCAGGCGTATAGCAAATGAGATGCAAGAGACCTAGCGTACTGTGTTTGTTTGTTTCTGTAAATATGTCTCGAAGAAGAATTGCAGTGTAGGGATCAATATAGAGTCGGGATGCTCTCTTGCCTAGAGGTGTAGCTGAAAACATAATCGACGATGAGGTTTCAATGAGACCTCCATTCTCAAGGAACCCTAAAGCGCTTGAGATATGATGGTCCATTTCCAGTTGCCCATTTTGATGCGAGAAAAATGTACCAGCGATCAGCGAGTCAATTTCCTCACGATTTTGAGTCATCTCTGAAGCAATTGAGGCTAATAGATGAGATCTGACCGCACGTGGCGATGCAAGTTTAGAGGTGATTTCCTCAGGTTCAGACAATGTATAATTGTCAATTAGAAAATCATGTTCAGGTTCAGTTCGTGCAAAAAGTACTGCTTCTCCATAGTCATCGTATTTGGGTCGTCCAGCACGACCAGCCATTTGTTTGTATTCCAAAACCGGTATGGCGTAACTACCCTGATCTTGGTCGAACCGACGATAATCACGAATGATGACCCGTCTTGCTGGTAGGTTCACCCCTGCAGCAAGGGTTGGTGTTGCAACAATTACCTTCAATAGATTATCTTTGAAATAATCCTCCACAAGCACACGTTCTTTGTTGTCAAGACCTGCATGATGGAATGCGGCCCCATTGGCCACTAATCGAGCTAGAGTTTTGGAAGCTTCAGGTGCTGATGGAGATGATGCGATTTTCTTAGCTCCTTTTGCTAAGAGATGTATTGCATCTTCTGTAATGTAGCGACGTAAAGATGATGCAAGTTTCTTCGCTACTGCAACGGTTGAACGACGACTCGATACGAAAATGAGAACCTGTCCATTATCATCAAGGGTATCACAGGTAATATCGGCTAATTCCATCTTTCGTTCTCTTTTGATAGCTCTAGATTTAATTCTCCCATTTTGGAAGAAATCGATTTTACCGTCTAGATAGACTCCTTCACTTAGGGGTACCGGTCTCCATGTACTTTTCACCATTTCAGCCTTGAGCCACTCAGCAATTTGATCTGCATTCGAGATTGTAGCACTCAGAGCGATAATTTGAATATTTTCAACGATTTGCATTAGTTTAGCTAACACCATCTCAAGAGTCGGTCCTCGTTTTTTGTCATTGATGAGATGAACCTCATCAGCAACAACAATCCCTACATTGTTAATCCACTCAGTCTTATGGCGGACTAGAGAATCGGCTCGTTCGGTTGTCACTACAACAATGTCAGCATCTTTCAAGCTTCTTCCAGGTGAGTCGTAATCCCCTACAGACATTGCGGTGGTTATTCCTAGTTCCTCGTACTTTTTGAAGTCAATATATTTTTCACGTGCAAGTGATTTTAATGGAACAAGATATAGTGCCTTTCCGCGTCCATCAAGAATTGCCTTGAGCATGCAGATTTCTGCGACTAACGTTTTTCCAGAGCTTGTGGGAATTGCTAATACAAGATTTTTTCCACTGAGAACCCCCGTTTTAAACGCCTTCTCCTGTGGTTCGAAGAGCTCTGAAATCCCATGTGCTTGAAGATGCGAGATTATCTTCTTATTGATTTCCAACTCTTCCAATCGAATTTTGACCATCTCCACCGAGATTATTACAGATGTCGTGTTTAGCTCTGGGAGTGTCTGATTTTACCCTCTCGTGGACTATATAGTATCCCGTCGTTGAGTAGTTTCTCAATGACCTTTTCAGCTCTTTCACGTGATAGACCCATTGAAACGGTTCTCTGTATCAAAGCATCTATGTCTGCTGTTGAAGTTCCATCGGCTTCCATATCTCGTAATGCCTTGATGATGATATCAGACGAGCTTCTCTGTTCAGCACTCATTTTGGACACTTGACGATCGATGTCAATTCTACCAGTTATTCTATCCATTGCTACCATCCGTAATGATTCTTCCATCAAACGGACAGCCGCTCGGGCATCTTCCTTGTTGACTTTAGATCGAAGTGCCATTCTGGCTCTTGCCTCCGCAAGCCGAACAAGTGATTCAAGTTGCCGAGCAGTGATAGGAATTGCTCCTCCGCCCTCAGCGCTTTTTCTTAGGTCAACATAGAAATTCTCAATGACCTCTGCTGCATCCGCAGTAAGTTGGGGAGATACGTGAAGATTTGCATATCCAATGTATTTCTTCAGAAAGTCAGGAGAAATAGGAGTTATTGTACTTTGATCTCGAGTTTTCTTCATCTGGTGCATGTCTAGAATGAACTTTGCTAGTTCACGGTCTTGTTCTACATTCACAGTATCGACCATGATCCAAATCAGGTCAAATCTTGATAAGATTGTAAATGGCAATCTTATGTTTTCTTGAAGAGTAAGCGAATCTTCATAGCGACCCAAGGTTGGATTTGCAGCTGCGAGAATTGAGGTTCTTGCATTGAGTGTGGCTACAATACCTGCTTTTGCAATACTGACTGTGTGTTGTTCCATTGCTTCATGTATAGCAGTCCGGTCATTGGGGTCCATCTTATCAAACTCGTCAATACAAGCTATTCCTTTATCTGCTAAGACTAAAGCTCCAGCCTCGAGAGTCATTGCGCTAGAATCTGTGTCGTGAACAACTGCTGCAGTGAGTCCAGCAGCGGTTGTTCCTTTTCCTGATGTGTACAGTCCTCGAGTAGCAAGTCCGGAAACGAACTTGAGTATCTGGCTCTTGCCTGTTCCAGGATCTCCAATCATCAATATGTTTGATTTACCCCTCAAGCGGGTTCCATCAGATAGTAGCTTTGGCACTCCACCAAATATTAGAAGGGCAATAGATTCTTTGATATCTTCATGTCCTTGGATTGAGGGTGCGATAGATGCATGAATTCTTTCGTGAACTTGTGGATGTTGAGACAATTCTTCGATACGTTTCACATCTTCTTCTGATATCTGAATCTGTTCATGCTCTTTCTCAGATATTTCAACACCGTTTGCCTCAATGAATATGTTGAATGTAGCTAACCTACCACCTCTTCTTGAGAAATCAGGAGATGTCTGCAATACTCCAGTGACTTTAACCAAATCTCCAGGTCTGGATATGTCAACGATATCTCCCTCTAAGATGACATCGACTGATCGGGGCATCTGCCCAGGAGGTAGTTCTTCTGGTGATTCTTGTATTCTGACTTTCTGCCAGTCCTTGAATTGTGATTTCTGAGGGATTAATCGTATCGGTGTCTTTTTTGTGCAAACCGGACATAGCGCAGGTTCAGTATACTTTCCTTCATCTTGATCTTGAGGAATTTCTGCGTGACAAATTCGGCACAGGAAGATTGCTTTTACCAGTAGAGGTTTGACTTCACTGGCACGCATCATAATTCCGCTGATGTGAATCAACTTTCCAATATGACGCGAACGAATTGTACGAAGCGGGACGTGATCTGGATACTCAATGAAGCGGGTCTTTATGACACTAATATCAGTAAAACTATTGATATAATCGGGATCTTCGACTCTTAGCACAGAAACCAAAGCACTGTTGACCATTTCGAGGAATCTTTTTGGGTCTTCAGCTGCGAGGGCTATGAACACATTATCGAAACTTGAGAGATCCTGAAAATCTACAGTGAGTGAGATTTCATCATTAATAGACATCTGTTGAACTCGAGTCCAATAGGTAGAGATTCCTTGTTCGTCTTTGTAGGTTCTCAGAAACTCTTCAAACCTTTCCTGTTCATCATAACCAGACATCTTTCTCAACCTCGATGACATTCTTTCTGTAGTCGATTCTTAGTTTCTCGGGATTTGTATTTAAGGACACTAATACTCACAGCCTATTTCAAGATATTTTGGCGCCATCCAGACAAGAGGGCAATTAGTTCCTCACATAGCCAACGCTCTTCATAAGCCATCAGTCTTCGTTTTTCTTGGTACCCACCTGATTTCGCTACACGGAGAATCTTTGATAATCTGGTTTCGACCAGAAATGGAACCATACGCTGTAATTTCTCGATTTCTTCATATTTTCGTGGGTCCATAGATGTCCTATCACTTTGCAGACGAAGCAACTTCCTCCCAAATGCTGTGTAAAGAAATGGTTGGAATGTCTGCAATTTGTGTGGTTGTTTCTCCTCTTCACGATATAGGTTCTGAAGACGTCTTACGGAGTCGTATGCATCTTCTGGAGAAAGATCAACTATTCCGCGAATTAGAAGTTGCTCAATCACCCAATTAGGTAGATTTGCTCTGTCATCTTTTTTGAAAGGACCTAATTTCTTCCCACTCACACTTATCTCTGTGAGAGACTTCTGGAAAATACATTCCCGAATCTCATTGAGAAAAAGCATATCAAATCGATCCATCACGTCTTTTGCTTCACTGCACAGCTTCATGACTTCCCACATTTTATTCTAAGATATCGGAGATAAATCCCTTGCTCTTTGATAATTAGGCATAGTAATTAAATCTGAATTTAGAATATATCGGTTGGTCAGAGAATCTTTTAAGGTGTCATGAAAGAGTCGGAGCAGATTCTGGCTGCAAAACTGAAACATCTACAAGATATGGAAGGAACATTAATGGATCTGGATTTATGGACTGAAAAATACCGACCACCTTCATTGAGTGGAATCATTGGTCAAGAATCAGTGATTGACAGTTTGAAGAAATTCGTTGAGAATAAGGCGGTGCCACACTGTCTTTTTACAGGACCACCAGGAACTAGTAAGACTACAGCGGCAATGGCAATGGCGAGAGACTTTTTTGGTGACTCCTTTGAGCGAAATTTTATGGAACTTAACGCCAGTGATGAAAGAGGAATAGACGTTGTGAGAAATCAAATTAAGAATTTTGCACGAACAATGCCTTCGGGACACGCACCGTTCAAGATACTAGTTCTTGATGAAGCTGATCATCTTACATCCGACGCACAGCATGCTCTCCGACGAACCATGGAATCGTACGCAGCCTCATGTAGAATGGTGCTAATCTGTAACTATTCGAGTAGGATTATTCCCCCGATTCAATCAAGATGTGCTATTTTCCGTTTCTCAAGACTAAGTGAGGAAGATATCTCAGGTAGGCTCAAGTTTGTGGCAAAGAAAGAGAATGTTGGTCTTTCACCAACAGGTATCAAGGCCATTCTATATCTAACGGAAGGTGATATGAGAGCGGCACTAAACCTCCTTCAGGCTGCATCATCCACGGGGGAAAAGGTTACAGATGAGGTTGTGTACTCAATTTCAGGGAGAGCAAATCCTGAGAGTATACGACAGATGCTGGTTGATGCACACGAAGGAAGATATGTCGATTCTCTTGATAGTCTTCGGGATTTAATTTACCAGCAAGGTGTTTCACCTATTGATCTGGTGAAGCAGATGCATCGTGAAGTTGATAGTCTCGGTCTTGAACCTCTCAAAAGGATGGCAATTTTAGAACATACAGCAGAGATTGAGTTTCGTGTGGGTGAGGGAGCAAATGGAGAGATTCAGTTAGCATCACTCTTGGCACGTATTGGAACTGGTAGTGATTCTGTTGATTGATAATCTACCTTGGTCTGAGAAGCATCGTCCCAAGAGTCTCAGCGAGCTAGTAGGAAATCCCGAAACAATTAAGGCATTAAAGGCTTGGATTGATTCATGGGTGTTAGGAACACCAAGCAAGAGAGCAGCTCTTCTAATTGGTCCTCCTGGAACAGGAAAAACTGCCTCGGTTGGCGCAATCTCAAATGATCTAGATATGGAACTAGTTGAATTTAATTCCAGCGACAAGAGGAATAAAGACAGTATCGAAACTTTAGTGTGGCGAGCTTCGTCCCAAATGACTCTAGATGGACGAGATAGGCTCATACTCCTAGATGAGGTCGATGGTCTTTCAGGTACTAGTGACAGAGGAGGAGTAGGAGCAATCCTGAAAGTAATCAGAGATGCCGTACATCCAATTGTAATGACTGCAAATGATCCTAATAGTCCACGACTCAAAGACCTATTGAAGGTGTGCCAAGTTTTCAATTTTAGATTAATTGAAAACGATGATATGACAACTGTATTGAAGCATATTCTATCAGAGAACCAAGAGAATGTTTCTGAGAATATTCTTGAAGAGATAATCGAGAATGCAGAAGGAGACCTTAGAGCTGCAGTTTCAGACTTGGAGTCACAGGTACGTGGTGGTTCATCATCTCAAACTACTGCAACATCAAGAGACATACGACGAGGGGCAGAAGAAACTCTGCGGCATCTTTTCGCTACAAATGATTCTAAGATGGCTAGAAGGATATTATCTGAATCAGAACTTTCTCACGACTCACTTGTCTTATGGCTTGAGGAAAATCTTCATCTTCATCTTCTAACCCCAAAAGAGCTGAATGATGGATTTGAAGGACTTTCTCTTGCAGATGTATCGCTTGGTAGAATTATGAGGAATCAAAATTGGAAACTTCTTGCTTATGTCTACGATTTCTTAACCCGAGGAGTGGCAATGAGCAGGACGAAAACTCCTTTTCGAAGAGTTGCATATTCTCAGCCGACATGGCCCCTTCTTGTTTGGCAGGGGAACAGAAAGCGGGACAAACAATCTGCAGTCCGATCTTCTCTTGCTACAGTTACAGGTGTTTCAAAAAGACGAGTTAGACAGACCCACCTTGACACCATTCAGCAGATTATCGAGATTAATCCTCAGGTTCTGAAGGAGTTCGCCGCTTGGTTGAGGGTCGAAAAGTCAGCGTTGATTCGGAAAAGAAATCGATAACATTTCTTAGGGTTCTTGTTGAATGTTTGTGGTACTCGAATCTATCGTATAGATGAGTCATAATCCTACGAATGGCGTATTTACTGATTTTTAGTTTGAACGGAATTGCAGTTTCAATCAGAATTAGGTTCTCTGGGGGAGCTGGTCGGATTCCACTTGGAATTTTAATCTGTCCAGAGAGAATGTCATTGATTGCAGCAAGTCCGATTTTTCCAATTCCTACATCTGTAAGCAGAGTTACTATCTTCCGTACTAATTTCCAAAGAAAACGAGTTCCGAAGAAATCTAGAAAGAATACTTCGTGAGCATCTTGGAGGGATATATTTAGAATCGTGGTTATAGTGTTACGCCCTGCATCTGGTTTTGATAGATGACTGAAATCATTAGAACCAATCAGTATGTTAATAGCTTTCTTGACCAGCGTAGAATCAACATCATTCCATAATTCAGTTAGATAGTATCTATAGTGGCGCATTAATACACTGTATCGGGGTTTGAAATCAACGGGGGCTTTTACAGACGCCCATAATTGAATATCTTCTGGAAGGTGTTTGTTGATTTTATCAACATCAATTCGTTTACTCGTTGTCACCATTACTAGTTGTCCGATGCTATGAACACCTCGATCGGTTCTTCCTGAAAGTTGAACTGTCTGGGGTGAGTGTGTTTCACCAGTCCAACTGTTAAAAGCATCAATTAGTTTTCCTTGAACAGTATCGAAACCAAGTTGGTATTGTGAACCATAATATAGGTCACCAAGATAGAACAGACGCGCCAAATAGTCCGTCATATCATGAAACCCCCCATCATGACTCCCATAGATTGAACAGACTCCGGAGAGACCGTGCTCTTAAGTCTTCAATTTTGTATCGGTAGATTTTGATTCTTGATCCATGTTTCTTCTCTTCAATAAGACCGGATCTCATCAACACCTTAAGATGTGATTTCGTTGAACTGTGATTAAGGCCTACTCTTCTACAGAGCTCTGAGATAAGTAGCTCATTAGAGGCTGCTAGTTCTTTGATTATTTTGATTCTACCTCGTGATGAGAATATGTCCTCTATTGCAACTTTGGATGAGTTTTCAGCGTCCATCTATTTTCTTATAGCCTCCTTGGAAGTATCGAGTAACCCTGAAAGGAACTGTTCTAACATCTCAGCTGGTACATCAGAGAACCCAATGAGTGTGGTCTGACCCCTCTGACCTGTACCCGACTTTTTTGCATCTATTATCCCGTGCGCGTGGAGATCCTGAACCCATTCCCAAATCTGGGTATGGGCTCTGGGTTCCTCATTATATTCTTCACATATTGAACGATACATCTCCTCAACTTCACCTATTGTAACATAGGCACTGCGGATTTCTCTGAGTTGTCTTGCTGCTGCCAATAACAGAAACTTATGTTGCATCGGTAGTGCTGCAAAAATCTCCTTTCTAAGCTCAGGATGAGTATCAGCCTTAGCACGACGTGCATAATCAGGTATCACAATATTTTCTTGGTCACTATCAGCACTTTTTCCAGCCCGCCATAAGAGCTCAATTGCATAACGGGCATCACCATGCTCAGATGCAATATCACAGATGACTTGGATAGTTTCATCCATGACTGTCTTTTGCTCGAAGGCCATTTCTACTCGATCTCTGAGTATGTCAGAAAGTGCATCGCGATTGTACTTCGAGAATCGTAGAACGTTGCGTTGTAGTGTACTGCGTGTGCTAGAATCTAGAACATCATCGTCGAGGGAGATTTTTCGACCAATTCCAATGATTGAGAGGCGTTGTGTTGCATTCAGTCTATCATCCATGAGTCTTGTAAGATCGTAGAGAATGTCAGCACCTCTATGTCTGATGAAGTAGTCAAGCTCATCAAGAATAAGGAGGAGATATCGATCCTCTTCATCGAGGACTTCAACTAGCATTTGGAGTAATTCATCTGGGGAATGTCCACGTCTGGGAAACTTAGGTATGAATTCTCTTAGGGCCCGAAGAAAAACAAGATAAGCTGTCTTGTTAACGCGACAGTTAATGTGAATGCTGTGAAGTCTGATATTGCGTCTTATTGCAGCCTGAATCATCTGTTCAGAGAATCTTTTAGCTACAGCTGTTTTCCCTGTCCCTACAGGTCCCTCAATAATGAATTTATGGCTTGTCCGACCTGGTGAGCTGATTAGTGTTTTAAAACTTTGAACAAGCTTCTTAATCTCTGACTGTCGGTGGGGAAGACTTTCTGGTACATAATCTATTGATAAGAACTGTTCTGATTTGAATACACTACGTCTACTGAGTTCATCTTCAATATAGTCGTGTGTCATGAAAATCCGAAAGCAATTCATCTGATACGCCTTAAAAGTATTTGCTGGAAGTACGATTAAACGTATAATAAAAGAGGAGGTTGCCGAAAGTAATGGCGAGCTCCTAACTCAAGATCCATATCATCGTCATTTCTGACTCATTGGGGTCATAGCAATCATCACTCGCCAATAATATTATTGTCTATCTTCCCTTAAATCTGACGAAAAGTGTTGGTGCGACCGCCGGGATTTGAACCCGGGTCACAGGCTTGGGAAGCCTGCATCATAACCCCTAGACAACGGTCGCTACACAACCCAACCGAGTTATATTTGATAAAAGACTATTGGCATTTGATGGCAATTATGATAACATCAGTGCATAGCCGTAAGAGTATATTTATCTTGAAGAGTGTGGCCAACGCCAATCCGGAGACCTGAATCATGACGAAATCTATCGAATTCTGGCAAGGAAATCAAGCATGTGCAGAAGCCGCTATTGCCACAGGTTGTAGATTTTTTGCAGGTTATCCAATCACTCCAGCTTCTGAAATAGCAGAAATTATGTCGCATGAACTCCCTAAAGTTGATGGAGTATATCTTCAGATGGAGGATGAGATTGCCGCAGTTTCTGCTGTTATCGGTAGCTCTTGGGGAGGAAAACTGTCTATGACAGCAACCTCAGGACCCGGTTTTAGTCTCATGCAGGAAAATCTTGGGTATGCAGTAATGACAGAAACTCCTTGTGTTATTGTGAATGTCCAACGAGCTGGTCCTAGTACTGGACAAGCAACCAAAGCGGCTCAGGGTGATTTCATGCAAGCACGATGGGGATCACATGGTGATTATGAAAGTGTGGTGCTCGCACCAAATTCTGCACAGGAAACATACGAGTTGACAATCAGAGCTTTTGCACTCTCCGAGAAGCTTAGACATCCAGTGATTCTTCTCTCTGATGAAATTGTCGCACATTCACGTGAGAAAGTCGTAGTTGACCGCGCCAATGATGTTGCAGTGAAAAGGCAATTTACTAGAACAGGAAATCAACCATATGGAAGTGTTGATGATGAGGGTCATGCATTGATGCCTAGATTCGGAGATGGTCAGGATTTACTCGTGACGGGGTCGACTCATGACAATCAAGGTTTTCGAAAAACTGCAGACCCAGAAGTTCATGATTTGCTTGTCAGAAGATTATCTAAGAAGATTATTGATGCACGCGACTATATCGAGGACTATCTCTTTTCAGGACAAGATACAGCTGAGTGGGGAATTGTATCATTCGGCTCAACATCTAGATCAGTTGAAGAGCTTATGACAACCAGTTCGGGGTCAAGACTAAGATCTATGAGATTGAGAACACTTTGGCCGTTTCCTGAAGAAGCAGTTAGAAAGTTCGCTGAAACTGTTAATCAGATTCTGGTTCCTGAGCTGAACCTTGGACAATTATCAAGAGAAGTTGAACGAGCTGTAAAAGGGTTAGTTGAGATTGTACCACTACGAAAAATTGGAGGAGGGCTCATGATTGAACCTGATGAGATTCTCCAAGCTATGACTACATCTTAATCTCTGCCGTTACTTATCGTAATCACGATTGAAATATCTGTTCTCATCCAAACTTGGACAGTCAATGTTTGGTAGATATGATGAAAGTAGTCACTTTCCACTCGAAATGAAATATTGTGAAGACCAAGAGAAAGCCACACTGGTAGAGAAATAGAGTGTACTATATTTGAATTGACGTAATTGATGGCTGTGAAAGGTATGATACTATTGTCGTAGAATACGAAAATGTCAATAAAATCAACCGTTTCAGTGTTATCATCGAGGATTGTGAGGGTGAAGTTCAGTGATTCTCTATAGAATGCTGAGTTGATTGATATATTAAGATTCATTATTCCTATTACGTCTAAAATAAACTGAGATGTATTTTGGAATGAATAATATTCGCTATTAGTTGAAACATTCACAATATGAGATCCAATGGAATAATTGGATGATGTTGAAATTACAAGATAACTAGATATTCCATGATAAATCTCTGATTCTAGCGAGAACTCATTAACTCCATCAATGAACTGAACATTCACCGATTGATTCCAATCGAGTTCAAATTCAATTAGAAACTCAATAGTAACATTTTGACCTCTTGTGACATTCCAAGAAGGTTGCAACGGAGAGAATTGTAAGGAATTAGGAAGAACATTGATAGAGGTTGTTTCCTTAACTATCTGAAATTGAGGATTTGATGCGGTGATATTAACTAAATGGGTTCCTGGACTAGTTTCAAAAGGAATAGTTGTAGAATATTGGCCGTTACCTTGATTTGTCATCGAACCATTTCCAAAACTTGTTTCCCAAATAATTGTACTATCATTGATTGAATTCAGATTGAGATCAATATGTTCAACTATAATATCAGCTTGCTCAATAAGACTCCCATCGGGTGACTGACAATGGATGAATGTTGGTGAAGAAATTATGGATAAATTGGATAAAGCAGGGAGTACAGTTACTTGAAATGAATCCGAAAAGGGTAGAAAATCATCATTTCCGTTACTTGACAGTGTTAGATTGTATAATCCTGGCGGACCTAGAGAATCATTCCAATTTAACGATGTTAATCCCTCAGTAGTTGTTGACAAATTTGCATTAAGAACTGGCTGAGAATTGAAATCCTCCACTTGTAAAAACAATATTTCATCAGCGTAAACTACACTGCTGTTATGTATGCTTTCTACCTTGAACGAAAGCGTTGTATCAATCTCAGACTGAACTATTAGAGGTGTTTTTGGAATCACATCAAGATGTCCTCTGACTATCGTGATTTCGATATTGTCCCCTGCTCCTTGTGAAATAGTATCGAATATCTCGATATTGAAGAGAACGAACGCTTGGACTCCAGTTGCATTGGGTGTTGTGTGTTCAGGTAAAATGGTGTATGATGAGTTCAAGTAGCGAACATCAGGTGAGGGAGGTATGAAATATTCATCTGTGAACGCTGGACCTAAGTCTGTCACCACTGCAAATGAAACGTAACTCCATCCCTGATTGCTAAAGTCTGCTATTAATTTGGCAACCATGTTTATTGTTTCGCCGACTTCGTATACTAATTTGTCAGTTTCAAAATACTGAAAATCAAAGTAAAATGCGGAAACAGGCGCTGCTAAACATGCAATGAGCAATAACGATATTGGGATTAGTGCTCGTATCCTTCGTTTCACAGATCTACACCAGAAATCTGTCATTACCCTTCCTAAAAAACAGCACATGGTTTCAACGGTAGGTTTAATTTACCCTGCCTTGCCATCAGTGAAAGACTCTAACTAAATGGAGTGTGATTTGAATTGGTAATTCGACTAAAGGATGCTGTCATTGACTCTATTGAGGAAACTGAAACTGGAAGATTAAAGTTATTGAATGTGTCTTCAAAAAGTGATGGTGCTACACTTTCATTAGAATTACCTGATGCGCTTTGTGACATGTTAAGCGCAAATGATTCGATTAGTATCTTGATTGATTCCAAACCTATTACAAAGGGAGATCAGGCCAAGCTCTACGTTGAGGGTAATATCTTTAAAAAAACCGTAAAGGATAATCTAGAGATTATTGGTTCTGTAGGCGGGCTAAGATTAGTTCTCTCTGTCGCAAAAGCCACTCCAAGCCAAAGTAATACTTTCAGCTCTGACAAGTTTTTCCTGGCAATCATGTGAGCCGAGATTACTTTCGGCAATCTCTCTTTCTGACCAAGCCGATAGAATCTGCTCTATCTTAGCAGGAATTCATTCTGATGAATTAGTATTCCCTGTGAGTGGACACTAGGTATCTGAAACTCAGTTAGGAGTGATTGCACATCTGTTTAGTGGGTGTGGCTTTTGACTAATGGATCATGTGAATCTCTTTCAACAGATTCGAAATTATGTCCAGATTGCAGTGGTTTCTTGGTCACAAGTCAAGGACATATTGTTTGTGCGGAATGTGGTTTGGTACTCTCAAGAGAATTTGTTTTGCCAACTTATCAAATGGGGCATCGACCACGTGCTGACTCTCCTGAAGCAAGTGTCTATGTGTCACTAGGAAATCGGATGCATATCATAGATGGACTTGGTAGTTACATTGGATTTCACAAGGATAGATACTTTCAAGATTCTCAAGGACATGCATTATCAGGAAGAATGCAGAAAAAATTCAAACGGCTGAAAACAATTTATAGTACCAGAATTAGAATCGGAAAGAATGAGGCAAAGTATAGAGCTCTCAGGACTCTAAATCATGTATCCAAACTTCTTATGCTTAATGATCAGGTTCGAGATCGTACGGCATATCTCTACAAGAAGGTGGTGTCAGAATCTCCTCAGAGAGTAAGTAACAACATATTGTTGATTGCAGTCTGTCTTTTGATGGCTGTAAGGGAGTTCAAAGATGAAGCTCCAATAACCCTTGATGAGATAGCTAATGTGTTTGAGAAATTCGGACACCGTGTCAATGTAAGAGCCATCGTGAGAGAAGCACTCAGGCTCAAATCATTGACTGGATATTCACCTCAAATTCGGAAGCCAGATGATTATGTCCCAAGGGTAATCTCTATGCTAATGAATAATCCAAGGGTAGTCAGCAAGGTTCAGTCAAGAGGATGGGAAGTTAAAGAATACGAGAATGCTCTTAGAAACAAGGTATTGGAGGTTCTTGATATGATACCTGCCTCTAAGCGAGGAGGTCGAAATCCCTTCATATTCACTGTTTCAGTAGCTTATGCCAGTGATCGGATAATAGCAATTCAACACGATAGACGTGCAGTTCTTACTCAAAAACTTGCATCGAATGCAACAAAGGTTGCAGAGTATAGTATCCGCGATCACTTTGGCATGATGAAGAAGATAATCGAGCTATCTCAAGAGAGTGTGCAATGAATCTCTTTTTGCTATGAGATTATCTTTGAACCCTCTGAGTAATATTTAGAATTCCCACTAAGGTGACTGACTAAATGGACTCAGAAACTCGTTTAATTCGATGCTCTGTTGGAAGATGTGAAGCTTGTCCTGATAGGATGGATGATGGTTGTCGCAAATTAGGGCAGAGTGAGGATTCTTCAACGGAGAACATTCATACAGTGTTGATTGAAGCAGAACGAGGTTTTCTTCATTACTACGGACATAAGGAATTGCAGCAAACATACCCTCCATGGTATATTGACGGATGGGAAACTGTGTTCATAGGGATGAATTGTCCGCTGTTCAATGATTTGGGCGATATTCTTGAGATTTACAAAGTCGGTCCTTATCTGACTCTGTTCAAGAAATCAGGGAACCAGATAGAACATCATTCCATTCCCATTGTGAGGACCTCCCTCGAGTATTCTTTGGTCGAAGAGTTGAGTGATTCTACAACACAATTCGAGAGTCGTAATGGTATGTTTTCCGAAAGAAAGGGAATAACTCAACGACTTGAGATGATTACTGGTATTGTTTCGAAACACATTCTGAAACTCATTCCTGAAATTAACGAATCCACAAGGACTACTCTTTCCGAGATTATTGCCCAACGAAGAAGTGTTTTTGGATCTCTCATACCGATTTTACTAGATGATTTGGTGGAGGAATTATACCTTGATTATCCCGGTGCTAATGTATATTTTGACCATCAGAAATTAGGTAGATGTGGTACTAATTTCACCTTTTTTGAGAGTGATGTGTCTAAGATTATTACATTAATCCGTGCAGAGAGCAATCTTCACTTAGATAGAAGCAATCCCTCTTTGAAGATGGATTTACAGATTCTCGGGGCATCTCTACGTTTCTCCGTTAGCATCCCTCCACTCAGTCCAGATGGGCTACATCTTGAGATTCGTCGTGCACGTAACCGCCCGTTTTCAATTGCTGATTTAATTGATAATAACACAATCACTCCCGAGGTGGCTGCTATCCTACTTTTAGCAGTTACATGTCGGTTCAATATTACCATAACAGGAGGACCAGGCACTGGAAAGACCACGCTTCTGAATGCACTGGATATGACTACACCTCGTTGGTGGAGGAAGATTTACATTGAAGATGCTGTGGAAAGTAGGAATCAAGAGAAACATCATCAAGTTCGGTTTAGAGTTGACCCTGTGGATGAGCAGTTGGGAAAATCAGACAAAAGTAGTGAAATCATCAAGAGTCTACATAGATCACCAGATTATCTCATTCTTGGAGAGATACAAACAGCTGAACATAGTAATGCTCTTTTTCAAGCGATTGCTGCTGGTCTACGTTCTCTACAGACCTGTCACAGTGACACATCATCCAGTCTTATTTCTAGATGGAAACTTAATCATGGAATCCAAGATTCTAATCTTGCAATGATGGACTTGATAGTTACTCTTGAAAGACCAAAACCAGGAGAGTCTAAACGTAGGGTAAAAGAAATAGTTGAAACTAGGAGGAAAAAAGTGGACGGTCTTTTACAATTCTCGGGACTGAATGTTGTTTATGACTTCAAAGAGGGACAAGGCGATTGGGCTCATGATGGAGCATTTTTGACATATGCAAGGGATTATGGAATTGAGAGTCATGAACCAGCTGTCAGAAATATTATGAACATGATGACTAATACGCAATATCGATCAGACTTGGATATACTAAGTGCACGATTGTGGTCGAATGGCCATCCACTAGATATTTTCAGAAATGAATCTCAAGAAACCTGATTCATTTGGGGGCTTTAAAAGGTTGAAAACAAACAGAACTCTATGACAGAGGATGCTGGTTTGATTCGAAATGAAAAGGGTGGACCATTAGTAGAAGAAAGTCTTCTCCTTGGTCTTGCTGTTGTAACAGTTTCTATTGTAATTGCAGTCATTCTCCAAGCTACGGGGTGGGCACAAGGTGTCATAGAAGGATTACTTCAGCTTTTACAAGATAGTTGGAATGGCATAACTCAGTTATTTGGCACACCATAATAGAGACTGATTCTCTTCTTGGGGAAAGGCTTATTTGTAAAGCTCTGGAGAGAGCTCTCGCGCTCCGGACTGGCATACCATTCTTGGCTCCGGTAGAACGTTGTAGAAGTCCTACAACGGTACCGAATGTAGTCCGGCCCAGCATGGGGGGTTCTCGACCCCTCGACCCGGGTTCGAATCCCGGCCGGAGCACCACTTCTTTTCACCCTAACAGATTTCGACGCCTGATTATTGGAATAGATACAATTCCAATTGATGCCACTAGAGCGAAAATCATACCTGTGATACCAACACCTTCTATTGACATAATATCATTCGATGTTATTTCTATCAATATTGAACCACTAGTAGAATCTATGAAATGTGTTGGTTCTGACTCAAAGTATAGTGTGTAATTGCCACTTACAGTTGGGATTGTGAGATGAAGGAGAATAAGCCCTCCTTTGGAACTCTCGATGGTTGAATCTGAAGATAGCCATTCTAAGTTCACAATTACTCCACTTAGTTGCGAACCATTTAGACCTCTCACCGTTAGCTGCACTGCTAGTTCATGTAGTGGTGCAACTATTTCATACGAATTCAGTTCGATTATTATTGGCATAAATGTGGTGACAAAAAGATTGTAATCATGCTTGATTGCAAGTTCATATCTACTACTGTTTCCATTATAGATTATTGATATGTTGTATAGTGCTTCATTGATTGGTGATGAAAAAAAGAAGATTGCGAGCCCTTTATCGTCTGTGGTACCTGAAGTATATCTTTCATTATCGATAAGTAGATGGAGATCTCTTAGTGAGCTGTTTCCATTCCAATCTATCATCCTGACCTCAAAGGTGAGTTCTTGGTTTGGGGAAGCATAATGATTTACTCCAGTATTGATGAGTAGGATTTCAGGACGGGACCAAGCAGTAAAATTCATTGTAAATCTGTTTTCAAAGATGAATAGGTTCTCTGTGATTTCAATGGTGAGAGTATGGGTTCCTGGGGGTCCTTGAAGACTATATTGAAAATCAACAATTGTATCCTCAATGAAGCCTGAAAAACTCTGATCAGAGGTCATATCATATAACAGAAAAGTGGAGTTTGGAATATACCTATTCAAAAGATCAGTTATTGTAATCTGAACAGGAAAGTTCGAACCAATTTCAGCAAATTCGGGGACTTCTACGGTTATAGTTACAGGACTGGTTATAGTAACAATTGCCTCTAGTGTGGATTCAAAGTAACGATCTGTACCGCTATAGTGTATCTTCAGAGAATGTGTACCCAGTGAGAATCTTTCATCAATAGTCGTGTAGAAATTAGCTTTTCCTGAACTATTTGATATGATGAAACTTAGATGATATTCATCAAGTGTAACTTCAAGGATTTCACCGGGAAGAGTAGTATTTCCTTCAGATAATGTCATGTACAAGTCGATAACTGTGCAGAGCTCTATCTCGTTAGGATATGGTGAGTCAAAATTTAGAATTGTGGGAATTTGTGCTATTTCTACATTGAATGTAAATTCGGTGCCATTTAGAAAATTGAAGAGATTTTGGTTGTAAACGATACGAATATTGTTTCCACCGAGTGAAATCCATGTACTATTACACTCAATCTCAAATAGTGCATAACCAGAGGTGTTTGTAATTCCGGTTGTAAGGGGCGTTGTGTCCTTGAAAACTGTAAGTGTGGCATTTTGGATTGAAGTATTTGAATCATCCATTAGATGGGCATTGAAAGATAACAGGTCTCCTGGAGCAACTATTCCAGGTATCTGGTCAACTTCTAAACTAGTTTGTGAAAGCACCAAAAGGGATACACGTTGATGTGAGGGTGATAATGAGAGAGATTCGTTACCATAGAAAGTTGCATTAATAGTAACTAGTCCAAGGGTTTGGCTTAGTGGTATTTTCCAATCAAGAGCGCAAATGCCATCCTGATTAGATATAGCAAAACCAAGTAGTATATTAGCTGTCTGATCAAAGTAATAGATTCGCTGATTTTGGACAGGAGTTCCATAGCTACCATTCTGAAGTATTGTTATTGTTATTCTTATAGTGCTACCACGGATTACCTGAATTTCATCTGCAGCTATCACGTTATCGGAACCAAAGGTGACTAAGGAGAGTGAGATGAAAATTGCAAGTATAGCTAGAAACCAGTAAGACTTCTTGACACTGGACACCCCCTTGGGATAAACTCAGCTAATCAGTCTGATTTTGGGTTCTTATTCTCCTACTATGTTCAGATTTCTGTTGTGTAATTTGGGGGTGTTCATATGCTTAGCTCTAGTACCATGGTTTGGTTCCAGAGGCACTTACTCTCAGACAAGGAGGAATCATTCAGCTTGCCGCGTGCAGATGAAACAAAACCAGGTTCTTATTCAAAACAAAAAAAAACTTGGTTCTGGATAAGGACGAGTTGGATGAGTGGAATCATTATTGCTGGAATCTATTTACTATTCGTATATCTGCTACCTCTAGTTGGAATAACCACCCAACCTCAAATACCTCAGAAGATGTTCATCGAAGTGATAATTTGTCTAATACCTATCCTTGCAGGTTCTCTACTATCGTTTCAGAAAATACAGTTCCAAAAACCTGTTGTTTCTGTAGAGAATGATGTGTTATTGGTTCAGTTGGATGATTATGTGATTGGGACCTGTTGTTTAGACATCGTTTCTGTATCAGGATCTGTTTATCTTGATGATGATGGTAAACCAAAGTATAACGAAAGTATGCTACTAGCTATGCGTGCAGGAATGACTAAATCAGTAAGTATGGCTTTTGAAGCAGGTGTATCTGAAGGGGAACCCTATCTCCGTATCTTCATCACTACGACGGGACAAGATGTTGGACAAATCCAAGAGATTCTCAGAAGAGAAGCAACTAGAACTGAAGCAATTCTACTTGCATCCTTGAACAATGTAGAACTCAATCTGCTCAATGATGAACACTTGCAAGAAGTGGCTCTTAGTCATATTAATGGAATAATCGATATTGGTAAACTGAGCCCTTCGAAGAACATTGGGTCTTCTGTGCTGATAGTGTTGCAAGGAACACCCCTATCATTTCCATCTCTAGACGCATCTCAAGTTGGAACTTTTATCTCTACAGCACTTAGACAAAGATACAATACAAGTATGACTTGTGTTTTTTCAACAGCCAAACCTGGAAAAGAAAAACGGACACTTGAAACTCGATGGAAGAACATTCAAGCAAAAGAGAGAAGAAAAGAGGAATCACTGCAAGATCATGCAGCTAAGAAGAAACTTCTTACTCGATATGAAGAGATTCAAGATTCAGTAGGTTGGTTTGACACCACCGTGTATTTTATGATTAAATCTCTCTCTGATGAAATTATTGGGGATGATTTGGATGGAATTATTGGGCTAGTATATTCCATTTGGGGTGGAAGTGATTTCATTAAACTGAATACCAAGAAGGTTGTGCAACGAACAGCGTATAGATTGCTTACTAGAAGGCACTTGCAACACCAGAGTATGCACATTACTAAGCTAACATCTTTTGTCAATACTCCAATTCAACAGCTTCCAGTTATTACTCCAACAAATGCTCCGGTGTTTCCCGTCCCGAAAAAAGAGTTAGTTGATAATGATTTAGTCATCGCAGAAACAGTCTTTGGTGGTCGTCGACTGTCCAGCGTTGGTTTGGAAGTTGATTGGCTGAGAGAACATGTTGCAATCTTAGGAGCCACTGGGACAGGGAAAACTACACTCGTTAAGCATCTCATGGCTCAATTAAGTGAGAATACAAGTGTTCCTTGGTGGATATTTGATATAAAAGGTTCAGAGTATCTTGGACTTGTCAGGAATGATGATTCCGAGGTATTGATTCTCAAACCGGGTGCTGACACTTCATTTACTATTAATCTCATTGATCCTGAAATGAAGGGTGATGAAAACTGTGCTCATTCTACCTTTATTATTTTGAGAGAGCTCCTGAATGAACGAGGTGATTCCTCTGAACTTTCTCCAGCAATGGAAAAGCTGCTCAGGGAATCTGTGATACAAGTTGTGGAGTCATTGGATGATAACTCGGTGCAGGCCCTAACTGATGCTATTTCAGACCTTGCGAATAAAGACCGAATAGGAAATATGACTCGAGATGCACTTCTTAATCGTCTTGAAATCTTGACTCGGGAACCTCTGGGGTCCATACTAAAAGGAGGTCCTAAGGCTATCGGGATTTCTGCTCTTCTTGATAGACGTGTTATCCTTGATTTGAGTTACATTGCAAGAACTGGAGGGATGGATGCAGCCCGATTGTTTTACAATCTCGTTGCTAAACGCATCTTTGATAGTTCTATGAAACGAGGAATATCAGAAGGTCTGCATCATGTAGTAGTTCTAGAAGAAGCAAGTAATCTTGTACCTGAAAGTTACACAAGACATTCTGCCGCAGATGTAACAACTGGAGAATCCATGGTAATGTTGCAGCGTGCGACTGGGCAGGGTGTCATTGTAGTATCAACACGCCCAAATATTTCCTCAAATATCTTAGCAAACACTTCTACGAAAGTTGTATTCCGATTACCTTATGATAGCCAGATTGGTGGAAGGTTTCTATCATTAAATGAAGAACAGGAACGTTATCTGCGAGTTCTGAAACGTGGTAGGGCATTGATGAGTATTCCACATACTGAAACCTTTGAGATTGCTACGAAACCGTTTCTAGACTCCATTGATGTTGAATCACAGCCAAATCATGTACCAATACCTCAAATTGATGATTCTAATTTGAATGAAGATGAGCCGCATGAAATTCTTTCAGATAACATTGAGTCAGAGGATTCTGAACCAATCCAAAAAGCTGAGGCTCAAACACTTGTGTTCAACAGGATTGATAGATTGGGAAGTCATGTAGTAGCTTTCTTGGCCGCAGAAGGGTGGTCAACAGAAGAAGAGATTTGTAATCTTCTATCAACATTGAATCCCAGAAATGTTGATGATGATATATCAGAGGTGATTCGAAATCTCGTTTCATTAGGTTCCATAGAGAGAGAAGCTTTAGCACTTGTTCCTGGGGGATTTGTATTCACTCTTCCAGGAAAAGCATTAGATGCAGTCAGGCGGGTTATTATTGAGTACATATATGACAAACTGGGAATGGAATGCGTCGTTTCATCATCGGATATTCCTAAGTTTCCAGATATTGTCTTAGAAGACAAGGCGATAGTAATCATACCCGAACATTTGCGAGCATCGTCAATAGGGTCAAATCTAAATCAGATAAGGGATCAGATGAACAGATTACAAAATGCCGTCAGAGAATTATTTGTAGTTGTCAGAGGAAGTATCGCTGCAGCAAAATTAAGAGAGTTGATGGATTCCTCTGAAGAGTTTAATGATGTCTGTGTCGTTTCTGCATTTCCAAAGTCTCTTGATTCTGTTATTGAAAGTCTGAGTAGTGTAGCTGATTCTACTGTGCAAACTCAATTAACTGAAAACTCAGAGTTTCCAGAGCAAACGGACCTAATTGGAGCAATGCATGAAGTTGGTTCAGCTACAAATCGTGCTATTCAAATTAAACTGTGGTTTGGTCTGATTCAGGATTTAGTTGATATCTCCAATGGACAAGTCAAATGGGAAGATTTGTTGGAGTTTATTGAAACCACTGCTTTGCAGTCTCGTAAAGGCAGAGCGGCCTCTTTGAATATTGAAGAAGGCAAACGAGCTCTAACCGAGCTGTTGGCTGATGAGGTTTTAATTGCACTACGGATTGAGAGAGATTCACAGTTTGTAGAACTTGAGAATGGTCTCTGGTTAGTCAATTCTTCGGTCTTACAAAGACTGAAGGAGAATGCTGTGAGTGTGATAGAAATTGCTCTCAAGAAACACAATAAAAAAATATTCCGAAGTCATGGTTATTATGACCTCTGTGTCAGTGGCGCGTCCTACGTGATATTCCCAAATCAACAGCAGCTAAATACTCTACTTCATCTACACAGTGATGTGGCTTGTAGGATATGTAAATCAACTAAGGTTGTCTGTGTGTTGACCGCATCAGAGTATCTTGAAGAAAGTGTCATTACTCCAAGCAACTTGATTGTTAGAACAATGGATGACGAGGTTTCTGCTTTGATAACCTAGACTAAGGCATAATTCTGGTACAAATGATAGACTCCCCTAATAATAATGAAGTCAGACGACCTGGAACAGTCAGATTAAAGATGATGATATCAAGGTCCTGTTTCGCAAGTTCAAGTAGCTCTTTGACCTTCTTTGACATACCACCTGTGACGTCGGTGTTCATAGAAGGACCAGTCTTGGTGAGGATATCTTCCTTGTTGTTATGGTCTATTACGGGAATGTGTTTTGCAGACGGATTCAGTTTTGGATTATCATCTAAAACCCCATCAACATCAGTACCTATGTATACTGATTTTGCATCAAGTTGTCTTGCCAGAAATACTGCTAGTGTGTCACCACTTAGAATTGATGCACCTCTTTCTTCATCGAAACATACGTCCCCATGAATCACTACTGCACATCCATTCTCTAATGCTTTCTTCATTGTTGTAGTTGAAAAGTCTTGAATCGATTTGTTTCGGAGTGTTACAATAGTAAAAGGTGGGATCACAATTGTGGGGATTCCTTCATTATTTAACTCTGATTCGACCTTGAGTGCTAGGATTGACATATTATGACGGATATGTGGGATTCCCATCAATAACTGCTCTTTTGGAGTGTTGGGATTTCCAAAACCGTACGAATGGGCTGATTGGTGTCCATGAGCTCCTCCTCCTAGAACCACAACAAGTCCTCCTTTGTATGACTTTAGTTCCTTAGCAATCCGAGAAAGATTCTCATCGTTAGTCGTAGGTGGTGATGATCCTTTGTGAGTTATCACAGACCCACCAAGTTTCACAATAATAGTGCTTTCCACTTACATCACTCAAAAACCCAATCGTGAGTCTTACTTATGGACATTGCTTTTCTGGAAAGTATCATTATGTACTCCACAAGACAAGCTTTTTATCCACTTCACATTTGGAAAGCATCGGACACCCCTTTCCGTGAGGGACTTCCAGATGACTCAAAGAGCGAGAATTAGACTATCAAGCACAAGCACTGAACACCTAGATGGTGTATGTAATCAAATCAAGAGGATTACTCGTAAGACAGGTGTCCGGATGGCGGGTCCAATTCCCCTTCCCACTCGTAAAATGGTTGTTCCTACACGAAAAACACCTTGTGGACAAGGTTCTGAGTCTTGGGACAAGTGGGAGATGAGAGTTCATAAACGTCTGATTGATATCGATGCTGATGAAAGAGCAATTCGACAGATAATGCGAGTTCGAATTCCTGATTCTGTATACATAGAAATCGAACTAACCGGTTAATTTTCACTGATACAAACACTTTTTGTACGATTCTACTAGGAACTTCTACAGCAGTTGAGGTGTCCGGAAATGTGTGGAATAATTGGTGTTGTTCAGAAACGAGGTGTTGTAGCACCCTTCCTGCATCAAGCACTGAAACGCCTTGAATACAGGGGCTACGACTCGGTCGGAGTGACTACAATATCGGATAACAAGTTGTATGTTAAAAAAGATCAAGGAAAAATTGATGAAGTGCATAGAAGACTGAATCTTGATAAGATGCCTGGATCTATGGGTATTGGTCACACACGATGGGCTACACATGGAGCTCCTTCTATGTTGAACTCTCATCCGCACTTTGATTGTCATAACGAGATTGCTGTTGTTCATAATGGTGTCATAGACAATTTTATGGAACTCCGATTAGAGCTTAATAAGAAAGGTCACAAATTAGACTCCGAAACCGATACTGAGGTAATCCCACATATGCTTGAGGATTATATGAAAGGAGGACTTAGTCTAGCTGAAGCACTGAAAGAAGTTTCTAAGAGAATAGAAGGAACCTATGCAATTGTAGCAATGTCGACAAAAGATAATGGAAAGATAGTATGTACACGCGATGGCAACCCTCTTGTCATTGGTACAAAATCTGGGGTTTCATATGTGTCTTCGGACATTCCTGCTTTTCTTCCTATGACCAATGACATGATTTTACTTTTAGATGGTGAGATAGCAACTCTGACTACAGACAAAATAGGAATAGAGAAACTCTCTGATGGATCATCAGTAGAACGTGATACTATCAAGATAAGTTGGACTGCGGATCAAGCACAAAAGAGTGGGTATCCTCATTTCATGTTGAAAGAGATTCATGAACAACCTGAAGCAATTCGAAACACACTCAGACTTCATCCAGAAATTATCAAAGAAGCTGCTGAGATAATCAAAGAAGCTGAGAGAGTGTACATAATAGCCATGGGCACTTCTGGTCATGCAGCAATAGCTGGAAGACATATGTTTGCATCACTTGCTGGTATTCTCCCATCCTTTGAGTTGGCAAGTGATTTCTCAGACACTGTTTATGACGCTTTGTCAGACAAAGATTGTATAATTGCTATTACACAATCTGGTGAAACAACAGATACAATAAGTGCAGTCAAATTTGCTAAAGAATTTGGTACAAAAATTGTGGCAATTACTAATGTTGTAGGAAGCTCAATCACTCGATTAGCAGATCACACAATAATCACCCAAGCAGGACCTGAGATTGGAGTCGCTGCAACTAAGACCTTCATGGTCCAGCTAACTTCACTAGCTTTGATTGCCTTGACATTGAGTGAATTGACAGGATTCAAGGATACTGCAACCATTCAGGGAAAACTCGAATCTTTGCAGAAAATGCCTGAATTGGTTTCGGATGTGATTTCACGGAATGAAGAAAAGGCAAGGAGACTAGCTGCTCTTTTCTACGACAGGCCAAGTCTTCTCTTCTTGGGTCGAGGAATTTCGATGGCCACCGCTGAGGAAGGTGCGCTCAAGCTCAAAGAGATTGCATACAATCATGCTGAGGCGTATTCTGCTGGAGAGTCGAAACATGGACCTATTGCACTTGTTCAGGATGGATATCCGGTCATATTCGTCGCTCCAAATGATGATACTAGAAAAAGAACAATTGGAAATATCATGGAAATGAAAGCAAGAGGAGCGACTATCATATCAGTGATTCAGAAGAATGATAATGATATGTCAAGTGTAGCTGACCATACATTCACAATCCCTAGTGATGTGGAACCTGAGTTTTCTATAATGCCGTATGTAGTTCCCTTGCAGTTGTTCAGTTATTATATGGCATTAAGAAAGGGTTATGACCCTGACAAACCACGCAACCTTGCAAAATCTGTAACCGTTCTTTGAGGTCTTTAAATTCACACAGCATGCTAAATTACTGTGTGAAACCAATGTGGTCCTATTCGCTTCTGAGCCCTCTGACTGATTTCGTTAATCTGATAGCAGGATATTTCATAGAGATTTGGGATTTTCTGATTTTCCTTGCGAATACTTCTGCATTCGTGGTTGTTCTTGCGGGTGCAATTCTCTGGTTTACAGGAGTAATTGCTACGAAAGGAAAGGGATTAGTTTTGAGTGGAATCCTTCTTGCAGTCATCGTACAGTACTTTTTGTTTTATCCACCACTTTTCTCATTATAGTAATTGATTGGATATCATTGCGAGTGTGTCCATCAGATGATCAATGTCATCAAGTGAGTTGTATGCATGAATTGATGCTTGGATGATACCCTCAGCTGATACAGCTTGAACTAGAGAATGAGCACAGATGAGACCACTTCTGACAGCCACATTTGATTCATCAAGAAACAAGGCGATATCATGACAATTAACAATTTCAGGATTGAGGTTGAAACCAAATATCGTTGTGTTTTCATCAGGTCTACCATAAATGACAATATCGGGCAGTTCAACCAATCGTTTGTACATATACTTTGATAGTAATTCTATGTGTGTAGTAAATCCTTGTGAATATAAATCGGTGAGATACTCTAAGGAAGCACCCAGTCCGGCGATTGCAGGTACGTTCAAGTAACCTGATTCGAATTTATCCGGTTGTAAGGCTGGTTCAAATGATCCAAGTTGAACATCTGAAACTGCGGAACCCCCTAATATTCCAGGGCGATGTGATTCACCCACTGATTTATCTATCCATTGAAGGGTTAATCCTGGAGGGCCCATAAGACCCACGTTAGCGGATAAAACCAGAATATCAGAACCTAATGATGTGATAGATTTATCAAATCCAGCAGATCGGGTTGCATCCGTAAGTAGAAGAGCATCTGTTTTCCGAACAATTTCCGTCACCTCCTCTATTGGATTATATAATCCAAATCCTGGTGTCACATGACCAACTGCTACAAAACCAGTATCATCATCTATCAGGTCATCTAGTTTTTCGAGAGATAAGGTCCCCTCACTATCTATGGGTACGATCTCAACAGTCAGACCAAGTACTTCAGCAGCTCGTAGTAATGTAACGAAAATGGAATTTTCTTCGCTCTGCGCGACTACAATTTTGTTCTTATCTGACGCTTTCCAGTCATACCCATAAATCAATGATCCAATAGAACTAGGAATGGATTTTTGGAATGATATCTGCGACTTGTCAGTATCAAGAAAACGTGCCAACGAACCTCGGACATCTTCGATAATAGCACCACCTCTAACTGCAAACTTGTGTGCTCCACGACGTGCAGATGCGACGACAGAGTTCAGGAAGCTACTTGTAGCAGCTACTGCAGATTTTGGTACAAGAGAAGTACTTGCGGAATCTAAGTAGACTAAATCTTGGTTTTGGTCGTAGATACCGAAGTCTTGTTTTATATCAAGTCTATCTGTCATGATAGGGATACATTAGACAAGCGGCTTTAATACCATGCTGTACATTGGCCGCTATGATTACAGTGCTTGAAAGCCCTATAGAAGGATATTTTGTCATAACCTCTGACAATCTTGTCTTTGAGGTAAAAGGTGTTGTACACCCTGAAAATCGGATTATAGCATACCTTCGTTATGTCCCATCAGAATCTTTGAGTACTGGATTCAAAAAAGTGTACGATCTTGATGAACGTGAAAAATACCTTAGAGAAAAATACCCTGAGTATTTATGGAACAGTGAGCCGCATGGAAGGATTGTACAATCAGTTTCAGAGGAGAAGATCGAATCAATTCTTGACCCTGTAGATTGTTTAGCTCAATTGCGGGATGCAGATGAAGTCACACATCTAGAACGGGAATCCGTTGTACTCGCGAGAAAATTAGTAGAAGTAACTGAGATTGATTGGAGTAATATTGGAATTACAGGTTCGCAGCTTGTAGGCGTAGCTGGTAAGGAATCAGATATTGACTTAGTGGTCTATGGATTAAGTGCTTGTCGAAAATTTTACTCTGGTCTTTGTACGAAGTTTGATAATATTCCTGAAATAAGGAGATATTCAGGGCAACTACTCGAGAATCATGTTTTGTTTAGATGGGAAGCACATGCTGATTTGTATCCTCTTCTTATGGAAATAGAGAGAGACAAGATGTTACAGGGCTTGATAGGGGATTATCAATTCTTTATTAGATTAGTAAAGACTCCGTCTGATCTTGATTATGTCTACGGTGATTTATCATATCAGATGAGGGGTTACCAAAAAATATCTGGAAAAGTGCTAGGCAGTAATGATTCTATATTCACACCTTGTGAATACCAAGTGGAATGTGCTAGTATATCGAATCTTGAGAAACTTATCAGCTATCGAGGTAGATTCACAGAGCAAGTTTCAACAGGCGTTCAGTTTGAGGCATTTGGAAGACTTGAACTGGTCACAGACCTCCGAGAGGATAATCAGTATATGCAGCTTGTGTTGGGTGAACGTTCGACTGATTATCTGATCCCTACGAAGTAATCACGCATGTTTTTTGAATTCACTTATTGTTCATGTTTACAGTAATTCACACAATATTTGTGTGAATGGCGCCAATATTGTGAATACTCTGTGACAAACGGAACATCTTATCGCCTTAGAGATGTAATGGAGGCACGATATGTGCTATGGTGCCTGTGAATACGCACACCCCTTCGTTTCCACTGGAAACAGGTTAGAAGAGATATGAAATACCTACATGCTCATTCACAAGAGCCATAGATTAGTGAATAGAAAAACGAATGGAGAATCCAGTTAAAATGACGAAAAGAGGGCTCATAATGCTTTTTTATGGTCAAATGGACTAAACAGGACGTCAGCACAGTAAATACGGGGTGGACGAGTCCTATATGTGTACAGACGCATTATGTCGCTCTTATCTAGGTATAGATAATTCACATACTCACACTTATTTGCGAAATGAATATAGTTGATTGTGAATAGAAAGAAGTATAGGAGATACAAGGTTTGACTGAAGACAGAACCAATTATATCTATGAATTCACTTATAGCTCAGCTCCTGGTCTACGCGAGATCTTTCAGTGTAAGTATGTCAAACCAGACGAGGCTCTTAACAGGTTCAGCAAAATACTAGCATTGACTGAATCTCCATTTGATTTCAAGATAGTTGTATCAGATGAAACAATGGGAGAAGAGTCCAGTTTTCAGGTCAAAGGTGGCAGTATTGAAGAAATGTTTGTTAAGTTCAAGGTCTTCTTAGAAACAAGTACAGGATATATCTTTGACCCAATCAGCGAAGAGATTACAGAAGTTGGAATAGAAGATACTCGATTTGAGTCAATGAGTAACTACGACAAGATGCAAGTGATAATCTATGCATCCTTCAAACATGGGAAATTCTCCTCACTAGATGTGACAGAGATCTATCAAGATTCATTCACTGAAAATTTACCAAAGAGCACTACATCAACATACCTTGCTAGGATGTGGAATAACGGTAAAGGTCATTTAGAACGATATGGAAATCGTTCTGGTTATACATACCGACTTAGGACTGAAATTGTAGAAGTCCAGAAGGAAACTGAGAGAGCCGAGGAACTATTAGCCGCTATACAGATGCGAGTCGGGGAATGAACTCGAATCATTGAAACTTATGTTCAAACCCCTTTATTTCGACTATCACAAGTCAATTGTTTTCTCGTCCATCTTAATATCAAGTGTTTCTAGGGCCTGGAGAATTAGTTCATAGATTTCTGGGATTATAGGTCTGTGAACTCCAGTCAAGGTGATTTCTCCATCTAGGATCATCTTACTGGCAATGGCGACTGGAAGAGCCACGGTCCTTGACATGGAACTGTCTCCATTCTTAATACCATAGTCGATGAGAGTAGATGTAATCTTCTGTTTTTTGTCTGGATATTGTACTAAGAATTCGTGATGCATGACAATCATATCGCGCTCTCCAGGTGCATACTGCATCTTTTCTTCAAAGAGATTGCAGAGGGCATCCAAGATTGTTTTAGTACCAGAAGGAATCTGTTTTTCTTCAAACAAGCCTAGCCATTCCAAACGTTCGATAATCGAATCATTAGATTCAATATCACAAGCCTTCGCAACTGCAGTCCTTACATCTGAATCACTAGTTGATGTTAGTTCTCGCATGAGGTCGGCATATGTCATTTCCTCAAGAGATCGTTCTTCTATATCTAGCAAACCCAAGTCTGCAATCTTGTCTAATGTGCCACACCAACCAATATTTCTGAATGTCCCGCGAAGCATTGTCTTTGTTTCTGATATATTGTAAATGTCTATGTAGGAGAGACTATCTCGATTCGGATATCCTTCAAATGTACCAATTCCAGGGACTTCCATGAGTTCATAATTATCAAAGAGATCAGAACCAAGGATTTTGACTTCTTTTCCATCACGAAGGAATTGTGCATCGTTGCGGCCAGCAAGAAGCACTCCCCGTGGGCTCCAAGACAGTTTGTAGCCGTAAGGATTGTTATTTGAATCAGGAGCTGGAAGACCTCCCGTAAAAGAGGTGAAGCTTTCAATCTTTCCTTTATTGTTATGAACTTCATCGATAATCTTCATTGCGCTCATATGATCGATACCAGGATCAACTCCGCATTCATTGAGGAGTAATATACCAGCATTCTTTGCATCGTCTTCAAGTGCTTTCATTTCATCTGAAATGAATGACGTAGTGCAGAAGTGCGTCTTATGTCTAATAGCAACTTTAGCTGCCTTCACATGATATGTATAAGGTAGTAAAGAGCAAACAAGGTCGACCTTTTTGATAAGATCCTCAAGAAGTTCATCGTCGTTTGCAATGTTAAAAGCCACTGCTTCGGCGTTTCTACAACCCTCAATTAGACGATCAGCTTTACTCTTGGTACGACTTGCAACAATGACATGGAAATCATTGTCTGATAGATATTGGATATATGGGCGGGCTACTAGACCTGCACCCAGACATAGTATTTTCTTCATTCTTTGTCCTCCTATGGAATATATTGTTTGAGATACTGATAGCTCTCTGTTAGATTACCTTGGTATACAATTACGGCATCTTTGAGCTCCTTGCGTAGTTCGAGCTCTGAGAATTGAACAGTGAAATCTGCGTTTGCTAAGCCAGGAATGAAATCGAGAAGCGTTTCACTGAAAGATGTAGATGATTCGCGTGGAAGCTCGCTTGGAAGATTGTCAACTGCCATCACAACTGGACCTTCCCCTACGACACCTAACTCGGCTCGATCCTCATCAATTATGTATGTGAATGCAGGTTTGTTTGGCTTTGTACAATCCAAGGTGAATTCGATTGCACCTTCAACATCGCAAGAGATGTCCCCAACAATCTGGAGCCTTCGAGATTCTTGTTTCCAATGATTCTTGATGAACTCCTTTGTTACTAATCTAGGATATTTTTCTGTCCAGTAAATGCAATTCATCAACACGGTAAGGTAGGGAACGTGTTTGTGAAATATGCCAATGTACTTTGCTGCTCCATTCTTGTAGTAATCTTGAAGGTCGAACTGCTCAGAGGGGTTTCTGGGTTCAACCATATGTTCCTCTTTGAAAACACATTTGTAAAGTAAGTCTGATGTGGGAGGAATGTGATTCAGTTCTTCTGGATCTATGACCTTGTGTGGAAGTATGTCGAATATCTCTTGAGCACCTTTTGATACATTACCATATCCAGCAAAGCCAATCACAAATGGTGTGAGCTCTTTGGGAAGTCCTTGTTCTTTGATTCGTATACCGAGAGCAGTGAACTCCTCTATTAGTTCCGAAAGTCCTCCGAGTTCAAAGGTCGGTTTCATATCAGCAAATGGATTGGGTTTGACACCTTGAGTTTCTAAACGGTCACCTAGCAAACGAAAAGTATCTGAAATACCAGCCATTCCAGCCCAGTCTCCGAAGAAGATCAATCTTCGACCCTTATCATCAATTACACGTTCGTAATCAATCAGTGTCGCTCCTACGTCCATAATTCGTTTGAGCATGGGCATATTGTAGTCCTGGCCTTTGATAGTGTGACTGAAGAATATGTAGACTATATTCTCTTCAAAGAAATCAATGGGCATTTCCTTGATTCCCAAGACTACAGATACATTACTACCCTTTAATGGTAAGACTTCAGCTTCTGCAGCACGGTACTCGTCTTCAGTGAAAGCACGTTGTTTACTTGGTTCAAGTAAGAATTCAATGCCATGTTTGTCATGTAGTAATCTGACATGATCAGGCACCACTGGAACCCGCGTTTCAAACGCTTTCTCTTCTTTTCTAAGTCCAATCCGATTCATTGATTGTTCTCCTAGATCAAGTATCAGATAAGTTCTGTTGACAATATCGAGGGCCGAGCTACCTATCCTTTAACTTTTCCGTGCGGACTAAGTATGTGGTGGTGTATTACTAGCACTCAAAATCAGAACACGTGTTCTTTAATTTGGTTGTTTCAATTGACATCGTATCTGTATCTCTATGATTGTCGACATGCAAGACGTAGTAACGCGAGACGAGTTGCTTTTACAAAGGAACTCTATGGTTATGTGTATTCTTGGAAGACAAAGTCTGGAATCAAACAAAAGCGAAAACCAGGTCTATTAGATGAATGTCCAGGTGCAGAGGCTGTTGCTGATTCAGCTATACTGGTTCCATTTGAATATCGTATCGAGTTCGATGGGCTTTTTCATATGTATGCTGATATTCTAAAATTCAAGATCTATGAGATTGTTCAGGAAATTTCATAGAACACGTGTTCCAAATATTATTACTTGTAATACAATTCCGAAAGTGATCCTAAAACCATAGAACATGTGTTCTAAATGCAATTGAACCCCCTTGCTTCCACTAGAAACTATTTAAAACGTATCTAACCGGTTAAATACCAAAAAGTATTTATAATCATTTGTACAGCTATCAATTATCTCCATTTTATTATGCATATACGTACGTTCGCTGTTGACACCTCATTTTGATCTTTCTACTGGAAGCCAAGGGGTCTTATCTGCACAATACTAACTAGAACACGTGTTCCAAACATTTTGGGGGTCGTATTCAATACCGTAAGACTGATACACCATTCATAAACTCACTCGACACATCCAAACATGGAGGATCGTTGATTGGCGAAGCCAAAGGAACTTCTTGAGGATGAACCAGGGAAGGAGATTCTTCTTCTTGCTAATGAAGCAATTGCGCGAGGGGTACTAGAAGCAGGAGTTCGACTTGTTGCTCTCTATCCTGGTACACCAAGCAGTGAAATTGGGAATAATTTGACATTCATGGCCCCGCATATCCCAAATTTCTACTTTGAATTCAGTACGAATGAAAAGGTTGCTCTAGAGGTTGCAGGCGCAGCTGCTGTTGCAGGTGTGAGATCTATGATGGTCTGCAAAGGTCCAGGCCTCAATGTCGCTGCAGACCCCTTCTTCTCATTGGCTTATGTTGGTGTCCGCGGAGGAATGGTGATTGTCGTAGCTGATGACCCAAGTATGTGGAGTTCACAAAATGAGAACGATAGTAGATACTATGCATTAATGGGAAATGTGCCAATGATAGAACCTGCAGATCCTCTAGAAGCAAAATCAATGCTTCTCGAAGCGTACAAAATCTCAGAAGAATTAGAACTTCCAGTTCTTTTCCGTACAACAACACGAGTGAATCACACACGAGCTCCAGTAACATTTGGAAAGATTTCATCACGTCCAGATAAGGTCGAGTTCGAAAAGGAACCGTTTCGTTTTGTACCAATTCCATCCGTGGCACGTAAGCGGCATCCATGGCTTCTTGGACAGATAGATATTGCTCGTGAACTCTCTGAGAAAAGTCCATTGAACTTTACTGAGGGCGAAGGAGATCTTGGAATAATCACAAGCGGTGTAGCATACAACCATGTTGTAGAAGCATTATTGACAATGGGAATCAAAGCAGAAGTATTGAAGCTTGGGATCACACATCCAATTCCTGAAAAGATGGTCACCGAATTTCTAGCTCGTCATCAGCAGGTCATGATTGTTGAAGAACTTGAACCATTTCTTGAAACCCATGCAAGAAGATTAGCCCATCTCAGTAAGATTACCGTTGACATTCTTGGAAAAGAACAAGGTATTTTCTCACGTACATATGAGTATAGTCCAAGGATTGTAATGGATGCATTAAGTAAGATTACTACATGTAATACACCTATTAACTGGGCAGAAATGGATAAAAAAATCAGTGATTTGCCTGAATTACCTCCGAGACCACCGCTTCTTTGTGCTGGTTGTCCGCATAGAGCAACATACTATGCTATCAAAGTAGCAACAAGAGGAAAGGCAATCTATCCCACTGATATTGGGTGTTACACCTTGAGTATTGCTCCACCATTGGAAACAGCAGACATTCTATTTGACATGGGATCATCAATTACGACAGCTTGTGGATTGTCTGAAGTCACAGACCAAGATGTAGTAGCTTCCATAGGTGACAGCACTTTCTTCGCATCAGGCTTACCTGGTATTGCTAATGCAGTGTACAATCAACATCGAATCAGTCTCGTAGTTCTTGATAATAGAACAACTGCAATGACTGGGCATCAACCTCATCCTGGTACTGGAGTCACAGGTATGCAAAAGGAAGTCACACCTCTTGATATTGAAGAGGTCTGTAAGGGATTAGGTGTGAAATATACCAAGACAGTAGAACCGTTCGAATCTCTGGCGAGCTTGGTTGCTGAAGTTCGTGAGATGGTCAAGTGGACCCGGGAGAACCATAGTCCTGCAGTGTTAGTTTCAAGGGAACCTTGTGCTCTTCTCAAAGCTGCTGATCGTCGACGTACTGGAGAATCACCACCCAAATACTACGTGGATTCTGAAATTTGCAATGCATGCAAACGTTGTCTTAACAGACTCTCTTGTCCTGCGATGTATATGGATCCAGAAACCGAACAGGCTGTGATTGATGAAACCCAATGCAACCTATGTGGTATCTGTACATCTTTGTGTCCTCAGGGTGCGATTAAGCAGGAGGATGCATAGAATGACGAGTAACAATAGTAATACAGTAAATGTTGCTATCACAGGAGTGGGAGGTCAGGGAGTTCTAACCTTGGCTGAGATTCTAGCAAAAACAATTCTTCATTGCGGGCTCAATGTTCGTGTAGGTGAAATACATGGAATGGCTCAGCGAGGAGGGCATGTTGTCTGTACTGTTCGAATTGGTGACAATGCCAAAGGACCAATTATAGACCCTGGCTCTGCTCATCTTCTTGTGGGTTTCGAACCTGTAGAAACTCTTAGAGAGATTCACCTTGTAAAACAGGGAGGGTGTGTATTGATGAATTCTCATGTACAATACCCCGTAGCAGTTTCAATGGGCCAAGCGGAATATCCAAGTCATGATGAAATCATTGAAAGGATGAACATGTTCACAGACAAAATCATAGAGTTTGATGCCTTAGACTTGGCTGTGAAAGCAGGTAGCTCCCGGTCTCTCAATATGGTCATGTTAGGAGCGATCATTGGTACAGGTCTAATTCCTGTGTCTAAGGATGCAGCAATTGATGTTGTAAAAGATGCGTTTCCAAAGAAATTTGAGAAAGTCAACGTTGGCGCTACAAAGCTAGGACTTGAACTAGTAAAAGCATCCCAGTAATCAGGTTAATACTAGTATTACAATTATGAATCAATCAACTTGGCTCCAGCAACTGCTACTTGTCCAATTGAAATTCCTCCATCACCTGGAGGGACATTGAGATGGATTAGTGGATTGAGTTTTTCTTGATTTATTCGATTCAATACTGCTTTAGTAATGATTCGATTCAGTGCAACTCCACCAGAGAATCCCACATGCTCAACTCCTTTCGCTATCGCTACTCTGCAAGCAATGTCAGCCAATGAATTACCAAGGTACCACTGAGCGGCATATGCAATCTCATGTTTACTGACTCCCTTCTTTTGTAACTCAAGGAACTGTAACATAGCGTCAGATAAGTCAAGATTCATACCATTCTCTGTTGTCACAAATTTCGGGTTGACTCGTAGATCTGTTTCTCTTGATACTGCTTCTAGTTTCATTGGACATTCGCCATTATAGGAGTTCTCAGAACACACTCCAAGAACCATGGCCACAGAATCAAGGAAGCGTCCTGCACTTGTGCTGTTCATTATGTTTAATTCCTGATCAAGAGTATCAATTAAGATATCCAGTGTTTTTGAAGTCATAATATTATCAGGACCTATTGGTGCTGCATTTACCAATTGGAAAAGCTCGTCTCTATTCAACTGACCATTCAATATTCCAAGAATTGTTCTCGAGGCGTATATTGCGGAGAGGTCGCCTCCGGGATAATTGACACCCATAATTCCTCCCACTCGTTTGAACTCTCTCAAATCTCCAAACAGTATATCTCCACCCCATGCATTTCCGTCCAACCCAAGCCCAAATCCATCTGCTGTAATACAAACAATACTTGTATCATGGGACATAGATTGGTCCACGATCAATGATGCAAGGTGCGCGTGATGATGCTGCACACGAAAGAGAGGGACATCTTGTTCATTAGCTAATTTCTCTGCCAGTTCAGTAGTAAGGAACTCCGGATGGAAATCGCAAGCTACTCCATCTAATTTGCTGATATCAAGAAGGTGGAGCATGTGATTCATTGCATTGGAAAGAAAATCCAGGCTTTCTACACTATTGATATTCCCGATATGTTGAGTTGGGTAAATCCGTTCAGATTTCAATACGGAGGCTGTGGCATTTTCTTCAGGACCTACAGCAACAACCTTGATTGTTTTCCAAGGACCCTCAAACTGAAGGGATTCGGGTACATATCCTCGAGCTCGTCTAATAAAAACTGGATTATTATCAGGTAAAACTTTGATGACCGAATCGTCAGCTCTCTGGAACACTCTGCGATCATGAACAAGAGAATATTCTACAATATCTTGGAGCTCAGACAATATTTCTTCAGGTTCGATATACATTGGAACTCCTATAGGATTTGCACTAGTCATCACCAAGGCTGGTTCTGTTGAATACCGAAACAGAAGATGATGAACCGGAGAATACGGAAGCATAACTCCAATGGTATCAAGCTCAGGGGCAATCAACTCTATGACATCATTAGGAATAATCGATGATACATTGGAATTAAACATATCTTTCTTCTGAAGTAGCACGATGGGTCTTCGCCAAGATGTAAGCAAGACCTCCTCTTTAGAAGTGATATGAACAATTTGCCTGAGAATAGAGAGGTCTTTGACCATTATAGCAAAAGGTCGTTGAAATCTTCTCTTTCTTTTACGGAGTAGTTCTAGTGGTTTAGTATCAGTAGTCTTGGTTACAATATGAGTTCCCGCAATTCCTTGGATTGCAACAATATTTCCTTTCTGAATTAAACGTGATACTTGAAGTACTGAATCACTGCATTCAATTTTCATTCCAGAAGAATCAACAAGTCTATAGATTGGCCCACATGCTTCACAGGCAGTTGTTTGAGCATGATACCTTCGATCGAGTGGCGATGTATAACCTGTATTACAAGTATCACATAGTGGAAACTCAATCATTGTGGTGTTTGGACGGTCATATGGAAGGTTCATGATCGTAGAGAATCTAGGTCCACATGCAGTACATGATGTAAATGGATACAGATACCATCGTGTATCTGAATTAGTTAAATCTTCTACACAATCATTGCAAATCGCAATGTCAGGAGGTAATCCAGGTGTGAATTCTCCAGTCTTGACTATGGTTGATTCATGGATATCAAATGACGTAAAGGAATTGCTTGTATCTTCCCATACAATGTCAAGTGTATCTACTTGGGATATGGATGGTGGTTTGTGCTCAATCCACTTGATCAACGTCCGAATTTTGTCGTCTTCACCTTCTGTAACCACCTTTACTCCTGCGTCACCAAGATTCAAAACAAATCCTGTAAGGGATAGTGAGTGTGCAACTCGATAAATGAAAGGTCTGAATCCAACTCCTTGGACAATGCCAGTCACATGAATTACAGCTCTTCGTTTCACTAGCTTAGACACCTTTGATGCTCTCGTTATTATTCAAGATATTAATCCAGTGAAGTAGCACAAGCCATCGATTATTAATTGTATTACAAGAAATACATTACCAATCAAACCTCTATAGGACCTCTTAAGGTTCAAGCAGGAGAGAAGAGTTGAACTGATTTGACAAGTCGTAGTGTACGTACCCGATCAATTGTTCGTGAGCCCGAAGCAACTCCATCAATATTAGCATCAATACCTGAGTGTCTTAGAAACGCGCTCAAAGAAGCAGTCAATATTAGAGGTAGAAAATCAGTCTTGATTTCGAGCAACAGTCTCACTAATAGATTCATTCTTTCTAGATGGAGTATCCGACCTTCTCAACGTAGGAAATACAAGAATCTTTTCACCTCTGTTAGAAAACAGAGTCGTGTTGTGTTCCAACATTATCTACTACGCGGTCGAGTTGAATGGGATGATGAATCAGGAAGAAATGTTTTTGGAGTCTATAAATTTGATGAGATTCGAGGAAATCTAATTCTAGGGTTCGTTGTCATGACCCCCGATTCTGAATGGACTCTCTCAAACAGATAATCAATAGCCTAGTGTATTACAAATATCACAATAAGACCAAACTGAAATCTACTTAAGCACTATACACTGTTCTTTGTATACAAAACTGTATCCGCTCATAAGGACTAATGATCAGTGTGAACAGACTCTGGTAAAACCCTTTCTATTAACTCAGGAGCGCTTAGAAGTTTAACATTAATAATCGCATAAACGGAGAGTAACCTGGCTTGAAATCTGGACAAAGTAAAGAAAAAGAAACCATGAAGCAATTGACATCGGGTGCGAAACAAGTGCTAAGAGAACCAATCCTAAAGAAACTACAGGAAGGGTCAGTATTGAGTGAGGCTCAGATAGAAACACTCCTTATTGATTTAGTAGTAGAGGATAACTATGGTTCCCATATCACATATGAAAACAAGGCATCGTATCGATCTAAGCAAGGAACCCAATCACGTGGCGTTTCCAGAGGGGCATTTAACAGAACACTGAAACAGGCACGAAGAAACCTTTCACGTTGTTTCTATACAATGCTCCTTTTAGCATACTTAGGTCTTTTCGAAATTACTATATTTCGCCCATTCGAAGAAGTCGCAGCACGTATTGGGGATTATCGAAGGATTCGTGATATTCTTGCCGGCAAGATCGAACTAACAGCTGAAGAATTGGAGAGTGTCAGGGTCACAGAACGAACAATCATGTCAGCACTTGCTGAACTTTCTGCATCACTTGCACTCAAATCAGATATCTCCAGAAGGAAGTCAGAGTGATTATTCAAGCGTACCATAGACAATAATAGAAAAATAAACGGCTAGAGCGTGTCGCACCACGAAGTATACCAACGTATGCGAGTACAGCCTTCTCCATCACTCGGGCAACCATTAGGTCATCCTGGAGATTTGTTTGAGGAGATAGAGATGACAATGACGAACGCCCGATACGTCGGAGAGGTGTGCCTCATCGACGTCGGCCTACTTGTCATTGCACGACACACTCATATTATACATAGTAACAATGATACATAGTTCTAATCTTAGAACACTATTTTTGACCAAATTTGGTCACTGAGTTGATACTTTGCCTGATAATTTGATACATGTATTACAAGAAATACAATGTCATATTATCTAAACAAACCTTAATCACAATCTTAGATTCATTGTACGAACAACCTATGAAGTTGTGATGCCCTTGACTAAAGAAAATCAACGCGATAGAATCCTCAAGGCAGTCAAAGAACGAGTCAAGAAATCTGATGAACGTGAACGCATCCGTATCATTTCAGATATCATTGGAGACCATCGAGATAGAGACCTGGTGGATATCATTGCCCAGATAGAACAGGATGATGGATGGTCCACAGCTCTCGAGTATCTGATAAAAGCTCGTAATCAGAAATACTCCTCTCCACTGACCCTAGGGAAGAATGAAACAAATCTGGAAGAGTTAAAGTACAGAGAAGTTGTGTTTGGTCTTCTATCATGTGCCGGTTTAGAACCAGTTCCAGTAGATACAACAACTCTACTCGAAGAGCTTGATTCTGAGCATTCAATGGTCGATGCGGCACGTGTGCTTGTTCGTAAGCTTGAGAATCTAGCCGTTGATCAAATAAGAAGAGGCGATACACTATTCTTTGATTTTTCTGAGAATATTTCAATCTCACAAGAAACTGTGAATTTGCTTCAACACTCCAGGAGTAGAACAATTCAAGGTATTTCAATAGAACAAGATGGAGATACAGCTAATATCAACAATCTGTGGCATTGTGAATATGGTCGTCTAGCTCTGGCAAAGCTAGGAATCAAAGATACTCTAATCGATTCTGACACTCTTGATCGTGTATTATCAGTAATTCAAGAACCAATTGATTCTACAAATAATACAACTGCATCTTCAAATGATGAAGACATACACTCCCGCCCATCTAATATGGAATACAGGAAGCTACTTACTCAAATAATTCATCAGGACATAGACGGACTTAGCCTTCTGGCAAGTAGACATTCATTACCCACTCTCAGCACACTCCTTGATGAAGCATCATCGCAGTACGAAAATTCTACAACAACTGCTGATTTCAAGAAGATTCTACAATGTATCAATGCACATATTGCTGTACGAGCTCTTGACTCAGTAATCGTTCTAGAGAAGACATCCCATATGAAAAATCCCCGAATTGCAACACTGGCAATCTTAGCTATTGGTAATTATTATCATGAAACTGCTGCAGTCATCTTAGTAGATAAACTATGCAACAGTAAAAATCGCGAGATAAAAGAAACCACTGTACAGTCGATTGAAACGATCTACAAAAGATGTCCTGAGGCTGATTATGTAATTAGTCGTCGCCTTGACGGAGATTGTACCAATCGAGGAAAGTTAATCAAACTCCAAAGGCATCTTCGTAAAGGACGAAACATGTATTACCAGTAATACAACTATTATCTCCCTAACTCGACAGACATAAATCGATTTCATTTTTGGCTTGAGCTCATGATAGGTTCTGATACCGAATTGGTCAAGAGTATGGATCCCTTTTTCAATCCCTCACGAGTTGCTCTTGTGGGAGCATCTGCAGATTCTCGGAAACTGGGTAATTCAATCTTGATGAATTTGTTAAAATCAGAGATAGAAGTCTATCCGATAACTCATAGTCGAAACCGTGTCTTGGGTGTAACTGCATACAAGAGTTTAGGAGATCTACCAGATCCTGTTGATCTTGTAATAGTTTCAGTAGCCGCAAAATATTGTCCTGGACTGATGCCTGAGATTAGAGATGCAGGTGCTAAGAACGCAATAATAATCTCAGGAGGTTTCAGTGAAATCGGAGCTGAGGGAGCCAAGCTCGAGAAGATTCTAGTTCAGGCCGCTAAGGATTCTGAAGTTCGCATTATTGGTCCAAATTGTGTGGGAGTATCAAACAGTCGACTCTTCAATGGGACATTCACTATGATGCCTGAGCAAGGAAATATAGCATTTGTATCTCAAAGCGGAGCTCTTGGTGGAATGACTATATACACCACCAAATCCAAAAAAATTGGGATGAGTAAATTTGCAAGTATTGGTAACTCTGCTGACGTAGGTTTTGTTGAGATTATCAATTACTTTCGTGAGGACCCAAAATCCACCGTTATTGCTGCATATATTGAAGGTGTTGAAAAAGGTAGAGAGCTATTCGAGTCGTTACACGCAGCGGCAAAAGAGAAACCGGTTGTGGTATTAAAGGGAGGTCAAAGTGAGGTTGGGAGTCGTGCTACGAAATCACACACAGGATCACTTGCTGGCTCTGCGAAAATATTCAATGGAATGATACGTCAAGCTGGTTGTGTCACAGCTCCTACTCTTGATTCGTTAGTTGAAATTTGTAAGATTTTTGATTATCAACCATTACCCAAAGGTCGTCGTGTTGGTATTATTAGCAATACAGGTGGTGCAGGTGTCTTGGCGACAGATGCAGCATCAAAGTTGAACCTGGAAATTATTAATCTTGAAAAGGATACTCAAGAAGAACTTCGTCAAGTTCTTCCACCAATGGCTTCTGTGAATAATCCAATTGATGTTGTAGCAAGCGGCGGTAAGCAAGAGTATAGTATAGCTACTGAACTGCTACTAAATGATAAAAATGTCGACATTCTTTTAGTCATATGTGGTGTTCCAACTTTTGCAGGAATGAATAAGACTGAACATGCAACTGGCACGCTCGAGGGAGTACGAACAGCTTCAATGGAAAAACCAGTAGTTGGAGTTTGGCTTGCAGGAGATGTTGGGAAGCCTGGGAAGGAGCTGCTGGAAATGAATAGGATACCTTGCTATGATGATCCTGAAATAGCAGCTATCTGCATATCACGACTGACAGATTATGCAGAATTTCGCTCTCGATAGAACAATCTTGTTTCTAATACTGGTATTACACCAAATACACTCAGCTTTCTAGAAATTCTTCGGCTATTTGTGGAAACTCTTGTGCGATTGCCTCACGAAGTTGTTTCTCTACCCACATACTCAGATTGATCGCCTTTGTCTTGCGAATTGCCCTTAGGCTGGCTCTGAGATCAGTCGGAATAGAGAAGGAAACAATAGGGCTCTTACGTTCCTTGTTAGGAACAGAAGGTAAAAGTTCACTCTGTTTTGAAACAGATTCAGTTTCTCTAATCACAGATCGTGGCTTTTCTTCGTCGTCTTTTTCTGCTTCTTTTCTATATTTTCCAAGTAGACTCATTTCAGTGGACCTCCCTGAGTAAAGTTGCGTATGCTTCAGAAACAAGTTCAGCGATATCCTTAGTCACATCTGGATTTCCGGAATTCCTAAGATTCTCCGCCGCTACTTGTTGACATCCACGTGCTAACATTCGAATGTCTCGAGGGTTTCCTTTTGTTGCAATATTAATGACATCAACAGCACTATCCGAAAATGGGTAGATACTGTAGTTCTCTGGATCAAAGACGTCAATTTTGTTTTGTGCATATGCAATCCGACGACCTATGAACTCTCTAGCTTTTGCGTTGCTTAGCGGTGGAACATCAAGCGGCTCTGTACGATCAGCTATCTGTGGTAAGAATGAAAGCATTGCATTCCAATATATCGTGGTTCCTGACATCACTAGAGTGAAAATAGGTTCATCAAGAGCTTCTGAATATGCATCCATCATCTCCTCGGTAGGCAAATCAGCAAGGAATCTTAGTTTATGAAAGGCAGCCTCTTGATTATCTGCAACATCCTCAATGAACAGTGCAGTCCGACTCTTTTCTTCCACATATCTTCGAAGACTTTCCTTAGCAACTGCATCGATAATCTGACTTGACTCCCATGACCTCCTGTATTTTATCCTGAGAGAGTCAGCAATAGCCGAAGCCATTTGCTTCTCGTAAAGACCAGTCATTCCTACGTAGCCTGTGACGAATTTGTTACCTCTACGATCCGCTAGCGTAGGTAAATCCCGTAATGCTAAAAGCATTAACGTGCTCTTCCCGGACCCCACCGGACCTCGGATGAAGACATGTCGTTCATTTGTGATGATTAGGTCAACAATGGAATCAAGGAAATCACTATCTTCTATGTATAGACGACTATCTGGCATCTTGAAACCACGAAAAGGTGAGAATCTAGCACCAATCTTTTCTTCCCACGTCTTGAGAACTTCCTTACGTGTGTTGAAGTGACGAATCAGAGCGCTCTCATGGATTGCAATCGTCATTTTGAGGACCTCTGGAGATTGGTATCACAAGTACTGTTTGTAATACAATTTTGTGTAACTAATTATGGATATAAAGTGTGTGGTAAAAAAAGCTTTTAGACACAACCTTTTTGAAGACAATAGACTGGCTGGAAGCTCGACCTATCAACATGACAATTTCATAGGAGACAAATGAAATGGATATTGAACGAATTAAGCACATCATGAACTCACTAATGGTCCTCTCTCTCCTGATTTTTGGTGGCCTTATAGTTATCATCATGATAACAGATGTTCAGTTATCCAACGCAACTGTGTCATTACCATTTGCTTTTCTTTTCATATTCATTGTTACTTTCATAACAACCGGTCAAATCAACGATAGACCTAAACTTACGGGGAAGTATCTTCGTGACTGGCTAATCATCTGCACTATCGGAATCATCATCAGTGCCCTAGCTTTCACATTTTATTGATCTAAACACAAAAGTTTAGAACAGCTATCACATCGACCAGATGTGAAGGAGCGAAGTGATGACCATGAGTAAAATCTTGCCTGGGACAAAGACAACCCGCATGGAACTCCTCGCCTTGAAGAATCGAATGCGTCTAGCTGAGCGAGGACATAATCTGCTTCGGGAAAAACGCGATTCTCTCATAATGGAATTTTTTAATGCTATAGCTGAAATCAAGGAGGCTCGAGAGAAAGTTGACTCCGCATTGTCGAAGGCCTACTCAGCACTCACTAAAGCTAAGATGGTTATGGGTCCTGCAAGAGTCGTAGAATTTGCATATGCCAGTAAATTTGAGGCGAATCTGAGTATATCCACAAGGTCTATGATGGGTGTGAGGGTTCCAATCCTCTCAGTTGAACAACATTCTCCTGAACTTCCATACTCCCTTGCAGACTCAAGCGCTAAGTTTGATGTTATGGGAGAAAAATTCAAAGAAGCTCTGAACGCAATAGTACGTTTAGCAGAGATTGAGTCAACAGTAAAACGTCTTGCTCTAGAAATTGAAAGAACTAAACGTCGTGTTTCTGCACTTGAAACAGTAGTCATCCCCCGTCTTGATGCGACAGCTCGTTTTGTTAAGCTTGCCCTAGAAGAACGAGACCGAGAGGACTTCGTTCGACTGAAGATGGTTCGTGACTGGATCACTCAAGAAGATCAACAATAATGAGTATTAACTGTAATACCTTCTCTTAACGTCTGAGTTTGAGAATAGCTGCCGCTAAATCGCCCCCAGTTTCTTCAAGCGTTTGTTTTGCGACTTCAATATCTACGCCAGTCTGGCTAGCAACCAAGGCAGCATCTTCCATTGGAATATCGATCTTCTTCTCGACTTCAACCTCAGAAACAGCTGTTTCAGTTTTTACAGGTGTACTTCCAGTCAACTCTCGTTCACTCTTGGTTCCAGATACTTGATATGATTCACTACCTGCTTGCTTGACCATTGTAACTTGAGCATTCAAGATGACCCATTCCTTATCATCAAAACGGATAACCACCTCTCGAACACCCTCAATCTCTTTTTGCTCAATACCCATTTTCTTCATCATTCTTGCCATTTGCTTTGGTGACATTCCTCTGAAACCCATACGATCACTTCTCTGATTGATTACTTGTAGTTATACTTCAAAACCTCTTTCTATTGGATAAAACGATTACGCTTTGTTTCATTTCACGAGAATATCAAACACAAAGTGCTCAATACCTGGTGAATATTTT
>Ga0255052_10000025_pt1 | contig 100150 bp, 84 predicted proteins | sample JV7_2_21_MG_FD_188632 | JGI IMG/M metagenome (GOLD analysis project Ga0255052, IMG submission 188632) | Seawater microbial communities from Jervis Inlet, British Columbia, Canada - JV7_2_21 | ecosystem: Environmental > Aquatic > Marine > Inlet | place: Canada: British Columbia | collected...
CCGATGAGATTCGTGGCGTCAAGGTGACCACGGATGCTCTTGCCGCCCAGACCGGCGTCTTTCTGCAGCAGACTACACCCGGCCAGGGCGCTGCGATCATTCGCGGCCTCAAAGGATCCGAGATTCTGCATCTGGTCGACGGCCTGAGGCTGAACAACGCGATCTTTCGCAACTCGCCAACGCAATACCTCGCACTGGTTTCCCCCGGCACGATCGATCGCATGGAAGTTCTGCGCGGTGCTCCGGCCTCACTGTACGGTAGTGATGCAGTCGGCGGCGTCGTTCATGTGCTTTCGCGCCTGCCGAAGTTCGACGGATCGGAAACCGACTACCGTCGCACTGTTTTCGCGCAATTCGATACAGCAGAAATCGGCAGGACGATGCACGCCTCTTTTGACGCCGGCAACCGTCAACTCGCGGGACTGATTAGCGTCGACTACCTGGAGACCGGCGATCGCCGAACAGGCAGCGGCGAGCGCATTGGTCCGACCGGATACGAATCGAAAGGCGCACGCATTGCCGTCTCGTCAACGCCCGACGAGACTCGTTCATGGTTGTTCGATTTTCAATACTCCAAACAACCGGCCACACCGAGAATCGATGAACTGGTGCCCGGCTTCGGCCAGACGGAACCGTCGTCATCCGAGTTCTGGTTCGCACCGAACGAACGCCTGTTTGCTCATGTCCGTCATTCTCGCGCCAATAGCCTGTGGTCGGCCGATTGGAACCTGGATATTGGTTGGCAACGCATCGTCGATGATCGTGTCACCCGCAATTTTGGCTCGACACTTCGCAATCGCGAAGCGAACCAGAGTGATCTTCTCGGTTTGACTTTCAATGCCAGCAAAGAAACAGGGCAGGGCTCCTGGATCATCGGCGGGGAGTACTATCACGATGCCGTAGCGAGCAACCGGATCGAGGAAGAGATAAACACCGGCCAGACAAGCACAACGCCGTCACGTTTCCCGGATAATTCAAAGGTCGGGCAAGCTGCAATCTATGCAAATCTGCAACAGCGTCTGGGCGAGAGGCACAGCCTGTCGGGCGGTATCAGGCTGAGCGTTGTCGACATCGACCTCCCGGAGACTGCGGTATCGGCAGCCGTGTCATTAAGTCTCGACGACCTGAGTGCCGACATAGGCTGGATCTTCGGCCTCACCGACCAGGCGCAGCTGGTTGCCAACATCGCTCACGGCTTTCGCGCCCCGAACGTATTCGACATGGGGACACTGGGCGAACGTCCCGGAAACCGCTTTAACATTCCCAACCCGAACCTCGATTCCGAACACGTCACCCAGATCGACGCCGGGATCAGAGGAAACACTGACAGGTCCAAAACCGAGCTGGTCGCCTATTGGCTTCATTACAAGGATCGCATCACCTCGGTTCTGACCGGGGCTCAAACGCCGGATGGCCGGGACATCGTTCAGAGTCAAAACCTGGCTGAGGCTGATATCTGGGGAATCGAAGCCGCCGCAGTATTCAGGGTTAAGGACAACCTGGTGTTCGACGCCATCGTCAATTTCGCACATGGTGAGGAAAAGGAAGGCGGCAGCCCAAATGCTCCGGCGGATCGGATTCCCCCGCTCAATGGTCGCGTCGGCTTGCGGTACGAGCCGAACGAGTCATTCACGATTGAACCATTTGTCGTCTTTGCCGATTCGCAGCGGAGACTGAGCCCGCGCGATATTCGAGATGTCCGCATCGATCCGAACGGAACCTCAGGCTGGCTGACTGTCAATGTTCGTGCATCCTGGCGAGTGGACGAGCGCTGGAGGATTAGCGCCGGTCTCGAGAACCTGTTGGACGAACAGTACCGTCACCACGGATCCGGCATCGATGCCGTTGGTAGAAATCTGGCAGTGAGTTTCGCCGCGAGTTGGTAATCAGTAGGCCCTGAGTTCGACTCGTGATGCCGGCACCATGTAACGACCCAAAGCGAACATTCCACCCGAAACATGTGAACTGACTCCAGTTTACGTATATCCCCGAATTGACGTGATTCTCGTCTTCCCGAATTAATCGAGGCTACATCCGTAAAAGGCAAACCTGACCAAAGACGGGGACGCAAAGCCACGGGTCCTCGCTTCCTCGGAGATACCTTGGACGATCTCCCGAAGGGCCCAAGATCGCCGAGCTGCCGCAATTGGATTCACAGGAGAGAAACATGACGTTCACTATCCTAGAAAAAAGTGCTGCAACGGTGTTGAGAATTCTTATTTTGACCGCTGCGATTTCGATTGCCGGTTGCGCAAGCTATTCCCATACCAACGTGCAACCGAGTGATGCGTTAAACATCTTGCGTGTCGGCGATGAGGTGGAGATCACACGCAAAGACGAGTCCACTGCATACCTCAAGATTGAGGAGCTTAGCGACACTGAAGTATCTGGGTCGCTCTTGACGAATGTGTTTGGCAAGAATGTATCTATTCCATTCAGCGATATCGCCTCAATCACCCGCTACACGAAAGACGGTTACGATTCAGACACTGCGATCGAAGTTATTGGATCGATCGTGGGTTTAGCGCTTTTTGCGTCAATTCTTTAGCGACATCTACTTACCCTCTATATCTGCCCGGATTAGGAGGATTGGGCCAAATGACATTTTTAACAGATCAGGAACCTGATCAAAACTGACGATTGTCGTTCTTGTTCCAATCTGGAGCAGAGCTACTAGTTACCGGAAAAACTGCGACAATCGAAGTCTCTCGCTAGTGACCCCTTATGGCCGCTAGCGGACATTATTTTCAGCGCTTTCTGGGGTGCCCGAACGCCCGCTTCGCCCCGAAAGCGGACATTCCGGGCTCGTAAGGGATTGAGACCACAACCACCGGCTACTGAATTGGGAATAATTGTGGGGTCCGGCTGTGCAATCAGTCGTTTCTGTAAATCTCGCCCGCCTTCATCACGAAACTCACGCGTTCCATTGCCGTAATGTCGTCCAGCGGATTGCCCGGTACGGCAACGATATCCGCCTGTTTTCCTGCCTTCAGAGTGCCATGCGTGTTATCGATGCGTAAAAACTTCGCGGCCACGCTCGTCGCCGACTGGATGGCTACCATCGGCGGCATGCCGCCTTCGACCATTAGAGCAAATTCCTGTGCATTATCGCCGTGGGCGGAGACGCCCGTGTCCGTGCCGAAGACGATCGGGACGCCTGCCTTGTAGGCGGCGGCAAATGTCTTTTTGATGACTGGCCCGATCGCGGCGGCCTTCGGACGGACGATGTCCGGGAAGAAGCCGTCAATTTTTGATTTCTCGGCGACCCAGGCGCCCGCGAGAATCGTCGGCACGTAATAGGTGCCGTTCTTCTTCATCAGCCGCATGACTTCCTCGTCCATGAAGGTGCCGTGCTCTATGGAGGCGACGCCGGCAATTACCGCGCGTTTCATGCCTTCGGTGCCGTGCGCATGTGCTGCGACGCGCAGTCCGTAATCCGAAGCAGCATCGATCAGGGCTCTGAGTTCTTCGTCAGTGAATTGCGGGTTTTGCCCGCTCTTGGCGACGCTTAAGACGCCACCCGTGGCAGTGATCTTGATCCAGTCAGCGCCATCCTTGTAACGTTGTCGAACGCCTTTGCGTGCATCGTCGGGGCCGTTGATTACGCCCTGCTTGGGCCCGGGATCGCCCATCAGATGGTTGGCCCAGCCGTTGGTCGGATCCGCGTGTCCACCCGTCGTACCCATCCCCTTGGCAGCGGTGAAGATTCTGGGTCCTGGCACGTCACCATCTTTGATCGCCTTTCTTAATGCGACCGTGACGTTAAATGCGTCACCCAGGTTGCGAACGACGGTGAACCCTGCCTCCAGTGTGCTTTTGGCATGTTTCACCGCATCAATCGCATAATCCGCCTCGTTGGTAGTAAATTTGTTCAGCCTGCTGTCCGGTGAGTATTCACCGGTCAGGTGAACATGCATATCCATCAGGCCAGGCATTACCGTGCTCGTTTTTAGGTCGATCGCATCGTCGTCCGGACGGGCAGCAACATAACCGTTCTCAATTGCAGTAATCTCGGTGCCGGCTACGCGAATGGTCATTTCCACGAATGCGTTATTCGTCTTGCCATCGATCAGTCTTCCGGCGTGAATGAGCGTATCCGCGCTTGTACTGCCGGCAATCAGCAAGGCGGAAAGCGCAAAGGTTTTCATCGTTTTCATATTCTTATCCGTCATTCTCTTGTTGTTCTTGGGGCGTGTCGGGCATTGTAGCCCGGATCCACGGTCGGCACGATGCGAGAACTATGAGAAGATGTCGCGAATCCGGCCCGTGCGGGGGCGCTCGCTACACATTAATAATTAAAGGAGCAGTAGATGGCGGGATCAGCAGGCTCAACCGAACAATGGTCATCGCGACTCGGTTTTCTCCTGGCGGCGGTCGGCTTTGCCGTCGGCCTGGGAAATATCTGGCGTTTCCCGTATGTGACCGGTGAAAATGGTGGCAGCGCCTTTCTGTTTATCTATCTGGCCTGTGCGCTCGGCATCGGCTTGCCACTTCTGATCAGCGAACTCACGATCGGGCGACGAGGGCGTTCAAGCCCATCAGGCAGCATCCGCGCCGTTGCAGCTGAATCCGGTAGCAGCGCCCGCTGGGGGGCCTTCGGTACCCTTGCCGTGTTCTGCGTCTTTATTATTTTGTCCTACTACACGGTGTTATCTGGTTGGACGTTTGACTACTTTCTGCGTGCGGCACGTGGCACGTTCGAGGGTGTGGGCGCCGAGGAATCGAACGCCATGTTCAGCGGATTGATGAACAATCCGGGGCGACTGCTTTTCTGGCACACGGTCGTCAACCTGACCATCATTTTTATCGTCAGACGCGGTGTCCAGGCAGGCATCGAGAAAGCGGTGAAAATACTGATGCCCGCATTATTTCTTGCACTGGGCGTTATGGTTATCTATGGGGCGATCGCCGGCGATATGGCCGCCGCACTGAAATTCATGCTCGAACCGGATTTCTCCAAGGTGACGGTTCGAACCGTCATGGTCGCCATCGGCCAGGCATTCTTTTCCATTGGCATCGGCATGGCGGCATTGATCACTTTCGGCTCGTATCTGCCAAAGGAAATCTCTATCCCGCGGTCGGCGACCATCGTCATCATTGCCGATACTGCCGTGGCGTTGCTCGCCGGTTTCGCAATCTTTCCGCTCGTTTTCGCTTTCAACCTGGAGCCTTCCAGCGGTCCGGGTTTGATTTTTCAGACGCTGCCGCTGGCATTCGGGCAAATGCCGGGCGGTCAACTATTTGGTTCTATATTTTTCGTTCTCCTGATCGCGGCGGCATTGTCCTCATGCATAGGCTGTGCAGAAGCGGTCGTTTCCTGGGTAGACGAGAAGTTTGGAATCAGACGAGAAACCGGTGTACTACTGACCGCAGGGGCTGCCTGGGTTGTTGGAATCCTGACGATCTTATCGCTCGGCGACTGGTCTGAATATTATCCACTAAACTTCATTCCGGCATTCGAAGGAAAAACCATATTCGATTCGCTGGACTTCCTCGCGGCCAACATTCTGTTATTGATCGGCGGGCTGTTGATCTCGGTATTTATCGGATGGTTTGTGCCGAAGCGCATCAAGCTCGATGAAATCGGCGTAGAGGAAGGGTTGTTCTTCAGCTTTTGGCGTTTCATGATCCGATTCGTCATTCCACCAGTTTTGCTGATTGTTCTCGTGATGGGAATTGCTGAATAGAGATCGTTAGCGGCACTGCCATTCGTGTCAATCCCGAAACGACGGGTCGTGGCGGTCGGCCTTGTCGAGCATGGCCGCCCAGGCGATCTGACCGCCTTGTCCAGATGTGGCTTTTGCCAGGTTTTCACAGTTCAGCCGAATGATGTCTTCTTCGAGCATGATCAGCTCGCTACCGCCAGCCTGTGCCGCGATCTGGATTTGGCAGGCGGTCTCCAGGTTGTACATAAAGAGCCAGGCATCTGCGATTGTCGGGGCAGCGACCAGGGTTCCGTGATTGCGCAGAATCATCGCGCCCTTGTCGCCGAGGTCCCGCTGCAAGCGAGCCTTTTCATCCGGGTTAAGGGCGATCCCCTCGTAGTCATGGTATGCAAGCGAGCCAAGGGCGACTGACGCCTGCTGCGAGATTGGTAGCAGGCCGTTTTTCTGGGCGGAGACTGCGACCCCGGCCCTGGTGTGCAAATGCATAATGCATTTGGCATCTTCGCGGACCTCGTGGACTGCACTGTGAATCGTGTAACCGGCGGGATTGACCGGGTAGGGCGTATCGATGATCTTGTTGCCTTGCAGATCGACCTTGATCAGGCAGGACGCGGTTACCGTCTCGAAGAGCATGCCGTAAGGGTTGATCAGAAAGTGATGCTCGGGGCCGGGGACGCGGGCGGTGATGTGCGTAAAAACCAGATCATCCCAGCCATGCATGGCTACAAGCCGGTACAGAGCCGCGAGGTTTTGCCTGACTTGCCATTCTTCTGCAGAAACCTGTTCCCGCATCTCTTTCATTGCCGTTGCCATCGGGTAATCCTCCTCTGCCGAATTCTTGTTTTATGAGGTTGAACAATCGTAGCAGATGTCTGCCGATTTTCGACGCAGGCGGCGGCTGCCGCACGCCGAAATGTTATATTTACGGTAATAACAAGGAGAACAGCATGAGCAACGCGACCGCCGAGTTCAGTGCGATGACAGAGGGGACACCAGAGGACTGGCAGATCATCGCTGCCGAGTTCAAAGGCCATTGCGGCAAATTGTACCAACGGGTACTGGACCATATGAGGCTTCTGCAAGGCGACTATGGCGGGTTCCCCATCGATCGCCTCGAGCATTGCCTGCAGGCCGCGACCATGGCGCATCGCGATGGGCGCGACGAGGAATACGTCGTTTGTGCCGTGTTGCATGATGTCGGTGACATATTGTGTCCAGCTAGCCATCCCGATATCGCAGCGGCGATTTTGTACCCCTATGTCTCCGAGCAAAATCACTGGATGGTCAAGCATCACGGTGTGTTTCAGGGTTATTACTTTTTTCATTTCGCAGGCATGGACCGCAATATGCGCGATCAATTCCGTGATTCTCCTCACTTCGAATATACGGCAGAGTTTTGTCATAAGTACGATCAGGCGGCGTTCAGAAAGGACTACGACAGCGAGCCTATTGAGTTCTTCGAGCCCATGCTAAAGCGGGTCTTGGAGACACCGAAGAGATCGATATACGATGTACTGAAATAACTCGAAGGCACGCAGGAATGTCCAGGCATCAAGATGTTACGAAAGCCGTCGAAATGGCGCCGAACGGTCCGTCTGTCGGGGCGCTGTTCGATTTCGATGGCACGCTAATCTCCGGTTTTTCGGTCTTTTCCTTTATCAAGGAACAGATCAAACAGGCACATCTGTCGCCGCGCGAACTCACGGAACTCCTGGCGGCGATTTCAAGCTACGCCGTAGGACAACTTGGTTTCTCAGGCCTGATGGGAGCGGCGGCACAGATGCTGCGGGGTGTCAGTGAGGACAGTTATGCCGAGTTCGGCGAACAGGTCTATGAGAAACACCTTGCGCGGCAGATCTATCCCGAATCGAGAGCGCTGGTCGAGGCGCATCTCAGAAAAGGCCATACGGTCGCGATCATTTCATCGGCGACCAAGTACCAGATCGAGTCTGCAGCTACTGATCTGGGCATAGACACCATATTGTGCACTGAACTCGTCGTTGAAAACGGGGAGTTCACCGGGGCCGTTGTCAAGCCGACCTGCTGGGGGCAGGGTAAGGTATCGGCCGCCGAGACCCTGGCAAATGAGCGTGGCCTGAATCTGGAAGAGACATTCTTTTATACGGACAGCCACGAAGACGTCGCGCTGCTCGAGCGGGTCGGCAGGCCGCAACCGCTCAATCCGAACGACAAGCTTACGACAATCTCGGAGCGGCGTGGGTGGCCGATTCGACGATTTGCCAGTCGTGGTCAGCCGCGTGCGACGGACTACCTGCGTTCGATCGCTGCGACCTGGAGCATCATACCGACGTTTGCTGCGGCCTTGCCGATCTGGGCGCTGACGGGATCGGTTCGGGAGTCGCAAAATTTTGCCTCTTCGGTATTCGGTGATTATGCGGCGGCGCTGATCGGCCTCAGATTGCAGGTAAAGGGCGAGCAAAACGTCTGGGCGAAAAGACCCGCGGTCTTCGTGTTTAATCACCAGAGCAAAGCCGACGTCATTATTACAGCCAAGTTGCTGCGCCGTGACATTGCCGGTGTCGGCAAGAAGGAGCTAAAGCAGTATCCGCTGATCGGGCAATTGCTCGAATATGCAGGCGTGGTGTTTATCGACAGGCAAAATAGCGCGAGCGCAATCGAAGCGATGACACCGCTGGTCGACGCGATGCGTTTCGAGGGCAAGTCTGTCGTTATTGCGCCGGAGGGTACACGAACACTCAGCCCGCGGCTTGGGCCTTTCAAGAAAGGTGCTTTTCATCTGGCAATGCAGGCGGGTGTGCCAGTGGTGCCGATCGTCATTCATAATTCGATCGACGTCGCACCCAAAGGCGATTTTATTTTTCGCTCTGCGACTGTCGATGTGGAAGTGCTTCCTCCCATTGACACCAGCGACTGGCAGGCAAAGACGATCGACAGGCATGTTGCTGAGGTCCGCAATCAGTTCCTGCGCGTTCTCAAACAGGAGCAGCAGTCTGCGCCTGCTCAGGATCAGCCGCAAGACCAGGTCGAACCGGAGATCGATACGGATGAAGACGAATCAGACGGCGAAAAGTGGAATAACGTCGTACTGGGAAGCTGGGACTGAGCGTCCGTCGAATGTATATAAGTGAAGTACATTCGATCGCGCACGGTCAACAGGTAATTTACCTTCTGGACGCCGCAAACAATTTTGAAGAGAAATTGCTCAGAGAGTGGATACAGAAGGAACGATCACCTGATGAGACTAATGCACAACCCTTCACTGTTCCGATCCTGCACTCTGAAAATACGGATCGCCTCAGCCATGCCTTGAGCGCGCCCGATGACACGGTGATCGCACCCGTTCGCATCGTCTGGCAGCCCAAAGGTTCGGTAAACGAGAAGCCTCGAGCGAGGGACCTGCTTCTGGGCGGCAGGCACCGCCCCTGGAAAATCTGGGCGCGGCGCATCCAGCGGGTGCACCCGGACCGCGTGGCGTACGTAATGGGGCAACCGGCAACGGTCGGGGAACTTCGTGATAGACGGAACAGAACGGCGACCCCCGGCAAACAGGATTCTCCCGATGCCTTTGCGAAGTTCGTCGAACGGCAGGCCAGCCTGGTACTCGATATCGCCGAGCGCAGCCTGCAAGGGAGCCGCTACAAGGTACCAAGATTTGTCGGCGACAACCTGCTGGCAAGCCGCCGATTGAATGCAGCGATCGATGAGCTGTCCAGCGAACTCGGCAGGCCGCGTCAGGACTTAATGCGTGAAGCGCAAGGCTATATGCGCGAGATGATTGCAAAACCGTCTGCATTCTGGATCGACCTGATCGCTGTGCTCAATCGCTTTGTTTGCGAACAGGGTTACGAGGCCGACATCGTTTACGACAAGGAGAGCGTCGAGCGAATTCGAACGCTGGTTCAGGAAAATCCGGCCATGATTCTGTGGACTCACAAATCTCACATTGACGGTTTTGCAATGAACGCCGTTTGTTACGAAAATGATTTTCCAGCGCCGCATATTCTTGGTGGCGTCAATATGGCCTTCGCGGGCTTAGGTTTTCTCGGACGACGCGCGGCTGCGATTTTTATACGACGAACGTTTCAGGATAACCCCCTCTACAAACTCGTATTACGGCATTACATCGGTTATTTGATGGAGAAACGCTTCCCGCTGAGCTGGGCGTTCGAAGGTACGCGGTCGCGTGTGGGCAAGCTGATGCCGCCCCGCTATGGTTTGCTCAAATATGCGCTTGACGCGGCCCGGGAAACGGACGCCCGCAACATCCACATTCTTCCGGTAACGATCAGCTACGACTTCATCACCGATGTCGATGACTATGTGGCGGAACAGACTGGTACGAAAAAAACGCCGGAGTCCCTGCGCTGGTTCCTCAGTTATCTGAAGCGTCTTCGACAGCCGCTAGGAAAGGTGTATATGAACTTCGGCGATCCGGTCGTACTGGATACGGCGCCGCCGGATGGCGACCGCATGGCGTTGTCGAGAATCGCCTTCCAGGTTGCAGTTAACGCCAACGCAGCAACGCCGATTACGCTGCCGTCACTTGGATGTATGGTTCTCCTGGGGGCGACGCCTCAGGCGCTGACCAGTGCGGAACTGAGAGACGAGATGATGTCGCTCTTCGACTGGGCCAGGCAAAGAAACATTCGAATGACAAGCGACTTCGACCTCGAGAACGTCGATCATTTGCGTGCGGTTGTGAGCATCATGATCGAGAGCGGACTCGTGACCCGCTATGCGGACGGTCCGCAATCGGTCTACGGAATCGAGCCTGATCGGCAGCTGAAGGCCAGCTATTACCGCAATACGGTCATCCACTATTTCGTTAACAAAGCAATTACGGAGTTGGCGCTCGCGAAAGCATGCGACGTAAAGGACGGGAACCCGGCGAAGGTATTCTGGAATGAAGCCGAGCGAATTCGTGACTTGATGAAATTCGAATTTTTCTATTCCCCGTCGCTGCAATTCAGGGCGGAGATCAGGGAGGAGCTCGGCGACATTCAACCACAATGGAAGTCGATTCTGGCTGAAGGGGGTGCCGCAATTAGCCAGATGCTGGCCGCAATGCAGCCCTATGTGGCTCAAGCCACGCTGCTGCATTTCGTCGAGGCTTACTCGGTGGTCGCAGACCTGCTGGCAGACGTACCGGCGGGCGATGCTTTTGAAGAGAAAGATTGTGTTGCGCGCGCCGGTAAATACGCACGGCAGCTGAATCTGCAGCGGCGTATATCCAGCGAGGCATCGATCAGCGAGCTGCTGTTCAGCAATGCCTTTAAACTCATGGAAAACCAGGGTCTTAACCAGGCAGGCGACGCCTCCCTGTCAGCTCGGCGAAACGCAATCGCACTCGAACTGCGAGATTTGCTGGCAAGGCTGCATAGAATCAACGCATTAGCCGTAACCGCTCGTGCCAGCAAGCCGCAGGACTCGGAAAGCCAGGCGGTGCCAACGGCGCAGGCAAGCAATCAGTAGCTCGAATCAGGACAAGGGCAGGATGCAGACGCAACAACTCAGCGCACAGGATGCACAGTTTCTGTACATGGAGTCGGATGACAATCTGACACATGTTACTGCTGTGTACATCTACGATCCCTCAAGTGCGCCGGACGGCGAGGTACGTTTCAAGGACATCATCCAGCACGTCGAGAGCCGGCTCGATTCTTCGCCAATTTTTACGCGTCGACTCGTTCACGTGCCGTTCGAACTCGACTATCCGTATTGGGCCGATGATGAGCATTTCGATATCGAGTTTCATATTCGTCATGGACGCCTGCCGGATCCAGGCGACTGGAGACAGTTCTGTATTCACATGGCCCGCTATCATTCCCGACCGATGGCGATGCGCCGTCCGCCCTGGGAGATGTTCGTCGTGGAGGGGCTGGACAGGGTCGAAGGATTGCCACCGGGAAGTTATGCGATAGCGACTAAGATTCACCACGCGGCCGTGGATGGAACATCGGCCATCAAATTCTTCGGTTCTCTTTGCGACATCGATGCCGCTGGCACGCCGGCGCTCGAAGCCGGGGCGATCGAAGGCTCTCGCAAGCCGACGTTGCCGGAAATGCTTCGCAGGGCAGTGCTTAACAATGCCAGATCGCCCGTGCGCATAATCGATACCTTCGTTCGAAATGCGCCGACTCTTTATCAGGCGGTTCAGAACAAGTTGCGGCCGGACGACGACGGCGCCGGCGTGCCAAATACGCGATTCAACGTTCCGGTATCACCGCACAAAATGTTCGAAGCCACGGTATTCGATCTTGCAGATTTCAAGAGAATCAAGCAGGCCGTCACAGGCGCTACCATCAATGATGTCGTTCTCACGGTCTGTGGCGGCGGCTTGAGACGATATCTGGATCATCACGGTGAGCTTCCTGACCGATCACTGGTTGCGTGGGTACCGGTAAATGCACGTCCGAGAAAAGGCGCCCCCGTCGATCCGGGACAGGGCGGAAATCGAATTACCGCGATGACGACGCGTGTGCATACCGACATTGAGCGCCCACTGGCAAGGCTCAGTCAGGTAGGCAAGACGACCAGGAAATCCAAGGAAGCCAAGTCTGGTTTGTCTGCTCGGCTGATGACGGATCTGACGCAACATGTACCTGCCGCAACGCAGCTTCTTGCCGGGCGTCTGGTGTTGCGAGCAGGAATGGCGCCAAAGGTTTGTAACCTCTTCATTTCGAACGTGCCGGGTCCGCAAACAACGCTTTATATGAACGGCGCAAAAATTCTGCATAGCTACGCCATGGCACCACTGGCCGACGGCATGGGGCTGTTTATCGCGACGCCGAGTTACAACGGTGAAATATCATTCAGCGTCACATCGACGCGGGAGATTCTGCCCGATATCGAGTTTTTCATGCAGTGCCTGCGAGATTCGTTCGAAGCATTACTCGAAGCCGCCAACAACGTAGTCAATTCCGCCGACGAAGCGGCAACGAAAGCCGTGACGCCACAATGAAGCATGACGAAGGGTGGCTCCGCGCCCCTTCCGGCCCTTCTCTTTATTATCAAAGCTGGATGCCGGCCGATGACTGCATTGCAATCATGCTGCTTGCCCATGGTCTCGCCGAGCACTCGTGTCGTTACGAGCATTTTGCAGCTTTCTTTGTGGCCCGCGGATACGCTGTTTTCGCGCTCGATCACATCGGGCATGGCAAGTCCGACGGTGAACGTTGTCACATCGGACTTTTCTCTGAATACACGGATGGCATTTCGCTGTTACTCGACCGGGCACGCGATGAATGCCCTGAGATTCCAGTGGTGATGGTCGGCCACAGCATGGGTGGGCTGATCGCGACGCGTTTTCTCATCGACCGGCAGGCCGATTTCGCCGGCTGTGTAATGTCAGGCGCGTTAATAATGCCCGCCGTCGAACTCTCTTCGATACAGCGCCTGGTGATGAGGTTTTTTGCCAAAGTGCTGCCCGGGCTGCGGATTTTGAGCCTGGACGCATCACAGGTGAGTCGTGACCCGGCCGTCGTCGATCGCTATCGGAAGGATCCGCTCGTTTTTGGCGGAAAAGTCACGGCGCGTCTCGCTGAACAACTGTTTACCACGATGGTTTGGATTGGGGACAAATTCGCAGCGATCGAGTTGCCGACGCTAATCCTGCATGGCTCCGCCGACGGGCTGACTTCGCTTGAAGGATCGAAAGTGTTGCATCGGGAAATCAGCTCGAGGAACAAGAAACTGATTATTTACGATGGCCTTTACCATGAGGTCTACAACGAGCCGGAGCAGGAGGATGTCATGACTGATGTCGCGAACTGGCTGGCGACTTTGCAATGAGCTGGTTTATCTGGCTTCTGCTGGGCACGGGTATTGTTTTTGCCGGGCTCTACTATCTGTTCCCGGCGCGCCTGGTCGCCTTGGTTATCGGCACTATGCGTCGGTGGGGTCGTTTGTCCGCGAAGTCCGTGGTCGTTGACGGTATTACCTGGCCATATCTGGAGGGGGGGCCGTCGGACGGAGAAGTAGTCGTCCTGATACACGGCTTCGGCGGCGACAAAAACAATTGGCCCCTGTATGCACGTCATTTCACCAAACGATTTCGTGTCATCGCGCCGGATCTACCGGGCTTCGGAGAGAATGTCCGCAATCCGGAATGGCACTATGGCGGGACTGCGCAGACAGAACGCTTGCACGCGTTTCTTATGGAACTGGGGCTAGATGACATACATCTGGCCGGAAACTCGATGGGCGGCTTCATCGGCCTCAACTATGCGTTAACACACCCGGGACGCCTTAAGTCTCTGACCCTGATCAACGCTGCCGGGGTAAAGAGCACGAACAAAAGTGAACTCGAGCTGGCTATTGACGAGGGAAAGAATCTCCTTGTGGCGACATCGTTGGATGATTTCGACCGGCTTTTGGATTTCGTTATGCACAAGCGGATTCCATCTCCGAAGTTTATGATGCAGGCAATGCTGGAGGTTCAGATCCGACATCGAGAGTTTCTGGATCAAATTTTTTGGGCGATCACGGACGAAGCATTACAAGAACCTCTGACGAAGCGACTGGGGGAGGTTTCGACGCCGACATTGATCATCTGGGGCCGTCATGACAGGGTGATCGATGTTAGTTGCGCCGACGTGATCGCCGCCGGGATTCCTGATAACCGACTTGTCATACTCGAAGACGTCGGACATGTGCCGATGATCGAAAGTCCGTCCGAGACTGCGAAACATCACATCAAGCTGATCGAAAGCAGCCGCAGTTAGACGTAATTTTTGTATTTGTCGAGATATCGCACAGGTTGCGACAGCGCGTCGCGACGAAACGGATCGCCGAGTTCCTGTGTACACATGATTTCGACGATCGTCGTTATTCCTTTATTCATTTGTCTGTCGACGGCCTGCGCGAGTACTGGACCAACGTCTTCGAGTCGATCGACGAGAACTCCCTCTGCGCCCATCGCACGGCCGATTCCCGCAAAACTCTGATTGTCCAGTTCCCCGGCGACGAAACGCCGATTGTAGAAGTCGACCTGATTCTTCTTTTCCGCACCCCACTGACCATTGTTGAAAACCACCGCAGTGACAGGAATGGACTCGCGAACGCAAGTCATGGTTTCGCCCATGCTCATTCCCCAGGCGCCTTCGCCGGCATACGAGATAGCGGGGCGATCAGGTGCGGCCGCTTTCGCTCCAATAATGGTTGGAAACGCATATCCGCAGTTACCAAAACTCATGGCGGCGAAGAAACTGCGCGGTTTTTCGAAACGCAGGTAGCTATTGGCGATAGAGTTGATGTTGCCGATGTCGGTGGAGACCATCACGTCTGACGGCATCACTTTTTCCAGTTCACGCAATACTTGCCGCGGATGCAGATAGCCTTCCCCAGCCTTTGCAATTGCCTCAAGGCTGAACTCGTCTCTCTCATGAATCCACTCATCAAGTTCCTTCTCCCAGGCTTCTTTTTCTTTCTTGATTCTTGTAGCTCGTTCTTCTTTTGATTTGTCGCATTCGAGCTCGTTGCCTTTTACCCTGTGCAAGAGGGATTGCGCGGCAGCGGCCGCGTCGCCACAGATTCCCACGGAGATTTTTTTCACCAGCCCCAGCATTTTGTGGTCGGCATCGACCTGGATGATCTTTGCACTCTCAGGCCAGTAGTTCATGCCGTATTGCGGCAGGGTGCCGAACGGACCCAGTCGCGTACCTATCGCGAGTACGACATCCGCCTTGCTGATCAGCTTCATTCCGGCTTTGGAGCCCTGGTATCCCAGCGGGCCGCACCACAGCGGATGGCTCGCCGGGAACGAGTCGTTATGCAGATAACTGTTGACGACCGGTGCGCCCAAATGCTCTGCCAGAGCAACGCATTCATCGACGCCATCTGCATTGACGACTCCGCCACCGGCGACGATTACCGGAAACTTTGCCTCGGCAAGCAGCCTGGCCGCTTCATTCAGTGTTTGCTCTCCGCCGGGGCCCCGGTCGAGGCGCATTGGTTCGGGGATATCCACATCGATATCTCCATAGAAATAATCGCGCGGAATATTCAGCTGAGTCGGGCCCAATTCAGATAAAGCGCGGTCGAAACAACGACCGGTCAGTTCCGCCATGCGATTCGGGTTGTTGACGTGAGCCTGATACTTGGTGAATTCCTGAAACATCGGCAGTTGCTGCGCTTCCTGGAACCCACCGAGGCCCATGCCCATTGTGCCGGCCTCGGGTGTGACGATGACGACCGGCGAGTGTGCCCAGTAGGCGGCCGCAATGGCGGTTACGCAATTACTGATGCCCGGGCCATTCTGCCCTATGCAGACTCCATGGCGTCCGCTCACTCGAGAATATCCGTCGGCCATGTGTGCGGCGCCTTGTTCATGGACGACCGGGATCAGGCGAATACCGGCCGACTCAAAAATGTCCATGGCGTCCATGTAAGCCGAACCCATAATGCCGAACATTTCGGTGACACCATTGGCAGCCAACGTTTCGACAAATGCTTCACTGGGTGTCATGCGCGTCATGAGGTTTCTCTTAATTCATCAGTCATCTTGCACCAGATCTCCACACGCTTATCCGATCGAGTGAGTGATTTCACCCAGTTTCTTCGTAAGTAACGGATTCTCACGGTAGTCGATTGGGATAACCACCAGGCTCGGTCCGTCTTCATTGAAGGCCGCTTCCAGAGACGTAGCGAGATCCTCGCTCTTCTTCACGTAGTGCCCATTCCAGCCGAATGCGCTCGCGAGCGTCAGCCAATCGGGGTTGCCGAAAGCCAGGTCGGTGTGGCGTCCGAATTGATTGTCCTGTTTCCACGCGATCAACCCGTATTCATTGTCCGCCCAGACCAGCACGACGATGTTGCTGCCGATCCGCTTGGCCGTTTCCATTTCCTGAACATTCATCAGGAATCCTGCGTCGCCGGCAATCGCGAGAATGCGTCGCTCGGGAAATACGATGTCGGCGGCAATAGCGCCCGGCAGGGCAAAGCCCATCGAACAAAAACCGTTTGGTATCAGGCAGGTGTTCGGTTCATGGCATTGATAATGTCGCGCGATCCACATCTTGTGTGCGCCGACATCCGACAGCAGGATGTCCCGGGGTCCGAGTGTCTGGCGCGCATCCCAGATCGCTTTCTGTGGCCTGATCGCCCCATCAGTCTTGTCGTCCTTGTATTCTTCGAATTCTTCAGTCATCCGGTCGCGGGTTTTTCGTTGCCCGTCGAGGTCATACGCAGGCAGGCCAACTTGTTCGACTTTTTCGTTGAGCATCCACAGTGTGTGCGCGAGATCGCCAATGAGTTCTGCTTCAGGGTGATAGTTGGCATCGATCTCGGCCGCGAGAAAGTCCGCGTGAATGATGATCTTGTCGCCGTTCGGATTCCACGACTTCGGGTGGTACTCGACCATGTCGAAGCCAAGCGCTATGACCAGATCTGCGTCATCGATCGCCAGTGACACATAGTCCTTGCTGCCAAGGCCGATCGTGTAAAGGCAATAGTCGGCATCCATGTCGACGCAACCCTTGGCCATGAACGTGCTTATGACGCCGATGCCTGTTTTTTCGCAGAACAGCCGCAACTGCTTACTGGCGCGCTTCCTGATGCAGCCATTGCCCGCCAGGATGACCGGACGTTTCGACGCCCTTAGCATCTCCACGGCCTGATTGACGATCTTGTCATCCGGCACAGAACGCCGAAAACGCCTCGGAGTCATCGGGCCGTGTTCAGCATCCTGCTTGGCGACGTTCTCGGGTAGCTCAATTAGTACCGCACCCGGTTTTTCGGTGCGCGCAATGCGCACTGCCTTGCGAACTATTTCGGGAATCGTGTCAGGGTGGATGACCGTTGTCGCCCACTTCGTGACAGGCTCGAACATCTTGACGACATCCATAATCTGGTGTGATTCCTTGTGTAGACGGCCGGTGGATCCCTGGCCGGTCAACACCAGCATCGGCGAGCGATCCATGTTGGAGTCGGCGACACCCGTGATCAGGTTTGTTGCGCCCGGGCCCAGCGTGCCGAGGCAACCCGCAGGATTGCCCGTAAGGCGGCCGTAAATCTCTGCCATGAACGCAGCGCCCTGCTCGTGGCGAGTGAGTATGAATTTGATCGTTTTGGACTTCTCTAGGGACATCATGAAATCGGCGTTTTCCTCGCCCGGAACGCCGAAGATATACTCGATGCCCTCCGTCTCGAGGCACCGGACAAGTAGATCCGAAGCTTTCATGAGTTCCCCCCTGCCTGAATTTGGTCTGCCATAATGACGGTCCTGGTTCATTTCAAATCGTCGGATTTATGATTTCCGGACCCAAGATTGCCACGATTATGGTTCTCACGCTCGCAGGCTGTGGGGGAGGGGACCCCGGCATGGCACCGGTCGCAGGTCGTTGGTACACCCCGGCGCAGGTCGAAGCGGGCCGGTTGCTCTATGCGAACCACTGCACCGTATGCCATGCATCTGATGGCAGTGCGACCGCGGACTGGCGTACGCCGGGTGCGGACGGCCATTATCCGCCGCCGCCGCTGAATGGCAGTGCACACACCTGGCATCATTCGCGAATTCAGCTTGATTTCACGATTCAAAACGGCGGTATCGCGTTCGGGGGAGTGATGCCTGCTTTTGCTCACCTTCTGAATGCGCAAGAGCGACTGTCGATCATCGCCTATTTTCAGACCTGGTGGACGGACGAAATTTACGCCAAGTGGGCACAGATCGATGCCCGGAGTCTTTGAGATTTGAAAATAATCATCGTCGGCGGTGGCCTTCAGGGGCTCTGCAGCGCCCAGGTTCTGAACGAGCGAGGACATGACGTCACCGTATTCGAAGCGCTCGATGGTGTCGGACTGGAAACGAGTTTCGCCAATGCGGGCCTGATTACGCCCTCTAAGTGCGAACCCTGGAACGGGCCCGGCGCGATCAGGCACCTGCTTTCGTCAGTATTCAAATCATCGTCGGCATTTCGGCTGCGGCCAAAGGCGGTCCCTTCCTTGATCACCTGGGGCCTGGATTTCCTGATCAACTCCACACCAGCGCATCGGACGACGACCTTGAAGGCCAACTTCGACCTCGCGTCATATTCGAAGGATTGCACGAGAGAGCTGCAGAGTCGGCTCGGCCTTCAGTTCGCCCATCGATCAGCCGGTACCCTCAACGTTTACCGGGAAGGTGAGCCAATAGCCGAAATTCGCAATCAGGCCGAGTTCCTGTCGCAGTTCGGTGAGCGATTTGAAGAACTCGATGCAGACGGCGTTATAGCGGTCGAGCCGGCCCTCAAGGATGCGAAGGAACGCATCAAGGGCGGCTTCTATTTTCCGGACGACGATTCCGGCGACGCCCATCTCTTTTGCCGGGAACTGCAGCGGGAAATCACGGCGGCTGGCGCTACCTTGGCAACGGGAACACAGGTCACCCGTGTCGTCACAGAAAAAAACAGGGTGCTCGGTGCCGAGACCGGCCAGGGCATGGTCAACGCAGATGCGCTCGTAATCGCCGCGGGAAACGGGAGTCCGGCACTCGCTCGGCCTCTTGGCATGTCACTGCCCATCAAGCCGGTGAAAGGCTATTCACTGACTCTGGACGTCGACGGAATTGATGACTTGCCACAAATACCGTTACTCGACGAAACATTGCATGCCGCGATCACACCGATGGACGGGCGTCTGCGCATGACCAGCACGGTCGAATTTTCCGGTTTCGACAAGCGAATCGATCAGGCGCGCATTGACGACCTGTTCTTGCTACTGGAGGAACTCTATCCGCGGATTGCGTCACGAATCGACCGGACGAATGCAAGACCCTGGGCGGGGTTGCGGCCTGTAAGCAGTGACGGCAGACCTTTTATCGGGCCGGGCAAGGTGCCGGGCGTCTATATCAATGCCGGCCACGGGCCGCTGGGTTGGACCTTCGGCATGGGCTCGGCGCAGTTGCTTGCGGACCTGATCGAAGGACGACCGCCCGAGATCGATCCAGACCCGTTTGACGCTGCCCGATAAGCAGTATGGAGCGGCTGCTTCATTATGCGGGCTCCATCACAGGTGCTTGTGATTCAAAGTCTTACACTCGTTGGTTGGCTATCGAGGTTATGTAGGCCGCGGGAATTATTATGTCAAACGGCTTGGGGTCGCAGTCGCTTCAAAAAAAGGTATCCGCATCCTTGTTGGCGGTCATGGCTGCGTTCGGCTTGCTAAGCTATCTGATCCTCAACGCGGTCATTACGCCCGCCTTTGAAAATCTCGAAAGTGACGCCGCGCAAACGGATCTGGTACGCGCCCAGCGCGCCATCCAGGCGGACCTCGAACAGCTGGAGTCGAGTGCCGGCGACTGGGCACCATGGGACGACGCACATGCCTATGCCCTTGGCGAGAACCCGAAGTTCATCTCGATCAATGCGGATATCCCGACACTCGTCAATCTCGATCTCAATCTCCTGCTGTTTTACGACATAGCGGGGAAACCGTTATGGGGGCAGCTGGTGCAGCAAGGCGAGGGGGCAGACCTTGCCAGGCTTGGTATCTTCGAGGAAGGCAGTACGCAAACGGCGCGATTGATTTCCCATTCGAGCATCAGCAGCGAGATATCGGGACTGATTCAGACAAACATGGGGCCGATGTTGATCTCCTCGATGCCCATTCTGCAGACTGGCGAAATAGGTCCCATTGCCGGAACGCTGGTCATGGCGCGTTTTCTCGATGAATCCCGGGTATGGCGACTGAGCGAACAGACAGAAGTTGACTTCAGTGCCGTCTCTGTTGCCGATGTGGAAGTTGATTACAGACGGCCACTAGCTGAACTCAGCAATAGCAAAGGCGACACTTTCTATCATGAGACCACTGACAGCGCCATTCTCAGTTATGGCCTCATGCGTGACGTGTTCGGCGAGCCGATCATCATTCTCGAAGCCAGAACGCTTAAGGGATTATCCGCACTGGGCAAGCAAACCGTCAACGGGACACTCATCTTTCTGTGTCTCGCCGGCGTAATCATAGCCGTGGTTGCCTGGGTACTTCTGCGACGGGTGATCGTCGGACCGCTTGAGGACCTTGCCGGTCACATCGTTGGCATACGCGAGAGCGGTGATCTCTCTCAACGACTAAACGAGACGCGATCTGACGAAATCGGCGATCTGGCGGGCGAATTCGACAAGATGACGAGTGAAGTGCAGAAAGCACGACAATTGCTATTGGATCAATCATTCAAAGCAGGCAAGGCCGATACGGCTGCGGAGGTGATGCACAACATTCGCAACGCAATGACGCCATTATTTAACGGTCTGGAACGCCTTGCAGTGAGTTACAAAGCGACGGAGAGCCTGCACATCAAAGAGGCCATCGAACAGTTGTCTGATCCCGATTGCCCTGCTGGCAAAAGGGATAAACTGTTTCAGTACATCAACGCGTCGTTTGATCATATTGAATCGGTCGCCAGGAAGGCGGGCGATGACCTGGCGGTCGCGTCGAGACAGGCCGGACAGGTTCAGGCCATTCTTGCGGATCAGGAAAAGCACGCCAACGTCGCCCCGGTATTCGAGGTACTCGAACTCGATTCGGTTGTGGACGAGGCTGCCCACGTAATTCCCGAGTCAGAGGAGGCTGATTTCCATGTCAGCTTCGAAGCCAACGTAGGTGAACATCGGGTACGCGCGCATCGTGTCGGATTGATGCAGGTAATGGGTAATTTGATACTGAACGCCTACGAATCGATTCAACGAAGCCAATCGAAATCCGGGGAGATACGGATCGTAGCAAATCCCGAAACGGTCAATAAGCTGGCTATGGTCAGGCTTACCGTCCGCGATACGGGCTGCGGATTCGACGAGGCAATTCGAAAGAAAATTTTTCAACGCGGCTACACGTCAAAACAGGGACACATGACCGGGCTCGGACTGCACTGGTGCGCGAACGCACTGGCAGGCATGGGTGGCCGCATTCAGGCTGAAAGTACGGGGATCGGCCATGGTGCAGAATTTCACATTCTGCTGCCATCAGCCCATGGAGGCTAGCGAAGTGAACACGCAACATCATGAGGACTGCATTCGCGTATTGATAGCAGACGACGACGAACACATTCTCGAGTGCTATCGCGAAGCATTTGAAGAAACGGCGCTGACCGACCATGTTCAGACGGTCGGTGCTCTTGCGGCGGAATTGTTTGATCCCAATGCCGATGATGAGGACGAGCCGAAATTCGAGGTTGTTGCCTGTAACCAGGGCGACGACGCGATCTCACTGGCGACCGAGGCGGCCGACGAAGGCCATCCATTCGATGTCATCATCCTGGACGTTCGCATGCCACCCGGCATCGATGGAGTGGAGGCTGGCAGTCAAATCCGCAAGCTTGATTCGGAAGTCCAGATCATATTCGTGACCGGTTATTCCGATGTGCCAAGAGACGAACTCGAGCGGCGCGTACCACCGCCGATGAAGCTGCACTACTTCAACAAGCCTTTGTCGTTTATACAATTGGCAAAGGACGTTGCCAGTATGGTGAAAGCACATTAACAGGACCAGCAAGGAAGCCTTGGCGTGACCAATCCTGAGACGTCAGTTAATCGTATTCTCGTCGTCGACGACGATGCATTGCTCATCGCCGAGTACGTGCGCTGTCTTGGAGGGGATTTTGAACCGGACAGCCATACTTCGACGCTTGGCGACCTCGAAAAGGTGCTGTTCGGTGAGGACACCGACGCGAAGGGCGCAGCAAGATTCGAGGTCCTGTCCTGCGACCAGGGTCAGTCGGCGGTAAAGGCTGTTGCGGATGCCGTGAGCAGGGAAAACCCGTTTTCGATCGTATTCCTCGACATCAAAATGCCACCGGGGATCGACGGGATCGAGGCGGCGAAACAGATTCGGAAAATTGACCCGAATGTCAATATCGTCATCGTTACGGGATCCGTCGGCGCCGAGCCGGAGAATCTCGGTATTCAGATTCCGCCCGCCGACAAGATTTTCTTTTTCAGAAAGCCTTTTCACGCTGTCGAATGCCGGCAGCTTGCCGCTGCACTCTGTGGCAAGTGGCACGCCGATCTGGCACTGCGTCACGCCAACGAAATTCTGGAGCAGCGCGTATCAGAGCGGACAGCGGCCCTTCACAAGCTGGCGTACTTCGATCCGGTTACGAATATGCCGAACCGCCTCAAATTGCTCGATCACCTGCAATTCATGATTGACAATGCTGAGGGAGCGGAAGGCGAGACCGCCGTCATCTTGCTGGATATCGAACGATTTAGCTTCCTGAACGAGACGATCGGTTACGACTCCGGAACGGAGCTCTTGCAATCCATCGGCAGCCGCCTCAAAGAAATGATGGGTGCGCGCAAAGACGGGTACAAGCCGGTAGTCGGGCGCTTCGGTGCTGATGAGTTCGCCTGCCTGCTGCCGGCGATTGCGAATGACAAAGTGCTGGACGAACTGGTGCACGAGATCAAAAGTGCGATCGAGGTACCGTTTCGAGTCAAGGACAAGGATTTGCATCTGAAAGCGAGCATCGGCGTTGCCTGGCATCCCGCGCATGGCCCCGATGCGAAATCAGTATTCCGATGCGCGGAAGCAGCGTTGCATCGGTCGATGCGTCGCCTGGAAAGTGGCATTACCTACTATCACAGTGAAATGAGATTTCGTGCGCGCCATAAGTTTGACATGGAGGCGGAGCTCAGGACGGCGATAGACTCCGGTCAGATAAGCGCATACTTCCAGCCGCAGTTGTGCCTGAAATCAGGCCGCTTGGCAGGCGTGGAAGCACTGGCTCGCTGGACCAGGCCTGACGGCACGATCGTGCCTCCGAACGACTTCGTACCATTAAGTGAGGAAATGGGCATATCGGACGTCTTGTTCCAGGCGATCTTGACCAACGTTTGTGGCGCAGTCGCGACCTGGCGTTCTGAGCGCAGATGGGAAACACCCGTCAGCGTTAACCTTTCGGGACACCAGTTGCGTAACGATAAACTGGTCGAAATGATCAGGGAGATTCTGCAAAGTAACAACGTCGAAGAGGGCATGATCAATCTTGAACTGACGGAGACGGTATTGCTCGAGGACTTGACGATCGCCAAGCCGATGCTCAAGGACCTGGCAAAATATGGGGTCGGCATTCACATCGATGACTTTGGTACCGGCTACTCATCGCTCAGCTACCTGGCGGAACTGCCCGTGCAAACCCTCAAGATCGACCAGTCATTTATCAAGCGACTCACCGAATCCGACACTAACGCTCGAGTTGTACAGGCGGTGATTGCGCTGGGCAAGGCAATGGGCCTCGAAGTCATCGCCGAAGGCGTCGAGACCGAACAGCAGATGGAAATCGTGCGAACTTTAGGCTGCGATCTTGCACAAGGTTTTCTGATTGCCAAACCCCTGCCCGACGAAGAATTTCGCAAGTGGTGCGCAACGCTGAAAGGATTAGACACCAGCGAGGACACGGTTCCCGCCTTTCCGGCTCACGCATCCTGATCAGGAACCCGATGTCACGCGTCCGACGGGCGATCATGACCTACGGAAGCGCGTAAGCAATCACATAGTCGCCGGTCGTGCTACCGATACGGCCATGACCACCCGCAGCAATGACGACATATTGCTTACCGGTTGCGTCGAGAAAGTAAGTCATCGGTGTAGCCTGTCCACCTGCCGGCAATCTGCCTTCCCAGAGTTTTTCGCCACTCTCGATATCGAATCCGCGCAGATAGTCATCGACGGCAGCGCCGATGAAAATGAGGCCACTCTTGGTAATGATCGCGCCGCCGATGCCGGGCACGCCGTACTCGAAGTTTGGCACGACGGCCGGGGCAATATCCTGAATCGTTCCCAGTGGTACTTGCCACTTGATAACACCACTTTTCATGTCAACCGATGACAGCGTTCCCCACGGCGGTGCAATGCAAGGTACATCAAGCGGCGAAAGGAGTTCATTTCGGCGCATGCCGAATGGCGTGCCGCTCTGGCGCGCAAATTCCTGGTCTTCGAAGTCGCCTGAATCGTAGATTGATCGTAAATCGTCGCGTGCAATGAGCGCCACTTCCATCGCCAGATCCAGCGAATAGGCTACGGCAACCTGTCTTTCGGGATCGAACGCGAGTCCGCCCCAGTTGATGCCGCCGGCGTAGCCCGGATAAACGATCGTTCCTTCGGTGCTGGGAGGTGTGAAAATACCCTCGGACCGCATTCCGGCGATCTTCTTGCGGCAGGATCTCTCGTCGAAATAGAACATGCCCCAGGCATCCTCTGCATCAACTGCGTCCGTTCGCACGAGTGGCGGCGGCGCAACCGGAAACGGCTGAGTAAGAGACAGATGTTCACCGGCGACGCCGCCCTGCGGTACCGGGCGTTCTTCTATCTCGAATATCGGTTCACCACTTCGTCGGTCGAATGAGAAAATGAATCCCGTTTTTGTACCTTGCAGCACGGCAGGAATGACGTCTCCCTCGTGCCACAGATCGACCAGCGTGGGCTGAGACGCCAGGTCATAATCCCAGACGTCGTGGTGAACGAGTTGTTGATACCATGCCATCTCGCCGCTTCCGGCAACAATCGCTACCAGTGAATTCGCGTAGAGGTTGTCGCCTTCCCGCTCGCCACCATAGAAATCAGGGCTTGCCGAGCCGGTAGGGACATAGACCAGGCCCAGTTCCGTATCTGCAGCGAAAGGCGCCCAGGCATTCGCCGATCCGTTCTTGGCGGCTTCCTCCGGTCTCCACTTGGAATAAGCCGGATCGTTTGCGTTTCTCGGTATAGGATCCCAGCGCCAGAGCTCCGCACCCGTGCGTGGATTGATCCCTCGAACAATACCGAGTTCCGTCTGCACGGCACGGTTGTCACCGATTGCGGACCCCACGACAAGCACATCGTCAACGATTGCCGGCGGCGACGTAACCGTGTAGTTGATCCATTGGTTGATTTTGGTACCAACGCCTCGATCCAGATGAATCTGTCCGTCTTCACCAAAGTCGGCGCAGGGCTCGCCGTTGTCACCGTCCAGTGCGATCAGGCGCGCGTCGAGCGTGCCGACAAATATTCGATGCCGGCAGCTCGCGTCGTCCGGGGCTGTCGCATCGATCCAGGAAGTGACACCACGGTTCGCGATTTCAGCGTGATGCAGCGTTCTGTCGATCTCCGCATCGAATCGCCAGATTTCCTCGCCTGTTGCCGGATCAAGCGCGAATACTATTGCGCTGCCGGTCGGGAAGTAAAGACGACCCTCGACCAGAATCGGATTCGCCTCAAACGCGAACGGTTCACGATGCCCCTGCCCGAGTTCGCCGGTGCGGAAGCGCCAGACCTCTTCAAGTCGCGATACGTTTTCCGGCGTTATTTGAGACAGCGAAGAATACTGCAGGCCGGACTGGCTTCCGCCGTAGTGCGTCCAATCGTCATGCTCCCCACCGACCGCGAAACCGGACGCGGCGATCAATGCACAAAAACAGGAAACTGGCTTCGCACGAGCAATCATGTGCTTGATTCTGCCAGAATCCTCTATCAGGTTCTAAAGCAGAAAGCCGAGATCTCTATTGCACGAAGTTGTCGATATTCGGCGCAACTGTCGAAACGTCGGCATCCGGTATGCCGAACCATTTGGACAAAGTTGCCGCATATTGATCTGCAGATGTTGTTGGAATTATTCGGCCACCGGCAACATCGTCAGGGCCTCTGAGCTGAAGCAGTCAGGGTGGAAACGCGATCGGCCCCTTGTTTCGAGGGCGACGCGGCGTGTAGGGCCGGTAGAAATCTCGCAGGAATCGCAGGTCACTCTCCGCATCACCGCTTGGCTTGAAAGTTCCACCAATGCCCATTCTCTTCGCACCGTAGTCGATGAAGCACAGGACGAGCGGAACATCTGCCTCAACTGCAATGCGGTAGAAACCGGTTTTCCAGTACTGAGTCCATTTACGCGTGCCCTCCGGCGCGAGTGCCAGGTTCAGGCGGTCGTTATCCGCAAACATGTCGATCAGCTGCTGTACGACACCGGCACCGCGGCTGCGATCAATCGGAATCGCGCCGAACCGATCCAGGATTACGCCAAGCGGCCACCAAAAGAGTGTGTGTTTGGCAAGAAAATGTGTTTCCAGACCCAGAACTGTTTTGCCGACGATTAACCAGAACCCGTCCCAATTCGAAGTGTGCGGCACCGCAATATAGACCGCTTTATCGAAAGCCGGCACTTCACCGACTATCTCCCAGCCGGAAACCCTGGCAATGCTTTTGGCAATCTTTCTGAGAGTCACTTCATGGCCGCCCGAATAACATGGCGATCTTCAGGTTGCGCGTCATAGCTTGTCAGGCGCGACAAATGCGACCCCAGTTATTCAATTTGAGGCTAGTCTGAATGGACTTGTGATACAAAACAACTGACTACCGGAGCGTCCGCCTGAGAATAGGTGATTGCCCTGATACCAATTCGCATTGGGCCTGATACTTTCTATATGGTTCCAAATAGCCAATGGTGCTTGTCGATTCAGTAGACAAATGCCAAACTAAGGGACAAAGAACGGGCAAACAAGACCCGAATAAGAATATCTCCGAAAGAGGTGTTGATCTTGGAAGTCGATGTCAAACAACGGGTCTCGGTTAACGAGTTCGATCGCCTGGCCGCCTATTGGGTAATGACAGTCGTCGGTAACCCACGAATTACCGTCAGACTTTGGGACGGCAATGAGTTCTATTTCGCGGACGGAACGCCCGTCGCAGTAATGGAATTTCGTTCGCGCAGCGCGCTGTTGAATCTTGTGCTTGCGCAATCCGTTGGTTTCGGCGAGGGATACAGCAATGGCAGGATCGAAATTCATGGGGATATTATCGATTTCTCGAATGAAGTTGCCCGGGCGATTACAACTCGCCGTAATCAGAATTACTATGCCAGCAAGCTGAGTTCCCTTCTAAGAGCGATTCGGAGCAATACGCTCACGCGATCGAAAGGTAATGTGCATCACCATTACGATCTCGGAAACGACTTCTATGAGATGTGGCTCGATGAGCGAATGGTCTATACCTGTGCGTATTACGATGATGCGGACGCTTCATTGGCGGACGCGCAACTCGCCAAGCTTGATCATGTGTGCCGAAAACTTGAATTGAAACCGGGTCAGGATGTCATCGAAGCCGGTTGTGGCTGGGGTGCGCTGGCAACGCATATGGCCGAGCATTACGGTGTCAATGTCAAGGCCTACAACAACTCTCACGAACAGGTCAGCTATGCCAGGAAAAAGGCGGCCGCCAGGGGCCTGAATGATCGTGTGCAGTTCATCGAAGACGACTACAGGACCATTTCGGATCAATGTGACGTGTTCGTATCAGTTGGCATGCTCGAGCATGTGGGGCTCAAGAACTTTCGCGGTCTCGGCAAGCTCATTGATAAATGTCTGAAGCCGACCGGCCGTGGCCTTATTCACTCGATCGGGCGTTCTCACCCAAGGCCGCCGGATCCATGGATCAGTAAACGAATTTTCCCCGGAGGTCATATCCCGAGCCTCGGAGAAATAGCCGCGGTATTCGAGCCCTATAAGTTCTCGATACTCGACGTCGAAAATCTGCGCCTGCACTACGCCAGGACATGCGCAGAGTGGCTGCAAGAATTCGACAAAGTAAGCGACGAAGTCGGCAGCAAATACAGCAAAGAGTTTGTGCGCGCATGGCGCTTGTATTTAGCTGGCTCGTCTGCCGCATTCGAGTTCGGCACGCTGCAGCTTTATCAAATCGTCTTTGCGCCACACGGCAATAACGACGTGCCCTGGAATCGCAAATTTCTTTACTCGCCGGAAAGTTCCGGAGACTGACCTTCAGTGCAAACTGTTGATGCGCTAGTCATCGGAGGCGGGCCAGCAGGTTCGACATGCGCCTGGAAACTCCGACAGGCTGGTGTCGATGTATTGATCCTCGATCGTGCGAGTTTTCCAAGAACCAAATTGTGCGCCGGGTGGATAACGCCGGAAGTCGTCGACGATCTCGAGTTTGATATCGAAGCCTATCCGCACAGTTTTCTGAGCTTCGATAAACTGCATTTCCACTTCAAATATTTCAACTTTGCGAAAAAGACAACCCAGCATTCGATTCGGCGGATCGAATTTGACGAATTTCTTTTGCGTCGTTCGGGCGCACCCGTCCATGAGCATAAGGTCAGAAAAATAGAGCGGCGAGACAGTACGTACATCATTGACGAAGAATACCGTTGTAAATATCTGGTCGGAGCTGGTGGAACGCGCTGTCCCGTTTATCGTGAGTTATTTCACGACGCCAACCCGCGCGCCAAGCTACTTCAAATAGCGACTTACGAAAAGGAGTTTCCCTATCGCTGGGACGACGGGGAGTGTCACTTGTGGTTTTTCGGAGATGGGTTGCCCGGTTACGCCTGGTACGTTCCGAAAGCGAACGGTTTCATCAATGTGGGTCTAGGCGGCAAGGCAGACAAAATGAAATCATGCGGTGGCCATCTCAAGAGTTACTGGCATAGCTTCACAAGGAAGCTTGAGAGTTTGGGACTGGTGCACGATGCCGAATATGAACCTACCGGTTATAGCTATTACCTGCGCGGGAGCGTCGACGTGGTTCGAAACGACAACGCGTTTATCGTGGGAGATGCGGTTGGCCTTGCGTCGATAGACATGGGGGAGGGCATCGGCCCGGCGGTTCAGAGCGCAGTTCTTGCCGCAGACGCGATCGCCGGAAACTCGGAATACGATCTCAGGAGCCTTGCGCGTTTCAGCACTCCCGGGTTTTTCCGCAACCGCGGCGACCAGGTGCGCCTGTCGGCAATCGGCGACAGTGAGTCGGTTTCAGTGCCCTAGAATCTCACATCCGGGGCCCGCCGAGGCCCATTCCTGCAGTATTGGGCAAGACGCTACCCAGTTCGTTTCATTGTCTGGTGGGATGTGTCATACAGGCATTCGGACACATGCACTAGGAGTCCGTCATGAAAGCCGCACGGGTATTGTTTATCACACTGGGACTGTCAGCCCTTGCTACGGCTGATGTCGTGGTCCCCATCGATTCCGTTGAGCAATTCGTCAATATCCGTGCGGAGGCTACTGCCGATTCCTATGTTATCGGCCGGCTCTATCAGGGCGACAATATGCTGCTCGTGAAGCCCGGGACTGGCTGGCACGAAATCGAGATCGAACCGGATTTGAACGGCTTTATCAGTGCGGACTGGGCGACAGTAGTCACGGAAGCTGAACTGGCGGCCGCTGTTGCGAAAATCGCAGAAGTGGCCGAAACACCCGAGCCGGCACCGGTGACGGCTCCCGAGCCGTCGCTCGAGGAAGTTGTCGAAGAAGAGCCGTTGGAGGTAGTGGCCAGTGATCAATCAGTCGCCGAATCGCCGGTCGAAGCTGAATAGGCGGAAGTCAGCTAAATAATTCCGGCTGCCAACAGGGCGGCCTCCAGTTCGTCCGGTCCCCGTACGCAGACAGACGCCATGCCGGCATTTCCGGCTGCCGCCACATTGATCGGATTGTCGTCAAAGAAAATAATTTCCTCCGGTTGGCACGCATAGCTCGCACTTACCTGCAGGAATGAGTCCTGGTCGGGCTTGAGTAAACCGGATTCATACGACAGAAAGTAACGGTCGAATCTGTTGCCAAATTTCCCGGGCAGGTCTACCTGTTGCCAGTGCACGGCATTGGTATTCGACAAGATAGCGCATGGATATCGCGATGGTATTCGACCCAGCAAGTCGATTGCCTTCGGATAGAATCCGTCCGGCCAATTGTTAAAACGTTTCAGGAGTTCTTGCCAGCTCATCGGCAATCCCATTTCGGCAATCATGCGCTGAGCAAATTCCCTGGCATCGACCTGACCGGACTCCAGCGCACGAACCGACGGAGACATGATCCAGATCCTGAGAAATTCGGCCTCGTCGATTTTCAACCCGAATGTCGATATGGGGTCACGCAGCCTTACCAATACACCGCCGAGATCGAAAAGAATGACCTTGTATTTGTCTGAAACGCCCATGATTTTCTGTGTCAGTCCCTGATTTTCGTCTTCCAAAGCGTTGCCGCCAGCAGCATCGAGACAATCGACGTGCCAATCCAGAAATTAATGGCCGCGTCGAAGTCATAAACGCGGATGCCGTCGATCACCGTTATGCCCTGCGTGATCAGGGAGGCGCTGACGTTCTCCTGGGTGGCGGCGCCGAGATAGCTGAACACACCGACAAAGCCCATCGCGGCGCCGGTCGCGCCTCTGGGTGCGATGTCCACGCCAAAGAGGCCACCGACAGAGGCAATCAATCCGCTCAGCGCGGCACCATAGACTGCAAATGCGAAGAACAGCACGACGTCGTTCTTGGGACCAAAAAACATGACCAGGAGGGCAGCGATTTCGACGATCGCGAAAATGAGGTTGGCGGGCGGTCGCCGGGCGTCAAAACACTTGTCAGATATATAGCCGTAGGCAATAGAGCCTGCTATTCCTGCGATCGTATTCACGGCAAGATAGAAGCCTGCATCGAGCAGGGAGTAACCGCGAATCTCCTGCAGATAGAGTACGCCCCAGCTATTGATTGCATACCGGGTGACATACATGAGCGCGCTGGAAATTGCGACAACCCACATGGCGGTAATGCCGAATATAACTTTCTGCGTCTGCCATGTGTTTTTTTCGTTAGGGGGTTGCGGCTCTTCGCCGAGCCAGTCACCGACGGTCGGCAATCCGATACTCGGCGGTGCATTGCGCATGAAAGAGTAGACCCACGCCGCGACCGCGATGCACACGACGCCCGGCGTAATGTACCCGTAGCGCCAGCCGTAGGCCGCAACGATCGCGGCTATCACATAAAAAGTGATGCCCTCACCAATCGCATGAGATGCGCTCCATATGCCATATCGGCGACCGCGCTCATGAAAACCGAACCAGTTCGTAATGGTGATGATTGCCGAAGGGGCTGCCATTCCCTGGAACCAGCCATTAAGCGCCCAAAGCGAGATCGACACCCAGAGCAGGGTCGATGAACCCATCGCCAGGTTTATCAGGGCTGACAAGAATATGCTCGCACTGAAAAACAGCCGTGGCTTGATGTAATCAGACAGGAAACCGTTGAAGAATTTGCCTGCAGCGTATCCGTAGAAGAGAGCTGCGCCGATCAGACCGAGTTCCTCGACTGTGAATATGCCTCCGTCGATCAAGGGTTTCTTGACGATCGAGAGGCCGAGCCGGCAGGTATAGATGAACCCGTATCCCAGCGTGATCGCGAGCATTATCCTCAGGCGCTGCCTGCGATAGGTCCGATCGATGTCCTGACCCGCCATTGACGTAGCGTCTGGCTGCAAATCGTTTCCTCATAAAATTGGGGACAGACCCCAAGTCTGTCCCCAATTTAACAATAAACCGGTCGAATTATCCGCCGGCAGTCAACCACGTTACCGGAGGCACGTTGATACAGGTAACAAGGGCTAAATCATATTAGATACAAGGAGTACGGATATGAAAATCAGGAAAGTTTGGGACATGGCAGTCATCCCTTTGTTCATATTCGGCATCGCACTTTTCAGCAGCAGCGTTCTCGCCGATCAGAATGATCGTCTAGCGGACCGCCTGGATGAGCGCGGTGACCGCATCGAAGACAGGCTGGATGACAAAGGCGATCGCATCAATGACCGTCTTGATAATCGGGGTGATCGCGTGAACGATCGCCTGGATAACAAGGGTGGTCGAATTGATGCAAGGCTTGATCGAAAGTCGGACCGCGCAGCGGATGCCGGCAGGGATCGGCTCTCGGATCGACTGGATAAGAAAGGCGATCGCATCGATCGGCGTCTCGACCGCAAAGGCGATCGCACTGACCGCAGACTGGACAAGAAAGGCGACCGCATCGATCGCCGTCTGGACAGGAAAGGTCGCCACATCGATCGGCGTCATGACCGCCGCAGCAGGCAGATTGACCGGCGCGGGTAATTCTTCGAACGACGAGAGTGTGAATGGGGACGGGCTCGTAGGAGTCCGTCCCCTCTCTTATTCTTCGGCTTTTAGAATGTCGTCCCAACGGCGACGGAGTTGATCCGCCTTGTAGCTCTGTATCTGGTACTCCCAGCCGCTGACTCTGTCTTCAATTTCCCTGGCTTCGTCCGAATTCGCATCAGTGTGATCTGCGCGCACTGTTATCCATGTGTTTTCATCATGTCGCGATGACTCGATCGTGAGCTGCAGTCCCTCGAATGTCGTGAAGACGGCTGTTGCGGCGCTGTCATCACCTTGCCTGTCAATCGCCGCGGCGACATCCACCAGGTTCAGGCCACTCACCACTCCGGCCATTCCGTCGACCACGCTTGGATAGCTAAGCTCGCGGCCTTCCGGAATAACTGTAACCGTGAAATCCGTAACTGCTGCATCTTCTTTGTCGATACTGATCGTCTCACCGTCACCGTGCGTAATCGTGACCGACTGAACTTTGGTGGAGTCTATGTTGAGAATCTCGGCCAACAACCATCCGCTTGCATCACCGGGTAGGGTTGGGTTCTGGTCGATTAACCAGCTCTCTGCGTCACCCGGGATTCGGGCGTAGCGGTATTTTGTCTGTGCAATATTGCCGATGATTATCGACCTCTGCGAATCTGCGCCGCCAAAACGGATCTCGGTACCCTGGCTATCTGGCGCCGTGTCCTCGACTGCAAGTCGCTCATATAATTCTGCGTTCGACGTTTTCTCTTCGATCTTCCTGGCGTCGGCGAGCGACAGCATCAGCCCTCGCAGCTTGCCGGTATCGACCGGGTAGTCTTGCTTCTCCACCAACGCCCATCTACCCGCGCTATTGTTCATCGTCACCGATTCGCCGGCCTTTGAGACAGTCAGCTGTGAAACGTCATTGATTTTCGATTTCAGCTCCGGAAAAAGCATACTGCCCGCCGATGTGTCTCTGTGATTGTTCGACAAAGTGGTGGCGAATAGACCGGCGAGCAATACAGCCAACACGATTGCGAGTGTCTTTGTCTGCCGGGTGTTCATGAGCCGTGCCGGCGGTTGCGTCGCCAACCTGCGATTAGCACGAATATAGTCAACAACACGGGCACCAGAGTTGTGTTGATGATCTTGAGCACGGTGCCCAACTGTTCAATGTTCTTGTCGAGGTCCCGTTGCACCGCTCGCAGGTCTTTACGAATCGCGGATCGCCGGTCGATGAAACGGCCGAGCTCGGCCTGTTGTTCCGGGGTCATCAGGACATTGCCGGTGTCTTCACGAGATGTCTGCAGTTCGCCAAGTCGCTGTTCCGTTTCCGCGAGTTCGCTTTGAAGGCGTTGTTCCGTCTCCCGGTATTGCGCTTCTGCCTTGACTCGCAGATCTTCGACCTTCGTGAACGGGCGGGAAAAAGTCGCGCGGCTCCTTACGCCAATCAGTTCGGCGCTGCCCAACAGACTTTCCAGGGCGTTGACCACGAATGTGCCGTTACTCGCAAAAGCATTGGAAATGCGTTGCCCGAAGAAATTCTGTTGTTGCACCCAAAACCGGTCACTCAGGATATCGACGTCGGCAACGACGATCAGGTTTACCGAATCAGCCGCCTGGGTTACGTGTCCGGCCGCGTCCGGCTCCACCGCCTCTGAACCGTCCTCGGTTGTGACTTCAGTCGCCGGCGGGCCGTCCGGAAATGCGCTCGGCAATGCTCCACTTACCCTTGCAGCGATAACATAGGCCTCGCCATCGGGCACAAATCCGTTGAGCAGGGCGGACGGGTCCGGTAGAAAACTGAAGCGGCTCGAGGCCAATATGCCTGATGCGCTGCTGGTGCTAAGCAGCGGTTCGATTCTTGCAGCACCTCCCTCGGCGACACTGAAATGTCCTGCAAGCCCCACGTTGATCGTATTGAGGTCAGCCGTAATGATATCGTCGCTGTTGAACTCTGCTTCCGTCAGGCCCAGCAAGCCCGGATGACGGACAGGCCGCCCGCCTGACCCTGCCGATACGGACAGGGCGCGCTGGGCGTCTGCGACAACGTCATTGGGCGAAAACTGCAGGCCCCAGGCGGCAAACAAGGCCGGCAAGTCCGAATTCTGGCCCTGCGGCGGCATGCCGGGCGGCATCCCCTGAACTGGCGGTGCCGGATCCGCCTCGGCCAGCGGATCGACGAATATCATGGCGTTACCGCCTTTGAGGATAAATTGATCGATTGCATAGAGCATCGAGTTGCTCAAATTCTTCGGTTGCACAATCCAGAGCATGCCGACGTCGTCATCGATCGCGTCGATCTCCGTCCCGAGGCTGCGCACTTCGAACAGCTGTTGCGCTTGCTCGTAGATTACCCACGCCGGCATCATCTGCTGTGTCTGGGGGTCGAAGTCGCCAGTCATCGGCGCGCCCGAGATAAGACCGATGACTTTGCGTTGCGGATTCGCCAGCGTACTGACAAGTTTGGCGATGTCGTATTCGAGGAACTGCTCCTTGTCCGGCTGGAAGAATGGAATGACTTCCTCGTTGTCTATGCTGTCAGTGCCCGCCAGTCCCATATAGACAGGATCGGGTGATCCCGCCAGACCGATTCCCTGCAAGCCGAACTGCGCCGCCCGATCTTCGTCTTCCGAGAACGGCAACGGGTCGATTACATTGAGATTGATATTGCCGTTCGCCGCGCGTCTGAACTCATTCAGCATTTCCCGGACCCGGTTCGCGTAACTTCGAATCGTCGGGACATCCTGGCTCGCCTTGTCCGAGTAATAGAAATAAAGATTAATGGGCTCGTTGAGGTTCTCGAGAATCCGCTCGGTTCCGTCAGAAAGTGTGTAGAGCCGGTTTTCTGTCAGGTCGATTCGCCAGCCGCTGAAAAGTTGATTACTGATGATAATCGCGGCGACGAACGCGAGAGTCAGGAGCAGAAGTGACGATGTGCTGATATTGCGTTGCGATGCGGTACTCATAATCAGTCCGCCTGTTTCCATTGCAGCACAATCGTGTTGGCGTAAAGGAAAGCCCCGATCAACAGTCCAAAGAAGATCAGGTCACGAAAATCGATGACGCCTTTGCTGATGTTCGAGAAGTGTGTCAGGAAGCTCAGCGAGGCAATACCGTCGACTAGCGCCTGCGGTGCCCAACCCGAGAACAGGTCGAGGACGAGGGGAAAAGCCGACAGAAGGAAACCGAAACAGACGACGACGGTAATGACAAACGCGATCACCTGGTTTCGTGTGGTTGCTGACAGGCAAGCGCCGATTGCAAGAAAACCGCCCGCCATCAGGAAGCTGCCGATATAGCCGGCCAGGATCGCACCGTTATCCGGGTTGCCGAGGTAGTTCACTGTAATCCAGACTGGAAATGTCAGGGCAAGTGCGATGCCGGTGAATGCCCAGGCGGCCAGATACTTGCCCAACACGGCTTGCCAGGCGGTGATCGGCATCGTCATCAGCAGTTCGATGCTGCCCGTCTTTCGTTCCTCCGCCCAAAGACGCATCGATATGGCGGGGACCAGAAACAGATATAGCCAGGGATGGAAATTGAAAAACGATGAAAGGTCCGCCTGGCCCCTCTCGTAGAATCGGCCCAGGTAGAACGTGAAGGTGCCCATTAAAACGAGATAAATCACGATGAAGACGTAAGCAACCGGCGTCGCGAAATAGCTCCGCAGTTCCCGCCTAAAGAGTGCGCGGATCAGAGTCATGCCTCGGCGCCTCCGGTGATCTGGCGAAATACCTCGTCCAGGCGCCCAGCTTCGAGCTGGACGCTTGCGACAGGCCAGCCTTTCTCGGCAACCAGGTCCGATACATCACCCCACGGCTCTTTGCCGCTGGCGGCGATCGCTGTAATTATCTGGTGTTCACGATCGGACTCGGTCGTCTCGACGGTCGCCAGGCCACCTACGGCCGATCGGACCTCATCAAAAATGTTGCCATCGGCAAGTCCGATCCGGACGGCGTTGTGATAGCGGGATCCTGAAGCGAGCTGCTGTGGGTTGTCGTCGGCCAGGATTCTGCCTTTCGCGATAATAATGGCACGACTGCAGACAGCATCTACCTCCTCCAGAACGTGCGTCGAGATGACGATGAGCTTGTCTTCCGCCATTGAGCGGATCAGCTCCCGAACCTCGTGTTTCTGATTTGGATCCAGGCCATCGGTCGGCTCGTCGAGGATCAGCACTTCGGGATCGTGCAGAATGGCTTGCGCCAACCCGACACGCCGTTTGAATCCCTTGGAAAGCGTGTCGATTGTCTGATTCAGTACCGGCCCCAGATGGAGTTTTCCGATCACATCGTCAAGGCGCTCCCTGCGCTTCGATCCGGCCAGTTCCCGCAAATCAGCAACGAAGTTCAGGAATGTCGCCGGGGTCATCTCGGGGTAGCAGGGCGCTCCCTCTGGCAGGTAGCCCAATCGTCGTCTCGCCGCCAGCGCATCGTCTTCGATATCGTGACCACATACCGAAACTCGGCCGGACGTCGGCGCCACGAATCCTGTGATCATCTTCATCGTGGTCGATTTGCCGGCGCCATTCGGTCCGAGAAAACCGAGAACCTCGCCGGGTTCGCACTTGAAGGTCAGATTATCGACCACCGTGTGATGGCCGTAATTCTTAGTAAGACTGTCGATTTCAATCATAATTAAGCGATGTTTGTGGGGCACCCGGACACATGCGGCTGCACCTTGTATCAAAAAGTCGATTTTCAATCAAGATTGTTTTGAGACAGATTCCTGTGAGTCACGATTCGCGACTCGCCCCGATTGCGTGGATCCGAGGCCGCCTTCAGTTCATCGCCATCCCGAAGGATTACCTGCAGGTCACCGAAGGAAAAGAAATGTGGCTCCGCCCTGTATCCGCGATCGCCCAGCGCCGAGATGGTCGCCGGTGGCAGAGGCACTCTGGGGCTGTAGGTAACGAGATCAGGCGGAAGAAGCTGGTGATGGAATCTCGTGGCAGCAACCGCGTCCTCGGGCGACATACCGAAGTCGAATATGTTGACGATGACCTGAAATACGGACGTAAAAATCGTCGAACCGCCCGGCGTGCCAGCGACCAGCGCGACGTTACCACCCTTCAGCAAGATAGTCGGTGACATCGAAGACAGCATGCGCTTGCCGGGTTGAATCTCGTTAGCCGTGTTACCAACCACGCCGTAGAAGTTGGCAACCCCGGGCTTTACGCTGAAATCGTCCATCTCGCCATTCAGGAGATAGCCGGCGCCCTCGACGACCATACCGTTGCCGAACCAGTCATTGATCGTGTAGGTATTCGACACGGCATTGCCCCAACGATCGACAATCGAAAAATGCGTCGTGTTGTGGGACTCGAGCCCGGGCGGGGCGCCATTGGCCGTTGAGATTAATTGCGGGTCGATCTGTGCGGCACGTGATGCGATATAGTCCTGATCGAGCAACTCGGCGATCGGCACATCGACATAATCGGGATCACCCAGATATTCTGCACGGTCCGCAAAAACCCGCTTTTCAATCTCGGCGACAAGATGTATGTATTGTGGAGAGTTGTGTGCTACGCCTTGAAAATGATGGTCAAGGTAGTCTTTGATTCTTAGAAGTTGCACGATCGCGAAGCCGCCTGAACTCGGCGGCGGTGCAGACAGCACCTGATAATCTCGCCAGTTCGCTTTGATCGGTTTGCGCCACACCGCCATGTATCTTGCCAGGTCCTCGGCAGTGATGAGCCCGCCAGAGCGCTCCATGTATGCGACGGTCAGCTGGGCAGTCTTTCCCGTATAGAAATCCTCAGCTCCGGACGCGGCGATGCGACGTAAGGTCTCGGCAAGTTCAGCTTGCCTGAAAATGGACCCGGCAGTCATGGCGCCGAAATATTCTTCGAAGTTGCTCTCGCGATCGTAATTGGCCCTGTAACTTCGTTGTTTGTTCGCGAGGCTTTTCGGTACGAGAAACCCGTTTGCAGCCAGTTCGATGGCAGGCACGAGCAGGTCTCTCCATGGTAATGAGCCGAAGCGTTGATGTGCAGACCAGAGCCCCGCGACCGTGCCGGGAACCCCGGCAGCCCTGATGCCGATCAAGCTGGACATTTCAACGACATCACCGTTCTCGTCCAGGTACATGTCGCGGTGAGACGCAAGTGGGGCCGTTTCACGGTAATCGAGAAACGCGTCTTCACCATCCATGTGAGCCAGCATGAATCCGCCGCCACCGATATTACCGGCCTCCGGATAAGTGACTGCGAGCGTGAAACCGGCGGCGATCGCAGCATCGACGGCATTGCCACCGGCGCGAAGAATATCCTCACTCACCTGCGCAGAAAACCCGTCCGGCATCGCAACGGCCGACTGTTGTACTGATTCCTGACTTGTTTCGTCAGCCGGCGGCGCACAGGCAGTGATTGGCAGTAATGCTGCGGTGAACAGCGCTAATCGCGCCTTGCGCAAGAACATTGTCTCAGCCAACCGACTGATACCAATTTACACCGTCGCCGTCCGTCTCTACGGCCATTTGGCCGGTATCGAGCAGGTAATTCAGATGCGCGATGGCCTCTCCGATGGCGAACATCAGATTCGAGCCGGTGATTCGGGCTTTGAACAATGCTGGAAACACGTCGATTGCGCGCTTCGGCTCCGTGCAGTGTTCGTGCAGGGCGGCGAGCCCGGTGTCATGTTCGTGAATGAGTTGATTGAGGCGCATGTGTGCGCCTCTGAATGGTTTGCCGTGTGCTGGAAAAACGAGGACATCTACAGGGACCCTGTCCCGAAGTTCGCGTAGCGATGTCATCCAGTCTGACAGCGGATTTGCCGCCGGTTCCGTCGGATGAACGCTGACGTTGGAGGAAATCGTCGGCAGTAACTGATCGCCGGAAATCAAAATATTCCGTTCGGCGCAATAAAGGCAGGCGTGCTCGGGCGAGTGCCCGCGACCGATAATGATCTGCCATTTATTCTCACCAATCGTCAGAATATCTGCATCCTTCAGGCGCCGGTAAGACTCAGGTAACGGGGAAACGTATTTGCCGAACGAGCCGAACCTCTGCTGATAGACATCGAGAGCCTTTTGCGAATATCCCGCCGCTTTGTAAAAGCGAATGCCGGCATCTGGTACTGCTCGGCCGGTATCCGAGGCGAGAATCCGGCATAGCAGATACTCCTCGCGAGGCATCAGAAGCTCGACCTCGAGTTTCTTCGCAAGCCAGCCCGCGCAACCGGAATGATCGGGATGCAGATGCGTGACAATTAGCTGCGTAGCCGGGCGACCTTCCATCCCGTCAGTAAAGGTCCGATCCCATATCTCTTGACACTCTTCTGTACAGACGCCTGTATCGACGATGGCCCAGCCGTCTCCATCTTCCAGCAGCCACAGATTAATGTGTCCGAGCGCGAATGGCAGGGGCATGCGCAGCCATTTGACTCCGGGCACCACCTGCATGATTTCACCGGGACCGGGCCTCTCGGAAAATTCGTAGCCTATTTCTTCTTTCGGTTTGCGAGCCAGCATCCGGCAATCTTAACCGGCTTTCTCTGTGATCTGCCAAAATCTGGCAAACCGCCCCGATATCAATGTCTGCTTTCGAGTGTAAAGCCGTGATGGACCGCCGCGCCCCTGCATTGGGTCGCGAGTCCTGACGTCGTCAACGAACTACATGGCCATGATCTCGTAGACCCGGATGCTCGCAATGAATGGATTGTCCTGAGCGATCTTTTCTGCATCATCAAGGCTCTCGGCGTTGATGATCGAGTAGCCCGTGATGGAATCCATTCCCATGGGCAGGTCCCTGGTTCCGCTATGCGAGATTTCTCGCGCACCGCCGTGGAAACCCCCGTTTTCCACGGACTTGTCAGCAATCGACTCGAACCATTTGTTCCATGCCGCCATGATTTCCGGCGTGGGTTTCTCGAATCCGAAATGCAGAATCATGAATTTTTTCATTTCTACCTCCTGTTACGCTACTTCTCTGCCCAATAATGAAGCTTGGGGGTGGTTCTATTTTTTGCCTAGATTATATTGTGGTGGTCTCAACCGGATTCTCCGACGTAAGGCTTGGTGATTTTCGCCCGTTGCTTCCACCAGGTCACAAATACGTACGCCAGCAGTGCCCCGCCAGCGAAATCGCTCAGAAAATGTTCCCCGATGATCACCCGGCTGAACGCGATTCCTGACGCGAACAGTAATAATGGAACCCGTGCTTGAGGAAAAAACACGCTAAGAGAAAAAGCCAACGCGAAGATATTAGTGGAATGGCCCGAGGGAAATGACGCAAGTTCGGAATTGGTTGTCGTCGGGGACAAGTAATAGGCGCCGTACTCCATGAACTGGGATGGACGCGCACGGCCGATCAGGTACTTGAGCAACACTGCGATGACGCCTGCGCCGGTAATGGATAGGAACACAAACCCACTCTTATGAGTAAGCTGGCGGAATTTATCTCGATGATCCTGGTTGCGATTAGCCTTGGCAAGAAAAAAGAAGGTTATGGTGACAAGCAACGTGGACCCTAGCATCCAGTTCGCGTGGCCGACTTGAGTAATCCTCTGAAAAAAAGCGACCGTGTCACGATCCAGTGTCTGAGACCATAAAAAGACCCGGGCATCCTGTGTCAAGGCAAGCGACAGTATCAGGAGCCACACGAGCGCGGGCCAGAAGTCTTTCAGATTGAAATTTCGATACAGTCGCATCTTGAAATTTTTAGGAGCACCATCGGTGATGCAAACCAATTGGACGAGCCACTTTTCCACGAAACGGCCACTTTGGGTCGTTAGCAGACCTTTCTCAGTCTAGCAGTCTAAGATCCGATTTCGGGCGGAAAGCGGACATCGCATCGAGTTGTTGTCAGGTCCTGATCACAGCAGTTGCCGGACTTACTGCACTACGGCTTTGAAGTAGACGTCGAAGTTCGGATCGCCGCCGCCGGAGTTGCCTAGAAAATCGCCCTTGGGGTTAATGCGGATGTGCGTGACGGTTAGATCGAGGCCATTAGCATCGGCGACAGGTGTGTAGGTATAGGTAACGCCGCCATCGTTCGAGAATGAAACGTCATCACCGGCGTCGCCGAGTGCGACAAAGGTATAGGTAAGGCCGCTTGCCGGTGTGCCGTCGACGAATTGTACCGGGCCGGATGTCACGCCATCGTAGTCGATTACACGAAGGGCCATGTTCGCGGGAATCGGGTCGGTGATAACGAGTGTATCGGTATCGACGGGGCCCGAGCCTGTGTTCGACGTCATGACGAGATAACGCATCGTGGCGCCGGGAATCGATTTCGGATTTGTGGTTCCGCTAATCGGGTCTTCGACCGTTGCAGATGCCTTGAGTATGAGGAGGCTTGGCGCGCCTACCGGGATGATGTCGACCGAAGCGATGTCATTAGCGGCGTTCGGGTCGATCTGGCTCAGGAAATCGACAGTAACAGTGTTGGTAATCGTTGTGCCGCCGGTTCCCGCGTCGACATCTGCCTGCAAGGCCAATGTTGCGCTGCTGCCGACGCCCAGACTACCGACGAACCAGTCACCGCTGATCGGATCGTAGGTGCCCTGGCTGGGGGTCGCCGAGACGAAAGTCACGCCGGCCGGCAGCATATCCATCAGTTGCACAACTGTCGCAGGACCGGGACCGAAGTTCTGCACGGTCACGGTATAGGTGATCGTATCTCCTTCGCGTGGCGTTGAGTCATTTACGATCTTGGTCAGCCCGAGATCGGCAGTGATGGTCGGCGATATGGCATAGCAGTCGACCGCCTCGTAGTCGCTGCCGTTATCGATCGTGCGACCGTTTGAACCAACGCCGGTTACTTTGTCGATCTCGTAGAGAATGCCTTGTGTTCCACTGGTTCCCCAGAGCTGGCCGGACGGATCGGTGCCCATACCCTCGATATCGGGAACGGTGATCAACGCGATGTCGATCGTCGCACCGGTTACCTTGTTGATATTTATCAGGCGATCGGTGGCTCCACCGCTATTGACGCTGGCGTACAAGATACCTGTGGTCGGATCGACCGCAATGTCGTCGACAATTGTGTTGCCGAGTACCGGCTGGATTTCTACGTAGTCGATGCCGGCGCCGAAAGCGTTCGGTATGTGCGCACCGGTCGCCATATTGATCTGAAACAGGAGGTCGTTGCCGCCGCGGGCATGTGAGCCGTACATGACGCCCGTCGTTGCGTCATAGGTCAGCCCGTCGACATTGGACAAAGCGATGGCGCCTAATGAGCCGTTACCGGTGCCGAAAGGTGACGGCAGAGCCACGAATACGCCTGTCGTCGTATTCAGTATTCCCAGTTGTCCCACATTGGCGGCGTAGACAACACCGGTCGCGGAGTTGAAGGCGATCGCTTCGATGCCGTTGGTACCGGTACCGATGCCGATGTTGGTTTCATTGGTGACAGGATCGAAGTCGGCGGTGTCGATCCTCGTAAACAGGTCATTGCCGCCGCCACCGCCGCCTGCGTCGGCCACCAGATAGCAGAGCTGGTTGACGTTCAGGTTCTGCACCGTGGTGTCTTCGTTCGACGTATTGTTTGCGGCGATCGGGTCGACCTCGTTGCCCGTGACAACTGCTGTGTTTGTAATCGTGCCGACACTCACGGGAGCGGTAAGTGCGATGTTGATCGTTGCCGTCGCGCCGCTGATCATGTCGCCGAGCAAGCAGGTAACAATACCCGCGGCTTCGCTGCAACTTCCCTGTGTGGCCGATGCGGACTGGAACGTGACACCTGCGGGCAGGGTATCGGTAACCGTCACTCCGGTCGCGTCTTCCGGACCATTATTGTCGACCGTCAGCGTATAACTTAAGGGGCTGACAACGTTTACGGGATCGGGCAAGTCGGTCTGAGCTACGGAGAGGTCTGTGCCGAACAGTATGACGGTAAAGTCGATTTCTACATACGACAAACGGAAACTCTCGTTACCGCCGCCATAGAGGTTGGTTACGCGAAATCGGACCTGTGTGTTGGCCGAAGCGTATGGCAGTATGTCGTAACTGCGCGATCCCGAATTGCTGCCACTCAAGCCGGTAAATGTCTCGAGAATCGTCCAGGTACCACCGCCATTGGCTGAAACCTCTGCGACGATTGCGTCGCTTGAATCGACGCCACTCGTCGTCCGCCAGTCGAAATTCCACGTGGCAGTCGTAGCGCCGAGCAAGTTTGCCTCTCGGGTTGCACTCGGTGAGCCGCCCGTGTTGGGTTGATCTTCCAGCCGTAACTCATCACCGCCACCGGTAATCCAGACATTGCCGCCCGTTGGGCCGCCACCTTGTCCATCCACCTCAACCCAGTCGCCGCTCCAGTTCACCGTGCCGTCGTTGTTGCTGTAGAGCCGGTTTACAAAATTGTCGCGGACTGTCGCAGCGTTGCCCACAGCAGAATACGCAAGCAGGGATAACACTGCAGTGCACAAAAATGCGTGCCGGCAGTTTCCTGCAAACGTCGCTGATTGTCGGTAGCTGGCGGGCATTGATTTGGTCACTGACTCGATCGATTTTACAGGCCTGATAAACGCACTTATCCTGTTGTAATTCAAGGACCTGTGTCAGAATCGAAGTCTTATTCCCGGCGACCTGTCGGGTCGGTGATGTGGGTCACATTTTGAGGCGCTTGGGTGGCTAGTCCTGTAACATACGCCACGTCGGATAAAGCCGCTACAAGAGCCACGTCCGAAATCACCCGTTGATCAAACAATGCGCCGGAGTGCGTATGGCCGAAGCTAGCAAAAGCCCCGATCCGGACGGCATTCCGCCCGGAAGACAAAGTTCGTACAACCGTGACGAACTGCTGGCCTGTGCGCGTGGTGAACTGTTCTACCCGGATAGTGCCAAGTTGCCGATGCCGAACATGCTGATGACAGATCGAATCACCGAGATCAACAACACAGGCGGTAATTATGGCAAGGGTCAGATCGTCGCCGAATTGGATATAAATCCTGAGCTGTGGTTTTTCGACTGCCACTTCGTGGGCGATCCGGTAATGCCGGGTTGTCTCGGGCTGGACGCGCTGTGGCAATTGGTTGGGTTTTTCATGGTCTGGGCAGGCCACAGGGGACGGGGGAGAGCGCTTGGGGTCGGCAAGGTCAAGTTCACGGGTCAGGTATTGCCCACTGCAAAGCTGGTTACCTATTCCCTCGACTTCAAGCGCCTGATGACCCGCAGGCTGACACTGGCCATCGCCGATGGCTCCGTCGCGGTGGACGGCAGAGAGATTTATACGGCGGAAGACTTGCGCGTTGGATTGTTTACTTCGACGGATGATTTTTAAGGCGCCGTGATGAGACGCGTAGTTATCAGCGGCATCGGTGTCGTGTCCTGTCTGGGCAATAGCAAGGAAGACGTTCTGGATTCATTGAAGGAAGGCCGCTCCGGTATCAGCTTCAATGAAAAGTTTAAGGAGATGGGGCTCAGGAGCCAGGTCTGCGGCAGCGTCGATATCGACACCAGCGAACACATCGATCGCAGGGTGCGTCGGTTCATGGGTGACGCCGCTGCTTACGCCTACATTTCCATGCAGCAGGCGATTGACGACGCTGGACTGGAGGATTCCGATGTGTCCAATATCCGGAGCGGTCTGATCGCCGGATCCGGCGGCGCATCAACCGCAAACATTGTCAACAGCGCTGACGTCTCCCGGGAAAGAGGCGTCAAAAAAATCGGCCCGTTCATGGTTCCACGAACGATGGGCAGTACGGTTTCTGCCTGTCTGGCGACGCCCTTTGGAATCAAGGGTCTTAACTATTCTGTGACATCGGCCTGTGCCACAAGCGCGCATTGTATCGGTATCGCGATGGAGCAAATCCAGATCGGAAAACAGGATCTGGTTTTTGCGAGTGGTGGTGAGGAGGAACACTGGTCACTGTCCGGCCTGTTCGATGCAATGGGCGCACTCTCAACGAAATTCAACGACGATCCGACCATGGCGTCGAGACCGTATGACCAGAATCGGGACGGCTTCGTCAGTGCCGCCGGTGGTGGCATGCTGGTCGTCGAGGAACTGGAGCACGCGAAGGCGCGCGGGGCGAAGATATATGCAGAAATCGTCGGTTACGGAGCGACATCCGACGGTCATGACATGGTTGCGCCGTCCGGCGAGGGAGCGATGCGATGCATGGAACTGGCACGCTCGACTGTTGATGTACCAATCGACTACATCAACACGCATGGTACGAGCACGCCCGTCGGCGATACCTGCGAGCTTCAGGCAATGCGCGATGTATTTGGTGACAACGTTCCGAAATTCGGATCAAGCAAATCGATGTGCGGCCATTCGCTGGGTGCGACCGGTGCGCAGGAAGCGATCCACTGCCTGCTAATGCTGGAGCATGATTTTATCGCGCCATCGATCAACGTTATCGATATCGACCCGGTGGCCGAAGATATGCCGCTAGTGACCCAACGCATCGACAATGCCGGTATCAAAACAGCCATGACAAATAGTTTCGGTTTTGGCGGTACTAACGCCACGCTTGTATTTCAAAAAGTCGACTAGCTCGATGGATACCATCAGCGAGCACGGATGCTTTGGCGGAAAAATGGGATTCTATCGGCATCGTTCGTCGGTAAATGCCTGCGACATGCAGTTTTCGGTGTTCGTGCCACCTCAGGCGGCGAACAACAAGGTCCCTGTGCTGACTTTTCTCTCCGGGCTCACCTGCACGGAAGAGACTTTCATGATCAAAAGCGGGGCGCAACGCGTTGCTGCAGAGTTGGGGCTGATGTTGATTTCCCCGGACACGAGCCCGCGCGGCGACGATGTGCCGGATGATCCTGACGGCGCCTACGATTTCGGCATCGCGGCGGGGTTTTATCTCAATGCCACCGAGACTCCATGGTCGGCCAATTACCAAATGTACGACTACCTGACCAAAGAGCTGCCCGATATCATATTTTCGCGGTTCCCAGGTGATGCGAATCGTCAAGGTATCTTCGGCCATTCGATGGGTGGGCACGGCGCACTGACTGTCGGACTAAAGAACCCGGGGACATTCAGATCGATATCTGCTTTCGCACCGATATGCAGTCCGATGAATTGTCCGTGGGGGCAAAAGGCTCTTGGCAACTATTTGGGGAGTGACCGAACGAAGTGGCCCGAGTACGATGCCACCGAATTGACCAGGCAGTTGGGTGACGCGCGACCACAAAGCAGGATTCTGATCGACCAGGGCATGGACGATCAGTATCTCGAACAGGAATTACATCCACACCTTTTCGAAGCCGCCTGTGCAGAAAATTCGGTCGATCTCGAATTACGCCGGCACGAAGGTTACGACCACGGTTATTATTTTATTTCCACGTTCATGGAAGATCATCTGCAGCACCATTCCGCCCTGTTGGCGGAATAATTCTCAAATATTAGTTAGCGCCCCTTACCGTCCGAACAAGAGCTATCCGAACCAGCTCGCGGGCGATTTGTTTAGCGCGACGCCTACAACATACAAGTATGTCGTGAGGGCAGCGGCAAACGCAGCAGTCCTGATCTGCGCCGTTCTGCCGCGCCTCAACGCGATCGCACCAAAGATTATATAGAGAATTAGCGCCATGAATTTAGCGATCAACCAGCTCTGCTGCAGCGCATTTAGCTGAAGCAGCAGGACCAGCCAGATACCCGTAATCAGAAAGGCGGTGTCCACAACGTGCGGCGCAATCCGGACGATCGTCCTGTCCAGATTGGTGCTTTGCCGGAACATCCAGAAGCCACGCAGGGCAAAGCCGGCGATGCTCAATGCGGCAAAGCTGACGTGAACGGTCTTCAGCGCTAGGTACATCTGTGTCACGGACTGAGCAAACCCAAGTACATGCGCATTGTGACTGCCGACTTCGATAGGGGCAAGCCGATACTCGGTACGTGTACTTACTTATGGTTTTATTATCTAACTTTGGCAAGGTTTCGCCTAAGGTATCAACAAGGATGGAGGCATCGATACGCTGCCCATCGCGGAGTGGGCCGAGCTCGGCGAAGGCCCGAAAGGAGTCGTCCAGCCCGAGTACAATTAGGCGGCGACGAAGTCTGGTTCTCTGTCTGGAGCGGGAAGGAACAGGAATCGGCGATAGTTGTCGTCGATGACAAGACGAGGACGCTCAAGCACGGGGTCAAGGAACCGAATATCATTTCGCCAACCGGAAAATTCAACATCTTCAACACGGTTAACGACGTGTACTAAATGAATGCCGAGGAGATAAGGACAGGGAATCTGACAATGAACCGCAAACACAAAATCATTGCCGGCGTTTACGCTGCCATGGTATGCCTGGCGCCGCTCACATTTGCCGCGGCACAGGATTCGACGTTGAGTGATGCTGTGACTTCAGGAAAAGCACATGTTGCGCTGAGATTTCGGTACGAATATGTCGATCAGGATGGCTTTGCCAAGAACGCTAATGCAGCGCCGTTGCGAATCAGGCTCAACTACCAGACCGGAAACTGGAGAAATTGGTCTGCATTCGGCGAGTTTGATCACGTCGCAGAAGTATTTCTCGATAGCTACAACAGTGGCGCGGGCACCAGCCCGGGTCGGACACAATACCCTGTTGTAGCTGATCCGAAGGGATCCGATCTGAACCAAATGTACCTGCAGTACAGCCCATCCGATGACTGGCAACTACGCCTCGGGAGGGAGAAAATTACCCTCGACAACCACCGATTTATCGGTAATGTCGTCTGGCGGCAAAACGAGCAGACCTTTGACGGGCTTAGTCTGAGAGTCGATAGTTTTTCCAACACCAGTTTGTTCTACAGTTATATCGAAAACGTCAACCGGATCTTCGGCGATTCGGTTCCGGCGGGCGATCACGGCACGAATACTCATCTCTTAAACGCGAAGGTCGATTTGAATGATTCCTGGGAGGTTACCCCGTACGTGTACTACATCGACAACGAGGACGTGGCCTCGTTGTCGACATCCAGCTATGGGGCCAGGCTGACTGGAAAATTTGCTGTAGGTGAAGGCACGGTCAGCTTGCAGGCCGAATTTGCGACGCAGTCCGACGCGGCAGATAACCCGGTTTCCTACGACGCAGACTACGCACACATCAACGGTCTCTGGACGCTTAAAAACGGACTGGCGTTTGGCGCCGCATTCGAATCGCTTGGCGGAGATGCTGTGTCGTCCGGTATGGCATTTCGGACACCGCTTGCAACGCTGCACGCATTTCAGGGCTGGGCCGATCAGTTTCTCTCGACGCCGGACTCCGGCATTGATGACCTGTATCTAACGGTAAAGTACAAGGTAGCTTCCTGGAATCTCCAGGCCGTTTATCATGACTTTTCGTCTGAAGCCGGCAGCGGCGATTTTGGAACGGAACTCGATGTTTCGGCCGGGAGAAAGCTCGGCGAGCGTTACGGGTTACTTTTCAAGGCAGCTCTCTTCAATGCGGATTCGGCCTCGCCCTTGCCAGCCACTGTCGACACAGACAAATTCTGGATTATGCTTACCGCGAAATATTGACCTGTTACGTGCGTAGGGTTTTTGCTTCGTCCATCGTCGCGCAATCGATGCATTCGAGTGCGTACGGATAGACTTTGAGGCGGCCTTGGTCGATTGCCAGACCACACTGGATACAGGCACCGAATTCGCCTGACTCCATTCGCAATAGTGCGGCTGATATCTTGTTGAGTTCACTCCTTGCCTCGTTGCCAAGCGCATCAACAACCTCGCTGTCTTCGAGTTGGCGTGCCCGCTCCTTCGAGTCAGCTTCATAGCCACGCCGCACGTTCGCAGTGATCCGTTCGAGTCGCGCCGTCAACTCGCCTTTCTTTCGCAGCAGCTCATCGCGTACCCCATCAGGGAAATTTGCCACCATATCAATATATCTCCAGGTTGAGCCCGGGTCTTCAACTCATGTGAATATCAGATTCGGGGTGTAACCTCATTACACCGGAGATCTCGCAGGATCGAAATCAGTAAATTCACCTACGATCTACGCGGGATTTGGAGGCAGGCGCCTGCAGGTGCACTGCGGCAATCTGTACTGAGTATATATAAGTAAATTCCGATATCGGCTAGGCAATACGCCTTATTAACAACGGGCACGTATGCGAATATCCTAACCACAAGGCGTGCTGAAGCTGGACATCAAAAGGTGCAACCATGCATAAAATCTCCCGAATTGTCTGCGTAATCGACCCTACGGCAACCAGGCAGCCCGCGATGGATCGTGCGGCGTGGCTTGCCAAAAATGTTGGTGCAGAGCTGGACTTGTTCGTCTGTTACTACAACGAGTATCTGAGCGGTGATCGTCTTTTCGACTCTCCCTCACTGGAGAAGGCGCGGCATGAGGTCATCGGCAGCCATGAAAAGCATCTCGAGAAACTGGCCGAACCGCTGCGGCAAGCCGGGCTGATTGTCCACATTACGGCTGTTTGGGATCACCCGCTCTATGAGGGCATTGTGCGTCATGCAGATACGACAGGCGCCGATGTTGTTTTCAAAGACACACATCACCACTCGGCCCTGACGCGTGCTCTGCTGACGAATACGGATTGGAATCTTATCCGTACGTGTCCGGTGCCGCTGTGGCTCGTAAAGCCCCACGGGATTGCGAAGAACCCTGTATTCATCGCCGCGATCGATCCTCTAAACGAGCACGACAAACCCGCCGCGCTCGACGATGAAATTCTGGTCTTGTCGAAAACGCTGGCCGAGAAATCAGACGGCGAGGTACACGCGTTTCATTCCTACGATCCGCGAATCGCAGTCGCGACCGCTACCGCCAACGCCTATATACCCGTCTCTCTGCCGTTCGACGAGATCGAAAAGCAGATGCACGAGCAACACGAGAGACGCTTTGAGGAAATTACGGATTTCCATGGTCTCGATGACAAGCATGCGCATCTGATATCCGGTCTGACCCACGAGGAGCTGCCGATAATGGCGGCCAAGTTGCAGGCTGATGTAATCGTCATGGGTGCTGTTGCGAGAAATCGCTGGAAGAGGCTATTCATTGGCGCAACTGCGGAAAGAACTCTTGAGCACGTTCCGTGCGATCTCCTGATCGTCAAACCTGACTGGTTTGAGACTCCGGCCGACATTTCGAGCGAGCAAGCGCTCTGGGCAAGCTCAGGCGGCCATGTGGATGCAGACCAGGCTCACCAGTGACCGCGTGTACATAGTCTCCATCACGCCGGCGCGACGAATTTCGCTGGTGCGATAACTGACACCGAGTCTACATGAAATCAGTTTGATTCGGCTTGCCTGATGCGACAGGGCCCAAAGACTACATCAGCGATTCCATCGCATGCCGAATGGCCTGGTCGTCATCCACGATAAGAACAGTCGATTCTGGTTTGGAGTCGATGATCATGTGTTCATTTGTGTGTGCCGCAGATACAGTGTTCAGTGTAGTAGGATGGTGTTATTCGGGGGTTAGGGAAGTTTTGTCTTGGAACAGATGCACCCGCTTGTTCATTTGGCATTGATCTGGGCCGGCGTATTTGCAGCAGTCGTCGCAGCGAACAAGACGCGGTTAACGCCGGTTCTGTACTATCTCTTCATCGGATTCTTTCTGGTCAACATCGGCGTCCTGCCGAAGGAAAGTGGGCCGTTCATTCGCGAGTTCGCGGAGCTTGGCATTATCTTTATCATGTTCGCGCTGGGCTTCGAGGAGTCAACAGACAACTTCATTAACAGCGTCAAGAAAAGCTGGGGGATTGCACTATTCGGGGCGCTAGGCCCCTTCGTGGTTGCTTACTTCGTAACCAACGCAATCTGGCACGACCCGAATATTTCCCTGATGTGTGCGCTGGCGATGACCGCGACGGCGGTGTCGCTGACAATGGTGTCATTGCAGAGCGAAGGCCTGCAGAACTCCGTCGTAGCTACCAGGATCATGACATCTGCCGTGATCGATGACATTGGTGCATTAGTCGCGGTAGCAATCATGGTTCCGCTCGCCACGGGACAGGAATCGCTGAACATCGCGAGTATGGTCATGACGGGCGGCAAGGCTGCAATGTTTTTTGTCTTCGTTACGATTATTGGTGCCTGGATATTTCCTCACAAACCTGCCGGTTGGTTCCGACATGTTCCTGTCATCGGCCGCTTCGGCGTAAAACACATGCTGACTTTCGACCACGGCCGTTATGCGACCTTGGTTATATTGCTGGTTGCCCTGGTCGTCGGTTTGACGGCTTATTATTTCGGATTTCATCCGGCGGTTGGTGCGTACATGGCGGGTCTTATAGTCAAGGAAGAGTATTTCCACATCGGTGAGAGAGGCGACACCAGCGTCTATGGCGGCCGTGTCGAGAGCGCCTACGAGGAATCGAAAACCATCCTTGAAAATGCCGCCTTCCTCTGGATCGGCCCGGTGTTTTTTGTTGATCTCGGCGCCAAGCTGATCTTCGACTGGGACCTTCTCGTACAGGTATTGCCCTACGGCATAGTGCTAACGCTGGGCCTTATTGTCGTACAGGTGACTTCGGCTGCATTGGCGGCAAAATATACTGGCGGCATGACCTGGCACCAGAGCCTTATGATCGGTTTCGGCATGCTCGGGCGAGCTGAACTCGCATTCGTCGTTATGGATATTGCCTATGTACAGAACAAGATCCTGCATACCGAGGCATTTTTCACTCTGATGATGACGGCATTCTGTCTGAATGTGGCCGTGCCACTGACGATCAGCTGGTGGCGGCCGTACTACAATGCCGCGGCTGCCAGATCAGTCTAACCTTCTGGAAAAACGCATGATTGCGCCCGTCATCGCGATGACCGTGATGCCGGCCAGTACCAGCAATTCTCTGCCCAGCTCAATCAAAGAGGCGTTGCGCAACATGATGCCCCGGGTGAGCCTGATGAAATGAGTGTTCGGCAGGATTTCGCCGAGGTACTGGGCGAATGTGGGCATTCCATCGAAAGGAAACATGAATCCAGACAGCAGAATCGACGGCAGGAGAAGAAATACGGTCATCTGCATGGCTTGAAACTGTGTATTCGCGACAGTCGATATGAACAGGCCGAGGGCCAGGTTAGCGGCAATGAAGACGGAGGACGCGATATAGAGTTCAGTCATCGTACCGAGCAATGGAACATCGAAGAGTGCGCGGCCGACGGCGACAATGAGCGCCAGTTGCACAAGCCCTATCGCAATGTAGGGCAAAAGTTTTCCGATCATCAGTTGGGCAGTGCTGACCGGTGTGTTGATCAATAATTCGAGGTTGCCGCGTTCCCGTTCCCTGACGATCGCAACACCCGTGAACAGCATCATGGTAAGCGTCAGGATGATTCCGATCAGACCGGGAATGATGTTGACGGCTGTGCGTCTCTCCGGATTGTAGTAGGGCCTGACCTCGAGAGAGCGGTGTGCCGCCGATCTCGTCGATTCGAATCCCACAGGCATTATCGAGAGTTGATTCGCGATGCCGACAATCGTCGGATCTGCGCCATCGACAAGCAAATGAGCCGCAGCCCGTCGTGGATCGACCGAACGTCGATCAAAATCAGGCGGAATGTATACGCCGACGGACACCTTTCCCGAACGCAAAAGTTGCTCCAGTTCCTGAGGTGTCTCAACCGTGTAACGGAAGTCAAGCACCTGTGTCTCGCGCAGTTCGGCAATAAACTGCCGCGACAGGTGCGTATTGGCCTGATTGGCGACTGCCGACTTGAGGTTGCGTACATCGGTGTTGATCGCGTAACCGAACAGAAGAATCTGACCTATCGGGATTCCAATAATCATTGCGAACGTAATTCGATCACGCTTGAGTTGCCTTAGCTCCTTGCGCATGATCGCGAGGATTCGAATTACCGAGCTCAATTTACTCGCCCCGTCGTTTTTTGAGTTACCGCGACAAACACGTCTTCCAGTGACGGTGCGGCAATCTCCGTCTTTGCAGCCAGGCCATCGCGGGCGAGGCAGTCGTCGATGATTTTCAGGGGGTCGGGAAATTCGACCGGTATCAGGACGCGAAGCCGAATGCCCAGCTGCGTCACGCTGATGACCTCTGGTGCCTTTTCGATCGATACCTGCGCGGCGTAAGGATCATCCGCGAGAACTTCAACGATAGACATGCCTGTATCTGACTGCAGGTCATTGGGCGTCCCGTCAGCAACCTTGACCCCATGATCGAGGATTGCCAGGCGGTGGCATCGCTCCGCCTCGTCCATGTAGTGTGTCGAGACGAGAATCGTTGTTCCAGCGTCCGCCAGCTCGAATAGCTTTGCCCAGAAGTCGCGTCGGCTCTTCGGGTCGACGGCACTCGTTGGCTCATCAAGGAGCAGAAGGTCGGGTTTGTGAAGAACGGCACATGCCAGGGCAAGGCGCTGTCTCTGGCCGCCGCTCATCGTGCCGGCGAATTGATTCTCCTGATCCGTCAGATCGTAACCGTCGAGCAGATCGCGAATGCGACCGTCTTTCTCGGCTCTCGGATACGCGTATACATCGGCAATGAAGTCCATGTTCTCCCGCACGGTCAGGTCCCCGTACAGGGAAAACTTTTGCGTCATATAGCCGATTTTCGGCTTCAGCGCGCTGGCATCGCCTGGCACGTCCAGGCCTAAAACAGTGGCGGTGCCCTCTGATGGCAGCAGGAGGCCGCAGAGCATCCTGATCGTCGTCGACTTGCCGGAGCCATTGGGACCGAGGAATCCGTAGATCCGGGCCCGCGGTACATCGAGATCGAGGTGATTGACGGCGGTCAGCGTGCCGAATTGCTTGGTCAGGCCCCTCGCCTGGATGGCATATTCTGACTGGCCGGTCATGCTCACCTGCCGCCTGTATCCAGAACCAGCTCGACCTCGACCGGGACGCCATCCGGCAATCGATCGCCGGCGCCCAGGATGTCGACCTTCGCGAAGAAAGTGAGCCGGCCCCTGTCGTGTTCCGTCAATGCGAAGTAGGGCGTGAAGGCGGCCTCGCTCGAGACCCATCGAACCGTGCCGGCGAGTGGTTCTGTGAGTCCGTCTACATAGACTCTGGCCTGGGTTCCGGGTCGTACATGTACGCGTAAAGATTCCGGTATGTATATGCGCGCATAGGGTTGTGCTCCGGACAACAGAATGAGCATCGGCTGGCCAATTGCCGGCTGCTCTCCCAGTTCATACAGCCTGCTGTCGACCAGGCCGTCAACCGGAGCCTGTGGCTGATGCCTGTCGAGATCGATTCGCAGCGATGACAGTCTGGCTTCGACTTGTTGAACGGCTTGCTCGGCCTGTGCGAGTTCTTCGACGGTTGTACCGCTTAACAACTCCTGTAGCCTGGCTTGCTCGAAATCGAGTGCTGCATCCGCCCGGTCGAGAGCTGCCTTGGCCCGGTCCAGCCTGTCCGGTGACGCTAGTTCGCGTTCGAACATCTGCTGGGCCCGTCCATACTCGGTTTGACGAAATTTGAGTTCGCGCTTCGCGCCGTCAACACTCGCGCGACCGGCATCTATTTGTTCCTTGCGTGGCCCGCGTATGAGTTCATCGAGCCGCGCCTGGTTCTGTGCAAGGGCGGCTTCGGCTTCCCGAATTCCGGCAAGAATGCGACTGTCGTCCTGTCGCAAGAGCAGGTCGCCGGTCGATACACGTTGACCCTCTGCTACCGCAATTTCGACGATAGGTTCGAAAACCTCTGACCTGATCTCGATTCGATCTGACTCGAGCTGGCCGACGACCCTCGATTCGTCAGTTTCGAAATCGCACGCCGCGATTACAACAGCTGTTGCCAGCGCAAAACATGCATTATTCAGATTCACGTCGCTCCTCCCGCGTTCCCGGGCATCTTGATCGCAGCAAGAGTGAGATCGATGTGAGTCTGAAGAAGTTTGTCGGTGTCCAGCGGATGATGTTCCTGAAACAGCGACTTCCACATTATCGACACCAGGACGGGCGCAATTATCAATTGTGGAAACTGGTCGAGGCTTGACTGGCGAAATTCGCCGTTCTTTACGCCTCGGCTGATGAGTTGCCGTAGCACCGAGATGCCGCCTGAAACGACATTATCGTAGTAATAGGCCGTGAGGTCCGGATGTTTCGGGCCCTCCGAAATCAACAGGCGGACAACGATGCGGGCGGGCGAGTTCGGGAGCTTCTGCATGAACTCGAGAAACGGTCCCCGAAGAAATTCTTCCGTCGATAATTCGGTATCGGCAACTGCTGTCTTCAGGGCGTCGATACGTGGCACGACAACGCTTCGTATCACTGCCTTGAACAACTCCTCCTTGGTCTTGAAATAGAGATAGAGGAGGCCTTTGCTGACGCCTGCACGTTTGGCGACCTCGTCGACTCGCGTAGCGGCATATCCGTGCTCCGCGAACTCCTCGAACGCGGCCTTGGTTATTTCTGCCGGCCGCTCCTCTTTGCGGCGCTTGAATCTTGGGCTTGCCATGACAAACCGGCCCTTAATGACCAATGGGTCAGTAAGTATAGTTAATGACCGAGCAGTCAGCAAGCTGTTACTGCCTGAAATGTGGGGTAGTGCTCACACTGGGAGGGAGGATGGTAGTCTCTCGGCATGTTTACGTATATCGATCCCAATGTTCGTTCGCGGCTGATTGAGCAGGGCAAGCTTATTCGGATTGACGCTGACGGAAAGCCTGGCGACGCGAACCAGGCTCCGGATTCGGGCTCCAAGGCGATCAACATCCTCGGCCCGATACCGTTGCCGCTCGAGCGGCACGGCAGGCACTTCGAAGCCCAATGGTATGCAAGCGTCAGGCACACGGAATTGACCAAGGCGCAGGAGCTCGCCGATGAACTTCGTGAGCGCGGCGGTCAGAGCTCTTTCGCGATTCTGGCATCGTCAATGGCCGTGAACAGCGTATTGATTATCGGTGACCATTCAAACTGGGAAAATCCATTGATCCGGGTTCACTCGAGTTGCATGACCGGCGACGTGTTCGGGTCGATGCGATGTGAGTGCGGGCCGCAATTCATCTGTGCACTGGAGCGCATCGCCGACGATTCCTCAGGTGGCATGATCATTTATATGTCCGGGCACGAAGGCAGAGGCATCGGCCTCTGGGCAAAAGCCGCCACCTATTTGCTACAGGACTCGGGCGAGAACACCTATCAGGCGAACCGCAGCCTGGGGTTGCCGGATGATTCCCGGGACTTCGGCGATGCGGCCTCGCTTCTGAAGTTTTTCCAGGGAGACCGGCCGTTTCGCTTGCTGACGAACAACCCCAAAAAGATCTCAGATCTCGAGGAACACGGACTGACCAACATCACGCCGGTAAAGCACGTCATCGGCGTCGGCGATACCAACCGCGACTACCTTGCTGCCAAGCGGGACTGGGGCCATCACCTGACATCCGAAGATATCGAATAAGAGCGTATTGATATGGAGTACGGCCTGTACGCTTTTCAGCACCATAACAAAAAGCATATGAAGGGCGAGTACTAGAGCCGACGCAGCGAAGCCGGCAAATACGCCCCAAAGGGCAAGACGTGCAACCGGCGACTATCGCAACAGCGCACGATACGAGGGCCAATCACTCATCGCTTATTTCCCCCCTGAGCTTCTCCTTGTACTGCTTGTACGCCACGCTGATGAAGTGGTATGCGATCACGATCCAAATAACCAACCGGACACCCTCCGGCGGCGTAACACCGTGAGAGGCAATCGTTGAAACTAAAAGATCCGCGAGTACGGCGAGAGAGACAAAACTCAAGGTCGCATTGAAGGTGAATGAATCGAATAACTCAGAAAACTTGCTCATTTCGAATCTCCACGAAACTTGGAGTTAACTAGCGGCCGAGAGAGCGGCGTCTTAGGTGCCAGGCTAGTATCCTCATCATGTTGCTGAGGCTCGACTGCGTCACTGTCGGCGGTTCTGTTTGAAGGCAATAAATTGCCGAATTTCATGCTTCTTGTGCGCTTTTGTTGGCGGCATCATAGACGCTGGAGCCTACCAAGACCGCCAACGGTATCTCAACCAGGTTGAACAAAACACTCGCCACGGCGATGTTCATTGGCAAAACGCCAAGTCTGGCAAAATTTGTCGCAAATACCAGGTACATGAACCACATCACAAATGAAGCGACTAACGCACACGTTGGTCCGGCACCAAATCTAGGAGTAAGCGCTGTGTAGAGCCACATTGTGAAAATCATAAATACAACCAATTGGAGAATATTCAAGAACTGGAATGTGACTCCCTCAAAACGATAATCGGGATACATCTCACGGAAAATGGCTGCCTCATTGAATCCAAACAGGCCAACCGCCCCTTCAAGTAAGAACTCAGCAATGATAAATGCGATAGCAGCCACGAGGCCGCTACTGATTAGGGCACCAAAGTTCGACTTTGCCATCAATACTCCCCCGATTTCGCTCGTTATGGTATCGGGTGATTGTGTACTGCTGTATTTGTATTTCTACGTACGTTAATGCTGCGCGTTGTTTCGCCGCAGAAATATTCGATCTACACGGTAAGGTGAAATGGATCGGCTCAATCCAAAGGTCGGGACAATGACTAAGAGGAATATTATCTTGTATGCAGGTCTCGGCTGTGAGTTTCGGGAATGTTGGTCGGCGCGAACGCCGTAGATTTTCTATCCGGCGAGCCTTCATCACCCCCTGTGGTGCTACTGGCGATTGGCCTGCTTACGAGCCTCGGATGTTCGGGGATGCTCTACAACAATCTTCGGTGACCGCTATTGGCCGTTAGCGAACCCTAATTTCCACGGTCTTTGGAGTGCCCGTACGTCCGCTTTACCCGCGATAGCGGCCATTCGGGTGGTAGAGTCATGAACGTCCGCTAACGACCCGAAGCGGATATTCCCGTTGGCTTTAATAATTCAGTTTATGTTAACAATCTGGTTTTTATACGTAGTTATACGTATAAAGGGTGTATAAATAATAACGACAAAGCCGAACCCGCCAAAAGACGGGGACGGAAAGCCGCGGATCCTCGCATCCTCCGAGAAGCCACGGATCCTCGCATCCTCCGAGAAGCCACGGATCCTCGCATCCTCCGAGAAGCCACGGATGACACCTTGGAGGATCGCATCGTCGCCGGGATGCCGATACTGGTTCGACCGGATGAGTTGGAGGAGACACCATGAATATTTTGCGCTTATCAACTTTCTTGTTAATCACGATGATGCTAGTACCGACTAGTGTTTCAGCACACTGTAAGGGCAAGCACACCGGCGATCACGAACATTGCGTCGGTGGTGGCGGCGAGGATCCTCCCGACGATGCCTGCCTGACCTCCAGTACCTTCCCCACGCTCGCATTCTGGGGTCTGAGCGGCCAAGTACATTCAGCCGGATTATTTCTCTCCGATGCAACCGGCGCCTGCGTCCAGCAAGTGACACCAAACGGGGGGCCGTGCTTGCTTGGCGAGATGAAAATGCACTACGAGCCGCCACCTCCGACAGGTGGCGTGGGAACTGGCCGGGTTGTGTCGTATTGTTTTGATGATGCGTTTCTGACAGATTTTTCGGTTGCGCCGGACAACTCCGTGACAGTATCGAATGACAACATTCTAGTTGCGTCAGTGACTGGGAGTGGTGGCATCGGTGACGTGGATATTGCCAGCGACGGCGACTCGCTGGCCTTTAGCTATCATTGGGCCGATGAAAATAGCGATGGTTGGCCAGACGGAGAGTCGTTGTATATCGTCAGCGCAGATGACTGCCTGATGTCGTCACCTTGGCTCGACACCAATCCGAGTGCGTGCAATGCCCAAGAGATCCTTTCAATAGAGAATATGAATTTCGGTGACGGCGGCGTCAGGTGGACCGGGCTGAGCTGGAATCATGACAGGACGCGAATTTACCTACATCAGTCCAAACATACGGAGGTATCGGGGCTCTACGTTGCGGAAGAAGATGATAATACTGGCGTATGGAATTACTCGTTGTTAGCTAGTGGAGAGACTTTGGGAGGGGGTACATTATTTCCCGCAGCCACATTTGCAGACTGGGATGGTCCTGATCTTAATAGTCGTGGCGACAGGGAGGTGCTGGCGTTCCGGTTTAGCACGGACGCGCCGTGCGCTGAGATACACATCATTGATGTCGAAGACTGCCGTGGAGACACTACGAAGTGCGGCAATATTGGCCCCGATCTAGTTGGGCGTACGCCGAGCTTTACGAACGACGGGCAGCTTGTCTTCAACTTGCTCAAACGGAAGGGTAAACATACCTGCAACAACCAGAACAAGATCACAATTATGGACCCATTCACACCCGGAAGCGCTCCAACGGAGATTTTGAACGGCACCGATCCCGATGGTTAGCTGAGCTCATTATCTTTACCAGAAAGGCCCCATGCACCGAGGGGCCTTTCCATTATTAACGCGCCCGGAGAGATTCGAACTCCCGACCACCTGCTTCGAAGCCAGTAAACCGGCCTCAATTATTTGGGACCAAGGCCTCAAATGATAGATCCTTGAATGTCCGCTTGTGGCCGAAAGCAGCCATTAGGGTGGTAGAGTCGTGAAGGGTCGCTAACGACCTGAAGCGGGCGAATAACTTTCGCTGCACTATTGGCGAGGATCAACATGGAAACTTGGACTGGGGGTTGCCTTTGTGGTGCCATTCGGTACGAAGCGACGCCGACAGAACCGGAGAATTTGTATTGCCATTGCCGGATGTGCCAGAGATGGACGGGAAGTGTTGTAGCAACGGGAACTATCGTTAAGAAGCACGAATTCAAAATCACAAAGGGTGAACTGACGTTCTTTGAATCTTCCCATTATGCGGAACGAGGATTTTGCACAAATTGCGGATCGCCGCTGATTTTCCGAGCGGTTGAAGAAGATTGGTTGGCAATACAAACCGGCACCTTCGATAATCCGGAAGTTGCGCCGCCTGTTGCCCATTATGGAGTTGAGGGGAGAATCAGTTGGCTGACAATCGTCGATGATCTACCCCACGTACGCACTGAGGAAGATGAGTGGCAGCAAAAACATAGTGGCAAGCAGTAGCAGTCACTTCTGGCCGTTTGCAGACGTTCTGATTTAGCCGTTGCCAGACGGTTAAACGGCCAATTCCGGAAGAAAGGCGGATATTCAGACCTTCGCCAAAGGGGGAATTAAAAATGCGCCGATTACCGATGATGTTCGCATTGTCATGCCTGCTCGTGGCTTGCACAGGGGCTCGGGAGGAGGAGGCGCTAATGGTGCGCGGCACCTACCTCGTGGAGGGCATCGTGGCGTGTGGGAATTGCCACACGCCCAGAAATGCCGATACGACGGCGAACGAGGACATGCGCCTGGCGGGCGGCTTCGTGATCGAAGAACCGGCGTTTCGGGCCTACGCCCCAAATATCACGCAGGACATCGAAACCGGCATCGGCGCCTGGAGTGATGAAGAAATCATGCGGGCTATCCGCGAGGGTATTCGCCCCAACGGCAAGATCATCGGCCCGCCCATGCCGGTACTTTCCTATCGAGGGATGTCAGATTTCGACGTTCGCGCCATCGTTGCTTATCTGCGAACGGTCCCGCCGATTCGAAATGTCGTTGCACCTTCCGTTTTCAACATCCCCCTGCCCGAGGCCTGGGGCCCGCCCCTGGGCTCCGTGCCCGACGTCCCCCGAGACGATCTCCTTGCTTATGGCACCTATCTCGGTAATGCCCTGGGCCATTGCATGGAGTGCCACACCCCGATCGTGGAAGGTGTGTTCGATTTCAGCCGGACCGGCGCGGGCGGATTTGTCTTTCACAAACCGTTTGGTCTGGAACTCGCCGCTACCGCAGCAAACATTACGCCACATCCCGAGGACGGCATTGGGGCATGGACGGACGACGAGATCAAACGGGCGATCACCCAGGCTGTCAGCAAAGATGGCCGGCCGCTCCTCCCGGTGATGGCCTATCCCTACTATCGCAACATTACCGATGAGGACCTGGATGCGTTGATCGTCTACCTGCGGTCGCTCCCGCCCCAGTCATCAGAATGATCGGGTCGAGCTGAGCGTCCGCTATCGAGAAAAGCGGACATTAAGCCTGAGACTCCCGAAAATGAATCGGAAAACGTTCGCTTTACCCCCAAAAGCAGACATTAGGCTAGTATTGGTCGTAATGACTGCTAACGACCCAAAGCGAGCGTTCGAATTGTCAACCAAAAGGAGAGCCATTTATGAGCATAATTCTCGGACCAGCAAAACAGTTTTTTGAAGCGTGCGAAACCGGAAAAGGATGGGATGCTTGCAAATCATTCTGTAATGTCGACGCGACATTTTCTTCACAAACAGGTGCCTTGGCTGAGATATCCACTCTGGAAGGTTACTGCGAGTGGATGAAGAACCTGTTGACGCCAATTCCAGATGGACACTATGAGTTGAAGTTTTTCGGCGCCGATGAAGCCGGTGAATCTGTAGCAGCGTTTGCTATTTTTCATGGCACGCAAACAGGGCCAGGCGGACCAGTACCACCGACGGAAAAGAAGATTGCTGCAGACTACGTTTACCACATGGTTTTTGACGGTGAGCGCATAAAGCACATGACTAAAATATGGAATGACACTGTCAGCTTGCAGCAGCTTGGTTGGGCTTGAAGTGATTTAGCCGAACGGCCGCTTCCAGCAGTTTGAACGTCCGCTTTCGGGAAGAACATACATTCTCCTTTTATTCGGGGGCGTGACAAGCACCATCATTTGGGGTCGTATCTCGGGACAGACCCAGGGTACGACCCCGTTTTATTGCCGGACGAGGCGAGGATTGTTGATCGTTGATTCGAAATCACTGCGAAACGGGTTGATATCTATGCCGCCGCGACGGTTGTAACGCGCATAGATGGTGAGAGCGCTCGGTTCACAGTGGTTTTTGATATCGAGGAAAATGCGTTCTACGCAGCTTTCGTGGAAGTCACTGTGATTACGATACGAAACAACGTAGCGGAGCAGGGAGCCACGGTCGATCGGCCGGCCCTTGTAGCGAATCAACAGGCTGCCCATGTCAGGCTGGTCAGTGACAGGGCACAGGCTGCGCAGCAAATGTGAATGTAGCTCTTCAGTGACGGGGTCATTGCCGGCGCATCCAAGCAGATCTGGATCGACGTCCTTCGTTTCACAATCGACTTTGCTGTCGTCGATACAGATTCCGGGAAGTTCAGTGAGCCTTCCTGCATCGGAAAGAAAATGGAGGTCCACGTTCACAGGACTGCCCGTGGCATGGGACAGGTCCGCAGCAATTGTCGTCAGGACATCGTTCGAATCGTTATATGGAGTCATAGAAAGGGAATTCAGATAGAGCTTCATCGACTTCGACTCGATAATGCTGGGTGAATCCGCCGGCACGTGAAACTCAGCGGTCGCCACGCGCGGCCTGCCGTTGCCGTCAAGCCAGGTCAGTTCATAGGCATTCCAGATATCCAGTCCCCGAAAAGGCAGTTCAGCAGTAAGCCCGAGAATTCGTCGATTTTCCTGCCTCGGAATCGAGTGCAGCAGATCCGGCGAGTATGTCGCCGGGTACAACGACTTTTCGCCCAAGGGCGATTTGTCGTTCATGAGCTGTCACTCCTGATTCAAAGGTGCTGTTAGTTGGACCACTAGTGTAATATATCGCCCCTTTTTTGCCCCGGACGAATCCTTGCTCCAGATACTTACGAATGCCCGTGTTTTTGCGCCCGAAGACATTGGCGTCTGCCATCTGGCCATCGGTGGAGGGCGCATACTTGCGGTCAGCGAGGACCTCGAGGCGGTTTCTGCGCCACATGCGATGGTCACGGATATCGGCGGCCGGCGACTAATACCCGGATTCATCGATGGCCATGCCCATGTGACAGGCGGTGGAGGCGAATCGGGCTTCAATAGCCGCGTGCCGCCGGTACCATTGAGTGCTATTACAGGTGCGGGCGTGACCAGCGTTGTGGGCGTACTGGGTACTGACGACACGACCCGTGATACGCGGGGCCTGCTCGCGCAGACTAGGGCATTGAGAGATGAAGGTATCGGCGCCTGGTGCCACACAGGCGGTTATCACGTACCTCCGGTCACGCTGACAGGAAGCGTTCGGGATGACATCGTCTACCTTGATCCCGTGATCGGCGTTGGCGAGCTGGCCCTGAGCGATCATCGTTCGAGCCAGCCGACCCGGGATGAGTTGTTGCGAATCGCGAGCGACGCCCACGTTGCAGGAATGATTTCCGGCAAAGCCGGAATCGTTCATCTGCATCTCGGCGACGGTGAGCGTGGACTGGACCTGGTCCGCCAGGCACTCTCACTTAGCGAGTTACCGGCGCGCGTTTTTAACCCGACGCACATTAACCGGCAAAAGGCTCTGTTCGAGGAAGCGCTGACTCTTGCCAGGGAAGGCGCTACCGTCGACATAACCGCGTATCCGGTTTCCGAAGACGATGAGGCCTGGCCGGCAGAAGATGCTTTGCTGAAATATCTGGAGTCCGGAGCCCCCGTCGACAAAATAACGGTCAGTTCGGATGGCGGCGGTTGCCTGCCCGTATTCAATGAACAAGGCGAAATCACAGAGATGGACATTGGCCAGGCTGCGAACCTGCCGCGAACGCTCAAGAGTCTGCTCGCGCGTGGCGCAGCGCTGGAGCTCGTGCTGCCAGCATTCACTGCGAATGTCGCAAATATTTTGCGACTGCACGACAGGGGGCGCATAAAAGCTGGCAATACAGCCGATGTCGTCGTTCTCGATGACGAGGATAACGTCCACGATGTCATGATCGCCGGTATCTGGCATGTCAGAAACGGCAGGCAGCAGATTTTCGGTCAGTTTGAAGAGCAGAGCGGGGCGCTACCCGAATGAGTCCGTCCAACAACACGATCCTGTCTGAGCGCGGTTACATCATCCCGATAGGCGGTGCAGAGGAAAAACTTGACAACCCGGAGATACTTGATCGCTTTGTCGAGATCTGCGGCGGCAGGTCGGCCAGAATTACGATAATACCGACGGCATCGGAGCTCGAGGATACGGGCCGTAACTACGAGAAGCTTTTTCGCAAGCTCGGTATCAAGCATGCGAGCGTCCTGCAGATGCTGACGCGCGAAGACTGCCACTCGGAGAAGTTTCTCGACTACATCGAAGGCTCACAGGGCGTTTTCATGACGGGCGGCAATCAGCTGCGACTATCGACGACGCTGGGCGGGACGCCGGTCGCACAGATGATACGTCGCCGCAATGCGGCAGGCATGCATGTTGCCGGAACGTCGGCGGGCGCTGCGTTCATGCCCGAACACATGATCGCGGGCGGCGACGAGGGCAGTACGCCCAGCCCGGACATGGTAACCATGGCGCCAGGCCTGGGGCTCACCAACAATTTCATCATTGACCAGCATTTTCGAGAGCGGGACAGGCTCGGCCGTCTCCTGACCGCGCTGGCCTACAATCCGTTCGCGGTCGGTATCGGTCTGGACGAGGACACCGCAGCCTTTATCAAGCCCGGAGACTGTCTGGACGTCGTTGGCAGCGGTGGAATCACGATTATCGATCCATCGAAACTGAGCTATTCTTCGATGGACAGGGCAAAACGGGGCGAGCCTGTTAGCCTGATCGACGTAAAACTGCATATACTGATAGCCGGCGGCCGCTTCGAGATTGCCACCCGGCAGGCAATCGCAGAGCCACAAGAATAATTTAGAAGCGGACTCAATAATCCACATGGCCGCGAAGCGGACTCTGCAAGCGGGCCGCAAGACACGAGGAGAGTGATGTGGTTATTCCACTTGAGCGACGAGAAACGCCGCGGCGCGCTTGCAGAGTCGCTTCCCGCACGGGTTTCGTCGCACAGGCGCGGAATACCTTGTTGCGAGCCTTGCGAATGTGCTGCGGCCATTCGACGCGGCTCGCGCCTCGTCTCCGAGCCTGTGCGGCAGAAACGCGGCTCATGGGGACTGTTGAGACCGCTTCTCAGGAATCCGGCCCATGAAGATCGTCAGTACCAACATCTATGTTGGGCCCAACGTATACGCGCACTTTCCGGTGATCCGGCACGTGCTGGATCTGGGCGTCCTCGAAGAGTGGCCGACGGGGCGCCTCGGGAATGACTTCGTTGAACCGCTGCTCGACTATCTGCCGGGCCTGCAGGAACACGGCTGCTCATATAAAGAATCTGGCGGATTTGTGCGGCGCCTGAAAGAGGACGAGGGCACCTGGCTCGGGCACGTGATGGAACATGTCGCCATCGAACTGCAGAATATTGCAGGTTACCCGGTGACTTTTGGCCGTACACGCTCAGTCGACGGTCAACCCGCCCACTACAACATGGTTTTTCAATATCACGACGATGCAGTCGGTCGCGAGGCGAGCAAGCTTTCTCTGGATCTGCTTCACAGCCTCCTGCCGGCCGAGATCAAACCCGAGGATGCGCCGGGCGACGACTGGGAGTTTGCCCGGGAGCGTGACGGCTTTATTCGCTATGCGCAAAGCCGGGCATTCGGACCGAGCACGGCATCGCTGGTGCGTGCCGCGGAGGAACGTGGCATTCCGTGGATTCGTTTGAACCGGCAAAGCCTTGTGCAATTCGGCCATGGCAAGTATCAGCGCCGCATTCAGGCAACAACGACAAGCGACACGAGCAACATCGCCGTCGAACTCGCATCGGACAAGGAAGAAACCAACAGTATTCTTCGAGACTTGGGGCTGCCCGTGCCGAAACAACGCCTGGTGCGCAGCTCGAGAGATGCGAAACGCGCGGCGGAGCGAATCGGCTTTCCCGTCGTCCTCAAACCACTCGCTGGCAACCACGGGCGCGGCGTGTCAATTAATCTGAAAACAGACGATGAAGTGGAAGTTGCCTTCGACAAGGCAAGAGAGCATGGCCGTAATGTCATCGTGGAGAGTTTTCTCGAGGGCCACGATCACCGGTTGCTGGTCGTTAATGGCGAACTCGTTGCTGCGTCGAAAAGGGTGCCCGGTCACGTCGTCGGCGACGGCAAGCATACAATTGAGCAGCTTGTCGACATCGTCAACGAAGACCCGCGGCGCGGCGTTGGCCATGAAAAAGTTCTGACCAGACTGGAACTGGATCACCAGGCCGATCGCTTGTTGACGAAACTGGGTTACGACCGAAACACAGCCCCAAAAGAGGGTGAGGTCGTTTATCTGCGGTCGACTGCAAATCTGTCGACCGGCGGTACGGCGATTGACGTTACTGACACAATACATCCCGACAATCGGGAGATGGCGATTCGCACAATCAAGGCAATTGGCCTCGATATCGGCGGCGTCGATTTTCTCACCAAAGACATCACCGAGTCATACCGTGATACGGGTGGCGGAATCTGTGAAGTCAACGCGGGTCCCGGGTTCCGCATGCATGTCGCGCCCAGCGAAGGCATGCCGCGAGACGTGGCCGGCCCGGTACTCGAAATGCTTTTTCCACCGGACTCGCCGAGTCATATACCTATCGCTGCGGTGACCGGTACCAATGGCAAGACGACGACGTCACGCATGCTCGCTCACATTCTCAAGATGTGTGGATATACGGTAGGTCTCACGTCGACAGACGGTGTTTACATCGACGGACAATTGAGCGTCCCCGGCGATATGACGGGCCCGGTGTCAGCGAAGATGATCCTGCGCGATCCGTCTGTTGATGCAGCTGTCATGGAAACGGCAAGGGGCGGCATGCTGCGCGGCGGGCTGGGATTTCAGACTTGCAACGTCGCGGCCTGCCTCAATATCGCCGCCGATCACCTTGGGCTGAAGGGAATCGACACATTGGAGCAGCTGGCCGAGATCAAGCGTGTGCCGATCGAGATCGCCGACAATGCGGCCGTGCTCAATGCCGACGATCCACTTTGCCTGCAGATGGCGGATTACACCGACGCCGATACGCTGTGCTATGTAACCATGAATCCGGGCCACCCGCTGGTCAAACAACATATTCGTGCCGGCGGACAGGCCTTTGTGCTCGAAGAGGGCATGAACGGCCACATGGTCACGATCTACGATGCTGAAAGTCATATCCCTCTCTTGTGGACGCACCTGATACCGGCGACGATTGAAGGCCGGGCGATTCACAATGTGCAAAACGCGATGTTCGCTGCTGCGCTTGCTTACAACCTGGGTGTAGGGCTCGAGGACATCCGCCACGGGCTTCGGACTTTCGATGCGACCTTCTTCCAGACCCCTGGCCGCATGAACATATACGACGAGCATCCCTTCAAGGTCATACTCGATTACGCGCACAATCCCGCGGCTGTGCGCGCGATGTGTAATCTCGTTGATCGCTTCGAGCCTGAAGGAAAGCGCATTGTCGTGCTTTCCGCCCCGGGTGACCGGCGCGACGAAGACATCAGAGAGATTGCCGGGATCTCGGCCGGCCACTTCGATCATTTCATTTGCCGTTGCGACGACAACCGGCGCGGGCGTGGCGTGGATGAAGTGGCGGTCATGATGAAGAACAAGCTGCTCGAGGAAGGCGTTGCGGCAGATCGGATAGAAGTCATTCCGGACGAGCAGGAAGCGACGACGCGTGCACTCGAGATAGCGGAACCCGGCGATCTGATTCTCGTGCTTTCCGACGCTATCAAGCGCACATGGAAACAGATCATCTATTTTAATTCCGGCGCCAAAGTGGAAGACGTGCCCAAGCGATCTTCCGTGAACATCGAGCTTCCTGACACCGAGGACTTTAATTTTCACGACGACCTCGAGATCATCAGTGATGAGCGTGGCGTCAGAATCGCCAGGGAAGCCGGCGATTAGTAGAGCCTATCTCAATATCCCGAATGGAATACATTGACGCGCGCAGACTGACCGGTCCGAGCTTGTTGTGGAACAGGCCCGGCACAATCCTCGATGTATCGGCAAGCAAGGAAGAAATCGAAAAGCTTATCCCGTTCTGGGAATCCAACATCCGGCAAATGCTCGATGCGGTCGGTTGGGAGAATGAGTCAACCTGTAGCTGGCGCCTGTCCGGGGGAGCCAGTCTTGCATTCTCGGCGCCCATCGACGCACTTTACGCCGCTTCTGAAATTAACGAATGGGCCTGGGCCTGTTGCGACAGCGAATTCAACGGCGCGGCTGCGCCGGATTTCGATGAAGCGGTGGAGCGCTCATTAGAGGAGATCGCGGAAGAAGCCAATCCGCAATTGATGGCACTCGAAGCAGCTGCTGTAGAGCACGGTAAGACTTTTCTCTGGGACGATGATGAGGCATCGGTGGGTCTCGGCACGGGTTCGAAGACCTGGCCGGTCGGCAAACTGCCGAATCCGCGGGAAGTGGACTGGGATTCCTTACATGACATCCCTTACGGCTTGGTTACCGGGACAAACGGTAAGACGACGACGGTGCGCCTCGCCACTCAGATCGGTCGCGCCGCGGGCATGAATGTGGGCTTGAGTTCGACAGACTGGATTGCAGTAAACGATCGCATTATTGATCGTGGCGACTGGTCGGGTCCGGGTGGCGCCAGAAACGTACTGCGTCAGCAGGATGTCGACGTCGCCATTCTGGAAACTGCCAGAGGCGGCCTGTTGCGCCGCGGACTGGGTGTCGACAGAGCCGATGTCGCGCTCATAACCAATGTTGCCGAAGATCATCTTGGCGATTTCGGCTCTCAGAATCTTGGTGAGTTACTGAACGTCAAGTGGATCGTAAGCCGCGCCGTGGAGACGTCCGGAACATTGATTCTGAACGCGGACGACAAGCTTCTTGTCGCAAAGTCCGCCGAATTTCCGGGAACGATAACCTGGTTCAGCCTCGATGCTGACAATCCCGTCGTCGTAAGACATATCGGCAATGGCGGTCAGGCGTTTGTGCTGAGCGGCGATGAGTTGTTACGTGTGGAGGGAGGCAGCAGAGACCTGATCTGCAAAAGCACGGAGATTCCGATCGCCCTTGGTGGTGCGGCAATCCACAACGTTGCAAATTCCTTGGCCGCTGCCGCGTTAACCCAGTGTCTCGGTATTCCGTTGGCACACATTCGTGATGGCCTGACGACGATGTCGCAGGATGAGAACCCGGGACGCTGCAACGTATATTCGATCGCAGATTTCAAAGTTCTCGTGGATTTTGCGCACAACCCGCATGCAATGGAGGCGCTTTTTGATATGGCGCGGGCATTGCCAGCCAATCGGAGGCTACTCGCATTCGCCCAGGCCGGTGATCGAACGGATGCCTCCATTCGGGAACTCGCAGCAAGCGCATGGTCGATTGGTCTCGACGCGGTTATCATCTCGGAACTCGAAGCGTACGCACGTGGAAGATCGCGAGGAGAAGTCTTCCGCATCATTCATGATGAGCTAATCGATCGCGGAGCAAGGGAAGATCAAATAGAGCATCACATGGAGGAAACCCAGTCACTCGATGCTGCCCTCGATTGGGCCAAAGCTGGTGACCTGATTATTATGTTGGCACTTGGCGCGAGGGAGAAGATACAGGAAAAGCTCAAGTCGCTATCAAATTAGACAAGAACGCTTACCAGGAGGCGGAATCTTATGGATCCTAAAATCATTGACCTTTACAACGACTACATACACGGTGACATGCCTCGGCGATCCTTCCTGAAACGTATGGCAGAGATCGCAGGAAGCGCGGCTGCCGCTGCCGCCATACTGCCGCTGATCGATACAAACTATGCCTGGGGCCAGCAGGTGAGTCCTGCGGACGAGCGACTAAAACAGGGGTACGTTGAGTACGCTGGCACCGTCGGCCCGGTCAACGCGTACTTCGCCAGGCCCGCGAGTTCAGCGGGCGAGCTGCCGGGCATGCTCGTGATCCACGAGAATCGTGGATTGAATGCGCATATTGAAGACGTCGCACGCCGTGCCGCGCTGGCAGGTTACATCGCGGTCGCACCGGATGGATTGAGTTACGTCGGTGGAGCGCCGGAGGACCAGGAAGCGGCGCGAGACAAGTTCCGTGCAGCAGACACCGCAACCATCACCGCGGACGTGATCAAGGGAGTCGCTTATCTGAAATCCAGAGACGACTGCACGGGCCGGGTAGGCGCAGTCGGGTTTTGCTATGGCGGCGGCGTAGCGTTGCAGTGCGCTGTTGCAGAGCCGTCATCCGACGCATCAGTGCTGTTTTACGGCCGTGCGTTGACAGCCGAGCAAGTGGCGCAGGTTCGAGTGCCACTGATGTTGAACTATGCGGGTGATGATGCCCGGGTGAACGCGTCGATTCCGGAGTTTCGCGCGGCTCTGGACGAACACGATGTTGCTTACAGCCTGCACATGTATCCGGGTGCAGGGCACGGATTTCACAACGACACCAGCCAGGCGCGCTACCGGGAAGTCGCGGCAAAATTGGCCTGGCAGCGGACCGTGAATTTCTTTAATCACTATCTCGGCGGCTGACCTGGCCTGAATCCACTAACAGGATGTGTGGCAGATGATCTACTTCTGCTTAATGGTGGCGATTTTGGCCTGTAAGAAACGCGCGGCACGGGGATTTAGTTCGATTGCCCGTGTATAAGCATCGAGGGCGGCATCGTCGTTGCCAGCGGCGCTGTTGAGTTCACCCAGGACGAATTGCGTGTAATAGGACACCGGAAAATTCGGCACATTCAATTGCAGCATTGCAATCGCGGCAGTAACTTGCTCACGCGCTGCAAGCTGCTGCGCATACATCGGCAGCGTAAACTCGCTGAAATCATACGAGTGACTTCCGAAGTAGTTTTCCCTGAGCTCCGTGTAATGTGCCAGGGCGGCGTCTAATCCACCAGCAGCGAGTTGCTCGTCGAGTTCGTCTTCAATCAACTTCGGCTGCGGACGCCCGCGGTGACAGGTAACGCACCGGACATCGACCCGATCCGCGTCGTCGATCTTGTTCAATTGTGGCACGTAGTCCGAGTTTATGTCGGCGAGCATTGCAATCATGACGCGCGCCTTGCGCTTCATTTCCTTCTCGTCCGATTCAAAGTCGAACGTGTGGAGTGGCTGGCCGGACTCGCCGACATGGCAGGTCTCGCAACGCACGCCGAGGCCCAGCGCAAATCCCCTCATGGTGTCGCTCAACTCCTCTGAGCTGATCTCACTCGGTAAGGCCTTAAGATTCTGGGGGTTCGCGTAGATATCCCTTTTTTCTTCCTGAGCGTTCACTCCAAGAGATCCAAACGCCGACACAGCGATCAATGAATACAAACTCTTTCTCATCTCCAAATCTCCACGATGCGCGAGGCTGTGAGAGTAGCCTCGCTCGCCCCGGAAAAGATGAAGAATCGTCAAGGAACTAGTCAGAGAGCTGCAATCGAATTGTCAGGATATTGTCAGAGTACGGCGTCAGCGGCACCGGTCCGGACCCCCGATCGCCGAAATCGGGATATCCTTACACAATGGCGGAAACTCATCGCAGAGCTTCGGACTACAACGTAACCTCGCGCTCGCGCCTGATAATTGGCCTGATCGTCTCGAGTCTGCTGCTCGTGCTGGTCCTGGCCTGGCAGGCACAACAGGCAACGACGACTAATCTGAAAACGGCCACGAATGTGATTCGTGAATATGGAACATTGGTCGCAGATGAGTATGCGCGGCGGGCGATGGGAGATGTTGGCTACTACGGCTACTACAACTATATCAACCTGCTCCGTCAGCAGGCATCAGGCAGCGCCGAGTTTCCGTTCGAGCTGGACGAAGCGGAAACAGGCAGCCCTGCAAGCCGTGCCAGTCGCCTGGCGCAATACGTGTTCTATTACGATGCAAAGGCAATGGATCTGGACTACGCCGGTGAAGCTGAGCCCGACGATTCAGTTGCAGAGCACCTGAGATCGCTTGCACGTGAGTTCTTGCGGAGGCCGCTGCCCGAAACCGGATATGCGATCGAACATGCTGCCATGGATGGTGCCAGCCATACGTTTGTCATGACTCGCGGCGATGATGAAAATCTGGCCTTTGGATTCGAAGTCAACCGGCAGGAACTCGGCTCGTGGTTGCAGCAAACTTTTGATAAGGGCACGTTGCTGCCGCAGTCACTGGCCGGCGGCGCAATTACCAACGCTTATGTCTATCTGCAATTCATGGACAGCGGCGATTACGTTCTTTTCGAAACAGGCGCCCCGTTCGAATCGTATCTCCAAGTCTCCAGATCCCTGCAGGACGAGTACGGTGGCATATTCAAAGGACATTCCGTCTCGGCCTCCATCGATCCTGCTATTGCCGAGTCACTGGTCATCGGCGGTCTGCCTGGCTCGCGTTTGCCGCTATTAGTCATTGTCATGGTCATGGCGGTGGGACTACTGGCAGCAGCGATTCGTCAACTACAGCGCGAACGCGCCATCATCCAGTTGCGAACGAATTTCGTGTCTGAAGTCTCTCATGAGCTCAGAACTCCGTTGACTCAAATCAGAATGTTCACCGAGACGTTACTCTTTGAACGCGTTCGGTCAGACGAGGACAGGCATCGCGCACTGGAGATCATCAACCGGGAAGCGCAGCGATTGATTCATCTGGTCGAGAATGTCCTGCAGTTTTCCGATGGAGGTGGAAAAAAACGGCAGCTGCAAGCCGAACGGCAGCCGTTGAGACCGATTCTCGACAGGGTAGTTGAAGAATTTCGTCCGCTGCTGGAGCAAGCGAGGGCGCATGTCGTCACCACCATTGCCGAGGACTCGGTGGCGATTGTCGACGTCGACGCGGTACGTCAGATTCTCGGTAATTTGCTCGATAATGCTGTCAAATATGGGCCAACCGGCCAAACCATTCGGATCGAAATTAGCCATAGACCGGGAAAAATTCGACTGGAGGTCGCAGATGAAGGACCGGGCATTCCACGGGATGAGCGGGAGCGAATCTGGGGCGGTTATTATCGATTGGACCGCGAGCGCAAGTCCGCGATCGCAGGAACCGGAATCGGCCTGGCAGTAATTCGCGAGCTGGCTGTACTTCACGGTGGGAGCAGCTGGGTGGAAATTAATGATGGCGGAGGTGCACGCTTTGTGGTCGAGTTTCCGTCAGTGAGTCGAAACCGGACGACTCCGGCAGAATCAGCAACCGCCGCGATCACACCAGTCTCCGGAGACACGGGATGAATAGAATACTCATCATCGAGGATAACGAAGACCTTGCATTCGGGCTTCGTACCAACCTCGAGATAGAGCAATACGAGGTCCTCACTGCAACGACCGGAACCGGTGGCCTGCAACAGGCCAGCGAGTCACAACCGGATCTGATCATCCTCGATCTCATGCTACCGGAAATGGATGGGTTCGAAGTTCTCAAAACACTGCGGAAGAACAAGAATCCGGCCCCGGTTCTGATTCTTACAGCCCGTGGTGAGGAGGTGGACAAGGTGCGGGGCTTGCGCCTTGGCGCCGACGATTACGTCACCAAACCATTCGGTCTTATGGAACTGCTGGCACGGGTGGAAGCTTTGCTGCGGCGGACAAGCATGCCCGGTTCCGACAATGACACCAGCGCACGAGATACGCTTCAACTCGGCAACGTCGAGATTTGCCCCGAATCGCGATCCGTTCGCCGTAACGGCAAAACCGTTGATGTCGCACCGAAAGAATTTGATCTCCTGCTGGAACTCGTCTGCCGTGACGGGGCGGTCGCGTCACGTATTGAATTGATGAAAAAAGTATGGGGTCATTCTTCGGTCGTCGTTAGTCGCACGGTCGACACCCACATTGCAGAGCTCAGACGAAAATTGGAGGAGGATCCATCAAATCCCCAATTGATCATAACGGTTAGAAAAGCCGGATACAGGATCCGTAACAGAAATTGAGTTAGTTCAACCCCCTGCGTTCGAGAAGCGGCTCAATCAACGGCGGGCGACCGCGGAAGTTCATGTAAAGCTCCATGCCGGGTCGGGTATTGCCCTTGCTCAGTATGTGCTCGCGATATCGAGCGGCGGTTTCAGCATCCAGCAGACTGGTTTCCTTGAAAGCCTGGAACGCGTCGGCATCGAGGACCTCGGACCAGAGGTAGGCGTAGTAACCGGCGGAATAGCCACCGGCAAAAATGTGTGAGAAGTAGCCACTTCGGTAGCGTGGAATAATCTCCTCGATCAGGCCGATATCAGCCATCGCCTTGTCTTCGAAGGCCCGCGGTTCGACCGCCTCGCTCGAGTCCAGTGTGTGATAGGCCATATCGAGGTAGCTGGCTGCCATATATTCCACCGTCGCAAACCCCTGGTTGAATTTCCTGGAGGCGACAATCTTTTCGATGATGTCCTCGGGAATTGCCTCGTTGGTCTGATAGTGGCGCGCGAACGTGCGCAATACTTCAGGTTCGCCGATCCAGTTCTCCATGACCTGCGAGGGAAATTCTACGAAGTCGCGAGCCGTCGCCGTGCCTGAGAGTGACCGGTAGGTCACATCCGACAACATGCCATGCAATGCATGGCCGAACTCGTGGAATAAGGTGCCTGCCTCGCCCAGGCTTAGAAGTGACGGTGAATCGTCTGTCGGTGCAGGGTAGTTGAAGTTGTTGGTTATGATCGGTGATACGTCACCGCCGAATTTCGACTGCCGGCGAAGCGAATTCATCCAGGCCCCGCCGCGTTTGCTCGGTCTGGCAAAGAAGTCCATGTAGAGCACCGCGAGATGGCTGCCATCAGCATCAAAGACCTCGAAGGCCTGTTGATCCGGGTGCCAGCCCGGGATATCGTTACGGCGCTCGAATCGCAGACCGAAAAGTTGATTGGCAAGCTCGAACACGCCGTCCCTGACCGCGTTGACCTCGAAGTAAGGCCTTAGCGCTTCGTCGTCGAAGTCATACCTGGCAATGCGCACTTTCTCCGTATAGTAGCGCCAGTCCCAGCCCTGCAGTTCGCCGTCTATCCCGTCCGCGTTCATCATTTCCTGACGCGCCACTTTCTCTTCTTTCGCAATTTGAAGCGCGGGCGTCCAGATGCGGTCGAGCAGGTCATAGACAAGCTCGGGCTTCTCCGCCATGCGTTCCGTCAGGACGAACTCAGCATGATTACTAAAGCCCATAATCGCGGCTCGTTCGGCACGCAACTGAACGATGCGGCTCAGAATCTGTTTGTTGTCTGAATCGTTATCATTGTCGCCGCGCATTGCATAACCGTCGTACATTTTCCTGCGCAGTTCACGGTTCGGCGAGTATTGAAGAAAGGGATTGATGCTGGGCCGCTGTAGCGTAAATGACCAGCATTCGCATTCGTGGCCGCGGCGTTCCGCTTCCTCGGCAGCAAGGGCGGCCAGGCTGCCTGGCAGGTTGCCCAGATCAGCGCGGTCGGTGACGAGCAATTCGAAGCTGTTGTTTTCTTCAAGAACGTTTTCACGAAATGCTGTGGTAAGCGTCGCCAGTTCGGCGTTTATTTCACGCAGCCGGGTCTGAACTGAGTCATCCAGATCTATACCTGCACGCAGGAAGCGTTTGTAGGTCTCTTCCAGGAGCCGGCCCTGTTCGTCATCGAGTTTGAGGTCGCCGCGTGCGTCGTAAACTCGTTTGACGCGCTCAAAAAGTCCTGCGTTCAGTCGGATATCGTCTCTGTGTGCCGATCTTTCCGGTGCGATCGTTTTCGCGGTTTCCTTGATAACGTCGTCGGAATGCGCGGAATTAACAGCTCCAAACGCGCTGTTTACTTTGGCAAAGGTTCGGCCGCTGCTCTCGAGTGCCTCGATGGTGTTGGCAAAAGTCGGCTCGTCCGAGTTTGCGATGATCGCAGCTATTTCTTCCTCCTGTTCCGCCATCCCGGCGCGAATCGCAGGCAGATAATGTTCTGACCTGGTCCGGTCGAACGGAGGTACACCGAACGGCGTATTCCAGTCTTCCAGCAACGGATTGTCGGTTACTGTCGCAGTTACGTCGCTCATATCGTCATCTTCGGCACAGCTCGCCAGCAAGACAGCGACCAGGATGATCATCGGCTGATGACATTTCATTTCAAGGCTCCGTTGCCATATCTACTCGAGTCCCAGTACCAAATTCCAGTGCTCCTCGCTTACCGGAAAGATCGACAGGCGATTGCCTCTTTGGTTCAGCCTGAAGTCGCTGAGACCCGGGTGTTCCTTCAATTCCTTTAATGTAATCGGACGGTCGAGCTTGCGTTTGAATTCGACATCAACCAGTAGCCAGCGCGGATCTTCGACCTTGCTTTTCTCATCAAAGTGATTCGAGGTCGGGTCGAACTGAGTGGGATCAGGATAGGACTCCGTCGCAATCAGCATGATACCGACGACGCTCGGAACCTTGCAGCTGGAGTGATAGAAGAATGCCTGGTCGCCGACCTTCATATCGTCCCGGATCATGTTGCGCGCCTGATAATTTCGTATCCCGTCCCAGGGCTCCTTGCGGTCTCGTTCGAGGTCGTCGATGCTGTATTCATTGGGCTCGGACTTCATCAACCAATAGGTCACACCTGCTCTCCTGAGGGTCTTCCGGGATCTTCGGGCGATCGATTTTAGCACGCCGAAATATTTACCAGGCGTCGCCAACGCGTGTGATAATATGCGCGCCAATCGGCCCAGACGGCCGATTTCCACGACAACAAGAGGGATGAAAGTTGGCAAATCTCCTGGCTAATATATTCGGCTCTTCCCCCGTCAAGCCCCTGGAAAAGCATGTCGGCATCGCCTATCAATGCGTGAAGCAGCTAAACGGGTTTTTTGAGGCTGCGATTGCAGGCAAGTGGGACAAAGCGTCAAAGTACCGCGACGCCATCGAAACACTCGAGCATGATGCTGACGATCTGAAAAAAGAGATCCGCATGCACCTGCCCAAGAGCCTCTTCATGCCTGTGCCGCGCCAGGATCTCCTCGAACTGCTTCTGGTTCAGGACATGATGGCAAACAGGACCAAAGATGTCTCCGGCGTGGTCATGGGCCGGAAAATGCAGATCCCGGCGCCAATAGCTGAAGACTTTTTGACTTTCGTCAACCGCAATGTGGATGCGGCGAAACAGGCGAGAAAAAGCGTGCGCGAACTCGATGAACTGTTTACAAGCGGATTCCGCGGAGCGGAGGCATCGTTGGTCGAATCGCTTATCGAGGAACTCGACAGGATCGAGACCGAGACCGATGATCTGCAGGCAGGTCTGAGAACTTCATTGTTCGAAATCGAGGACAGCCTGGATCCTGTATCCGTCATTTTTCTACATCAGGTGATCGAGTTGACGGGTGAGATTGCCGATATGGCGGAGCGTGTAGGCCGTCGTCTGGAGCTTTTGCTCTCCCACTGATCATTGTGTTCCCAAAAATAACGCTGGCCTGAAGACCGGGGGTTACTGAATGGAAGCAGAGTTCGTCTACATCGCTCTAGCGGCAACGTTCGGCGTTTTTATGGCCTGGGGTATCGGTGCCAATGACGTCGCAAACGCCATGGCAACATCGGTTGGCTCAAAAGCGCTGACGATCAAGCAGGCGATTCTCGTTGCGGCGGTATTCGAGTTTCTGGGAGCGGTTCTTGCGGGCGGCGAGGTGACAGCCACAATTCGTAAGGGCATCGTCGACGCCAGTTTACTGAGCGAAACGCCGGAGCTCTTGATCTACGGCATGCTGGCCGCGTTATTGGCGGCCGGTACCTGGCTATTCATCGCGTCCCAAAACGGCTGGCCCGTCTCGACCACGCATTCGATCGTCGGCGCAATCGTCGGATTTGCGGCCGTCGGCATCGGTATCGATGCCGTGCAGTGGGGCGAAGTCGGCAGGATTGTCATGAGTTGGGTCATCTCGCCGCTCACAGCCGGATTTATCGCATATCTTATCTATATGAGCGTTCAGGCATTGATCCTGAGACAGGATGATCCGCTGGCGCGCGCCAAGCGTTATGTGCCCGTCTACATTTTTCTCGCAGCTTTTACGATGACGCTCGTTACGATACTCAAGGGTCTGAAGCATGTCGGCATGGAGATCAGCCTAGCGAATGCCTATATGCTCGCGATAGTGATCGGGATCGCCGTATCACTCATCGGTGCCGTTGCGATTCGAAGAATCGAGCCGCACAAGAAACTCGACAAGAAACAACACTTTTATACAGTCGAGCGCGTATTCGGCGTGTTGATGATCGTCACCGCCTGCTCGATGGCATTCGCCCATGGCTCAAATGACGTAGCCAACGCGATCGGCCCGCTGGCGGCAGTAATCAGTGTCGCTCAGACTGGAATTGTCGGCGCCAAGTCGGCGATTCCGATTTGGGTACTGGCTCTCGGCGGTGCGGGTATCGTGATTGGTTTGGCAACATACGGCGTGCGTGTGATTACGACTGTGGGTCACCGAATCACGCAGTTGACGCCCAGCCGCGGATTTGCGGCGGAGCTTGCTGCAGCGACCACCATCGTTATCGCATCGGGTACCGGAATGCCGATTTCGACCACGCACACGCTGGTCGGCGCGGTCCTCGGTGTGGGGCTGGCGCGCGGTATCGAGGCTATCGACTTGCGGGTCGTTAGTCGGATTTTTGTCTCCTGGGTCGTTACAATTCCGGCTGGCGCGTTTCTTGCCATTCTGTTTTTCTTCATATTCAAATCCGTGTTGCCCTAGAATTTTTCGAAGGCTTTAGATGAACAAAATCATATTCACTCTGATGGCAGCCGTCTTATTGCTGCCTTCACCGAATTTACTTGCTCAGACTCAGGGGGCGGGGGTCATTCGCTACGGCGACGTGCGTCACCCTGTTCGTGACCGGGAGGGCATGGTCGTTTCATCGAATATCCTGGCCAGTGAGGTCGGCGCCCGGGTTCTCGCCGACGGTGGCAGTGCTGTCGACGCTGCAGTTGCGGTTGGCTTTGCGCTGGCGGTTGTCAGGCCACGCGCCGGCAATATCGGTGGTGGTGGATTCATGCTCGTGTATTCCGCCGAGGACGGCGAGACCAGCGCGATAGATTATCGTGAGGCTGCGCCGCTTCGTGCCAGCCGGGACATGTTTCTCGATGAGCACGGCAATGTCGATGCGCGGCGAGCCAGGTTCAGTCTTCTGTCGTCGGGTGTTCCCGGCACTGTCGCAGGACTGCATCTCGCACACCAAAAGTACGGAAAATTGCCCTGGAAACGAATCCTGAATCCGGCAATCGAGCTGGCAAGCGAGGGCTACAGAGTTAGCTACGACATGTCACGCGCATTGGAAAGGGCGCGTGAGCGCTTAAGCCACGATGCATCGACGTTGGAGTATTTCTATAAATCGGACGGCAGGGGCTATCAAGCAGGAGAACGATTCGCGCAAGTGGATCTCGCCTGGTCATTGACCCAGATCGCTGAACATGGCCCGGATGCGTTTTATCGCGGCGAAATCGCAGACAGGATAGTGGCTGAAATGGAAAAAGGCGGCGGCCTCGTGGATGCGGAATCTTTGGCAGCTTACCAACCGGTCGTGCGTGAACCCGTGCGTGGAACATATCGTGGCTACGACATCGTATCGATGCCGCCTTCCAGTTCCGGCGGTGTACACATCATTCAGATGCTCAACATCCTCGAGCATTTTCCGATACGAGAAAATGGTTCCGAGAGTGCCGACAATGTTCATCTGCTGGTCGAGGTTGCCAAGCTCGCTTACGCCGATCGAAGTATGCACCTGGGAGATCTGGATTATTATGATGTGCCGATTAATTGGCTGACGAGCAAAGATTATGCGAGGGAGTTGGCGGCTGGCATTGACATGCAAAAGGCGAGGCCTTCCGAAGATATCGCTCCGGGCGTTGTCCCGACGAAGGAGAGTGTCGACACGACGCATTTTTCTGTCATCGACAGTGACGGAAACATGGTCTCCAACACCTACACGCTCAATCTGTCATTTGGTTCCGGCATCAGTGTGGATGGCGCGGGTTTCCTGCTCAATAACGAGATGGACGATTTTTCATCGAAACCCGGCACGCCTAACACATTCGGGCTGATCGGCGGTACAGCGAATGCAATTGAAGCCGGAAAGAGGCCTCTGAGTTCAATGACGCCAGCGATGGTGTTCAAAGACGGTCAGCCCGTCATGGCGACCGGCAGCCCGGGCGGCAGCAGGATCATCATGGCCGTGCTGCAGATGATCGTGAACGTCGTCGATCACCAAATGAATATCGGGGTCGCGTCGAGCGCACCTCGCATGCATCATCAATGGCTGCCGGACTTGATACAGCTCGAATCCGGATTCAGTCCCGATACGATTCGCGAGCTGCAACGTCGCGGTCATGAGATCCGTGGAGGCAGAACGATTGGCAATGTCAATTCTGTCTCCCGGAAAGACGGTTACTTTCTGGGCGCCGCCGACCCCCGCAGGCCGGGCGGCGGAAGCGCGGGACCGACAACCATTCGAGAATAATGCGCCGATCGATCGCTATTGCGGGCAACATGGGTTCCGGGAAGTCTACACTCGTGGATTTCCTGGCGCGAACCTACGATGTTGCGCCGTTTTATGAACCCAACGACGAGAATCCGTATCTTCCAGATTTTTACAAGGACATGAAACGCTGGGCGTTTCGGTCCCAGTTATATTTTCTCAGCAACAAGTTTCGCCTGCACCAGGAACTGGACAGGACACCCGGAGTCGTTGCACTCGATCGCACGATATTCGAGGACGCGGAAATTTTCGCGACAGCATTGCAACAGATGCGAAAAATCGACAAACGTGACTGGCAAACGTACTGGGGTTTCTACCAGGCTATTCTTGACGCGATCAAGCCGCCCGACCTGATGATATATCTTCGTTGCTCGATGCGAACCTTGCGCCAGCGCATAAAGCTGCGTGGACGCGCCATGGAGCAGGATGTGCCACTTGCTTACCTGAAGCGTCTTGACCGTCTTTACGAAAAATGGATCGACTCGTACGACATGAGCGAGGTGCTCGTGCTGGAGACAGACAAACTGGACTATATCCACGACCTGGTACACAGGCTTGACGTCATGGAGAGAATCGAGGCAGTTTTGCCGCCTGAGCTGGGTAAACCCGGTTGCCATTAAAAGCCCGATAAAAATCGCGCGCAGATACTTCAGATCATTCGGTGTGCACGCGACCCTGTTCTTGTTTTCGCCCTACTAGCCGTATTCCGCCCAGATTGCCGCCAGAGAACAGCCGATCTACCGTGGCGTAGAAACTCTCGAGCCCATCGACGATCACGTCACCGTGTACCTGCGCGTGCCGCTGCCGGTCATTGCAAAACGCCAGGTAACGCTCGTGAGTGAATTGCCGCCAGTCTTCGCTCATGTCATCGATCTCGAGGTTCGAAAAACCAGCGTCCCGAAAGTCTGACTCGTAGGTTTCACGATCGGGCAGGTATCGGGAATACAAAATGACCGTGAGATCTTCCTCTTCCGCAGGCGTAGGAGCGCCGCGCGCATACAGGTCCTCAACGAACAACCTGCCGGAGCGCTTCAGCCAGGAACTGCAGCGCGACAGGAGCTGGTCGCGTTGTTCTATATGAAATAGTGCGAGCCAACTGACGATGGCGTCGAACTTCGAGTTCCCCGGTGAGTAGTCCAGCGCGTCGGCGCAGACATGTTCGACACGATCATCCAATCCACAGCGCCTCGTCAGGTCCTTCGCAAGGTCATTCAGGTCCGGCTGAAGCTCGAGTGCGATGACTTTTGCGCCGGTCATCGCTGCGATGTGGCGAGCGGGGCCGCCGATCCCGGATCCGATTTCCAATACCCGGTCATCAGCGCCAATGCCGAGTGAATTTATGGCGGAATCGACAGCCTCGGTGCCGCGATAGTGATATTGATCAAATTCCGCCAGATCGTCCACGGTTAGTTTGTCGTCATTTTTGATGCCCAGGGCAGTCAGCTCGTTGTAAACACGATCGACGTCCCGGTACAGGGGCATGGACTTCAGTTCGTCAGGATTTCGAGGCATGGATAATCCAGAGGTTCCCTAAATGTCCATCACCGCGCTCACTCTCGAGTCAATCTTCGGCGGTTTTGACGCATATGAAATGCCGAAATAGAGAATCAGGGACGCCAGCAACGCAACGGTGCCGCCGTGTATTCCTCCGGGCAGGGGAATATCGAAAACCTCGATGGTGAAATTCAGTATGAGGCTGGTGACGATGGCCGCGCAGGCTGCGTTGGCTGTGCCGCGTTTCCAGTTCAGGCCGACGGCTACGGTTGGCACGAGGGCTGCTGCAAACGTACCCCAGCCGAATACGCCGAGCAGGGCGATGAGCCTCGCGTTCTCATAATGAGAATAAAGAGCAAACGCTGCGGCCGCGACAGCGATGACGATGGTACCGATTCGTGCCGAATGTAATTCGTTCGAGACAGGGCGTTTTAACGATTTGGGAATATCGTGGGTCAACGCAGCCGCGCCAATATTCAAAAATGCGTCGGACGTCGACATGATTGCGGCAAACAGACCGGCAAACACGATGCCGGCGAGAATTGGATGAGCGTAATGCTGCAGAAACTCCGGTGCGGCGGCATCGGCGCTCGCAAGCTCGGGGTGCTGTCCCGATAACACGAGGGCACGCATTGCCAGACCGATGCTGACCCAAAGCAGCGCCGTAATCGTATAGCCGGTTACGGTAACCAACGGCATGAAGCGGTAACTTCGAATATCCTCGATCATCATCGCCTTGGATACGATATGAGGCTGGCCGGCCGTACCAAGGGTGAACATAAACAACCACGACAGGCAAGCGAACATTCCAATCGTGCCCCAGGGCCCCATGGACTCTGGATCATCGGCCATGATGATCGAGGATATCCCGGCGGCACCGCCGTCAACCGCCGAGAAAGCGGCGATGAATACCAGCACGCCGGCTACCATCATGATCGAACCCTGAACCAGATCCGTGTAAACGGAGGCGAGCATCCCGCCGGTCACACAGTAAAACACCAGCACCGAGCTGGAGATGACGATGCATGCGACAAAACTGGCTTCGGGCCAGAAATTCGAGTTAATCAGTATGCTTTGCAGGACGGTCGCCATCGCCAGCATTTGTGTTGCGAGGTAGCCAAGAACACCGAGAAGGATTGCCAATGCCGACAGGCCGCGTGTTGCCTCGCTGTCATAGCGGGCAGCAATTATGTCGGGAAGAGAGATCGTGTCCAGTACGCCGGCGAACATCCTCAGGCGTTTGCCCACCGTGAAGTCGCATATAGCAAACGAAAAAGGCACGGTAATCAGTATCCACAATGAGCTTGCGCCCAGCGCGTAAACCAGTCCCGGGCCGCCAACGAATCCGAATCCGCTCATGGTGCTCGAGAACATCGCGATGCCGGCAACGATGATGCCGAGATGGCGCCCGGCCATGAAGAAATCGCGCGTGTTCGTCGTACGCCGCATTGCCCAGATACCGACTGCAATACAGAGCAGCATGTATAGAGCAACGCTCGACAGGATGATCGGGTCGCGGAACGATTCCATTACGAACTCTTTTCCTTATCGTCCAGCAGTTGCTGATATTTCTCGAGGTCCTCTTCAGTCAGAACGGATTTCGGATACCGCACGACGAAAAGTATTGTGACTAGCAGCGATACCGCTGGAAAAACGAAGATCATTAAACTCGTGGGTAACGGAAACCCGAATAGCAGTACCGGATCCGGATCGCTCACATAAGCCTGATAGGTGACGACAATACCTGTCCACGTCGCCGCGATAAGGACGCAGATAATGACGAACGGCTTGCCGAGGCCACGGAGCCTGTTCTGGCGGGCGGCGCCCAGACTCAAGACGAAAAAAAACAGTATCAGCGTGATGATGCCAAATACCCAGCCGAGCCAGATGACTGCACTGCTGTGGGGGACACCTCCCTGCCGGATAGTACTGAATTGCAAATGAGCATGGCCTCTTGTGAGGCCCAATTCGGGCATGACAGACGCGATTGCGATCACGACGGCAAGGCCGATCGATGCGATGAATATCAGCTTGCCGAATTTAATTGCTACCACCCGCAGGACGGATCGACATGGGCATTTTTCTTGTTTGGCTCATCGATGCCGCCAGAATATACATCAGTTCCGTACAGTCTTTACGCGTCCATTCGCTGCTTTGCCTGAAACAGCCGGACTTGAAAGCGCCAAAGCATGAGAATGGTCGCGAACGCGGGTCCGAGAATCAGCCCCAACCACAATCCCTTCGCGCCGTAACCCATCGGGAAACAGAGCCAAGTTCCGATTCCAAGGCCGACACCCCAATAGCCTGCCAGTGATATCCACAACGGCGTCTTCGTATCGCGTAATCCGCGGATCGCATTGGCCGCGACAATGAGTACACCGTCGAACAGCATGAACCAACCGGCATAAACAGACAGCCCGAGGGCAATCTCCAGCACCGCAGCATTGGCCACATCATCGATGTCGAGGAAAATCCCGACAATAAGTCCCGGATGCACCCAGAGTATTGCGGCACATATCAACACGGCCGCGCCCGCCAGGACGAACGAGATATATGCAGATTGGCGGGCCGCATCGGTCGATCGAGTGCCGATGCCGAATGCGACCCTCACTCTGGCGGCATCGCCAAGCCCTGCAGCAAGACTCAATGCAAGATAGATAACACTGTAGGCGATCATCTGTGCCGCGAGTATGTCCGCGCTGATTATGCCGACGAATATCGCGGCGACGGTGAATGAGGCGCCGTTCAACATCTGAGTAACCGTGACCGGGAACCCCAGCACGAATATTTCCTTGAGAGTATCGATTTGGATTCGGCGCGGCAGAATGGATGACCGGTAACGCCTGAAATAATCGGATCTGTAGACATGACTTGCCAGAAACATGAACATGAGCCAATTCACGATGGTGGTTCCATATCCTGCGCCGGTTACTCCCAGGGCAGGGATGCCGAACTTCCCGAATACGAGCGTGTAGTTGAGCGCGAGATTTAGTACCAACGCGGCCGCGGTGATGGCCATTATTGCCGACGACTTCGCCAGCGCCGTAACGAAGTTTCGGAGTACGACGAACCAGAGAGTGGGAAGGACTCCCCAGGTCAGGGGTCTCGAATAGTCTGTTATGTGCCTGATGACTTCCGGATCCTGATTCGCGAAAGCCAGAGCCGGGCCGAGGAACCAGACAGACAGCATGACCGGAACACTCATGATCGTCGCAGCAATCATGCCTTGTTCGACCGAATTGGCAATGCCTTCCTGATTACCGGCGCCGAAATTTTGGGCTGCGAGAACACCGACCATCGATACGACGCCCATTCCGAGAAGCAGCAGCACGTAAAACCAATCCGCGGTCAAACCGACTGCAGCAAGCTCGTTACTACCCAGGCGGCCGACGATGATCATGTCGGTAATCATCATCCCCATTTCGGCGACATATGCAGCCATCAGTGGCAAACCGATCGCGAGAATCGTGCGCGTTTCCTGATTACGTGTCGGCTTGTCCATGTGTGCTATCGTACCGTTCACAAGAACATAGCGAACGTCATTCTCAGGATGTGGAACGTTGGTAACAGGCACAGCCGACGCGGCTGATCGCATGCAAGCTATCAGTAAAGGTGCCAAACGATATGCGCTTGGCGTGCTCGTTGTCGTCTACACATTCAACTTTATCGATCGCCAGATTCTCGCGATTCTTCTGCCGGCGATTAAAAATGAATTTGCCGTCGACGACCGTGTTCTAGGTTTTCTGGCGGGGTCGGCATTTGCGCTGTTCTATGCCACTCTCGGGATACCGATCGCGCTGATTGCGGACAGATCCAATCGACGAAACCTGATTGCGTTGGCGCTCGCTGTCTGGAGCGGCATGACGGCTCTGTCAGGCTTTGCGACAAACATTTTCTACCTCGTCCTGGCCAGGATTGGCGTCGGGGTTGGCGAAGCAGGATGCAGCCCCCCGGCGCATTCAATGATTGCCGACTACTATCCACCCGAACAGCGATCGACCGCGATGGGCATTTTCACCCTGGGAATCTCGTTCGGAATCATGATTGCCTATCTGGCAGGTGGCTGGGTGGTCGACAACATAGGCTGGCGCGAAGCGTTTCTGATCGTCGGCGTACCGGGAATCGTACTTGCGTTGCTGGTTCGGTTTACGGTCATCGAGCCTGAGCGCGGTGCTTCGGAGAACAGGGCTGTCACAGGTGATCGCCCGACAATTATCTCAGTCGCGCGATTTCTCGCGGGCCGAAAGTCGTTTCGGCACATGGCATTCGGCGCTGGTCTGGCCGCCTTTCTCGGATACGCCGTTATCAGTTTTTACCCGAGCTTCCTCGTTCGCAGTTTTTCGATGAGCCTGTCGTCCATCGGGATCTCTCTGGGACTGATTCTGGGGATCGCCGGCGGTCTCGGTTTTGCCGGAGGAGGGTACGTTGCCGATAGAATTGGTCGTAAGAGGACGCGGGCCGCGTTTAACGCCATTACTGCATCCTTGTTGCTTGCCTGGATTTTCAATTTCCCGGTTTTCTTCGCGACCAATGGGCCCACGTCGCTAGCCTTTTTTGCGATTCCGGCTGTTCTCTCGAACGTATATCTTGCGACGACATTTGCGCAAACACAAAGCCTCGTGCCACTTCGAATGCGTGCAGTCGCATCGGCAATCGTACTCTTCGTTATCAACAGCATTGGTCTCGGCTTTGGCCCGTTACTGACCGGTGCTCTCAGTGACTACCTTGCTGCAGATTATGGCAGCGAATCGATGCGTTATAGTTTGTTGATAGTCGCTGCTGTGGTGGGTCCGTGGACGGCATTTCACTACTTCATGGCAGGAAAACACATCGAAGGCGATCTTACCCGAGTGGACAATGCGCTCTAAAGTCGATTTCCGACGCCCTCGAGAAAATTTGCAGCATTCATGCCGATTTCATCAACGGCATAACCACCTTCGAGAACGACGAGGGTCGGCAGAGCCAGCGCACCGATCCGATCACCCATGGCAGTGAAATCCTCCGCCTGTATCTCGAAATGCGTTGTTGGATCGCCGGCAAAGGTATCGAGGCCCAGCGCTACAACGATAACCGAAGGTGCAAAATCGCGGACGTGGCTGATTGCGTCATCCAGTGCCTCGCCGTATGCCATCCAGTCGGTGCCAAAAGGCAGCGGATAGTTGCGATTGAAGTTCACTCCGGTTCCTGAGCCCGGCTCGTCTCTGAAACCCAGAAAATACGGGTACTCAATCGCAGGATCGGCGTGCAATGAAATCGTCAGCACGTCGTCTCGTTCATAAAAAATGCTCTGTGTGCCGTTGCCGTGATGGTAGTCGACGTCGAGTACTGCAACCCTGTCGATGCCGGCAGCAATGAGTGACTGCACGGCCAGCGCAGTATTATTGAGATAGCAATAGCCGCCACACAAGGCGGCGCTCGCATGATGGCCGGGCGGTCGGCATGCCGAGAAAACGTATTGCTTCGCTTCCAGGATTAATTCGGCGCCGGTCAATGCGACTTCCGCAGAGCGCCTGATTGCATGCCAACTGCCGGCAACGATGGGTGAGTCCGTATCGAAGGAGTATCGTCCGAGCTTTCCATTAATACTCCTCGAATCGGCATGCCGCATCCCGGAGGCGACGAATGCAAAGGGTTTCGCGTTCGACCCGGTATTTCCTGCGGCGATCCACTCGTCCCAGGCCAGTTTGAGAAACTCGATGTAGTCGGGCTCATGCACCGCCGTCAGTTTGTCATCGGAATATGCACGTGGCGGGATGACCTCGCCAAAATCCCGCTCGACGACAGCCGTCGCAACATTATTGGCCCGGGCCGGGCACTCAACGCTCGGCTCCCAGTCATCGCCGTTCGACTGCAGCAAGCCGTCGTGTAACTGATGGTCTTCTGAATAGACAGTGATCATCATGTCAGCTGAGGTTCATACGGCACGCATGTACCAGTCGAAGTCGACATTGCTGACGACATTGTGGAAGCCTTGTGATTCATAGCGACGGTTGGCTACAAAAACTTTACAGAACTCGGCGCCCAGGTACTCCGGCATAATCCTGCTGCGCGAGAATTTGTCGATAGCCGTATCCCATCGGTTCGGCAACTTTGGCTTGAGAGATATGATTTCACCTTCCTGCACCATCCGGCCGGGATCGCAGCGATTTTTCAAGCCAAAGTGCACGCCGGCCAGAATTGCCGCCGTGACCAGATATGGATTCGCGTCCGCCCCTGATGTTCGATGCTCGAACCGAAGGTTTTTCTCGTCTGTTACGGGAATCCGTATGGCCACGTTACGGTGATTCGCTCCCCAGTTCGGCTCTACGGGCGCGAACATCTCGGGTCTAAGCCGGCGATAGGAGTTGGCGTTTGGTGCAAAAATCGCCATCGCGTCCGGCATTGTCTTCGCTAGTCCGCCGACGGCGTGACGTAATCGTGCAGAGTAGGGCGCGGTCGCCATTTTTTCCCTGCCTTGCGAAAAATAATTCTTGCCGGTCGAGTCAATCAGGCTCATGTGCACATGCATGCCGGAGCCCGAGTCTTCTTCAAAGGGCTTGGCCATGAAGCAGGCAACGAAACCGTGTTGCCTCGCGACAGCTTTGATCGCTCGTTTCAGCAGCATGGCGTGATCGCAAGCCAGTACGGGATCATCCACATGGTGCAGATTGATTTCGAACTGTCCCGGTGCAAACTCGGATATGGTTGTTCCCGCCGGAATTTTTTGCGTTGCGCAGACTTCATTGAGATCGTTGAGAAAATTTTCGATGTCCCAAAGATCATCGGGATGATATACCTGCGGACCCGGCTGGGGCCGACCAATGCCGGGGACCAGGGGGACTTTTGCCGTCGGCCTGTCGGACTTGCCGTCCAGCAGATAGAACTCGAGCTCGGCGGCCATGACGATCTTGAGCTTCATTTTCTGCAACGGCTGCATCGCCTTTTCCAGAACCACACGCGGATCAGCAAAAAAAGGCTGGCCGTCGCGTAGGTAAAAACGAAACAGGGCCTGTGCCGTCGGCTTTGTGGCCCACGGAACAGGGGCCAGGCTCCCGGGAACAACTTTGGCGAGAGCGTCCGGGTCGCCGTCGTCAGAACTCCAGGCCATTCCCGGAACTGTGTCACCCAGAGTGTTCAGCAGAACCGTTCCGCCGGGGATACAGAAGCCGTCGGTAAATATCTTGCCGAACTCGTTACCGCGGATTCGCTTGCCGCGATGGACGCCGGACACGTCGGTTATCAGCAACTCCATCGAGTCTGTGCCGGGATATCGTTTCAGGTATGAACGCAATTCCGCCGGTTTGGTCGCGGCACTTCGTTTTGCCATTATCTTAAGTGTCCTTGATGGGCCTTCTATTTTTCTGCATTCGTCGACAATGCGGCACGCCAGGCTAGCGCAGCCCTGGTTCCGTGCGACGCCAGGATCTCATTGAATTCCCGCGATTCCGGCGTATCCGTGGTTTCTATTTCAATGTCCGTCTCCAGCGCTGTCCGCAGCGCATCTCGCATGCCCGCAGCTTCGAGAGATTGATTAATTGCTTTCTTCGTCAGCCGGACTGCAAGTGGATCGTTCAATGCAATTTCGTTTGCCTGCGCTCGTGCTTCGGCGATCAGATCCGATGCCGCTACCACCCGATTGACCAATCCTATCGCCTCAGCGCGAGTAGCATCAATATCTTTAGATCCCTCAAGCAATATTTCTTTGGCGTTCTTGGTTCCGATCACCCACGGCAGGATCATGCACACGATGCCGCTGCCGAATCGAACTTCGGGCGCCCCGAAGCGGCAATCATCTGCGGCGACCGTAATGTCGCAAACAGCAGAGATTTCCATCGAACTGCCGAGACAATAGCCATGCACGGCCGCAATCGTTGGTTTCGGGCAGTCCCAGATGTGCATGATCAGATCGAACGCGCGTTCCAGTTCCCGGCGGACGTGATCGTTTTCGGACGTTTCTGAGTCCCGTTCACTGAAGTTCAGATCGAAGCCGGCCGAAAATGCGCGGCCATTGCCCGACAGGATAATAACCCTGACTTCGTCATCATTTTCCGCGTCCTCAAATGCCGCGCACAGTTCCTGGTTCATGGTGGCATTGACGGCGTTGAGCTTGTCCGGACGATTGAGGCGGATCTCCGCAACAGGATAATGCTTCTCGAATTCGATGGTTGTGGCCGTCATCGACCGAGGTTAGCACAGGGATTTATGAGATGGGTTCTAGTTAGCTCAATGGCGTTCTGCCATAATATGAAACACGAAATCATAATATGGGATAACAAGAATGAACGATCCCCGCCCCCCGCAGGGTGCTCAGGCGGCGCTGCGCGCGGTCAGGTTGCTGAAGCTTTTCACAATTGAAACGCCCGAGATGAGTCTGGCCGAACTCAGCAAGACGTCCGACCTGAACAAGACAACCACCCACCGCCTGCTGCGGGCACTGCAAAGTGAAGGGCTGATTGAGCGTAATGTGCTGTCTGCCAGATACAGCCTTGGTGCCGGTCTGATGGCGCTGGGCGTGCAGGCGCTGGCAAGCAGTGACCTGCGGCGTCGCGTGCGCCCATTACTTAAATCACTGGCCCATGACACGGGCGAAACGGCGACGCTCGAGGTTCCGATCGAAGACAGTATGTTGATACTTGACGAGGTGACGGGCCGTCATGTCGTGGGTGCTGGCGGCAATGTCGGTACCAGATGGCCATTGCATGCGACCTCGACCGGCAAGGCGGTCATGGCTTTCGATGACAACGGAATTGAGCGGCTTTCGGGCTCGCTTAGAGCGCTTACGGGGAAAACGCTCGTCTGCAAGGAGTCTTTTCAACCGGAGTTGGTCGACATTCGGCGCAGAGGCTACGCCGTCACAGTTGATGAACTCGAGGACGGCTTCACAGGTGTTGCAACTGTTATACGGAGCGCACTTGGTGATGTGCAGGGCGCCCTCTCGATTTGCGGCCCAACACAACGGCTGCCGTCGGCGAGGTGGTCGCAGCTTGGGGCATCGCTTTGCAAAGCCGCTTCGATGCTGAGCCCGGAAAAGTAATGACATGTTAATATCCGCCCGCAATTAATGGCCAAGCGGGAATAACAACATCAAGAACCTGATCCTGTGCCTTTCGGCAGTTCTGTTTGCGTGCAATACACTGGCAGAGACACCGGAAATCGAACTGCCTGATGTCGCACTAACGAACGTGCCGACCGAGATCGTTCTTACCAGTGTTTCACCCGATTCTGAAATCGTATTAAGCGTCGGCGAAACGAATTACACCGCGTCATCGGACGGGATCGGAAACGCAGTCTTTTCTGACGTGTTAGTCAGCGAGTCCGGTACGGTTGCGGTCAGTGCTTTGTTACCCGGCGGTGACACGATTCACGGCGAGATGCGCGTAATCCCCGGTTGGGTTTCCATTACGCCGGCGATTCTTGCCGTGTTGATCGCGCTGACTTTACGCAACGTTATTCCTGCACTCCTGATGGGCATATGGCTGGGCGCAGCGGCACTACGGTCATTTACGCCGGCGGGCATTCTGGGTGGCTTGCTCGACAGCTTCCAGTTGTATGTCACCGAAGCGCTGGCCGACGCCGATCATGCGGCGATAATTCTGTTCTCACTGATGATCGGTGGCATGGTCGGCATCATTACGCGCAACGGCGGCATGGCGAGCATCGTGCGCATGATGGTGACTCGTGCCAAGACTGCGATCGGTGGGCAGGTCTCGGTGTGGTTAATGGGCTTGATGATTTTTTTCGATGACTACAGTAACACGCTCGTCGTCGGTAACACGGCGCGGCCGCTGACAGATCATCTGAAGATCTCACGGGAGAAACTTGCGTACATTGTCGATTCAACCGCCGCACCGGTTGTGTGCCTGGCATTAATTACAACCTGGATAGGTTACGAAGTCGGCCTGATCGCCGAAGCGCTCGCCGGGATTCCGGAAATCGAAACTCCGGCCTACACGATATTCCTGTATTCGATACCGTACAGTTTCTATCCGATTCTGGCTGTCACATTTGTGTTGGCGGTTGCGTCATCCGGACGCGACATGGGACCGATGTACGATGCGGAGTTGCGTGCGCGCAATGGCCAGGTATCTCCGGGGTCTATCGATGATTCGCCGTCGATGCAGGGAGAGGAACTCGAGCCCAAACCGAACATCCCGATGCGTGCATTGAATGCGTTCATACCGTTACTGGTGATGATCGTTGCGCTTGTTGTCGGTATATATGTCACCGGCTACGATGACGGGAAGTCGGTCGGCGAAATCGTCGGCGACGCAGATGCCTACAAAGCGATGTTGTGGGCATCATTCTTAGGGGCCCTTACCGCGGCCGTATTGACAATCAGTCAGCGTATCCTGAATGCACATGAAACCGTGGATGCCTGGTACGGCGGCGTTCGTGCAATGTTGTTCGCAATGATCATCCTGGTACTGGCGTGGGCTCTCTCGGCCGTTACCAAGCACCTGCACACGGCCGACTTCCTGGTCACGATTCTTGCCGACACGCTTCCGGTCGCGCTTGTTCCGGCAACCGTATTCATACTGTCGGCCATCACCGCATTCACGACAGGTACGAGTTGGGGGACTATGGGTATCCTGATGCCGCTCGTTATTCCGCTGACATGGGCGGTTATGACTGTCAACGGCGTGGTCGATGCGGCGCATATGCACATTCTGTACTCTGCGATTGCCTGCAACCTGGCCGGCGCGGTATGGGGAGACCACTGCTCGCCAATCTCCGACACGACGGTACTGTCTTCGATGGCCAGCGGCTGCGATCACATCGAGCACGTTCGCACCCAGTTGCCCTACGCCATGCTGGTCGGCGCGGTCGGTATCGCTGTTGGCACCATCCCTGCGGGCTACGGCTTTCCACCACTTTTGTCACTGCTAATTGGCGTCGCAGTCCTCACCGCGATATTGCGATATTTTGGCCGCAAGTCTGACAGCGCGAGTCTACAGTCATAGTGCCTTTTTGCTCATTCCGGACTCATGTCAATCACCGGTTCATACCGATCGGGTCGCAGGCGTCCCGATACAAACACATGTGTGGTTTCAACGGGTTTTCCGTCATATCGCCCCGCAATGTATGAACTCTCAACAATGTGATCTCGCACCAGTTTCGCGCATTCTGTTTTTACGTATTCGCTGTCGTTGACACTAAGTGAGATTTCCCCCGATATTCGACCATCGGCTCCGATCGTCACAGTCACTAGCAAGAGGCTGGAAGGTATACAAAACGATGCCAACTTCCCGTGATCGTATCGCTGTGCGCTCTCATAATCGCGGCCGTATTTCTCCAAATCGTCTCCCCAGTTCGGGTACACGCGTATAGATTCAGCCCCCCGCTGCCTGACGAACGTGACTCTGTACAAAAGGCTGGTACGCTGAGTCTTCCCATCCAGGGTTGCCGGAGAAACCCTGGTTTCCTTTGCCGCTGCTTCGATCGCTTCGATAAAACGACGATCGGACTTTGACGAGGCCGGGCACATTGTGCGGCGCAATTTACCGCTCTTATTAACATGAGATGTGCAGTAAATTATTTTCGATACGTCTCCGTCGACCGCAGGGAACTCGATCAGATTTTGCAGCGAGTTTTCGCCGTCAATAAATCTTGCAAGTGTAGAGCGTGGCGTATCCGCACTCGCATCGCAAAGCAGAAGCACGGCGATCACCGGAACCAGATACTGACTAGTAACCCTGACCACCATTCGAATCACCAGGAGAGATACGGGAAGCCCTACGCCTAATCGAGCCGTATCCAGGCAGACTTGCTTTGCGTGTATGACAGCAGGCTCTCGATACAATTGTCGCGCGCATTGCCCGACTGCTTGTAGCCGCCGAAAGGCTGGGTCATATCCCCTTCGTCGAAACTGTTGACCCAGATTACGCCCGCATCGATATCTTTTACGAGCCTGTGCGCTGTGCTGAGATCCTGTGTCCAGATGCCGGCGGCGAGTCCGTAAATTGTATCGTTAGCAATGGATATTGCTTCATCTATGTTGTCGAATGGAATGACCGATGCAACCGGGCCGAAAATTTCCTCCCGTGCGATGCGCATCGAGTTGTTCACCTTCGTAAACAAGGTCGGATTGATGTATGCGCCGTTCAATCCGTCCGGCACATCGCCGCCAAACCTGAGCTCGGCGCCTTGTTCCTTGCCCGACTCGATGAATGATAATACTCGCTGCTGCGCCTCGTCGGTGACCAATGGTCCGAGATTGGTTTTCGGATCGAGTGGATCCCCCGGCACATAGGCATCCTTTCCCTCGGCGACGAATTGCTCGACGAAGTCATCGTGAATTTTCCGGTTTACGAGCAATCGCGAACCCGCATTACAGACTTCACCCGAGTTGGCAAATACGCCGTCGTAGGCGGACGTAACGGCGCGCTCCAGATCGGCGACATCCGACATGAATATTTGTGGAGTTTTGCCGCCGCATTCCAGTGAGACACGTTTCATATTGGACTGGCCGGCATATTGCAGCATCAGCTTGCCGACTTCGGTCGATCCGGTAAATGTGACCTTGTCAACATCGTTATGCAGCGCCAGCGCCTGACCGGCGACTTCGCCGATCCCGTTAACCACATTGAACACACCCGGCGGGCCACCGGCTTCAATAAACAATTCGGCAAGCCGCAGGCAGGAAAGCGGTGCTTGCTCCGCCGGTTTCAGGACGACCGTATTACCGGCGGACAAGGCCGGTGCGAATTTCCAGGTCGCCATCAACATCGGATAGTTCCAGGGTGAAATAGCGCCGACAACGCCTATTGGTTCGCGCAGTATGTAGTGCATCACGTCGTCTTCCGTGTTCGTGACCGTGCCTTCGATCTTGTCGATGTACTCGGCCATGAACTGAATCGTCTCTATTACGCAGGGAATATCGACATTCAATACGACCGATATGGGCTTGCCCATATCCAGCGTTTCGAGGACGGCCAGTTGTTCAGCATGCTCGTCGATTAGGCGGGTGAAGCGATACATGATTGTCATTCGATCTCGCGGCGCCATTCGTGACCAGGAGCGAAATGCTTTTCGGGCCGCGGCTACGGCAGCATCGACATCCTTGCCGTTCGCAGCGGACATCGTGGCAATGGATTCGAGATTCGCAGGATTAACCGTTTCGAATCGATCTCCGTCGATCGCGTCGACATAGTCGCCGCCGATAAACAGCCTTGTTTCAGGCTTGCTCAGTGCCTTGTCGGCCAAGCCCCGCCAACTTTCATGTGTCAATTCTGAAGCTGTCTGAATACTCATTGTCTTTACCTGTCTGAACCTGCGTCGCAACCTATAGCCAATGCATCGACCGCGATACTGGATTTTTCGCCAACGATCACCGGATTGATATCGATTTCAGCGAGATTATCGCGCAATGCGGCAACCATCGCAGAAAATTTTGCCGCCATGTCGCAGAATGAATCAATATCACAGGCATTCATGCCACGCATGCCGTCGAGCAGGGGCCGCGACCTGAGGCGGTCAAGCATATTGCGCGCCCAGACCGCGTCAAACGGCGGCAGGCTAAATGCCACGTCCTTATACAATTCCGCATGAATGCCGCCGAAGCCGAGAAGTACAACCGGTCCGTACTGCCGGTCCTGCCTGCAACCAAGGATCATTTCGACGCCAGACTCAACCATCGGTGCGACCAGGACTCTGGGCCCGAGTCGTTCGGTCATGCCTCGATACGCTGCAAGCAGGTCTTGTTCATTGTCGAGGCCCAGCACGACACCCGCCTGATCCGATTTGTGTGCGACTCCTTGCATGGCTGTCTTGAGAACGAGGGGGTAATCCAGGCCGTCCGTTGCTGCGATCACTGCAGATTCGGACTCGCCGATAATGCATACATTCGCAGCTACGCCGAAATCGCGTAGCATTCTGCAGCTCTCGGCTTCATCAAGGTGGCGCCCGTCGGCAAGACTGCCACGCCATTGTTCGATCGCATTAACCGGTGCCTCAGGCGGATGTGATCTATCCAGAAGCAGAAAGTCACGGTAGGAAAATAGTGCACGCACTCCAACCAGAAAAGCGGAAACACCGTCCAGCACCGGAAACCCTGCGTTTGTCGTCGTTACGGCCAGTGGATCGCCGCCGGTGCCCTGTCTCGCGGCAACGAGAGCGACGGGTTTGCCCGATTCGGAACGTGCGCGCTGCATGCGATTGACGTACTCGGGATAGATCCGGCCGTCCGGGGCACGATCGAGTACGAGTGCGCCCAGCGCTGCGCCCGGATCCTGCATCAGGAGACATAATGAACGCGTCATCTGTTCACCCGAGTCCGGTCCTCCACGGCTCCAGCCGTCCAGCGGATTAACTGCCGGCAATTCGGGATCCAGAGTTTCTTCGAGTTGGCTGACCGTAACTTCGCCGATGTCGGTCAGTGCCACGTTTTCCTGGTCGGCGAGATCGACCATGAGTTGCCGTTCGCCGCCCGAGTCGTGCAGCGCCACAAGGCCGCCATTGCCGACCGGATTCAGTTCGGCGAACATTATCAAGGCCGTTGCAAGTTCTTCCATGTCACTAACACGTTGTACGCCGTAGCGATCGAATAATGCGCTGTACGTGGCGTCGTCACCGGCTATCGCGCCGGAATGCGATTCGGCCAGCTTCGCCGATTTTTCGGTCCGGCCGACTTTTATCGCGACGATCGGAATCCGTTTGTCATTGGCTTTCTGTAATGCTGCGCGAAATCGTTCCGGTTGGCGCGTGGTCTCCACGAAGAGACCAACTACCCGCGTCTCCGGAAGCTCGAGCGCAAAGTCGAGATACTCATCCATCGTCACGCCGATCTCATTGCCTGTCGATATGGCCAGGTTGAAACGAATCCGTTCCTCACAGTCGACAATGCCGCACATGCCGGAACCCGAATGACTGATCAGGCTCACGTTGCCCGGAGGCTCATGCATGCGACCGTCGAATCCGCAGGCCCACACCCGGTCGCGAATGTTATAGAAGCCCATGCCGTTTCCGCCACAGGCGATAATTCCGGCATCTGCTATTTTTCGCTCCACGCGCGACTTGAGGTTCGGCGTGTCGTCATCGTCAATGACCAGCGATGACATAATCGAGACGGCGGGTGCGGCCAATTCGATTACATCGTCCAGAACTTGTTCGACTCGACTGTCGCTGACGCAGAAGATTACGAGATCGGGCGTCTCGGGCAAGTCCTTGAGACCCGCATAACAGCGGAGTCCATCAAATTCCTCGTACTTGCGGTTGATCGGATAGATTGCACCCGGATACTCGCCACGAGTCAGATTCTGCAGTGTTTCCTGGCCGATCGAATGCTCGCGCTTGGACGCGCCGACAATCGCGATCGATCTCGGTCGGAGCAGGGGATCGAGAAGATGCGTCATATCGACGCGGTCCGGGACGGGTTCTAGTATGGGCCGGGCGGGGTCACACGACGCCGCTCCGGGTTCCAGAATGGTTTGTCGACGACTTCGGCTTGCGCCATCATGCGCGACCAGTGCATTTCACGCTGATAGTATATCTCTACCCACAGCGTGTCGCCGACCGCGCCATGCGGCATCTTGACAGTGCCAATCGCAAGATTGTGCTTGCAAATAGGCGACCAGGCGGCCGAGGTCACGAATCCCACTTGACTCTTGCGGCCGCGCTTTTTCGAATAAATATAGGAGTGCGTTGCAGGCTTATTGCCTTCGACGTCGAGTTTGACGAGACGCCATGTCGAACCTCGTCGCTTTTCCTCCGCGAGTGCCCGCCGCCCGTTGAAATTCGCTTTCTTGAAATCGACGAGCCAGCTAAGGCCAAGTTCGAGTGGAGAACGTGAGCGACCGGCGCGAACGGTCGCCGCCGCCGGCAAAAAATCCTCGTAAGCCGCGAGATAACCCGCCTCGATTCTGGATTGCTCCAGCGCTTCGGTACCTATCGCCATGATGCCGTAATTCTTTCCGGCTTTAAATAACGCGTCCCACAGGGCCTCTGCTTTGGACGGATCCAACCAGAGCTCATAGCCGAGATCGCCCGTAAATCCGGTGCGGGAAACCATCAGAACTGTGCCCTCGAAATCGAAATTCATCAGGCCGAAGAGTTTCAGGTTCTCCACGCCGTCGAGACCCAGGGTTTTCAAGATGCTGTAGGACGTTGGCCCCTGCACGGCAAGGGCAGCAATGTCTGCTGTCTCTTCTTTGACATCTACGTCCATGCCGATAGCTGCCGCAAGTAGCCACTCCATGTGCCTTTCCTGCGAACAGAGGCGGTATTCGCCTTCCTTGAGGTGAAAGATAGTGCCGTCGTCAATTACCTGGCCCTGATCGTCGCACCAGACCGCATAGGCTACGCGACCGGGCTTGATCTTGTGCATGTCACGTGTAACCAGTCTGTCGATGTACGTCAGAGAATCCGGGCCGGTGATTCGGTACTTCGTCATCGGCGTCAGGTCGAATACGCCGGTGCTGTTGCGAATTGCGAAGTACTCGAGTTCTGCGTTATAGAATGAATCCGCGCTCGAATATCCCTTCCACTCATGCCATTGATTGACCTTGTCGAGTTTCGCCTGACGCGAGTAAAACGGCGATTTCTTTCTGTCTTGCTGGACGTCCTGGACTGTCATGCCGCTTTCCCCCTGCTGAGAATTACTTGAGCCGCATTCCGGCCTGCCGCGCCACTGATGCCACCGCCCGGGTGGGCACCGGCACCGCAAAGATACAGACCGTCCAGTGGCATCGCATATTGCGCGGCACCGCCGACAGGGCGGACGAACAGGAACTGATCGAGCGTTAGCTCGCCGTGATGCCAGTGTCCGCCGGTGATGTTAAATTCCTTTTCGATGTCGGCCGGCGTCAACAACTCCGTTGCCGTAACGCGCTGCGGCAGGTCGGGCGCGTACTCGGCGAGTTTGCTCAACGCCACTTTCGCAAATTCGTCTCGTGCAGCATCCGTCCAGCCACCCTTCAATTCGTACGGTGCATACTGAACGATCGCAGACAGCACGTGCCGGCCGGCCGGTGCGAGCGAGTCGTCGCGGACGCTCGGGAAAGTGACCTCGAGCATCGGATTCGGGGAGAACTCGCCGTACTTCGCGGGATTGAACGCCCGTTCGACATAGTTTTCGTCCGGCGCAAGAACCAGGCGTTCGCCGAAGTCCTCGTCGGTCAGCCCCTCGATCGTGGGTAAACCGTCGAGCGCAAGATGTAACTTGGCTGCATTTCCACGCATACGAATGTTGTGTACTCGTCGTGTAAATCCGGTTTCGACATGTCTGGTCGAGACCAGATCCATGATCGTCGATTTGGGATCGGCATTGGATACAACCAGCCAGCTGGAGAACGTTTCACCGCTTGTCGTCTCGACACCAGCGGCACGCCCGTTTTCGATAACGATTCGTTTGACCGGCATACCGGTCCGGATCGTTGCACCAAAATTCCGGGCACAGTCCGCAAGCGCCCCCGTAACACTGCTCATGCCACCCTTTGGCACACTGATACTGCCGTGGTTGCCGCACAGGCGATAAAGGTAAGTCAAAATCGTGTTTGGTGATCGGGGACCCAGATGGGTGCCAAGCACGGCGTCAACACTCAACGCACCTTTAAGGAGCGGGTTGTCGAATCTTTCCACCAGTTCGTCGAAAATGTTGATGCCGATCAGACGTATGAATTCCCGCATCTCGGTCTTGCCGAGCATTCGGATGTCAAGACCAAATCTGGCGAGCATCAGCAAATCCCCGGTGCTGAAATTTGCAAGCCGAGCCGGAGCCTTGTTCATGTAAGGCTGTAAGAGGTCGGCGAAGCGGTTCATACGCTTGTAGAAACCTTTGTAGCTCTCGGCGTCCGCATCGCCGACGCCGTCGACCCGGTTGCCGGCCAGGCGAACATGTTGGCCATTCGGGGACAAGGCAATGGTTTCCATATCTGTCGCGGCGTAGTCAAACTTGAGTCCGAGGTCCTTAATTACACTCGGCTGAAGCTGATAAAGCAGGTGCGCACAGGCGGATACCGAGTAGCCGTCCGCGAATGATCGGGTAATCGCAGCTCCACCGACCAGTTCCTTCGCTTCCAGCACCAGGACACGTTTACCTGCTTTTGCAAGCAACGCAGAACAGACGAGACCGTTATGGCCGGCCCCAACGACGATGGCATCGTATCGTTCAGTCATCTCAGTCATCTCCAAAGGTTTCTGGCACCGTATTCGCCCGCTTTAGATCAAACAGGATTTCACGCGCCGCGTTCGCACCCGGCGCGGCCATCACGCCTCCACCCGGATGAGTGCTCGAGCCGCACATGTAGAGGCCTG